>FTJN01003349.1_pt1 | contig 10186 bp, 9 predicted proteins | sample 1658361 | NCBI WGS metagenome assembly FTJN01 (sample SAMEA3914819, study PRJEB12502) | metagenome | biome: forest; material: soil | place: Canada | collected 2010-06-26 | depth 0.3 m | reverse complement strand
GCACTGGCGACTACGTCGATGCCGACGTCGTGGTCGATGGACCCCGACTCGTGCTGTAGCCGCGTGGCGGGCAACGCTTCAGATGAACTACCGCGGCACGAGCACAACGACCCGACCACACCTTCCACGGGCAGGTCGACGATTCCAATAGCGTCTTGAGTTCAGTGTTGAGTGTCAGCCAAGTCTGAACTCACGATAGTTTTGAAACAAGGGCTTGCCCAATTCTCGGTCATCGACCTCCGAACCACTACTTCATCCAAGTCTGAACTTTCCCTGGATCTCGTCATTCAACTCTGAACTTTCCGGTTTCGCAGAATGCTTCTCCTCGAGAGCACTTTAGCCACGCAGTCTGCCTTGAGGCGGGATGCCCTTGAGAAGACGGGTGTGCCAGCGCCAAGGTCGCGAAGCGGCGGCAGTTGGCACTCACCGAGAATGCTCAGCAAGTGAACATGCCCAAAGAGTCACACGAGACCTCAACACTGCAAGTGAACCGCCCGAGGTGCCCACCGAACGTAAAGCCAGCGGAAAGCTGCTGGAGCTCACGAATAGCGAGATCGACTGGTCGCCGGAGAAATCCATCTGACCTGCCGTTCATGCAACTAGATGTGTCCACTCGAATGCAGCACGTCGTACAAGGCCTTACCGATGGTGGTAATCGACTGAACCGCAGGCAGCGATCTGATTAATGCTCCGACGATTGACTTTTTGGGCTTTCCCGATTCGACCTGGGCTTGAATCTCATTCACAGCCTCGACGGCCTCATTCCGTTGCTCGCTCGTGAGATCTGCCTGGTGGATCTCACTTCTCAGCGTCTGAAGACATTTGGTGACTTCCGCGCTTACAGTCGTCAATGTGTTGACCGAGCTGTCGACCGAGTGATTGTTGACCCTGGCGTTTGGTCCAGTCATGTTGTACATCACGATGTGCGGAGCGTGCTCGGTCTTGCTCTCACTTCCCTGGCCACCAGACTTGTCAACACTCGGTTCGGCAATGCTCATGACATATTCCTTATAGTCACGGCCGAACGGGATGAGAAGCTGTCGTGTCAGGCTGTGAAGCTCTCCGGTCAGGTTGCGACCTACTGTGTAGAACGTGTGCGCGAAGTTCAGAATCAACCTCGGCTCACGAGCAAACTTCTGGATGAGCAGCCACTTCAGGCCCAACACCTGATCCGCGTCAACTGGCCATACCAGCTTCGCCGAACCGGTCATCCCGCCTTGGGTCCTTTCGCTCGCCTCGAGGAATTGCTCGAGGTCTAGGTTTGCTGTGAGCTCACCGTTCAAAGCCTCCAAGGACGGATCCGCCACGAGCCGAGCGAACGTCAGGAAGTGCTGCTCGAACGTCTGTGACGTCGACGCCTGCATGTCCAACAAGGCGTTGTTCGCGCGCTTGAACAACAGTTCTTTATTCATCGTCCGACTCCTCGTCCGCAAGGCGCGCTTCCGCCGCCTTCTCCACCACCGCCGTTCGAAAAGCGTCCTTCATCTGTTGAATCAACGGGCCGACGATCGCGTTCCCAGCGTAGGCTCCGAGTCGCTCATCGACCAGCCGTTCAGCTTCGACGATTGCCGCCTCGATGCTGGCAGGATCTTCCGGATTAAAGGTCAAGGTGCCCAGTTCGCCGTTGACGGCTTCGAGCGCAACTTGAGCATCCGACAGCGTCTTCTGCAGCTCCGCGAGACCTGAAATTCCAGTCATAACGATTTCCTCTCTCAGAATGAAGTTGGACACCGAAGAGTCGCCACCGTCGACGAACACACTTGATGTCCCGAATACGAATGCCTAGCTGCCTTCTTTGGGCGACGGGGTCTTGCGCGTTCTCGTTGCCGCAGTGGTCGCAAACGCCTCACACGAGAGAATCAGCTCCCGCCCGTACGCCTGCGCTGCGTCTAGAACAGCGCCCTTTCGGACGGCCATGAGCATGTAGACGGCGTGAGCGGCCGCGACAATCAGAACGACGCAAATTCGCTTGCCCTCGGGCGTCTCGACAGACCACGAAATCCGCCACAGCAACCCGAGGCAGACCACGACGACCAACAGGTTGAGCGCGAGTGCGATCCACTTGACCCCAAGAAGATTCCGGCGGAATCCGTACGTGACGTTCTCCGAAAACACCAGCGGGAACTTCTTCGTATCGCGCGTGTTCTGACGCAACCAAACGCCGCACTGCTCGTAAAACGCATCCGCGGCATCTTGATCGGCCGCCTCTTCCTCAACGCTCGGGACTGTTGTGCCGACCTTCTTCGCCAGGAAGGCGCGAAAGCGATCCTTCGAGCCAGCGTCGATGGTGCCGTCATTGCGACGGAACAGCACGATTGAAGGCATCCCCTTTCGATTTGGATAGAGCGCCTTCTCGATGGCCCGTCCTCGCTCGCGGGTTGCATCGGCAACTGCAGCTAGCAACGCGAGCACCGCCACCGTTGCGATGCCGCTGGAGAGGTCCAGCAATTTCCACGAGATCAGAAGCGCGAGCGCAGCTACCGCCGGCGCTGCGGCCAGGAGCGCTGGGAGTAACCGCGCACGCAGAGAGTACGCGTCGAACTGCTTAAGAACGTCCATCACGGCGCCTCGACCTTGTTGTCGAACTCTTCAGCTACCGCAGGTACGGCGCCAGCATGGCCAGGCCCGGAATAGACCGAGACCCACTTGGTACGAGTCGCGAAGACCTCGAAGCCGCGTCTTATGAACGCGTTCTTTACTTGGCCACGGGGATAGTCGGGCTTGCTGGCGCCAATCGAGCAGATCGCCGTACCGATCTTGGTGCCCTTGGGCTGCTTGGGTCCAAGCCATGTGTCCAGGACGGCCGGGGTAACGTTGTGCCGACTACCGTGATGCGGCATCTGGACAATCTTTGGCATCGCCAGTCCGAGTTGGGCCGCGTAGTTCGCTGCCTCAGTAAGGCCCACCGGCCCGACGTCGGCAGTCAACAGAATGTTACGGCCGTCCTCGAGCACGCCGTACTGCACGACGCAACTTTCGTTCGACGCCGACGTAGGAGGTTGTGGGTTCTTGGAGAGCGTCTCGACGTCCCAGGACTCCTCGAGCCACGTTTTGGCCGCGTCCATGATTGCCCGGAGCAGACCGCCGCTCTTGGTCACCGCTGAGTCTTCGCGGTACGACGTCGGCGTCTTCTCGAGATCGGGGATGAGATCGACGTAACGCTGCCTGGTCGGAGCCAGTACCTTGAAGACTCCGATTTGCTCCCCTTGAAAGACATCGTGGATGTGGCTGCCCTTCTCTTGAGCAATCTTCTCAAGCTCAACGAGATATGGGTGCCGTTCGCGCATCGCCGCAATCAGTCCCTCGAGCGTGTAGTTGCCGTGGAAGTGGTGCAGAACCTCGGCGGCGTACAGCCAAGGCCTGTTCATCCAAAGATGCTTCACGTCGTAGCGTCGCAAGACTTCGATGAGCCCGCACGCGTGGTCATTGTCGGCGTGTGAGAGCACCATGTGGTTGATGTAGTAACCATGGTAGTACTTCTCGATGTGATCGATGATCGTCTGCGCAGTATCAAGCCGACCGCCATCGACGACGTGCAGCAAGTACCCCGGATTGTCAGCACCGTGTCGCATCACGATGGCATCGCCGTAGCTGTCGCCTACGGGCAAAAACGTCACTTCGTATGGCATTTCACTCAAGTCTTTCCGGAGTATTGAATGTGAAGTCCAATGCCGCGGCTCGACCTTACTGCGAAGGGTTTACTCGGCAGTTCGGCCACCTCATCCGGACTCTGGAACGGGATGACTGGAGGGAGTCATCCAAGCGTGAACGCAGTGTACACCATAGTTGTATTACGTCAACGCAATACGATATTGCGGTTTACGGTCGAGCTGACTCAAAAGGCGCACTTATCGGCAAGGACGTCTTGCCCAGCAGCGCTCCGGAAGCTGCCAGAGTTAGAGCTTCTGCCCGCCCAGGTACACATTAAACGCGTGCGGACCAACGGCGATCGTGCGAGCCGGCCTTGTCCGAGGCCCTCGGCGGACGCAGACATTGAGGATCTCTTCGGACACCTCAATCAGGTCGACCAGGTGTGTAGAGCCGAAGTCCAGCTCAGGCTGGCGGAGCCCCGTTGAACGAGCGAGGACGAGCGTCTCCGCCGGAGCCAGCCACGACCGGGCTCCGGGCTCTGCAAAGCCGGGAGTCGGTTGCGCAGCCATCGTCGTCTCTCGCTGCCAGGGGCCTGGCTGAAAACGGGGCATTCAGGATGCTCTTGGACCCTGCCTGTGTCAAGTCCGTGCCGCCAAACTTTGTTTACACATTCGTAATACAAACATGTGCGTAGACAACAATTTGTTGTGTAGACTTGGAAGCACCCCTTCCTCCCAAGCAAAAACGCTCCCATGTCTTCAAGAGCTTCACGCCAATTGTCTATTCCAACTAATGTGGAAAGCAGTGGTTTAAGCCTAGACATGCTCTCGAGGCGAGTAGCACCGCAGGACTCGCTGCATTTAAATGTTCGGATAAGCGGAGACGACGCAAAGATCTTCGAGCACTTACGGAATCGGACGCCAAACATCTCCGATTCCTTAAGAGTTCGCGACTCTGTTCGAACAGCAGTCTTTCTTGTAGCTATGCGAGATCTTGGTCGCGCGTTGAAATTCGAGAATGACGCTGGGGAGTTAGTCGACGTCTTGTCGCACCTTGGAGTCTTCTATCCTGAGGAGCCCGTCAAGGCGACCAGACCGAGGCGGCAAAAGCAGGCATCGACTCCAGGCACCCCTTAGGGTGCTTCCGCCTGGCGTCGCGAGACGGGCGGGCTCTGCTTGACGCAGGTGCGCCTCTCGAGACTCAGACGCACAGAGTGCTTCCGAGTCGATCCAGTCACTCGTGTGTCATCTCTCACCAGCTAACGTGACAAGGTTCCGCTTTGCAGCGCGGTGGCTGTCCTTTAGCATCCGCGCGCCGCGCTGTGGCTGTCGGCCGCACACCAATTCGAATTTATCCAACAGCCTGCTGGACAATTGCTCCCGCCCAACTGTGCAGCGCGGTGCTGCCCAAGTTCGGCTGCGCAGAATTGTGCAGACAGTGTCTGCACAATTCTCTGCGTCTCCTTGAGACGAGGCGGCTTGCTGTTCGCGTATTCGGTTGCAAGGGGCTTCACGACGTCAGCTGCTGACAGCCTCCGAGGAGCTCGCCCGCGCCATTCTCCGGGCGAGCCTCATTGCCTTTAGGTCGGCCATACTCAGCCTTCGCCTGGGCAAGTTCGGATGGCAGGTTCGCCGCTCAAGCATGGAGTCAAGCCGTGAGTCAAACTCTCGGCTTTCGGCGAAGAGTTCCTCGGCACGAGCTGAATTCGTCGCAAGGAGCCCTGCAGCGCCAATCCCTTCCAAGACGTCATGTCGCACCCAAAGCGGCAAACGCTTGACAGGCAACGCGCGCTCACCAAGACCATCGATGAAGAAGTAGCCATGCGCAACGGCCGAAACGATCGCTCTTTGCGTATTGATGGCTTGCGCACTGACGGTGAGGACGTCGTTGGCAAGCTGCCGTTCACTACCAAGCCGCATGTCGCTGCCGCAGCAATAGCAATACGCTAAGGATGCGACCACCCTACTAGCGCCGCCCAACATTGCCCGTTGCATCTGAAGCGGCTCGAGGCACACCGAGCACCGATCGCTCATCGGGATGCCATGCGTCGGGCACATTGTCCACCGCGCAAAGCGCCACTCCAGTCGCAGGAAGGGGATCTTGTCGGCGCGCCAACATAAGTGACAGAAGCGGTACAGCGGCAACTGCTTCTCTCGGAAGCTCACGAGTTCCTGCAGCTCACGCATCCACGCGCACCGCCCCAGGCTGCGACGCATCAGATCGAAGGCCGCGAATTCAATACCACACACGTTTGAGAGCGCTAGGTAGTTCTCGGGCTGCAAGGCGAGATCGATGTCATTGGCAGCGCGTTTTCCGATGCAGGCAAGGAACTTCGAGTAGGTAAGGTCGTACCGCTGGCAAACGCGCTGCACCCAAGATGCCGGCGATTCGCAGCGCAGCGGCCGCGGAACGCCGTAGAGTCGGGGTGACGTCGCTTCCATATCAGACTCCCGGCAGCGCAAGTTGCGCGCTCTGGCTGCGACTCGCGAATCGGCCGTGGGTTGGAGCCACGCCCAGCCCAACCTCCAGCATCGAGCGCGCCAACTGCCGATCAGCGGCGGTAGCCCCATCCTGACTCAACGCGAGCAGCGCGGGGAGATGGACAAGTTGTCGCAGATGCGTGCGATCTTCGTCGGAGGCCATCGACGCAAGGCGACCCAACCTCTCGGCGGCGCGCTCGCACGCAAGTCTGCATTCCAGTGTCGTGAGCCCGGCCCTGGCCTCGCCTGGCCCCACTCGATGCCCGGCATCCCGTCTAAGGCCTGCCGCATAGACGAGCCGCATGCCTCCGTCTAGCGAGAGCCCCTCCAGCAGTGACTGCCACGACGCTGTGCCCGGGTCGTTCGTCGAGTCACAAGCCAGATGGGCGTTGATCCACCCGGCCACCGCGAGTTCGGCATCGCCTGCAGGCGTGCATGACACATTTTGTAAGCTGGCCCCGCAGGTACAGGCCAGGAGCGACCGTCGCTGCCAACGCAACGGTCGCGAACAGCTCGGGCAGCGCTCGAGCAACTTCGCGCCATGAATGTGGCAGGCCGTGACGAGTTGAAAATCCCAGGGCACGCGGGCGTAGCCGAACTCCGCCAGACAGCGTGGACACCATTGCGGCCGAGCGGTGCGTAGTAGATAGGGACGCGTCACCTCCTGACCGTGAATCCAATGAACTTGCATGCCGTCGATCCATCGGCCACGCACGATTAGCCTCTCCACCGCATGCGGATCGGCCCCGAACAGATAAGCGATCTTGCTCTCGTCGGCTTCGCCCAGCTGAGCGATCGAACGTCGCCCCAGCTGATCGAGTACCCACTTCAAGCCTGCCATCCTGTTGCGCCCCGCCATGCGCAACACGAAGCCATGGAGCGATTCGTCCGGAAAGGGATCTCCCGACACCAACACACGCGTGGGCATCATTGGAGCCGCCCTCCGAAAGGATCAACACCTTCTGCATCCGCACCGTACAGCGCTTGGTAGGCCACCGACAATGCCGCAGCATCCACCATCTGCTCACGCCGTTCGACCAGAGAGACCGCCGCCAGCGACAGAAGTTGCATCAGCGCGCGAGGCAAGCCATTCGTGACGATGAAGAGTTCGCGCTCGAACCGCTCGTGCAACGGCGTCCAGTCGATGGCCTTACAGCGCCCGGCGACTCCTCTGAGAAACTCGACCCATACCTCATTGCGAACGAAGGCTCCCAGACGGTACCGTGCGGGCGCGCGGGTTTGGAGCTGCCGGTTCAGCTGACCCAGATCTCCGAGCTCCGGTGTTCCAAACATTACGAGGACGACGCCCGTCTCCTCGACCAGTTGCTTGAGCCAGTCCGTGATGCTGGCCGCCGACTTGTCGCGAGAACCGCGATACAGATGCTGGAAGTCCTGGATAAACAGCACGCGCGCACGACGTTCGCGGAGCGCAGCAAACAGATTCAGCGACATGTCGCTGATGCGGTTTCCCCGCAAGGCCACGGGGAAGCCAAGCTGTTGCGCCATCTTGATCAGAAGATCACCGATCGTGGGGCAGCTCTGCGCGGAGACGCTAAATGCAGCCGCCTGCTCGCCGAGCAAGTCCAACGTCGGGATACGCCGCAGCAGCACCTTCATCAACGTCGACTTGCCCGAGCCCGACTCTCCGATGACGGTTGCTCCGAATGGCAGCCGACTGAACTCCGTCTGATTCACGATGCGCTCGAGTCCTTCAAGTGCCTCGTTGAATCGAGGATGCAGGATGATGCAGTGCTCGATCTCCTGGCAGGCCATGTGTACATTCTTCTCGGTAGACATGGAGGTACTCCTCAATCCAACATGAAGGACTTGAACGCCGCGATCGGACGCGGGGACACAGCGAGTTCGATGTCGGCGATGACCGATTGCGCAGGGAGGGCCGGCGCAGGCGGCCCTCCTGACACATTGGCCAGCACCTGCGCGGATGTGAGGCCCACGCAGCGCTGAATGAGGTTGCTGGCGCGCTTGCGGCGCTTGGGCACCTGGTTGGCCCAGAAGGCCGCAAGCTCCGCCTTGCGACGTAGCAAGACGCCAATTGCATCCTGCTCCTTCAACCGTTCGCGCCGGAACGATCGCACCGCTCGATGCTGAACCAGCGACAGCCCCTCCGTGTACTCCGGACAGCAACTCGGCACGTCGAGCCAGGACTTGCTCGCCGGATCCTGCACGAACACTCGGCCGATGTTCTCGTGCGGCGTCTTGATCAGCGCTCGAAACTTGACGCCGACGCGGCGGCGCATGTCCTGCAGCTCGGGGCTGTTGTAGCGGAGGTAGTCGCTCACGACTCCCTCGCCACTCACCGTGAGATCCTTGCACGGCGCCACAATGATGTCGAGCTGTCTCAGGTCGGTGACCAGGTTGGGCGGAGGGACGCGCGCAAAACTGTCTGCAAAGAGATCGTACGGGCGCGCCAGCTTTCGCTCGTTGTCCTCGAACGGGTGGACATCGACGAAGGCCTTCAGGAGGCCTTGGCAGAGGCCACTGAACGGGATGGCTGCGGACTCATCGGGATTGATCGGCAGGTAGTTGTCTATGCGGCGTTCTACTTTTCCGCGCGAAGGCAAGTAGCCATTCACCGAGCGCATGGTTCGTTCGACGATAGGCTTGAGCCATGGTTGTCGTACGGCGCAAAAGCGAACGTCGGTGTTCAGAAGGGCCGCGACCCGCAAGAACTGGTTTGAGTGGAACTCGAGACCGTTGTCGACGACCAGCAGCTCGCAGGTGCCGTAGCCGAGCCAATCGCTCTCCAGTCCGAACGCCTCTCGCGTGAACTGATCCTTCGGAAAAATGGCTTGCTTGAGCGCAGACATCGTAGGCGCAAGACCTGTCCCCCAGAAACTGACAAAGAATCCGCACACGTAACCGGAGAAGGCATCTACGACGACCGTGATAGTCGGCCGCCCAAGGGGTAGGCCCGTCATGTCGCAGACGACCACGATGTCCAACAGCGTGTGGTCGATTTCGAACCGCTCTAAGACTCGCGTTGCCTGCACTCCGCGATGAGACTCTCGCCACTTTCGCCGCGCAAATGCGGGGCCATAGCGGGATGCGTCCATGGCGTAGCCGTCGATGTCTTTCGCACGTCGTAAGAGGGTCGACAGGCTGACCTTCGCTGCCTCCGCGGGAATCGCACCGTCACGCGCCAAGCTCTCGAGCTGCTTGTCTGCGCTGGCCTGGATAGCCGTCATCGACTGCCGCTCGCGCGTGCAGTACTCGGCGCGGATGGTCTTCTTGACCACCGCTTCGACTTCGGGAAGCAGCCTGCGCGGCTGCGCCTTGACGGCGTTCTGATTGACAGCCCCGTGTGTATTGCCTTCCGCCAAGTCAAGCCTCCGCCACCACTCCATGACGGCCGAGGCCGACGGCAATCGTGAAAGCTCGAGGCTCGCCGCAAGCTTCGGGAGTTCGCGTTTGATCGCGCGCCGCATTCCCCGTCGTAGCCCCATTCGTTTAAGGGCGTTGATGACGGAGAGGCGGCCGCAGAGTTCCTGGACGTACTTGTCGTCCAGACTTGCGATGTCGCAAATCCGCGCCGCAATCGTTTCGCCTGCCTTGGGATCACGTCGCTCGCCGCGAACGACTTGGAGGTTCCCTTCTGAGATCAGGCGAGTCAACGTGCCGATCGCGAAGCGCTCTGGGGCCCGATCCAACTGGTCGGTGAAAACGACTGTGCCGTCCTCGAGGCGGCGTTCAAATTCCAAGGTCCGGTCGCCACGCTTGACAACCAAACCAGTGCTCAAACTGTAGATACTCATGCTCTCTCGCTCCTGGCCAATTCAATGGTTGAAAGAGTCTTGAGGAGCGCGCGAGCTCGACGCCAGTGTCCGCAACCAACAGGCGCCGTCCCAACAAGAAGTGCCAGTCCAGCTCGGGAGTCCCGGTGGCAACGGCAGCCTCCCACGTCAGGCCGACATTGCCGGCATCACGTACCAAGTCGCACGCCCGCGAGATCCTGTCGCCGCCCAACTTACCGCGTGCGCTTCGCAGGATGAAACGGCCCGCCTGCTGACGCGACTTGGGGACGTGCCCGTCGGTGATGACGACGAAGCCGATCCCGTTGCCAGCCAGCGTAGCCGCCGCGGCGTCGAACTTCAGGC
>FTJN01003198.1_pt1 | contig 10214 bp, 4 predicted proteins | sample 1658361 | NCBI WGS metagenome assembly FTJN01 (sample SAMEA3914819, study PRJEB12502) | metagenome | biome: forest; material: soil | place: Canada | collected 2010-06-26 | depth 0.3 m | reverse complement strand
ATCAGCGGCAACCGGCCTCGCCCGAAGGATCCTTTCGACGCCTCCAAAACACTTCCGCAAAGAGTAGCTGGGTCCTTCGACTCCAGCTCGAGTTACCTCTGGGAAAAGATAAGCTTAAAGGCTCGCCTCCGCTCAGGATGACGATGCTTTGAGGTTATGCGCAAGTTCCACCAATTTTACAAACCGCCGCTACATCGGGAGAGCCAGCGCACGCTTCGTCGCCGCTTCACAATAATCGGCGACGGCTTTGGCTTGCGGGAACGTTTGCGTGAAACGAATACCCGTAGCTATCACCACAATCTTCCCCTCAACGGAAACCTCTTCCTTCGGATCAAGAAAAAGGCCCGCGAGCTGTTCCCGGGTCAGCTCCGGGAACTTCTGCTGGATCTCGCCGACGAATCCGTTGTTGATCATCCGGCGGCAGACCTGCTCCGCCTTGTTCAGGGTCGCTGGTACGTCCCCGGCGGGCAAGGCCACCACCCGCTGTTCCGCCTCGGGATAGGCGGTATCGGACGCAACCCCTTCCGCCGCCCCTCCAGGCGCAGCGGAAGTTTTGGCGACTCCGGTTGATCGAACCACGTCCCCTTCCCGCGAGACGCGGGTCATCAACAGGAGCGCGATTCCCAACCCCACCACCAACACCAACCAGGAGAGATATTTCATGGATGGTCCTTAGAAGGTCGGCGTGAATGCGCTGTTCGTGGTGCAGAACACGTAGGCAATCTGAATGCCGTCGTTCGTCGGCCACACGTTCAGGGTGCGGTTTCCGGCGCTGCTGTTCACGTAGGTGGCATTGGCGGAGGTCACCAAGGTTCGGCTCCAGGTCCAGCCACTGGTATTGAATCCGGTGATGCCCGTTCCAGTGGTGAGGAGATTTCCGTTCACACCGATGTTGATCTGGTTCGTCGCCGCCGGACCTGCCTTCGCCTTCACCCACACGTAGTAGGTTCCGACCGAGGTGAAGTTCGCCAGGAAGTCGAGGCGGGGGGCCTTGAACATCTGGGCGGAGGTGTACGCGATCCCCGTGGAGGGAAGCGCCGCCATGTAGTTCACCGTGCCGTCCGTGCCGGAGGTCCAGCGGAGCTGCTTGACGTAGGCGTAGTAGTTCTGGAACGGCATCGGGCAGGCCAGCGTGAGGTTGCCGGAACCATCCGGTTGCACCGCCGTCGGTAGGGGCGTCGTCCCCGTGGTTTGCAGGATTTCAGCGGCGCTGCTCGCCTTGCCACTGGCGTCGTCCACCCGGGCCTCCACCCGGACATTGTCCTTCAAGGTCGGCGCGACCAGGGTGAAGGGAATCGTCACGCGTCCGTTGGCGGGGATCGTGACTGTGAGCGAGGCTCCCGGCGTCAGCGTCCACCGCGAGTTGCTCGCAAACGCGGCGATCGTTCCCGTAAACGAACTGGCCGAGAGGTTCACCGCCTCCAGGGAACACGAGGTGGAACTGGTCTGCGCCACATCGTAGAAGTCCTCGAACGGGGCCGACTTGCACGGCAGGTTGAAGTGCCAGCCCATGACGATGGGACTCGGTGCCACGCCGTTCTCATTCGTCACCGGATTCGTCGTCGCCGTGGTGACGGCAGTCACGCCGGATCCGTTGAGCGTGAGGAACTTCGCCGTGGTCTGCACCACCACGGAGGTCGGCGTACCGGCGTCAGTCAGGCGTCCCAGATAGTCAACCGTGCGCGTTTGGGTGATGCTTCCCGGCAGGGTGTAGGCACCCGTCCCACCAGCGGCTGTCGCCCAGAGTTCCAGTACGTAGGTCCCGTCGGTATTCTGGAAGACCAGACCGGTGATGTTGGAATTGCCAGTGGTCAGCTTGCCGTAGTACTTCGCGCTGCGCAGTTGCTCGGCCGTCGTCGCGGAGGAATTCACCGCCGGGCGGGGACTGAATCCGGTGGAGCGGAGCATCCCGAATTGCTTCACTCCTTCCGGATACCAGGGGAAGACAAAGGCGAACGACTTCGCCACACCGTACGACATGGCGAGAGGTGCCATCTTCGAATAGAAGTCGGCCTGGAAGCCTTCATCCGCCGCCGTCATTTCGCTGCCCACCGTGCCGTAGTAGCCGCACTCGGTCAGCCACGAGGCGCGGTTCTCCAGGTAGCGCGTCACCTGCGACATACTGTCCGGCATGTTGTAAGTTCCGGTAGCCTGGAGGTTGCTGATTTGGGTCGCACCCGAATTGGCGGGATACCAGTGGAAGGCGAAGACATCGGCTGCCTCGCCACGCAGATTCTGCGCCTGGTTCGCCGCATCGGCAACGAAGGCGGGCGCATTGGTGACCACAATCGCCGCAGGATCGACCGATTTGACGCCGAGGTAAAAGGCGCGCTGATGGGCCATTAAGGTGTTCACGGTTTGCTTGGCAGTACCCGCGTAATCGTACTCATTCTGGAATTCATAGGCGGAAACCCGACCCTGATAGTGGGTGGCCAGAACCTGCGCCCAGTTGTAGGTTTCGCGAAGATCATCCGGCACATACTGATAGTCGTTGTGGCTGTTTAGAAACGGCGGGAATGTGCTGATCAACGAGAGCACCTTCTGCCCCTGCGCAAGGAACGAATCGATACGGGCGTCATAACCCCGCCAGTCGTTCACACCGAGCGATGTGTTGACCGACGACCAACTAACCGGATCGCGCACCATGGGAATCTGCGACATGCTGGCGTAGCCGATGACGACGGGGAAGAACGCCGCCTGTTCCGCCGCTGAGGCAAGATTGCGGCCATCGAGCATGAAGTTGCTCGCCACGTTGGAGAGGTTCGGCAACACGAAGTGGTTCGGCAAAACACTGACTGTTTGTGCCAGCGCGGGACTTCCCGTGATGTTGATCTGGTACCAACCCGCCGTCGAAGAAGGCAGCGACAGCAGCGCACCGCCCTGGCTCAGGTCGATGGTGCTGGAAGTCAGCGTGGTCCCGGCTTCGTTCTTGATCGTGTAAGCGACCGCACTGCCCTGGCCGAGGCCGGTAACCGCAACCTTGTTCACGCCCTCATCGACGATGACGTGAGCGCCCTTGCGATCCACCAGCGTGATGCCTGCCGCCGCGCTGGCATTGTAGGTGACCGTGCTGCTCTGCCGGATGCTGCTCACCGTGCTCAGCGTCGATTGCGCCTGGATGGTGTTGGCCCCCGTGACGAAGGTCAGGTTACCGGAAAACCAGCCGCTTGCATCGGCGGTGACGGTGGTGCCGGTCGCGCCGTTGATGCGCAGGGCCACGCTGGCGTTGGGCTGGGTGAACCCGCATACGTTGTAGAGCGGGTTGCGGACCGTCGCCGTATCGAGAGGACTCAGGATTGCCGGGCAGAACGGACCGTAGGCCTCGAACTGATTCACGAATGGAAAGTTCGTGCCGGTCGTCGCGGTGATGGTCAGGCGCATGGCCGTCGCGGAGATGATGCCGGGCATCTGGTAGGCGATGTCCGACTTGAGGTTTCCGGTTTCGCTCACGCGCTTGGTCCAGGTCCCGCCTTCCAGCAACTCGATGGTGTACGCCGTCGGCATCGACGCGCCCGAGGGGGCGTTCAGGCCTTTGACGAGCCGCAACACTTCCAGCGCACGGGCAGTCGGGAAGGTGATGGTCAATGTGGAGGTCCCAGGGCTGGCGACGGTCGGCTCCCAACCGAGTGCAGGGTTACCCGCCGTGACGTTGGCCGCAGGATAGCTGACGTTGCTGGTACTGGCGGCCACGGTGGCCGACCAGAGTTGCGGCTGGGCGAAGTTCGTCTCGGTGTAGAGCAGGTTGTCGAACGGATCGGCCACCAGCGCGATGGCGTCGATGGTGAACGCGTAAGTGCCATCGCTGGCGCGGGGTCCGGCCAGCGAGATGGTGATGGTGTGACTGCCCGTGGTGGTGAAGTTGAGGATCGCCGCGCTGCTCCACATCAGCCCGCCGGAGGACCAAGTGCGGCTGGAGGTCGTGCCCCCAGTGATGAGCGTGGGCGAGCCACCGTCGATGGCGTACGCAAGGGGTGAACTGGTCGGCGCACCGATGGGTGAACCCGCGATGTTGAGGAGGTATTTGCCGGTGGAGGGAATGTTCACGGTGTAGGTGGCCGAGGCCCCTGGCGTGCTGCTGGCCACGACCCATTTCTGACCGCCGTAACCGCTGGCATCCGCGACCGTGCTGCCGCCGGTCTGGCTGGTGAAGGATTCGCCTTCCAGCCACAGATCACTGTAGGGACGGGAGCCGGGGATGATGCCGGGCGCAGCGAGATCGCCGATGCGGGGCAGGTCGGGATCGGGCACATAGTTAAGCGCGAAATTGTCGATGGTCGCAGTCGTGGTGCCCGTGCCCGCCGTCATGCCGGCGTAACGGATATCCGTAGGGTTGGAAGGGAACGTGTAGGTAAGCCCCGCTGTTGTGCTGCCGTTGAGATCGAGCTGGGTGGCATCGACGAAGGCATTCATCGTCCAGCGGACCTGCGTGGTATCGAGGATAAGCTTCAGGGTATGGGCCGTGCCGATCGGGAAGGCACTGGCGGCACTCGCGTAGATGTAAGTGGAACCGCCGCGATAGACGTAGACCTGGCCGTTTTGGTTGATCGCCATCCAGGGCGTACCGCCATTGGTGCCCCCGTTGGGATTCAGGCCCGCGCTGCTGCTGGTGGAGGTCATGGCCACGCCACTCGCTCCGCTCAGAGGGTTGACGACAAAGCCCAAGCCGAAGTAGTTGGACCCGGTTGTGCCGGTTGGCAGGGTGGCGTCCATCGAGAGCGTGTAGGTACCGGGGTGACTGCTGAAGTACTTATTGCCGAGATCGATGACGTTGCTCTGATTATGCCCCGGCAGGGAAAGGACGCTGCCATTCGAACTGGGGAAGCCGGAGCCGGTGTAGGCAATCCACGGCACATTGGCGACGGTGGTCCCAGGCGTGGTCCCATTGAGCGCGCCGCTGGTGGAAAACGCATCCGAGATGAGCAGCGGATTATTTGGCGGTGGCAGGGTGTTTTGCGAGGGCCCGGTGAGGATGAAATTATCCACGGAGGCCGAAATCACGCTCGTGGTCGAGGAGATCGCGACGTAGCGGATGTCGGTTGGATTGGTCGTGAAGGTGTAGGCCAATCCGGCCAGACCGCCGTTGAGATCGACCTGCACGGAATCGATGTAGGCGGTCATGGTCCACTGCGTGGTCGAGGTATCCAGCACCAGCTTCATGTTGTGCACCGAGCCGCTGGGATAGGCCCCGATGGCGCTCTGGTAAATGAAGGTGCCTCCGGCGCGGTTGACGTAGACGCGTCCGGCCTGAACCAGGTACATCCAGGGCGTGCCGCCATTGGCACCACCGGCGGGATTGAGCCCCGGATTGGACGCGGCGGAACCCATCGAGACGGCGGTGATGGGATTGGCCACGAAGCCGAGCCCGAACCCGTTCAAACTGGAGGTTCCGGCTGGAAGCGTGACATCCATCGAGACGGAGTAGACCCCGGGATTACTGGAGAAAAAATTCGCGCCCAGATCGATCGTGTCGGTCTGGTTGGAGCCGGGCAGCGTGAGCACACCCGAGGCAGCGCTCGTGCCGGTTTGCGCGACCCACGAGGCACCGCCCACGGTGATCGGCGGCGTGGTGCCGTTCAGCGCGCCGCTGGTGTTGAACGGATCGGAGATCAGCGTGGTGGTTTGGCCGAAGGCGGCGAGCGGACTGAGCAGGACGGATAGCAGGACCGACAGATGACATTTGCGGATGGTTTTGTGCATGGTGCTCCCTTTGGGTTTTTAGCCCGTTTTGGTGATGGCCTCGGGGACGGACGTTTAGCGTCGGGGTGGATTCCGCACAGCGATCCACCTCACGACTTTGACGCTAAGGTCTGGAAGGCAGTTTCATGGCAGGACGGTGACTGAAAAGTTCTTCACGGCAGGCTCATTTTCCTTCATCTGCTCGTTAAAATGAATCGCGGCGTGGCTGATGGTCGGCGGGGTGACGACCGCCACATCCTTGGCCAGTTCCTTGCCGTTGGCGGAGACGGTGACCGTGGCGGCGCTGGGATCGTAGGTCAGTTCCACATGATTGTAGTCACCCGGCTTGAAGTCGTAAGCCGTGGCGTCTGCCGTGAAGATTTTGTTCGCCACCTTGTCGCTGAAAACATCCAGGCGACCGGAAGGCGTGAAGGCGATGAAAAGGCCCACCGTTTTCCAAAAATCGCCGGGACTGCCGGTGGAAAGAAACGCCAACGCGGTGTGGCCGGAACCGGTGGGATTGATATCGGCGCTGATGCGCACCGGCTTCGTCCCGCTGTAACCCGGAATGCCAACGAGCGCCGTACCGCCATGCCCCGATTCCGCGAAGGTGATGCCGCCATCGGGGCGATAGACAAACTTGCCGATGGCTGCCCAGGTTTCATCGCCCGTCTCGGTCCGCGTCCCGGCCAGCGACGTGCCGGCTTTCTTCTCCGGCGTCAGGCTGAAGGAATCGGAGACGGTTGGTTTGGGCGCATCCGCTTGGGCGCGGACGCTGGCAGGAATCAGGGAGGCTGCCACCAGCAGCGCAGCCAGGGCGTAGTTCATCTGGGGTCGTTTCATGAGATTCATTTCTTTTTTCCGAATGACTGTGTCGAGCCCACAGGGGCATCGACCCTTAGCTGAGTTTCCGCCGGCGCTGCACGGTGAGAAGCAAGGCAAGTCCGCCCAGCATCATCGCCCAGGTTCCCGGCTCAGGGACGGTCGCGACATCGAATTCCATGACGTACCCGTTGTTCACCACACTGCTGAAATTCGCCGTGGGTACGAGGGCCGTGTTAAGCAATATGTTCAGCGCGCTGTCGTACTCGCCCAGCGTGTAGTAATTGATCCCATTATAGGTGTGCGTGCCGGAGCCATTCCCGAGCACGTAGTAGTTGTAAGTTCCGCCGGAAATCGCGGAGGTGAAGGAGGCGCTGTTATCGGTGAAGATGCCGCCCTGATAGCTGGTGCTGGCCGTGAGCGAGGAAACATCGAAGTAGACGTTGAAGATGTTCGCGCTCGTCGCCGTGCCATTGAGGGGCGTGCCGGAGGTGAGGCGCAACACATCGTTCAGGCTGCCCGTCGGACTGGAGTAATTCGGCGAAGAAGCGGTCAGTTCGAAGGCGAAGCTCTCGCCCGATGCCCCCAGCGTGGCCGAAGAAGCGGTGAGGATGCCGGGGCTGTTCCCCGGAGCAACTGTTCCCGTTCCGGTGATGGCTCCGGTGGTCAGCGTGCCCGTGAGCAAGCCGCCACTGTTCACAGCGACGGCACCCGTCGTGCCCGTGCCCTTGAGCGTGCCGCTGACGGAAGAGGTTCCCGTCAGCGTGCCTGTGACCGAAACCGTCGCACCGCTGGAGACAGTTGCGTTGGTCGTCACGGTTCCGGAGACGACGTTGCCGCTGCCATTGAACGTCGTGCCCCCCGCCAGATTCAGTCCGGTGCCGTTGACCGTCGCGCCGGAAACCGTGGTCGTGCCACTGACCGATCCCGTACCTCTCAGCGTGGTGCCAGAGGCAGCGCTCAGGTTGCCCGTCAGCGCCGAGTTAAGCGCGAGTGTGCCGAAGCTGAGTGCGACGCCGCCCGTGGTGCTGACCGCGTTGCTCACTTGCACCGTGCCGGTATTGCCAGAGGAGCCGATGGTGATCGCGTTGTTGTTCGTCGTCCAGGTGCCGGTGTTGAAATCGACCGTGCCGCCCGTCGCAGAGGAAAGCGTCACCGCCTTGTTCAACGTGATGCTGCCGGAGTAGCTCGCGGTTCCACTGGTGTTGCTGCCGCCAATCGTCGTACCGTTGCCGAAGTTGTTGACTGTGATGGGCCGCTCATTGACGAAGGCACCGCTGCTCAGCAGACTGACCGTGGAGGTGCTGGTGTTGGAATCGCCCAGGACAATGGCACTGTTGGTCGCACCGAAAGCGCCGGGACGGGTCACCGTCACCGTCGCTCCGTTGGTGGTAAAATTGACTGCAGATCCACCGGACGTGGTCGAAACTTGGAAGTTGTTTCCACTTTGGTTGATGACGAAATAAACCGTCCCCGCCGTCAATCCCGTCGGAATGGTCCCGGCCGCAAAGACGATCTGGTTGCCATTGACCAAGGTATTGCCACTCAACGTGATGATATCGGTGGCGTTGTTCGCCGTGACCGTGGAACCTGCCACCGTGGTCGAAACGACATCGGCACCCGCGACCAGCGTCCCCGCGCTAACCGTCGTCGTGCCCGTATAAGTACTGGTCGCACCAGCCAGAGATTGAACACCCGCGCCGCTCTTGATGAGGTTGCCGCCGGTTCCGGTGATCTTACCGGAATAGCCCGCCGGGCTGGCATTCGTACCTGCAATGGTCAGCGTACCGCTCCCCAAGTTTAACGTCGTTTGGGCATAGCCAGAGGTGGCTGCCGCCCCGGAGCCGGGACCGCCACCGGAGAAAGAGATGGTCGGCGTCCCCGTGAAGCCGGTGCCGTAGTTGGTGATCTTGACTGAAACCACCTGACCGGCGGTGCCACCGCTGCCCAAAGTCGCCACCGCCGTCGCGCCTGAGCCGCCACCGCCGGAAATCGTCACGGTGGGAGCGCTGGTGTAACCGCTGCCACCCGCCGTCACCGTCATCAAGTCCGTGCCGTTTGCCGGGGCGAAAATGCCGCTGTTGAGCGACGCCACTGTCAGACTGGTGTTGTTCAAATCCAATGTATTCGAGCCATTGGAAATCTGCGTCACCGCGCCGGTGCCCAACGCGCTGGCGTTACCCGTCTTGAGCGTTCCCTGAAGGATATTGGTGCCGGCGGTGTAGGTATTCGCGCCGGTAAGCGTCCAGGTATTGGCACCGAATTTCCGGAAACTGAGCGTACCCCCCGCCCCATTGGCGATGACTCCGGTGATGGAATTCGAGGCACCTCCGCCGTTGCCTTGAATCTGGAGGATATTGGCCACGCTGGCTTTGCCGGTTATCGTGCCGTTGATGATCAGCGAAGCTGAGGTGTTGGCCTGGATGAAACCGAAGGTTCCCGCTCCACTGACCGAGATGGGGGTATTGAAAGTCTGGGCAACCGTCCCGCCATTGAGTTGGATGTTATCTCCGAACGACGAGGGGGAAAAAATTAAATTGCCCCCGTTGAAGGTATAGGCGCTCGGCGTGATACTCACGCCCCAACCGATTTGCGCCAGGGTCCGGTTGGTATCGACCGTGATGGTTGTAAAATTGCTGGTGTTGTTGAAAGCGGCCACGTCGGCCGTGCCTCCCCCGGGGGTGCCAGGAACAGGCGTAGCGGACCAGTTGGCGGTATTGGTCCACAATCCATCGGCAGCAACCGCATTCCACGTCCCACTGGCCGCATGAAGCGGAGCCTGTCCCAGTCCACCAACGGCAAGAATGCTCAGGACCAGAGCACTCCATTTGGATCGGTCCAAAGGGTTAGTCACACGGAGGGAGGCACTGGTTTTTTCCCTAAAAATCGAGGGAACGGACAGGGATGAATCGTTGGAGGAGTGGTTCATGGGGAGAGATGGGTTACCTTCGCTTGGTGTTCTCGAAAGTACGTTTCGGCAGAAAATGTCGCAAAAGCTTTTTCGTGTTAGCCGTAACGTCTGATGACCTATTTCAGAGGTAATTTCACGAATCAAGCCGTGTCGCTTGGAATATTCCGGGCGCGTTTTAGAAACACGAAACCCACGGGATATAATCTTTTGTGACCTTGAGACGTCGACACGCTTCTCACGAAATCAGGTTGAGTGTGTCTCGTTCCCAAATTTCTATTTGGGAACGCGCTTGTCGGGCGCAATTTCCATTGCGTGCCTTCCTTCCGTCGTCCTCACCAAACGCAGAACCTTCTGGAGGGCCCGGCTCCGTCCGGGCCGCCCACGGGGTTAAGCGCACGCACGATACCCCAAAGCGCTTTCGTGGTGCCTTGGAAGGTAGCCGTTGCGCACTGTCACAACGGTTCGAACGGCGGGGCCTTGGGGACCGTCGCAACGGCGCGCAACGGCTACCAAAGACAGGAGACGTTCATCCCCACACGCGAATAGTATCCGAGTCTCCCCATAAACCTGTATTTGCACCCGTTCCTAAACTCCACTTGGGAACGCCGTTGCCTGCGCAACTTCATTGCCTGGGCGGGAATCGCCAATGGAGTTGGCTCCAGCAATCCCGTTCCCAAATGGAGTTCACAGCCATCCCACAGGAGCAACGGCAACTTCAACTTTTAGCCCCAAAGGGGCGAGCTACCCCTAGCCCAGGGCAACGCCCTGGGAAAACGCCTCCCTTGCGTTAGCCCTGAAGGGGCGA
>FTJN01018542.1_pt1 | contig 10237 bp, 7 predicted proteins | sample 1658361 | NCBI WGS metagenome assembly FTJN01 (sample SAMEA3914819, study PRJEB12502) | metagenome | biome: forest; material: soil | place: Canada | collected 2010-06-26 | depth 0.3 m | reverse complement strand
GTGGAGCTGGGCCACGCCACCACTTATGCCTTCGACTCCACCATCATCGAGGTCAGCCTCGGCCTTTTCCCCTGGGCTCGTTTTTGCCCGTCCACCGCCGCCGTCAAGATGAACACGCTTTTCGATTTGCGCGGCTCCATCCCCACTTTCATCTCCATCACCAAGGCCACGCGCCACGATGTCAATGGTCTCGACGACCTCGTTTTCGAGCCCGGTGCCTTCTATCTTCTGGATCGCGGCTACGTCCATTATCGGCGGCTCCATCGCATCACCCAGGCTGGGGCCTTCTTCGTCATCCGGGCCCGATCCAACTTGAGTTTCCATCGCCTCCACTCCCTGCCGGTCGACAAGGCGCTGGGACTGCGCTGCGATCAAATCATCACGCTGGCGGCGGTGAGGGCCGCGCGCGAGTACCCCGACAAGCTGCGCCGCGTCAGTTTTTACGATGTCGAGCATCGCCGCAAACTGGTCTTTTTAACCAATAACTTTGCCTTGCCCGCCCTGACCATCGCCGAACTCTACAAAAGCCGATGGCAGATCGAACTCTTCTTCAAATGGATCAAAGGCCATCTCGTCATCAAGCGCTTTTTGGGCCACTCCGTCAACGCCGTCAAAACCCAGATCTGGATCGCCATCAGTGTCTATGTCTTGTTGGCCATAGCGAAAAAGGAAATGCAAAGCAACTTGAGCCTCCACACCATGCAACAAATTTTAAGCCTGAATGCTTTTGAAAGGGAGCCTCTCCATCAACTACTTACAAAAGACTACGGCGAAAATGATCCTCTTTATCCCGATGACTCTTCTAACCAATTGTCATTCAATGCCTTCTAACCGGACAGTAGTGGCCCAATGGGTATCGGCTCTCAGGATGACAAGCGTTTATTTAACGATCCGGCGTAACCCCCATCCTGCGGTCACGATTTATTAATACGCCATAGGGCGACGGTCGTGGTCCCAGATCAATCAATGCGGGATGGAAAGTTGCTTCAACTTTTCCATGGCTTCGGCATAGCGCTTGCCGAATTCGCTTTGAGAAGCGGCATTGAAATGAAGCTGGTCCCCCTTGTGAGTCAGGCCTTCGGAATCGGCGAGAGCGACATGGGGAAGATCGTTTGGCAGATGCGTCAAGGCTGTCTTGACCGTCTCCACCTGCGGAAACTTGACAAACGTGCCCAGTTGGCCCACCACGATGGGCAGATCAGGTTGTCCCAAGTCCTTGCGAAAGTCGGTGAACATCTGCGTCAGGCGGGCTTCATAGGTGGTGGCATCCTCGGCTTTGCTGCTGTCCGACTCGCCTTGATGCCAGAGAATTCCTTCAATCACGCCTGACTGGGCCGCCAGCCGGGCGCGTTTCAGCGCATTTTCATAGAGATCGGCACCCTTGACCCAACGGCTCAAGGGTGTGCCTCCGACCGCGCAGGGAACCAGACCGACTTTTCCATCCGGGTAGGCAGGGAGGATGTCGCGGGCAAAGAATGTGCCTGGACCGAAGCCCGAGCCTCCTTTCATAGGCTCGATCGCGATGATCCAGGATTTGCCGTCGAAGTAGCCGATCCGGGGATCCGGGGTCTGAGTTTCCAGTCCTGTCGTATCGCGCCCGACCATGTTGGATTGCCCCATCAGCAGGTAGATATGCAGCTTTTCCCTCGGGCCGGTCTCGAAAGGATTCTGGGACGGTTGAAAGGTCGCAGGCTTGGCGGGAGGGACAGGTGTCGCCGGTGTGGAAGGGGCAGCAGCGCTCGATTCCGATTTGCCGCCGAGCTGGAGCAGGACCAAGCCTGCCCCCAGCGTCGAGTCCCCGACCGATTCGGGGGGATGGTCCAATTTAAAGATGGTATACGGCAGGGTGCCAGTGCCGTCGGGATGGAGGACAGAAAACGAATCGCCCGTGAGCGCGGCCTCCGGATAGTCGGCTTTGAATTTATCCGTGTCCTTCTCATAAACTCCCACGAGAAGATATTCCAGATGCCCGGGGACGGTGATGTGGCGGCTTCCACAATTTTGTTGGGGCAGGGGGGCCTTGCCGGTGAGATGGGTGGGAATGTTGGCGAGTTGCCAGGTATGGACCCGGTCGGACCAGGGGGCCTCTCCATCTTTGACCTGAAAGAAAGGAGCCTGTTCCTGCGCGGCGAGAGGGAGCAGGCCAGCCAGGGACGTCAGCAAGCTTGAAAGAAGAAGGGAGGAGGTTTTCATGGATGGAGGTTCTTTCGAGAGCGGAGTGGAAACAGACGGTTGGCCAACCAGCCTCGCCAGCAGATCATGGTTCCAACTCTGGTACCACCCGCGAGGCCATCCCTTCGCTCCCGCTTTCTCCCGTATTGAATTTCTTATTTTGACGGCGCCGGTGCGGATGGGCTGGTATCTGAGGGCTTCCCCGGCTTGTCGTTGATCTGAAGCAGAATCAAGCCCGCCAGCAGGCTCTTGTCGCCCATGCTGGCAGGAGGATTGGCGAGTTTGAAGATCGTGTAGGGAAGAGTGCCCGTTCCGTCTGGATGAATCACGGAAATGGAATCTCCGGTCACTTTGGCTTCGGGATACAAGGTCTGAAACTTTTCGACATCCTTGGTGCAAACACCGAAGAGGATGTATTGCGATTGGTCCGGCACGACGATGCTGCGGCTTCCACAATTTTGCTGCGGCAGCGGGCCGTTGCCTTCCAGTTTGGCGGGAACTTCCGCGAGTTGCCAGACGTTGACGCGATCCGACCACGGGAACTCCCCGGCTTTGATCATGAAGGTGCCAGTGGACTCTTGCGCCACGAGGGGTTGGGCGGGAGAGAGCCACGCCAGGAGTGCAACGAGGATCAGACTATGTGGGAGGAGATGAGTGATTTTCATGGTGGATTCTCTGAGAGGAGGAGAAGGAAAGCGATGTTCGGATAGGATCAATGATCCCAAGTATCGGTGCGGAAGGGGGAGGTCGGCAGGCCTTCCTTGTTGTAGAGGTTTCCCTTGGGGCATTCGGCCCAATCGTAGCGAACGGAAACGGGTGCTGCGATGGCATCGCTGGAGACGACAACCGTGTCGCCTTCGAGGGTGGCCTTGGCCCAGACAAATTTTTGATCTTCCCCGGCAATGCCAAATCCGATGAGCTCGGTGGGAGCCGGGGGAGGGGAGCTGCCTTCGGGAACGTAGGGCGAGGTGCCCAGCGTCAAGCCGCCACCCCCATTTTTGAAGGTGAGGCGGATTTTGTTTCCCTCGATCTTCATGGAATCATAAAGCGGTCCCGAGGCGACGATATCTTCGCCGTAGGCGAGACGCCGTGCCGCGAGTGCCAGCCTGTGGCCCACGTCGAGTTTGTCGGGTGGATGGAGTTGAAAGGCATCGCCAATGTCGATCGAGATGACCATTGCGGTATTGGGCAGGGAAAGCGTTTTCAACTGCGATTCACGGACCCAGATCCAGCTTCCCGGGGTCTCGGAGGGCTGGGTGGCGGGAGTGCCAAAATTGGGTAATTGGACAAAGATGAAGGGGAAATCGCCCTGGCCCCAGCGTTCGCGCCAATCGGTGATCATGCGGGGGAAAAGGGTGGCGTACTCCCGGCCGGAATCGTAGCCGGAATTGAACTCACCCTGATACCAGATCACGCCTTTGATCGCGAAGGGCGCCAGGGGGGCAATCATGGCGTTGAAGAGATTGGCTGGACCGGGGCTCCCTCCGTCCGGGGTGTGAACATCGGAGGGCCGGGGACGCGAAGGCTTGGGGGCAGGGGGAGAGGGTTGTCCTGCCGCCTGGGCTTGGATCACGGCATTTTTCCAGTCCTTCTGGGCTTGGTCCCACGGCTTGCCGACTTCCTCGTTCCATTTCTTGATGGTTACATCGTACTCGGCTTTGCGTTGCGCATAGGTCAGTTCCAACGCGGGGGCATCGGCCGTGTTTTTGGCCTGGATTTTGACGTAGCGATCCAGCAGGGGATCTTTCTTCAGGCCTGCGACGCTGGTCCAGGCCTCCGCTCTGGTGCCACCCCAGGAGGCCTCGATGATGCCGAGAGGCTGTCCCTTGAGCTTGCGGATGTCCCGGGCAAAGAAGTAGGCGGCTGCGGCAAAGCCCTGGCCGTTGATTTTACCCAGGCTTTCCGGGGTACAAAGAACCCACCGGGCGGTCAGTCCGGCAGAATCCGAGGCGGGGTCGAATTTGATGTCTTTCAGGGGTGTCAGCGAGGTCGTTTTGGGAACGAAAAAAAGGCGGAGCAGGGGATCCTCCGCTTGCGCGATGTCTTCCGCATAGGCCTTCTTGCGGATGCCGTATTCCATGTTGGATTGGCCGGAGGCCAACCAGACATCGCCCACCAGAACGTCCTGAAACGTCAGCGTGTTTTTTCCCGTGACGGTGAGGCTTCCGCTCTTGTCGCTGACCGGAACCGGCGGAAGATCGATTTGCCAGGAGCCGTCGTCGGCTGCCGTGGTGGTGCCCGTCTGACCGGCGAAGGTGACGGTGATTTTTTCACCTGCCTCCGCCTGGCCCCAAACGGGGAGTTTCGCGTTTTGCTGAAGCACCATGTGATCGCCAAAAATGAGCGGCATCTTGACGTCGGCGCGGGTGGGCAGAAGCGAGGTGGAGAGCAGGAGGGCAATCGGCAGGTAAAAGCGGGGGCAAGAAAAACGATCAAGCATGGCGAATAGAAGTAAAAGTGAGCTCAAGCGAAGAGGCTCGAGACGATTATCCAGTATGGAGTTTTGTTGCAAAAGAGATTGCCTCTGTCAATAAAAACGTTTAATCTAAAGGCTCGCACCTCGGGTAATGAAGGTAGGGGCGGTACATTTACGCTTATGACGATTCGTCTTCCATCGGTCCGCCAGGGACTTTTCCTGGTTTCTCTTCTTGGCATCGGCCGGTTGGCGGCGATGGATTTCAATGAGGCGAGTCCCCGGTACGAATCCCTGTTCAACGAACAATCGAAAGACAAAACGGTGGAGTGCTGGCTGAAGGTCGGCGCCAATTGTCCCCCTGGGGCCTATGTATTCGACAAGCTCATCGGAACGGATCGGTGCGCGTATCGGCTGGAAGTCGGCCCCAACCGCACCTTGCGTTTGATCAACACGGGGGGAGATGTCGTCGAGGCCCCGCTCCCTGCGGGCGATGAAACCGTGTTGGTGGCCTGTCAGTTGGACCGGTCCAAACAGGAGCAAAGTCTCTATATCAATGGAGTTCTGGCCGGTCGTAAACCGTTCTCCTATGCCGTTGCCTTGAGCAAGGAAGGCGGCCCGCTCCGGGTCGGCGGCGATCTGGCCGGAGAGCATTGTTTCAGCGGGACGGTGGAAAGAATTGTTGTCTACAATCGCATCCTGAAGGATGAGGAGTTGCTGGCGCAGACGAAGGAGATCAAGGACCTTGGAGGCCGACTCGCCTCCTGGCCGTTTCCCTCCGGTCCGGTGTCGGATGCGGTCGTGCCCAATGGGAATAATCCAGGCACACCGATGGTTCCCGCGCGGAGCTACCGGGATTTTCCTCCTGCGGAAAAAGGATTGGGCTTGTGGTTTAATCATCCCGCCTGGGAGTGGGTGCAAGCCCTGCCGATTGGAAACGGGCAGATGGGTGGGATGGTTTACGGGGGAGTCGACGAGGAAAAGATTCAACTCAACGAGGGAACGATCTGGGCCGGTGGTCCGCATGATGCGGTGAATCCCCAGGCTTTCGAGGCGATTACCCAGGTCCGCGCCCTGTTGCTGGAGGGCAAGCCGAACGACGCCGTCAAAGTCTACCAGGCCGGGGCCATGGGAATTCCCAATACCCAGCCCAATTATCAGACGCTGGGGGAACTCAACTGCAAGTTTGTCCTCCCGCCGGGCGAAGTGAAGGGTTATCGCCGGGTGCTCGATATCGACGAGGCGGTGACAAAAACGACTTACACTATCAATGCGACGACTTATACCCGGGAGACCTTTCTCAGCTCCCCTGATGGTGTCCTGGTTTGCCGGATCACGGCCGATCATCCCGGCGCGATTTCCTTCGGCGCTTCTCTGAATTCGAAGCAAATCATCCAAACCAAGGTGGACGGCAGCGACATCGTCATGAGCGGCACGGGCAGCGATGTGTCCAATTGGTCCAAAGGGATGATTCAGTTTTCCGCGCGGCTTGCCCTCCGGAATGAGGGTGGCTCCGTCCAGGCCGGGCCGGAGGGAATCACGGTGAGCCAGGCCAATTCAGTGGTCCTGATCCTGGCTTCGGGGACGAATTATCTCAGCTGGAAGGACCTCGGTGGGGACGGTGCGGGAATAGCCAAAACACGGGTCGAAAAGGCGCAGACCAAATCCTGGGAGGATTTGCGCGCGGCCCATGTGGCCGATTACCAAAAGATGTTCCGGCGCGTGTCCATCGATCTCGGCGAAGGAGAAGGCGCCGCATGGCCGACGGATGAGCGGGTGCGACGGTTTGCGGAGGGCAAAGATGTGGGGCTGCCCTCCCTGCTCTACCAGTACGGACGGTATTTGCTGATCTCCTGCAGCCGCCCGGGAGGTCAACCGGCAACGCTTCAGGGCATCTGGGCGGAGGGACTCTCCAATCCGTGGGGAAGCCGTTACACCGTGAATATCAACACGGAAATGAATTACTGGCCGGCGGAGACCGCCAATCTTTCCGAGTGCGCCGATCCGCTTTTTTCCATGTTGCAGGATCTGAGCGTCAGTGGCGTCAACACGGCGAAGGCGATGTACCATGCCGATGGCTGGGTCTGCCATCACAACACGGATCTGTGGCGCGATACGGCTCCCATCGACAGGACCAGCGGCATGTGGCTGATGGGTGGAGCTTGGCTTTCCACCCACCTGTGGGAGCACTATCTTTTTACCGAAGATCAGGCTTTCCTGAAGAAGGCTTATCCGGTCATGAAGGGTTCCGCGGAATTTCTTCTCGGTGTTCTGGTCGAGGAACCCACTCACCACTGGCTGGTCATTTCGCCGTCCTATTCGCCGGAGAACGGAACGCTGACCATCGGTTGCACCATCGACCAATCGATCACCCGCGATGTTTTTCATGAAGTCATCGAGGCGGGCAAGGTCCTGAAGATCGATCAGGATTTCCGGAACAAGCTGGTGGCGGCGGAAGCCCGGTTGGCTCCGCTGCAAATCGGCCGTCTCGGCCAATTGCAGGAATGGTTGACCGACATCGACAGCCCCACGGATCACAACCGGCATGCCTCCCATCTCTATGCCGTTTTCCCCAGCAACCAGATCACGCCGGCCACGCCGGAACTCTTTGAGGCGGCGAAGAAGTCGCTGCTCATCCGGGGGGATGGAGCGACGGGGTGGTCGCTGGGGTGGAAGATCAATTTTTGGGCCCGGTTTCTCGATGGCGACCACGCCTACCTGATCCTCCGCAATCTTCTCGGGGAACCGGGCGCGCAGGATCCGGTCAAAGGCGATGGCGGTGGGCTCTACCCGAATTTGTTCGATGCCCATCCGCCGTTTCAAATCGACGGCAATTTTGGTTTCACCTCCGGCGTGACGGAAATGCTGCTGCAAAGCCAGAACGATGCGATCGCACTTCTGCCTGCCCTCCCGAAGGTTTGGCCCAAGGGAAGCATCACCGGATTGCGGGCGCGCCACGGTTTTGAAGTCGATCAGGCGTGGGCGAACGGCCAATTGCAGTCCGCGAAGATTCGCTCGCTCCTGGGGCGCCCTTGTTCCCTGCGTGCCGGAGTACCGGTTCAAATTCGCTGCGAGGGTTCTCCCGTTGCGACGAAAACGGCAGCCGACGGGACGATGAGCTTTCCTACGATTGCCGGCAAGACCTACGAGATCTCTCCCCGCCCGGCGGAAACCCCCTTATGAAATCCAACCCAATCCTCCCGATGAAATACCTGTTGTTGAAAACCGTGATGGCTCAAAAAATTGCCATCCTGGCGATGGCTCTCATTTCCCTGGCCCTGCCTGTGATGGCAGAGGAGCCCCCGGCGGTGCAATCGGGGCAGAAGATCGCTTTTCTGGGGGATTCGATTACCGCCTACGGGTGGGGCATTCCGGGCGGTTATGTGCGATTGGTGGTGGATGGACTGGGCCAGATGGGCATCAAGGTTGAGCCCGTTCCCGCCGGCGTTGGCGGGAACACCTCGCAGGATATGCTCGCCCGTTTGGACAGGGACGTACTGAGCAAACACCCCGATTGGATGACTTTGAGTTGCGGGGTGAACGATGTTTGGCATGGTGCCAACGGTGTCGACCTTGAGACCTACAAACAGAACATCACGGCGATTGTCGACAAGGCGACGGCGCAAGGCATCAAGGTGGTCATCCTCACGGCCACGCCCATCGGGGAGGATGACAATGGCAATAACCAGAAGCTTGTGGCTTACAATGACTTCCTGCGCCAGTTCGCCAAGGAACGGAACCTGCCACTGGCCGATCTTAACGCCGATTTCCATACGGCCCTGCAAAAGTTCATGATCAGCTCCAGTTCGCGTTACCTGACGGTGGACGGGGTGCACATGAATTCGGAGGGGAATGTGTTGATGGCGAAGGGTTGTCTGCGCGCTTTCGGCCTCTCGCCTCAGAATGTGGACAAGATCGAACAGAACTGGCTGGACCAGCCCAATACCGCCATGGTGGCTTGCGCTTCCTTCGATCCCCGACCGAACATTGGCATCACCCTGGCCCAGTCCAGAAAGATCAGCGAGGCAGCTCAGGCGCGGATGATCACTTCGGTGCAATTGAGCCTCACCCTGTGGCTGCAGGCGTTGGGGGAAGTTCTGCAGGCGCATGCGCAGGATACGGTTCTTGACGCGGAGCTGATCAAGAAGGAAACCAACGCCCTGCTGTTGAAGAAAATCAATGGGGTGGGGAAATCGCCTGTTCCCACGCCTGGAACCCCTTGATTTGGCCATGAAACTTTCTCTTCCTGGCATTATCGACAGGGCACTCCTGTGTGTGCACGTGGTTGAGATCACTTTTGTGACCGATGCCGTCCCATTTGGAGAAGTGAAACCCGGGGATTGATTGTTTCATGTCCCAGTTGCTTCATTTTCTGTTCCAGTCGTCCCTGGCCATCTTTTGCCTTATTATCCCGGTTGGCCTGTTGCGGGCCGAAACGCCTCCCGGAGCCAGGTCCGTTCCCGTCCAGAAGCAGAAGCAATATCAGGATGAGGTGGCGGCGCGGGAGCGCCTTCTGCCTCTGCTTCCCCAAGGTTCCATGACGGCGCTGGATCTTCCTTATGTCCATCCTCCGGCGCAGGGCAGTGTGCCCGGATCCGGTCAGACCCTCGATCTTTATGTGCCTCCCGGTCCCGGCCCTTTTCCCTTGATTGTCTTTGTTCATGGAGGGGCCTGGAAAGGAGGTTTCAAGGAGCGCTTGGGTGCGGATCTGGCGACGAAATGGCTGCCGGAAGGCTTTGCCGTGGCTTCGATCGACTACCGCTTTGTTTTCGATTCGCCTTTTCCCGGCATGTTCCAGGATGGGGTCGATGCCATCGCTTTTCTGCGCAGCCATGCCGATCACTATCGTCTCGACCCCCGTAAAATCGGGTTGATGGGGATGTCGGCGGGCGCTCATATCGCCGGTTTGGTCGCCATGACGGAAGGTTCTCCCGTCTATGCCCGGAGCGGTTCCGCCGTGCAGGGGGCCGTTATCCTTTGCGGATTCTATGACCTGACGAAGGAATCGGGAGAATGGCCTGAAGGAAAATTTCCCATCAATCCGCGGGACGATTTTTCGTATCTGTATCCCGGGCGCATTTACGATCCGGCAATCGCCCGGAAAATGAGTCCGGTCTACCAAATCCATCCGGGATCTCCTCCTGTTCTGCTGATTTATGGCGACAAGGACACAGTGGCCCCTCTCATTCAATCCACCTTGTTTTTGGATGCCCTTCGAAAGGCGGGAACGTCGGCAACGCTCACCCGCTATCCCGGCCATGATCATGATCTTTGGAAGCCCGATGTCCTGAAGCAATCGTTGGCCTTCTTCAAGCACACTTTCGCCGGGCTCAGGTGAGCTTGTCCCTACTCAGCAAAGGACGATGCTCTCACCATGAGAGCGGAGCAAAACCGGTTGTTCCAAGTCAAATACGCAGCAAATGCCATAGCACGAACGATGAGCGGGTTTGAAGCCCCAAAGGGGCGACCTACACCAGCCCGGGGCAACGCCCCGGGAAAGGATTCAACTGGGGATTGAGCCCTGAAAGGGCGGCTTAAACGCTCCCGGCAAGGCATTTGGTTCGCCCTTTCAGGGCTTGGCCACAGGGTACTTGTTTCCTGGGGCGTTGCCCCAGGCTGGTATAGGTCGCCCCCTTTGGGGCTGACCGATCA
>FTJN01000391.1_pt2 | contig 10238 bp, 10 predicted proteins | sample 1658361 | NCBI WGS metagenome assembly FTJN01 (sample SAMEA3914819, study PRJEB12502) | metagenome | biome: forest; material: soil | place: Canada | collected 2010-06-26 | depth 0.3 m | reverse complement strand
TTCTCGGCCTTCAGGCCGGTCTTGAAGTGGGCCGACTGGCTGCAATAGCCGCAGTTCTCGGCGCAGCCGCCGGTCTTGACCGACAACAGCTGCGACAGCTGCAGCTCCGACGGGTCGAACCCGGCCGCCCGGTGGACGGTCGCGGCCTGGAAGACCAGTTCCATGAAGGGCAGGTCGAACAGGGCTTCGACTTGCGGAAGCGTCCAGTCGTGGCGGGGCTGGGCGGCGAGGGCGTTGATCTGCGTCATAGCGCGCAGGTTTGGACTCGGCCACGTCAATTGGCAAGCACGCGCCGCGTGCGCGAGCCCCCAATTTCCTTGCCGGGCTTGGGCCGGGGGAGCCAAAAACCGCCAGCCCGGTTATAGTCAGGACATGGACCACGAAATCGAGCTGAAGTTCCTGATCGCCCCGGAGGCTTCGAACGATATCCTGGCCCGGCTGGAGGGACAGGAGGCCGTTCGACAGCTCGACGCCACCTATTTCGATACGGTCGATCATGCCCTGCGCAAGGCGGGGTTTGGCCTGCGCGTCCGCGACGGCGAGAACGGCCGCAAGCAGACCCTGAAATCGGCCTCGTCGGGCGGGGTCTTCGCGCGCGGCGAGTGGGAAAGCGCGGTGGTGGGGCCCGAGCCCGACCGCGACCTGCTGGCCAAGACCCCGGCCGCCAAGGTCATCAACGGCGACGCCCTGACCCCGGTGTTCGCCACCAATGTCCGCCGCGTGACCCGGCTGATCCGGCGCGACGGCGCGGTCATCGAGGCGGCTCTGGACCTGGGCGAGTTGCTGGCCAACGAGCGCCGGGCCGGGGTCAGCGAGCTGGAGCTGGAGCTGAAGACCGGTTCGGCGCGGGTGCTGTTCGACCTGGCGCGGGATATCGCCGCCCATGCGCCGCTGCGCCTGTCGCTGGTCAGCAAGGCCGAGCGCGGCTACGCCCTGGCGCTGGACGAGGCGGACGGCCCGCGCCCCGACTCGCCGCTGGATCCCGAGGCGACGACCGCCGAGGCGCTACAGGCCTTGGGCCGCGCGGCGCTCTGTCGCCTGTGCGCCGCCGCCGAGTCCCTGCGCACCCGGCCCGGTCCCGAGCGGGTGCACAAGCTGCGGGTGGCGGCGCGCAAGTTCCGAGCCCTGCTGTCGACCTTCAAGGCCCTGGCGGGTGATCCGGCGGCCCGTGACGTCAAGGCCGAGCTGAAATGGCTGGGCGACGAACTGGGCCCGGCCCGCGAGCTCGATGTCTTTGTCGCCGACGTCTGGCGCCCGGCCGCCGAGGACCAGGCGCAGGCCAGCCAGCCCGTCGCGGATTCGGCCGGGTCCGAGCCTGACGAGGCCGTCCAGGCCGAGGCCCGGGCCCTGGCCGCCTTCGGCAAGGCCCTGCTGACCGCTCAGACGCAGGCCTATGCCCGGGCGGACGCGGCCGTGGACAGCGCCCGCTTCCGCGCCCTGGCCATCGACGCCGCCGCCTGGCTGGAAGCCGGCGCCTGGACCACCGACCAGCGCCTGGAGAAGATCCGCGACCGCGCCGCCGTCGACTTCGCCGCCCGGGCGCTGGACAAGCATCGCCGCCGCATCCGCAAGGACGGCCGTGACCTGACGGCGCTCGGCGCCCAGGACCGGCATGAGTTGCGCATTCGCGGCAAGAAGCTGCGCTACGCCGTCGAGGACCTGGGCGGGCTGTTCCTCGATCATCCCAAGCGCCTGGAGCGCTTCGTCGCGGCGACCAAGGGGTTGCAGGAAAGCCTGGGCCTGCTCAACGATCTGGCCGTCCGCGAGGCCCTGGCGCGCGACGTGGCGATGTCGAGCGAGGATCCCGAGGCCGCCTTCGCCGCCGGTCGGCTGACGGCGGGCGGCGGTGAGCGCGAGGCCGAACTGCTCGCCGAGGCCCAAGGCGCCTACGTCACCTTTTCGGAAGCCAAGCGGTTCTGGTGAGAAGGCTGTTCTGTCGGCTGAAGCGTGGCCGCGTCGTCAGGCCGCGCCGCTCATATAAAGAAATCCTTATGCCTTAATTGCGAGAAGGGCGTGGGCGCGGTATAGACCGCGCAAGATCATCCCCCTCCGCAGGAGCCGACCGTGGCCGACTATATCGTCAAGGACATCTCGCTCGCCGATTACGGCCGCAAGGAAATCGACATCGCCGAGACCGAAATGCCCGGTCTGATGGCGACCCGCGCCGAATACGGCCCGGGCCAGGTGCTGAAGGGCGCCCGCATCGCCGGCAGCCTGCACATGACCATCCAGACCGCCGTGCTGATCGAAACGCTGACCGCGCTCGGCGCCGACGTCCGCTGGGCTTCGTGCAACATCTTCTCGACCCAGGACCACGCCGCCGCGGCCATCGCCGCCTCGGGCGTGCCGGTGTTCGCCTTCAAGGGCGAAAACCTGGTCGAGTATTGGGAATATGCCCACAAGATCTTCGAATGGGCCGACGGCGGCTATCCGAACCTGATCCTCGACGACGGTGGCGACGCCACCCTGCTCTGCGTGCTGGGTCCGAAGGCCGAGAAGGATCCCACGATCCTCAACAACCCGACCAACGAAGAAGAAGAAGCGCTCTACACCGTGATGAAGCGCTACCTGGCCGAAAAGCCGGGCTTCTATTCGGCGATCCGCGACGCCATCGGCGGCGTGTCGGAAGAAACCACCACGGGCGTCCACCGCCTGTACCAGATGGCCACCAAGGGCGAACTGCCGTTCCCCGCCATCAACGTCAATGACAGCGTCACCAAGTCCAAGTTCGACAACCTGTACGGCTGCCGTGAATCGCTGGTCGACGCCATTCGTCGCGGCACCGACGTCATGCTGTCGGGCAAGGTCGCCGTGGTCTGCGGCTACGGCGACGTGGGCAAGGGCTCGGCCGCCTCGCTGCGCCAGGGCGGCGCTCGCGTGATCGTCACCGAAATCGACCCGATCTGCGCCCTGCAGGCGGCGATGGAAGGCTATGAGGTCCAGACCCTGGACGACGTGGCCGGCCGCGCCGACATCTTCGTCACCGCCACGGGCAACAAGGACGTCATCACCGTCGAGCACATGCGCGCGATGCGGAACAACGCCATCGTCTGCAACATCGGTCACTTCGACTCGGAAATTCAGGTCGCCGGCCTGAAGAACTTCAAGTGGGACGAGATCAAGCCGCAGGTCCACCACATCGAATTCCCGGACGGCAAGAAGATCATCCTGCTGTCGGAAGGCCGCCTGGTGAACCTGGGCAACGCGACGGGCCACCCCTCGTTTGTGATGTCGGCCTCGTTCACCAACCAGACCCTGGCCCAGATCGAACTGTGGACCAACAAGTCGGCCTATAAGAACGACGTCTACACCCTGCCCAAGCACCTGGACGAGAAGGTCGCCCTTCTTCACCTCGAGAAGCTGGGCGCCAAGCTCTCCAAGCTGCGTCCCGACCAGGCCGAATATATCAACGTGCCGGAAAACGGCCCGTTCAAGCCGGACCACTACCGCTACTAGGCTTCGCGTTCAGCAAAGCCGGAGAGGCCCGTCGCGGAAACGCGGCGGGCTTTTTCTTTGACCGGAAATGCAGTTTCGTCTTCGAGCGCCGACGGGAAATATCGCTGAATTCGCGGCGAAGATGATCGAAACGCCGGACCCCGCGTTAGCCTTGTGGCGGGAGACCACAATGCCGGTTGAACATGACGCGCGCCTGGCGTCCTTGATTATCGAAAATGCTCTGGGCTACGCGATCTTCACGATGGATCTCGAAGGCCAGATCACGACTTGGAGCCGCGGCGCCGAAAAAGTCCTGGGCTATTCGCGGCTCGAGGCGATCGGCATGTCGTTCCGCGAACTCTTCACGGCGCCCGACCGCTTGGCCGGCGCCGACATGGCGGAATTGGCCAAGGCCAAGCTCCACGGCCGGGCCGAGGACACCCGCTGGCACCTGCGCAAGGACGGCGCCCGGTTCTGGGGAAACGGGATGACCATGGGAATCTATGGGCCCGAACTGAACGGGCTGATGAAGATCCTTCGCGACGAGACCCCCGCCAAGCTCGCCGAGGACCAGCGCGTCCTGCTGCTCAACGAGCTCAATCACCGGATCAAGAACACGCTGTCCACCGTGCAGTCGATCACCGAGCAGACCCTGCGCGCCGCGAAGGTCGATCCCCTGGTGCGCCGCGACCTGACCGATCGCCTGATGGCAGTGTCGGACGCGCACAACGTGCTGGTCGACGAGAACTGGGCTGGGGCCGATCTGAGCACGATCGTTCGCCAGGCGGTGGCGCCCCATGATCCCCCCGCCAGCAAGTTCACCATCGATGGCCCGCTGGTGTGGCTGAGCCCGCAACAGGCGGTCGCCATCGCCCTGGCCCTGCACGAGCTGGCGACCAACGCCTTGAAGTATGGGGCGCTGTCCACGGAGGAAGGGCACGTGGAAATCGCCTGGAACCTGGCGCACGACCAGTTCGGCGCGCGGCAGATCAACCTGCTCTGGCGCGAGAGCGGCGGGCCGCCGGTGGTCGAGCCCGCGCGCACGGGATTCGGCACGCGGCTGATCGCCCGGACCTTCGGCCAGGACAGCGGCGGTCAGGCGCGGATCGATTTTCGACCCGAGGGCGTGCAGTGCGTGATGTCGCTGCCGCTGTCGGTCCCGTCCGAATTGCCAGCCGCCTGGCCAGCGAGCGTTTCGGAACAGGCCGGCGTGGACAAAGCCTCGGCGCCGCCGCCGGCGGCGGCCTAGAATCTCCGCGAGGGCCACCTCGCCCTATTCAAGACCCCATTGCTCAGCTAAGCCGCTAGCCATGCCGCTCGCCTTGATCATCTCCAGCCATGTCGCCGGTAGCCGGGTCGGCGCGTCGGCCCAGGCCGCCGCCCTCGTGCAGTTTCGCATCGATTCCATGGTCGTGCCGACGGTGCTCTATGGCCGTCATCCCGGCTGGGGCATCCCCGGCGGGGCGCCCGCGCCGATCGAGGTGATGGAAGGCATGCTGGACGGCATCGAGGCCAACGGGCTGTTTGGCCAGACCGACGTGGTCATCACCGGCTATTTCGCCAGCGCCGCCCAGGTGCGCGCCGCGGCTCGGACGATCGACGCGGTGCGCGCCTCGCCCCGCGAAGGCACGCCTCAGGGCGCGGTGGCCCGCAAACCGACCATCATCATCGACCCGACCATGGGCGACGCCGGCAAGGGTCTGTACGTGCCCGTCGAGGTGGCCGAGGCCATCGCCAGCGAGCTGATCCCGCGCGCCGACGTGGTGGCCTGCAACGCCTGGGAGCTGCAGCGCCTGACGGGAACCGACTCCCGCGACCCCCAAGCCGCCGTGCGGGCGGGGCGTCTGCTGAACAAGCCGACCCTGGTGTCGTCCGTGCACAGAGGAAACGAGATCGGCGTGGTCTATGTCGACCGCAAGGAAGCGTGGCTGGCCGCCCACGCCAAGGCCGAGCGCTCGCCCAGCGGCACCGGCGACCTGCTGACCGCCCTCTACGCCGCCTCGATTCTCGAAGGCCAGACCATCTCCTACGGCCTGGCCCGCGCCGTCGGCGGCGTGGCCGAGACGGTGACGGCGGCCAATATCTGGAACGCCCCCGAACTGCCGATCGTGGCCATGGCCGCGCGGATCAAGCAGACCTCGCCGACCGTGCGGATCGAGCGGCTGGCTTAGGGGCCGCGCCCTCGTCCTTCGACAAGCTCAGGATGAGGGCGAATGAGGCGCCCAAGGAAATCCTCATCCTGAGCTTGTCGAAGGACGAGGATTTCCGCTAGGCGCTAGGGCTTCCGCTAAGGTGCGCCCATGACCGTCGACATCACCGGCTTCTGCCCCGACCGCTTTTCCGCCGTGCGCGACGCCTTCGCCGCCAATTTCGACGCCGCGTCTCCGGGGGGCGGCGAGCTGGGCGCGCGGTTCTCGCTGGCCATCGAAGGCGAGGTCGTCGTCGACCTGATGGGCGGTTGGGCCGACCGCAAGCATCAGGTGGCCTTCGGACCCGACACCCTGACCCCGCTGTTCTCGACCACCAAGGCCGTGGCGGCGCTGCTGATCGCCCGCCTGGTCGACCAGGGCCGGCTGACCTACGATCAGACCGTCGCCTCGGTCTGGCCGGAGTTCGCCCAAGCCGGCAAACAGGACGTCACGGTCGGCCAGGTGATGTCGCACCAGGACGGGCTGTCGGGCTTTCCCGACGAGACCGACCCGGCGATCTGGTTCGACTGGGCGGCCACGACCGCCAAGCTGGCGGCCATGGCCCCACTGTGGCCGATCGGCTCGGCCAGCGGCTATCACCCGGTGACCTTCGGCTTCACCGCCGGCGAGATCTTCCGCCGCGTCGACGGCCGGACCATGGGGACGGCGCTGCGCGAGGACCTGGCCGAGCCTTTGGGTCTGGACCTGTGGATCGGTCTGCCCGACAGCGAGCATGCCCGCTGCGCCGAGCTGATGCGCCCGACCGCCGTGCCGAAGTTCGGGGCGATGAACGAGGCCGTGAAGGCTGCCTTCATGACCAAGTGGGCCGCCCCGGGCGGACGCGGCACGGGCGACTGGCGGCGGGCCGAGATCCCCTCGGCCAATGGCCACGCCACCGCGCCCGCCCTGGCCCGGTTGATGGGCGCCCTGGCGTCCGGCGGCGCACTGGACGGCGTCCAGGTGCTGTCGCCCGCGACGATGGAGAAGGCGCGGGCCGAGCGGATCGTCGGCCAGGACCTGGTCCTGCCCTTCACGATCAGCTGGGGCGCGGGCGTCATGCGCAATACCCCCAACTTCTTCTACGGCCCCACGCCGGACGCCTTTGGCCACAGCGGTTGGGGCGGCTCCTGCGCCTTCGCCGACCCGTCGCGCGGCGTGTCGGGGGCCTATGTGATGAACCGCCAGGGCACGGAGCTGATCGGCGACCCGCGTCCCGTGCGACTGATCCAGGCGGCCTACGAAGCGTTGTAGCCGCGACACGGGAGGCGCGCATGGGCATGGCCAGGGTTTCGAGCATCATCGTCCTGGCCGCGCTGGCTGGATTGTCGGCCGTCGCCGCCAGGGCCCAGGACGCGCCGCGCGACTTCTGCGCCGACCGGCCGGGCAAGGGCTCGCCGCCTTGCGTGCTGGATGCCGGGCGCTTCCAGGCCGAACTGGGCGTGGCCGACGGCGCCTGGAGCCGGGGCGGCGGGACCTCCACCGACGACAGCGCCCTTGGCGCGCTCGAACTGCGCCTGGGCCTGACTTCGACGATCGAGGGCCAGCTCAGCTGGACCGCTTACGAACGCATCCGTGACAAGGACCGGGCGACGGGCGCGACCTCCGCCGTCGATGGCGTCGGCGATGTCAATTTCGCCCTGCGCTGGTCGCTGAAGAACCCGGGCGGGGACGGCGTGTCGATCGCCCTGCAGCCCTTCGTCACCGCGCCGGTTGGGGCCGATGGGATCGGCGGCGGCGCCTGGCAGGGCGGACTGATTGTCCCGATCTCGCTGCCGCTGCCATTCTCCCCTATTGGCGACTGGTCGCTGGCTCTGTCGCCCGAGCTGGACGTCCGCCCGGACGCCGACGGTTCGGGGCGTCACGCCGGGTTCGGCGGCGCGGTTGGGGCCGGGCGGTCGTTCGGCCCCGTGGACCTGGGCGTCGAGCTGTGGGCCGACCGCGACGAGGATCCGTCCGGCCACGTCACCTCGGCCAGCTTCGACTTGACCGCCGCCTGGACGCCCAAGTCGATCCCGGACCTCCAATGGGACGCCGGCGCCTATCTGGGCCTCAACCACGACACGCCGGATCTCGAGCTGGCGGTGGGCGTGGCGCGGCGGTTCTAGGCGCGGCGCGTCCTTCGAGGCCCCCTATCGCGCGCCCGGAGGGCTAGCGAGGGTCTTCGCCCAGCCAAACCTCGTCGGCTTCGAGAGCCCCATCGTTGGTGGCAGAATACTCTGCTTGACAGAGCATCAGGATATGTCACTCTGCATTACAGAGCGCTCTGGGCGCGAACTTCAACGGAGGGTGCGATGGGCATTTCCAGGAACGAGGCGGCGTCCGCGCTGACCGATATCGAGAGCACGGCGGGCCGTAGCCGCCTGCTGAAGGGCTATCACAAGGCCGGGCCGATCCTGATGGCCTGGGGCGTGGTCTGGATCCTGGGTTATTCCGCCATGGGCCTGCTGCCGCCCGAGCAGTGGGGCGTGGCCTGGCTGCCGCTGGACGCGCTGGGCATCGTGGCGACCATCCTGCTCAGCCGGGGCGGCAAGAGCGGCGCGAAAACCGGACAGGGCTGGAAGATCGCCGCCAGCGTCGTGGCCACCATGGCCTTCATGACCGCCACCTACGCGGTGTTCCAGCCGACCACGGTCGACCCGGCCATCGTCTATCCGGGCCTGATGACCGGTCTGGTCTATGCCGGCGTCGGCATCGCATTCGCCCCCCGCTATCTGTGGATCGGCGCCGCGGTGTTCATCGCCAGCCTGGTCGGCTTCTTCTTCTTCCACCCCTGGCTGGCCTACTGGATGGCGGCGGTCGGCGGCGGCGGGCTGTTCGTGTCCGGCCTCTGGCTGCGGAGGGCGTGAGCGTGGCGGAACTGGACGAGCTGATCCACCAGCCGCTGCGGCTGAAGATCATGGCCGCGCTGCATGCCGAGCGCGACGCCGAACCGGTGGAGTTCTCGCGCCTCAAGGCGGTCACCCAGGCCACCGACGGCAATCTGGGCAGTCACCTGACCACCCTGGAAAAGGCCGGCTATGTCGAGATCGCCAAGGACTTCGTCGGCAAGAAGCCCCGCACCCGCGTGGCCCTGACCCCGACCGGCCGCAAGGCGTTTCGCCGCCATGTCGACTATCTGCGCGAAGTGGTCGAAGGGGTCGAGAGCGGCGACTGAACCCCCCTTTTGAACGCCAGACCGAGGGAGACCCTGATGCGTATCCAGCACCTGATGGCCGCCCTCGGCGCGGCCTTCGCCCTGATCCTGATGGGCGCCAGCCTGACCTATTCCCGTGACGCGTCCTCGGACCTGGCTCTACGGGTGTCATTCCACGGGATGAGCGTCAGGCTGTAGGGTAAGCTTTCTTGATATCGATCCCTACCCCACCGCTCATCCCGGCGAATGCCGGGACCCAGATCCCTTGGCGGTGTGGCTGATTGGAGAGGCTCAGAGCCCTTGGCGTCAGCCACAAAGCCATTCCATCTGGGTCCCGGCATTCGCCGGGATGAGCGGATTTAGAGAGGCGGTGATCGAGAGCGAAAGGCTTTGCTCTAGGGTGCGACCTAAACCGCCTTCACCGCCGAGACGATCGACTTCACCACCTTCTTGACCAGGGCCGGATCGTCGCCCTCGGCCATGATGCGGATCAGGGGTTCGGTGCCGGACGGTCGGACCACGATGCGGCCCGAGCCGTTCAGCTGGCTCTCGCCGTCGGCGATGGCCTCCTTGACGCTCTTGTGCTCCAGCGGCTTGCCACCGGCGAAGCGGACGTTCTCCAGCAGTTGCGGCACGGGTTCGAACTGACGACCCAGGGCGCTCATCGGCTTGCCGGACTCGATCATCACCGTCAGCACCTGCAGCGCCGCGATCAGGCCGTCGCCCGTGGTCGAGAAGTCCGACAGGATCACGTGGCCCGACTGCTCGCCGCCGATGTTGAAGCCGCCTTCGCGCATGCGGGCCATCACATAGCGGTCGCCCACCGAGGTGCGCTCCAGCTTCAGGCCGTTATCGGCCATCAGCCGCTCGAGGCCGAGGTTGGACATCACCGTGGCGACCACGCCGCCGGCCTTCAGCCTGCCGGCCTTGGCGAAGGCCAGGGCGACGATGGCCATGATCTGGTCGCCGTCGACCACCACGCCCTTCTCGTCGCAGATCACCAGCCGGTCGGCGTCGCCGTCCAGGGCGATGCCGATATCGGCGCGGTACTCGCGCACCAGCTTGGCCATCGCCTCGGGATGGGTCGAGCCGCAATCGGCGTTGATGTTGGTTCCGTTGGGCGCGACGCCGACCGGGAACACCTCGGCGCCCAGCTCGTACAAGGCCTGGGGCGCGACCTTGTAGGCCGCGCCATGGGCGCAATCGATGACGATGCGCAGGCCCGCCAGGCTCATGTTGCGCGGGAAGGTCGCCTTGACGATCTCGATATAGCGGGCCTGGGCGTCGTCGACGCGCTGGACCCGGCCCAGCTCTCGCGGCGTGGCCAGGCCCTCCTGCAGGCCTTCGTCCATCAAGGCCTCGATCTTCAGCTCCTGGTCGTCCGACAGCTTGTAGCCGTCGGGGCCGAACAGCTTGATGCCGTTGTCGGCGAAATCGTTGTGCGAGGCCGAGATCATCACGCCGAGATCGGCGCGCATCGA
>FTJN01003203.1_pt4 | contig 10241 bp, 4 predicted proteins | sample 1658361 | NCBI WGS metagenome assembly FTJN01 (sample SAMEA3914819, study PRJEB12502) | metagenome | biome: forest; material: soil | place: Canada | collected 2010-06-26 | depth 0.3 m | reverse complement strand
TGGGCACGCTGCACTACCAGTGGCAGCGCAACACCGGCTCGGGCTTCGTCAATGCCGGAACCGACCAGGCGACCTACACCCTGGGCGACGCCGACGTGGGCGGTACGGTTCGGGTGATCACCAGCTATACCGACCAGCACGGCACGGCGGAAAGCAAGACCAGCGCCGCCACCGGCGTGGTCGCCAACGTCAACGACGCCCCGACCGGAACCGTGACCATCACGGGCACGGTCACCGAGGACCAGGTCCTGACCGCCAACACCGCCACCCTGGCGGACGCCGACGGGCTGGGCACGCTGCATTACCAGTGGCAGCGCAACAGCGGCTCGGGCTTCGTCAATGTCGGGACCGACCAGACCACCTACACCCTGGGCGACGCCGACGTGGGCGGCACGATCCGGGTGATCACCAGCTATACCGACCAACGTGGCGCGGCGGAGAGCAAGACCAGCGCCGCCACCGCCGCCGTCGCCAATGTCAACGACGCGCCGACCGGAACGGTGACCATCACCGGCACGATCGCCGAGGACCAGGTCCTGACCGCCGTCTCGACCCTGGCGGACGCCGATGGACTGGGCCCGTTGCACTACCAGTGGCAGCGCAACGCCGGCTCGGGCTTCGTCAATGTCGGCGCCGACCAGTCGACCTACACCCTGGGCGACGCCGACGTCAGCGCCGCGATCCGCGTGGTGGTCACCTATACCGACCTGCACGCCACGCCGGAGAGCAAGACCAGCGCCGCCACCGTCGCGGTCGTCAACGTCAATGACGCCCCCGTGGCGGCCAACGACGCCGTCGCGGTGGTCCAGCGCCTGACCGCCACCGGCTCGGTGCGAACCAACGACAGCGACATCGACAACGCCAATTCGACGCTGACGATCACCAATGTCGCCTTCAACTTCACCCACGTGAACCAGAACGTGGTGGCGGGTGGCACGGCGGTGGTCGGCGGCTACGGCACGCTGACCATCAATCCGGACGGCACGTACAGCTACGTCGCCAGCAAGGAAGGCCTGGTCGTTGGCCAGGTGGTGACCGATAAGTTCGACTACACGGTCAAGGATCCGTCCGGGGCCTCGGCGACGGCGCAGCTGACGGTGACCGTCACCGGCTCGGCGACCGGCGACGCCAACGCCAACATCATCATCAGCGACGGCACGGGCCACACCCTGACGGGACGTGGCGGGGCCGACGTCCTGACCGGCGGCGGCGGGGCCGACATCTTCGCCTATGAAGCGCTCAGCGACACCGCCATCGCCAGCTACGACACCATCACCGACTTCACCCACGGCGTGGACAGCCTGCGCCTGACCCCGGTGATCACCGGCTCGACCAAGCTGACCCTGGTCACCGACGGAACCAACAAGTTCCTCTATATCGACCAGAACGGCGACGGCACCTCCGACGGCCTGGTCCTGTCGCAAGGCCAGGGCCTGGAGGTGAGCGACGTCGTCACCGGCAACGCCACCTTCGGCTTCACGGTCTACGGTTCGGGCACGGGCGACGTGCTGACCGGCGGGGCCGGCAACGACGTGATCGCCGGCTACGGCGGCGCCGACACCATCCGCGGCGGCGGCGGCGTCGACATCCTCTACGGCGGGGCCGGGGCCGACACCTTCGTCTACGGGGCCGGCGAATCCACCCTGAGCGGCTGGGACTTCATCTCGGACTTCGCGACGGGCACGGACAAGGTGGATATCTCGGCGGCCGACAACGGCGTCGTGATCATCGCCCGCTTCGGCTCGACCGATTTCCTCTACTTCGGTTCGGGCAGCGGGAACGTCGTCCAGATCAACGGCGCGATCAATGTCGACGATCTGATCGTCAGCGGGGCGGTGACCGGCGTCACCATCTTCGGCGGCTTCGGGACCGAGACGCTGCGCGGCGGGTCCGGCAAGGACGTGCTGGTCGGCGGGACGGGGGACACCACGCTGATCGGCGGCGTGGGGGCCGACATCCTCTACGGCGGTGGCGGGAACGACACCTTCCTCTACACCTCGGTCTCGCACTCCAACCTGACCGCCTACGACCTGATCGTCGGCTTCGACTACGGTCACGACAAGATCGACATCTCGGCCATCGACGGTGGCAAGGTGACGATCGCCCGCTACGAGGGCAACACCTTCGTCTACTCGGCGCCCAATGGCGGCGGCGTCCTGCAGTCGGCCATCGCGGTCCAGGGCACGCAGCTGAAGTCTTCGGACCTGGTCACCAGCGGCGGGGCCACCCAGTCGTTCAACATCGTCGGCGACGGCGCCAGCCACAACGTTGCCGACGCCCTGGTGGGGGCCGCCGGCAACGACATCCTCTACGGCCTGGACGGCAATGACAGCCTGACCGGCGGGGGCGGGGCCGACTTCCTGGTCGGCGGCGCGGGCGCGGACACCTTCGTGTTCACGGCCGTCACCGACAGCAACCCCTTCGCCTCGGACCTGGTGTTCGATTTCAGCAGCGCCCAGGGCGACAAGATCAGCCTGACGGGGATCGACGCCAACTCCGGCACGGGCGCCAATGACGCCTTCACCGTGGTGACGTCCTTCTCGCACGTCGCGGGCCAGCTGATCATCGCGACGCCGGATGTGTCGGGCTACTACCACATCTCCGGCGACGTGAACGGCGACGGGGTTTCGGACTTCGTCATCGCGGTGAACGTGACCGGCACGCTGACGGCCTCGGACATCCTGCTCTAGTCGGGGCGGCTCCGGTCCAGGCGTTCCAGACGACATGACCCAGATCAATCTTGAGGATTGATCTGGGTCGTTCTCTATCCAAGATCAGGGTTGATCGGACCGAGCTGGCGGGTCCCCGCCAGGCGATCCTCGGCCGTCTGGCCCCGCCGTCCCTCGATGCGGTGGTGGCCGGCGACCCGCGCCTGGGCGGTAGGTGGGGGGAGACTTAACCCCCTAAGGCTGTCATCCCGGACAAGCGCGTAACGCGCCGATCCGGGACCGACGCCTGAGCGCCGCGCTTCCGGCGGTTCCGGACCTTCACTCGACTTCGTTGGGCTCGTCGGGCTCGTCGGGCTCGTCGGGGATGACAGGGGAGAGCCAAGCCCATCGCTTCAGCCGCCCCGTCACCCCGCCCGGCTCATGACCGCGATCATCCCTTCCGTCCGCGCCCGTACGTCCGGCGAGGCCAGGCAGCCGGCGACGGCCTCATATCCGGACGCGCCGGGATAGGGGGCGACGCGGATCGGTGGGCCGTGATTGGCCGGGCAGTAGAGGATCGTCTCGCCGCGGCCGACGGCGGCTAGGTCGAGGATCGCGCTGGAGCGGGTGAGCAGGAACAGCGGCCGCGCCTCGAAACCGCGGCGACGCAGGTGGGCGACGAGCGCTTCCTGGGTCACTTGGTCCAGGCCCTGTTCCGGCATGTCGATGACCAGGGCGGCTGAGCCTTCGGCTTCCAGAGCGATCAGCAGGACCCGCAAGGCCTCGGACGCCGTGGCGCCGTCCTCGACCAGCCAAGCCAGGGCGTCCTCGACCCGGGCGGCGTGGCCCGGATCGCTCACGTCGTTCGCCGCCGCGCGGTCCAGGCCCAGGAAGGTCGCGCCCGGCAAGCGCTCGGCCAGGCGTAGGGCCAGCCGGGTCTTGCCGCTGCCCAGCGGGCCGGTGAGGAAGGTCAGGGGGCCGATGTCGCGCAGCTCGAACCGCTCGCCGCCCCAAGGCCAGGGCAGGTCGAAGGCGACGCTGGGACCGGCGGTCGGCGCCAGCAGCCCGGCCAGGTCGCCGGCCTCCAGCGCCTGTCCCCGCGCCAGGCCGGCGCGCAGATCGCGGATCCTGTCCACCGCGCCGACGAGCTGACGGACCTGGCCTTCCAGCGCCGTCTGGTGCGCGGCCAGGGCCGGCTCCAGGGCCTGGGCGTCGCCGCCCAGCACATCGGCGATCCGGGCCAGGCTGAGGCCCAGGGCGCGCAGGGCCACGATCTCGCCGGCCCGGGCCATCTCGCCTGGACCATAGGCCCGCCAACCGGCCGCCGTGCGCGGCGGCGCGACCAGACCGTGCTGCTCGTAGAGCCGCAGGGCCTTGGCCGAAACGCCCAGCCGCCGCGCGGCCTCTGCGGGGTTCAGGAAGCAGTCGGACGCGCGCATGAATCACCTCGTTGGCGGCTGGGCGCTGTCCTTATCGAGGCGGTCCCTGGGGCCGGGTCAAGAGCGTTCGCGCGGTCCCGGTCGAACACCAGCGTCGTGCCATCACCGTCCTCGGCGCGCGTGAGCGCGGCGGACGAGGTCCACCCGTTCTAAAGTTCGAATCCCATGTTATTTATCCGATAAATGACGGATCGGCCGGATCAGATGGGCTTCATGACATCGCGCCAAGCGCTCATCGTCCTGGCGACGCTCTGCCTGGCGCCGATCCCGGCCACGGCCGGACCCCGCGCGACGATCCCGCTGACGACCTGGACGTTCGCCAAGGGCGACTCCACCACGGCTCAGGCCCCTGACTTCGACGACCACGCGTGGGAGAAGGTGAGACTGCCCCATACCTACAACGCCGCCGACGGGGCCGACGGCGGCGGCTACTATCGCGGACCGGCCTGGTATCGGACCCGCCTTGTCGCGCCGGCCCGCAAGGTCGGCCAACGGGCGTTCCTGGAGTTCGACGGCGCCGCCCTGGTGTCGGAGGTCTGGGTCAACGGCCGTCCGGTGGGACGACACGCCGGCGGCTACGCGGGTTTCCGCTTCGACGTCAGCGACGTGATCGTTGCCGGCGCCAACCTGGTGACGGTGCGCGTCAACAACGCCAGAGACCCGGCCGTTGCCCCGTTGGGCGGTGATTTCACGGTGTTCGGCGGGCTGTACCGTCCGGTCCGCCTGGTGGTCACCGAGGCGATCCACGTGGACATGCTCGACCATGGCGGGCCGGGCGTCTACGCCACGCCGTCGGCGGTGAGCGCCGAGGGCGCCGACCTGTCGGTGCGGGTCAGGGTGCGCAACGACCAGCCGGGCGCGGCGCGGGTCGCCGTGCGCTCGCGCTTGCTGGACGCGGGCGGGAAGACGGTGGCGACATTGTCCAAGACCCTGGACGTCGCGCCCGGCACGGTCACGCCGGTGATCCTGACCGCCCGCGTGACCGCCCCGCGCCTGTGGCGAGGGCGGGCCGACCCCTATCTGTACCGGCTGGCGACCACGGTGGGCGACGACACGGTCACCGTGCCGGTCGGCTTCCGCTCGATCGCCGTCGATCCCGCGCGCGGCCTTCTGCTGAACGGCCAGCCCTATGGCGTGCATGGCGTGAACCTGTTCCATGCCGGTCGGCCGACCAAGGGCCTGGCGGTCGATGACGCCGAGGTCGATGAAGACTTCGCCATCCTGCGCGACCTGGGCGCGACCGGGCTGCGCTTCGTGCATTTCCAGCATCCGCGCCGCGCCTATCAGAACGCCGACCGTGACGGCTTCCTGGTGTGGACCGAGATCCCGCTCAACAGCGTCGCCGACGACGGGCCGGCTTTCGCCGCCAACGCCGCCGAGCAGCTGCGCGAGCTGATCCGGCAGAACTACAACCATCCCTCGGTGATGACCTGGGGCCTGGCCAACGAGCTCTACCGCTCCGACGCGGCGACCGCGAGCCTGCTGTCGAGCCTGCAGGCCGTGGCCAAGGCCGAGGATCCGACGCGCCCGACGGTGCTGGCCGATTGCTGCAAGCCCGAGACCGATCCCCAGGCCCGGCACACCGACCTGATCGGCCAGAACCGCTATTTCGGCTGGTACGACGGCAAGCCCGAGGACATCGGCCCGTGGGTGGAGGCGGTCCACGCCAGGAGCCCCGACCGGCCGCTGGCGATCAGCGAATACGGCGCCGGGGGCAGCGCGCGGCAGCAGGAAGATCCGCCGCGCCGCCCGGTCGCCAACAGCAAGTGGCACCCCGAGCAGTACCAGGCCCTGTTCCACGAGACCTACTGGCGCGCCTTGCGCGACAAGCCGTGGCTGTGGGGGACCTTTGTCTGGGTCGGCTTCGACCTGGCGTCCGACGGCCGCGACGAGGGCGACCATCCGGGGATCAACGACAAGGGCCTGGTCACCTACGACCGCAAGACCCGCAAGGACGCCTACTATTGGTACCGCGCCAACTGGACGACGGCGCCGATGGTCCACATCACCAGTCGCCGAGCCGCCGCGCGGCGCGCGGCGGGGGTGACGGTCAAGGTCTACGCCAATGTCCCCGCGGTTTCGCTGAGGCTCAACGGGCGCGACCTGGGGACGGCGCCGGTGCTCGACCACATCGCGACCTGGCCGGTGACGCTGGCCCCGGGCGTGAACCACATCGCGGTGGAAGCCGGCGGGGCAAGAGACGCGGTGACCTGGATACTGGCGCCGTCTGGGAAGTAGGGGGCTTGGACTACTTCGACCCCAGCAACTTGGCGGCGTTGTCGTGCAGCACCAGCCGTTCCTCGTCGGCGGTCAGACCCAGGGCGCGGACGGCGGCGATGGCGGCGGCTGGGGTGTCGACCGGCCAGTCCGAGCCCATCAGCACATGGTCGATGCCATGCTGGCGCAGGGTCCAGACGAATTCCGGCTGCACGGGCGAGCCGGCATAGGCCGTGCCGATGGCCGAGATGTCGAGCCAGACATTGCCGCCCATGCCCAGCTTCTTCAGCGTGGACAGGGTCAGGGTATCGCGAAACTGGGTGAAGCCCATATGGGCGAAGATGAAATTGGTCTTGGGCTGTTGGAGCGACAGCATCATCAGCTTGCCCAGCTCGTTGGCGTCCAGCGGGTTGAAGCTGTCGAACAGCACGGCCATGCCCAGTTCGCCGCATCTGGCGGTCACCTTGGCGACGGCCGGATCGGCGACGTCGAACCGCTGGGTGTTGGGGTGCAGCTTGATGACCTTGACGCCCAGCTTGGCCAGGCGGTCGAGCTCGGCCAGGGCCGCGTCGCCGTCGGCGGGATGCACCGAGGCAATGGCGTAGAAGTGCTGGGGATCGGCCTTGGCCGCCGCGAGGGCCGCGTCGTTGAGGGCGCGGGTCGCGGCCATGTCGCCCGACCGGGCGATGACGATCAGGGCGCTCTTGTCGACGCCGGAGGCCTGGTCCAGCGCGCGCAGCGCCGCCGTGCCGATCGGATGGGTGGGCGACAGGCCGTTGCCGGCGTCGGTGCGCAAGTGGGCGTGGGTGTCGATGATCGGGCCGGCATAGTGATCGGCCGCCAGGGCGGACGTGGTGAGGCTCGCGCCCAGCAGCAGCGCCAAAAAAGCCGCGAGTCCGATCTTGCCCATGCCGTGTTCCTTGCTCGCCGCGAACAGAGTTCGGTGAAGGTTCGGATATAGGCGGGGAGGGCGGAGAAAGCTCGTTACGGTTGGGTCATTTAGTCGAACACCACCGTCTTGGCCCCGGCGATCAGCACGCGGTGCTCCACATGCCAGGTCACCGCCCGCGCCAGCACCGTGCACTCCACGTCGCGGCCCAGGGTGACCAGGTCGTCAGGCGTGTGGCTGTGGTCCACCCGGTGCACGCCCTGTTCGATGATCGGGCCCTCGTCGAGGTCAGTGGTCACGTAGTGGGCCGTGGCCCCGATGATCTTCACGCCGCGCTCGAAGGCCTGGTGATAGGGCTTGGCGCCCTTGAAGCTGGGCAGGAACGAGTGGTGGATGTTGATGCACCGCCCCGACAGCCGCGCGCACAGGGCCGGCGACAGGATTTGCATGTAGCGGGCCAGCACCACCAGATCGACGGCCAGATCGTCGACCAGCTTGAGGAAGGCGTCTTCCTGTTCGGCCTTGTTGGCCTTGGTGGTTGGCAGGTGGAAATAGGGCAGGCCGCTCCACTCGGTGAACGAGCGCATGTCGTCGTGATTGGACACCACCCCGACGATCTCGACCGGCAGCAGGCCGGCGCGCCAGCGGTGCAGCAGGTCGAACAGGCAGTGGCCGAACTTGGAGACCGCGATCAGCACCTTGGGCTTGGCGCTCGCGTCATGCAGGGCCCAGGTCATGCCGAAGCGCTTGGCGATCAGCTCGAAGCCCTGGCGCAGGGCGTCGATCCCCGGCATGTCGCCGTCGGGTCGGAACACCGTGCGCATGTAGAACTGGTCGGCCAGGCCGTCGTTGAAGTGACTGCTCTCGACGATCGAGGCGTCGTTGTCGGCCAGGAAACCGGACACGGCCGCCACCACGCCCTTACGATCGGGGCAGTGCAGGATCAGGATGTAGCGGTCGGCGGCGGTCATGCCTGGGTCCTAGTCGACCTGGGTCGCGGGGCCAAGCCGCATTGTTCTCACGGGGCTTTTACAAAAAGGCGCGGCCAAAAACGGAAAACGGGTCGCGATCGCCGACACGATCGCGACCCGTGCTCACAGCCGGTCGAAGGGGATGTCCCGGCTGAAACGCGTGGAGCCTAGAACTTCACCGCCAGCGAGACGCTATAGTTGCGGTCGGGCTGGGTGTAGGCGTCCTTGACGAACGAGGCGTCGGAGATGCCGCGCGCATCGCTCCACCAGACGTAGTTCTGCTTGGTGATGTTGAAGACGCCGCCGCGCAGGGTGACGTTTTCGGTCAGGTTCCAGTAGGCGGTCAGGTCGAACACCGTGAAGGCCTTGGGCGTCCAGCAGTATTGCGGGCTGGTGGGGCCTGTGCCGGCGCCGGTCAGCGGGTTGACGAACTGGCTGCAGCTGGAGCCCGAGCGGCCGGCCGACTCGCGTGCCGCGTGGACGGCGCTCAGCGAACCGCCGAACCGGCCTTGCTGGTCGCGGTACGAGAGGCCGACGACCACCTTGACCGGGTCGATCGAGGCCAGCGGCGTCTTCTGGCCGTTGTTTTCCGAATTGCCGCGGGCGTAGGACGCCGCGCCCTGCAGGCTGAAGCCCGCGCCCAGCTCCGTGAAGACCTTGGCCTCGACGCCGTTGATCTCGGCCTTGGCCTGGTTGACGTACTGGTAGACCGCCGGGTCGGTGGGGCTGAACGAGCCGCGCACCTGAATCTGGTCGATGAAGTCATCATACTTGCCGGTGAAGCCGGTGACGCTGGCGTTCCAGGTCGGACGGTTCAGGCGGACGCCGATCTCGTAGGTCTCGCTGGTCTCCGGCTTCAGGTCCGGATTGGAGATCGACATGTAGTTCTGGATCGGGTTGGCGAAGCCGTTATTGACCTGCGACGGCGAGGGGGCCTTGAAGCCGGTGGCGGCGTTGACGAAGACCGTCACCAGGTCGGTGGCCTTCCACACCACGCCCAGTTTGGGCGAGACGTGGGAGTCGCTCTGGCTGGCCGGAATGTTGGCGGTGAACAACGCGTCCTGCTTGGGCTCCAGCTTGTAGTAGTCGAAGCGCACGGCCGGATAGAAGGTCACCGGGCCGACGGCGATCTCGTCCTGCGCATAGGCGCCGGCCAGGGTGTAGTCGGTGGTCGGGAAGGCGTGGGTGGGGAACACTTCGCCGGCCGGCGGGACCGTGCCGTCGCGCGTGCCCTCCTGGCGGGTGATCGAGGCGTCGCCGCCCCAGACGAACTTGTTGGTCACGCCGCCCAGCACGGCTTCGCTGTGCAGCTCGACGGCCGCGCCCCAGACTTCGTTGTTGAACGTGGCGTCGCGGGTGCGGTCGACGGCGGTGAAGCGGTCCTCGGCCGAGAACTGGCGGGTGGTGCTGTCCTGATAATAGAGCGTGGTCGTGGCCGACTGGATCAGGCCTTCGCCGCCGGTGTAGCGGTGGTCCAGGCTGACGCGGTCGCGCTTCATCTTGTCGAAGGCGGTCAGGCCGATGACGGCGGTCGAGGCCAGCACGGCGGGAGGCGCGGGAACCTTGGCGATGGCGCTCAGCACCGTCCAGTCGGTGTCGCTGTCCAGGTGGTCATAGGTCAGGCGGAAGCGATTGTTGTCGCTGGGCGAGTAGACCACCCGCGCCAGGACGGCGTTGGACTGGTCGTCTTCGGGATTGGCGGTGGTACGATCGATGTTGGCGGCGTTGTTGACGCCGGACGTCTTCTGGCCTTCGCCGTCGCGGCGGGTATAGGCGATCATGCCTTCCCAGTTACCGGTCTGGCCGGCGGCGGTCAGGCTTTCGGTCCAGCTCTCGTCGGACGAGGCGTAGCCGACGCGGCCGCGCAGGGCGAAGGTCTTGCCGGCCTTCAACAGGTCGGACGGATCCTTGGTGAAGTAGTTGACCGAACCGGCCACGCCGTCGCTGCCGTAGAGAGCCGAGGCCGGACCGCGCACGATCTCCACCGACTTCAGCGTGTCCAGGTCGACATAGTCGCCGCGGCCCGTGTTCTGGGCGCCGAAGGCGTAGCCGTCCGGCACGCGCACGCCGTCGACCA
>FTJN01904761.1_pt1 | contig 10260 bp, 2 predicted proteins | sample 1658361 | NCBI WGS metagenome assembly FTJN01 (sample SAMEA3914819, study PRJEB12502) | metagenome | biome: forest; material: soil | place: Canada | collected 2010-06-26 | depth 0.3 m | reverse complement strand
ATACATCTGGCCGTGGATGCGCATGGTATGCCGGTCCGAATTCTTATTACAGCGGGTGCCACGGCGGATTGCACCCAAGCCTCAAAATTGATCGAAGGCATCACCGCCGAGCACTTGCTGGCCGATCGCGGGTACGACACCGACGCCATTCTGGCTCAGGCAAACCAACAAGGCATGAAGCCTGAAATACCGCCCAAGAAAAATCGCAAGATCCAGCGAAAAATTGACCGCTACCTCTACAAACTGCGCCATTTGGTCGAGAATGCTTTCCTTCATCTCAAGCGCTGGCGCGGAATCGCCACGCGCTATGCCAAGAACACCTCTTCCTTTCTCGCCGCCGTCCAGATTCGCTGCATTGCTCTCTGGGCATCCATCTCGTGACTACACTATCTATGACGACAATCGGTTTCTGAAAGCAGCCGAGTACGTGGCCAAGTATAATCTCGGGAATGAGGTGCCCTATACGCCCTATGATAACGAATCCGTCCCTCATCCCTATTCCTTGGCAACGATCAGCGAGAACGGACGCGGAGGACCTCGTCCGGCTTGGGAGCTGGTCTACAATCACTATGTGGTCCGAAAGGGCCTGAAGGCTCCGTATATTGAACAGTACGCTGCCCGTGAGCGACCTGAGGGTGGAGGGGGAGACTACGGACCGAACAGTGGAGGATTCGACCAACTTGGCTACGGCACGCTTACCTTTACTTTGGACGCAAACGGCGCGGATAAATTCTCCGCGCAGTAAGGCGTAGAGCCCCCCTCCCAAGGGGCTCCAGTGGACTGCTCGCGGCAGCTTGCTCCCACTTTGGCTATGACGATCCGGACCGAGGCCGCCCCATAGTGAGGCTTTGCCTTTGCGTCCCGTCGCCCTTTTCCAAATACAACCGATTCCATCCTCCGTAGCCCATAACGCCGAGGTTCGTCGTTGCTCCTGATCCACGTCCGATCAGAATTTGACGCAACCGCTTACCAGTGAAACTTAAGTGCCGCCTTGGCAAGATTTAACCATTAAAGCAACTATCGCCACGTAAGCCGATTGTTGTGATCTCACCCAATGTCAGCTGATCCAGACTACGCGGGGAGGCGGCTTCAAGATGATTCTAATGCCCATGAAAACATTTGTTGCAATGCTACTCCTGCTGGGAACAACTGTGCTGCCGATGTCGGCCGCCACGCTGACTTTTGGAACTTCGGCACCGACGCCCACCGGCTCGGCAACCATTTCCAACTGGACGGGGGCAACGTTTGACGCCGACAACGTGGGCGGCAGCGGTACCAATGCCAACGGTAGCCCGAACAATGGAGCGGCCAACGATGCGACGACCTATGTGGCGACCAACCGGGCAGCCCAAGGCGAGACTTTCACCACGGGATCGAACGCGGGTGGCTATAAGATCACCGCGATTACGGTACGCGCAGCGGGTTATACCAACAACACGGCCTCGGGATCGAACACCACCACCTGGGGTTTGAACTCGACCGCTTCCACGTTCTACGTCCGCGTCGGCCAGATCAGCGGGACGACGTTCATCCCTTACACCATCGAATACGCGGCCTCGGGCGCTACGGGCAATCCCGGCGTCAGCAACTCGGCCAATGGCTCGGGCACCTATCTCACCTTCACCTTGAAGGCCCCCATCGTGCTTCTGCCGAATACGGTTTACGCCTTCGATATCGGCACCACTGGGGACTATTTCGAGATGCTCGGCATCCGCGATGGCGCCACGGGAGGCAATCCCTACGCCAATGGCACCGCTTACACCTCCGGGGCCAGCGGTGCGGGCGCCGGTGCCATCACCACGCAAACCGGCGACCGCGTTTTCATGGTCGATCTGGCCCCCTATACGGCGCCGACCCAGGGGACGTTCGTCCATCCCGGCCTGCTCAACACGGCGGCTGATTACGTGCGTATGCGCAACAATGTGGCGCTGGGCGTCAATCCCTGGGCAACGGGTTACAGTGCGCTGACTGCGAACTGGATGGGCAACAATCCAAACTGGTCCCCCCATGCCCAGGCGACGATCACGCGCTCCGGCACGACCAACGATACCAGCCGCCTCTACAACGACATTGCGGTGGCCTATGGCTGCGCCCTTCGGTGGAAGGTCTCCGGCGATACCGCCTACGCCGACGAGGCGGTAAGGATCCTGAACGCCTGGGGCAATACGTTGACCGCTATCGCTGGCGATACGAATGCGAATCTGTGCAATCTCTACGGCTACCAGTTCGCCTGCGTCGGAGAAACCATGCGCACCTACCCAGGCTGGGCACCAGCGGATTTCGCCCAATTTCAGACGATGATGTCCACCGTCTTCTACCCTCTGGCGAACGACTTTCTCACTAGGCACAATGGCACCGACTACAGTCATTATTGGGCCAACTGGGATCTTTGCGCGATGGACGACATCTACGCCATCGGGGTGCTGACCGACAATCCCACCCTGACCAACCAAGCCATCACTTATTTCAAAAGCGGCCTGGGCAATGGTTGCATTGACCGCGCCACGAATTTCATCCATCCAGGCTTCCTCGGCCAGGGTCAGGAAATCGGACGTGATCAGGGACATGCCAGCCTCGACATGTCGGAACTCGCCACTTTCTGTCAAATGACGTGGAACCAAGGCAGCGATATGTTCGGCTACGAGAACAACCGGGTGCTGTCCATGGCGGAGTATACCGCCAAGTACAACCTCTTCAACCCAGTCCCGTTCGCCCCTGTCTGGAGCAGCACCGGAGGTCTGATGACCGGACCCAGTTCAGGAGCTCAAGGGGCGACTGGCCGTCCCGGCTGGGCTACTTTCTACAACCACTACGTCAACGTTCTGGGCCTCGCCGCGCCTTATACCCAGACCATCGCCAACCAGAATGGGGCCAATTGGTCTTTTAACGGAGATGATCCCGGTTGGGACTACCTCACCGCCTCCCTGCCTCCCATCGCCACGGGCGCCAATCCCAGCAGCCTCACTGCCATCGTCACCGCCCAGCAACCGGTGCTCTCCTGGTGGGGTTCGGCCTATGCCACCGGCTATAACGTCTTGCGCTCCACCACAAGTGGCAGCGGCTATACGACGATTGCCACCGGCGTGACGACCAACACGTACACCGACACGTCGGTCGTTTCCGGCACGACCTATTATTACGTCGTCAACGGCACGATTTCCGGCGGCACGACTGGCAATTCCAATGAAGCCAAGGCCATCATCGGCACCTCGCTTTACGCCCAACTGAAGTTCGATGAAACCAGCGGCACCGCCGCGTCCGATTCCACGGGCAATGGCTGGGCGGGCACGCTGGTCAATGGAGCCACCTGGACCACAGGAACGATAAGCGGAGCCGTGAACCTCTCCAGCGCCTCCAGCCAATATGTTAACCTCCCCAACAGCATCGCCTCCGATCTCTCCGACTTCACCATCAGCGCTTGGGTCAACCTGAGCTCCATCAGCACCTGGGCGCGCATCTTCGACATCGGCTACTCCTCGTCCACCAGCGCGAACGAACGTTACATGATGCTTACGGCGAGCAATGGAAGCGCCCCGCGCTTCGCCATCACCCACAGCGGCGGCAATGGCCAAGAGGGGATCAACAGCAACATTCCTCTTCCGACCAGTCAATGGGTGCATGTTGCGGTCACCTTGAACGGTCCGATCGGCACGCTCTATGTCAACGGCAATGCGGTGGGGCAGAACCGCAATATGTATACCACGCCGAACCGCCTGCCTGGTGGGATTAACTATGCCTACATTGGCAAGTCGGGGTATGCCGCCGACCCCTATCTCAACGGCAAAGTGGACGATTTCCGGATCTACCGCGGCCCCTTGAGCGTGGGCGCCGTCTACACGCTGGCCACAGGTCTGGCTCCTGCCACTCCGCCGTCAGCCCCCACCAATCTCACGGTGACGGCCCAGGCAGGAAATCAAAGCCTGCTGAGTTGGACCGCCTCCTCCGGAGCCACGAGCTACACGGTGCTTCGCGCGACCTCCAGCGGCGGGCCTTACAGCATCGTCGCCACCATCGTATCCGGCACGTCTTACGTCGATACCGGCCTGACTGCAGGCACGACCTACTACTACGAGGTCGACGGTGCGAATTCCGGAGGAGATGGCGCAGTTTCCACCGCGAGCAGTGGCGTCGTGGCCTTGCCGCCGATGCCCTCCGTCCCGGCTGGCTTTACGGCGGTGGCGAGCTCCGCCACGACCGCCGCCCTCAACTGGACCGCCACGGCGAATGCCTATAGCTACAACGTCAAACGGTCGCTCACCAGCGGCGGGCCTTATACGACGATAGCGGGTGGTCTGACGGTCACGACCTTCAACGACACCGGCCTCACCACGGGCACTCCCTACTATTATGTGGTCAGTGCTGTGAATACCGCAGGCGAAAGCGTGAACTCCGCCGAAGCCGATGCCACGCCATCGGACCTGCTGGTGCATCTGCGCTTCGACGAAGCCTATGGAACGAACGCGATGGATGCCAGCGGCAATGGCTGGAACGCGACGCTCGTCAATACTCCTGTCTGGGGTGCCGGAATTTTCGGCAACGCGCTCGGTCTGACCTCGGCTTCCACTCAATACGGAACTTTGGGTGCGGGTGTGGTCAGCACAGTCAATGATTTCACCATTTCCGTCTGGGTCAATATGACCACGTTCGCGTCGTGGGCCCGCGCCTATGACTTCGGCACCGGAACAACGAATTACATGTTCCTCGCCCCCCAAGGTACCGCCGCTGGCAAGCCGCGTTTTTCCATCCGAACTCCCAGCGTTGCGGAGCAGGTTATCGATAGCTCCGTCGCCATCCCGACGGGCAGTTGGACCCAAATCACCGTTACCCTCTCGAGTGGTGTCGGCAAGATGTACATCAACGGTGCGCTGGTCGGCACCAATTCCGCGATGACCCTGACTCCAGCCAGCCTGGGCAGCACCACGCAAAATTACTTCGGACACTCGCAGTTCGGCGCGGATCCCTATCTGAACGGTTCCATTGACGACTTCCGCATCAACAGTCACGCCTTCACCGCCACGCAGGTTGCGGCCAACGCCAGTCCTTCCCCCGCCACTCCCACCGGTCTGAGCGCCAATCCCAGCGATGGCCTGATGACGTTGAACTGGGCGGTTTCCGAGACGGCCACCACCTATAAGGTGAAGCGGGCCACGGTCAAGGGCGGGCCTTACACCACGGTCAGCACGGGCCTGACCACGCCGACTTTCGTCGATACGGGCCTGACTGACGGAACCACCTACTACTATGTGGTCAGCGCGGTGAACTGGCTCGGAGAAAGCGCCAATTCCACGGAGACAGCCGGAACCCCCTACAGCATCGCCTGGGCGGCGCAGGACATCGGTACGACCGGCGCGACCGGCAGTTCGAGCGCCTCGGGGGCGACTGTCACCGTCACTGGCTCGGGTGCCGATATCTGGGGCACGGCGGATACCTTCCAGTTCCGTTCGGTGCCGGTCACGGGTGACTGTGTCGTTACCGCCCGGGTCTGGAGCGAGACGAATGCCAATGCCTGGTCTAAAGCCGGTGTGATGATCCGCGACTCATTGGCCGCGAACGCCATGAATGCCTTCCTGTTTGTCACACCCACAACGACCAATGGCATCCAGTGGCAGAGCAGGACAACGACCGGTGGAACCACCAGCGGAGTGGACGTTACCGGCATGACCGCACCCTATTGGGTGCGTCTTGTCCGCACCGGTACCACGATCCAAGGCTACCGGTCGCCAGACGGCGTTAATTGGACTCCCCAAGGCTCAGCAACCCTCTCCTCGCTGGGTTCGACCGCTTACGTGGGCCTGGCCGTTACCAGTCATGTGAGCGGTACGCTTTGCACGGCCACCTTCGATAATGTCTCGGTGAACTGGATTCCCGATGCGCCGTCCACGGTTGTGGCCACCCCCGCCCCTTTTCAAGTGGCGTTGAGTTGGAATAATATTCCCAATGCCACGAGCTATAATGTTTACTCGTCCTCTGTCAGCGGGGGGCCTTACACCGCTCTCGCAACGGGACTGACGTCGCCAGGTTACGTCCAGACCGGCTTAACTTCCGGAGCGACCGTCTATTATATCGTCACGGGCGTAAATATCGCAGGTGAAGGATCGGATTCCGACGAAATCAACGCGGCTCCGATTGTACCGCCGGTTGCTCCCGGCAGTCTCTCCACTACGGGCGGCAGCGCCCAGGTCGCGCTGGGCTGGACGACCTCTACCGGCGCAACCAGCTACACCGTGAAGCGCTCCACCACCAGCGGCGGTTCCTATAGCAACGTCGCCACCGGCGTTACCTCCGCGAGCTACACCGATACCGGTCTCGCCAACGGCACGACCTACTATTACGTCGTGAGCGGGGTGAACAGTGCCGGGGAGGGGGCCAATTCCGCCCAGGCCAGTGCCACAACCCTGCCTTCGGCACCGACCAGTCTTGCCGCCACGGGAGGCAACACCCAAGTTGCGTTGAGTTGGACGGCCTCCGGTGGGGCGACCAGCTACACGGTGAAGCGTTCCGCCACCAGCGGTGGCTCCTACAGCAACGTTGCCACCGGCGTCACCTCGGCGAGCTACACCGATACCGGCCTCGCCAACGGGAGCACCTATTATTATGTCGTCGCGGCGATCAACGCCAGCGGCTCCAGCCCGAATTCGACTGAGGCCGGCACCATTACCCTGCCGGGTGCACCCGCCGGACTGAGCGCCGCTGCGGGTGCCAATCAGGCGACCTTGACTTGGAGCGCCACGACGGGGGCGGCGAGCTATACCATCCTGTCCTCCACCACCAACGGCGGACCGTACAATACCACGGTCGCCACCGGGGTCGCGACGACCAGCTACACGAATACCGGACTGGCCAACGGCACCACTTACTACTATGTGGTCGAGGCGGTTGACGCGAGCGGCAACAGCCCCAACTCCGTCCAGACCAGTGCCCTGACCCTGCCTGCCGCACCCACCGGTTTTAGCGCCGTGGCGAACTCCAACCAAGTGACGCTCACATGGAGCGCCACGACAGGTGCTGCGAGCTATACCATCGGGCAGTCAACGACCAGCGGCGGGCCTTACACAACCATCGCCAGCGGTATCACCGCCACCAGTTACACCACTACCGGGTTGACCAATGGCACGACCTATTACTATGTGGTTTCCGCCGTCAATGCCACCGGCACCGGTGCCAACTCCGCCCAAATCAGCTCGGTACCAACGGCTCAACCTCTCTACTGGGATACGACGACCTCAGCGGGGCTGGGCAACGGCAGCGGCAACTGGGATATCAATACGACCCCAACCTGGAGTGCAAGCACCGCCGGGACAAACAATCCGCTGCTGACCTATCTGAACGACGACACCGTCTACTTCCAGACGGCCGGAATCATGACCGCCACCATCGCCAGCGGCACGACGATCAAGGTCGGCTCTGTCAACCAAGCGGTGAACGGTACGGCAACCACCATCACGGGTGGCACGCTGCAAATCGATACCAACAGCGGCATCACCAATGGTGTAGGCAGCGGCAATCAGGCGCTGACCATCAATTCCCCCATCGTGCTCAACAGCGCGAATGTGACGATCAATAATGCGACGACGGCAGGCAGCATGACCTTGGGCGGAGCCATCTCTCAAATCGGGAGCGGGAGCGGCATCACCCTGACCGGCGCAGGGACGGTGATTCTGAATGGTGCCAATACCTTCACGGGCGCGACGACCATCAGCGCAGGCACGCTGCAGTTCAACAGCGCGACAGCAATGAGCAGCGCCTCCACTCTGACGCTGGGCAACAACACAACGCTGTCCCTTTTCTCGAGTTCCGGCGCCACCTTCACTCCGGCTGCCCTTAATGGAATGTCGGGGGGAGGCGCCTATAACTTCGTGGTCAATAGCACGAACACCGGGCAGACGCTTACTCTTGCGGCCGGCCCCGTCGGCAGTGGCTCCAGCAGCAATACGACCATCAATGTCAGCAGCACGACAGGTGGAACCTTGAAGTTTGGCAGCCCCTTCCAAATCGCCAGCAACAGCGGCGCTGCCAACGGTGGCCCAACGACGACCTTTAACATGAATACCGCGAATCTGATCCTGACGGGATTGAGCAATACTGCCAACAATTGCGACGGAGGAATTGCTGTTGCCAGCACGACCGGCGGCAGCCTGACGCTCAACGGAACGGTATCGACCAACACGAATCGCACCCTCTTTGCCACCCTCAACAGCGGCGTGTTAATTCTGAACAACTCCGTGAGCACCGGCGGGGGGGCGAACGCCGGGTTCTTCGTTACCGTAAATGGCGGCACCCTGCAGATCAATAACACCGCGGTCATTGCCGCCACCCGCAACCCTGGGCTCACGATCGTCGGTGGCACGGTGGGCAATTCAAGTGGGGCCGCCTTGACAGAATCCAATAATCCGAGTGTCGGTATCAGCGGTAACTTTACGTTCGGGACCGCGACGGATACGGGCGCCAACAGCTTGAACCTGGGCACGGGCGCGGTGACGCTCAATGTGGCGAATGCCACCATCACAACCGCCGGGGCAGGCACCCTCACACTGGGTGGGGGCATTGGTGACGGTGGCAATGGCCGCGGCATCACCAAGGCCGGTTCTGGGAATCTGACCCTCAGCGGTGCCAACACCTATACGGGAACCACCACGGTAAACGCAGGCAAACTCTGGATCAACGGCAGCACCGCTTCGGGCAGCGCGCTCAGTGTCAACTCTGGCGCGACCCTCGGCGGGACCGGCACGATCAACGGCGCGACAACCGTGGCCAGCGGCGGCATTCTGACAACGGGCAGTAGTGGCGCGGGCACGCTGACCTTCGCGGGCGGCCTCAGCCTCAATGGCGGCGCGGTTCTTAGCCTGGGGCTTGGTACGGGCCCGGGAAAGATTGCTCTTTCTGCCGGAACCTACACAGCGCCCGGCAGTGGAACGGTGACCCTCAACCTCAGCTCTCTCACGGGCTTTGGAGTGGGCACGTACAACCTCATCACCGGGGCCACGGGCATCAGTGCGGGCAGCTTCACGCTGGGCGCGACACCTTCGGGCTACACGTATGCGCTTAGTGCCAGCAGCGGCACGCTTTCGATCACCGTCAGCGCTCCGGGTGTTCCGACAGGGCTGGCCGTTGATGGCTACACGGTCGGGAATAATCTGACCTGGACGGCTTCCAGCGGCGCGACGAGCTACTCGGTGCTTCGGTCCACCGGGGGAGCCTACACCACGATTGCCAGTGGCGTTTCCGGTACCGTCTACACGGATACCACAGCGGTTAACGGCACAACCTACAGCTATGAGGTCACCGCCACCAATCTTGGTGGAACCAGCGCGGCTTCGACGGCCTCCAGTGTCACCACGGTTGCGGCTGGCGCTTACCTGAAATTTGACGAAGGCAGCGGCACAACGGTGGCCGATGCGACCGGCAACAGTTGGACCGGAACGCTGGTCAATACCCCGACCTGGGTGGCGGGGCGGAGCGTCAACGCGGTGAGTCTCAATGGAACGAACCAATACCTCACCCTGCCGACCGGCGTGGTCAGCAGCCTGACCACTTGTACCATCGCCATGTGGGTGAACCTCGACGCCACCACGGCCTGGTCTCGTCTCTTCGACTTCGGCACGGGCACGACCAAGTACATGTTCCTCACGGCGAACTCCGGTTCCACCGCTCGTTTCGCCATCACCACGAACGGGACCGGGAGCGAGCAGCGGATTAACGGCACGGGCACCCTTCCCATCGGCGGCTGGCATCACGTTGCTGTCACTCTGGCAGGTGCGGTCGGCACGCTCTATATCGATGGGGTACAGGTCGGACAGAATACCGCCATGACTCTCAATCCCTCGAGTTTGGGAAGCACGACCCTCAATTACATCGGGCGTTCCCAATTCTCGGCGGATCCGTATCTTGACGGAGACATTGACGAGGTCCGTATCTATAGCTCGGCACTAAGCGCCACGCAAATCAGCTCCTTGACAACGACGAGCCCGCTCGCCCTGCAAAGCGCCCCGACTTCATTGGCTGCCACCGCCGGCACTCAACAGGTCGCCTTAACCTGGACGGCGGCCCCTGGGGCGGTCAGCTACGATGTGCACCGATCCACCGTCAGCGGAGGTGCCGCCACCACCGTCGCCACCGGCGTAACGGGGACGAGTTACACCAATACCGGCCTCACCACCGGCACCACCTATTACTACACCGTGATGGCCGTTGGAGCGACCAGCGAGAGTCCCAATTCCAACCAAGCCACCGCGACGACGCCTTAGCCGTAACGATGCAGTT
>FTJN01000027.1_pt1 | contig 10262 bp, 8 predicted proteins | sample 1658361 | NCBI WGS metagenome assembly FTJN01 (sample SAMEA3914819, study PRJEB12502) | metagenome | biome: forest; material: soil | place: Canada | collected 2010-06-26 | depth 0.3 m | reverse complement strand
ACTGCATCGTTACGGCTAAGATCGGGAAATCGCTCCGGGACCTCGCCAAACGCCAGCCCGATTCGCCAAACAGACGGCGTGTCCTCCAGTGAGTATGGCGAAGGCATTGCCCCTAAAACATCTCTTGGTAATCCTCAATGGCGAAGTAAGCGACAGCGCTGTTTTTCTTCTCCCCACAATAAAACTTCAGAAATCTGATCCTATGAAACCCGCCCTTCATTCCCGCCTCCCCTCCTACTCGAGAAAATTCATCCAGCTCCAGAAGTTGCTCAAAGTATCCAGTTTTGTCCTGATGCCGGGTTTGGCCTTCTGGTCTGCAACCTCGGCGCACGCAGCCAGCGGAACCTGGAACGGTGGCAGTGGTAACTGGGCCACGGGCACTTGGACTCCTTCCACGCCGGGGGCAACCACGGGCACGACGAATACCGATGTGGCCACCCTCAATACGGGGACCGGAACCCTCACGGTGGATACCGGACGCAACGTCAAGTCGATCACCTTCGATGGCGGCGTCGGTTCCTACACGCTGAGTGGCGGCTCCCTTGTTTTGACGACGGGCGGGACGACCCAACTGGCCTCCACGGTGACATCCACCGGCCAGGTAATGGCCATCTCCACTCCCATCAGCTTGGCCGGTAACTACACTTTCGCCAATAATGCCGCGACAAACGATACCCTGACCCTCGGCTCCATCACCCACAGCGTGGCCTCGCTCACCACCACGACGCTCGGTGGGGCGAACACCGGAGCAAACACCGTTTCCGGTGTGATCAGCGACAACGGCGTCAACAAGATGGCCCTCTCCAAGGCGGGGCTCGGCACCTGGATCCTCGCTGGTGCGAACACCTATACGGGCACGACCAGCATCGCGGGCGGCACCCTGAAGATCGATTCCTCCACCGGCAGCACCGCCACCGGAAATGCACTGAGCATGAATGGCGGCAGTTTTGTCTATGGCAGTTCCAACGCCACGGGCACCAAATCGCAGACCCTTGGCACGGTCAGCAGTCTCTCCGGTTTCAATACGATTGAAAATGACGAGACGGGGGCAGGCAGCTCGACTCTGACCATCGGTACATTCTCCCGCGCCAGTGGCAGTGTAGTGAATTTTGTCACCACGGGCGGTGCCACCATCGTCTCGACGCCCGGTTTTTCGTTCAATCCCGGCACCTATCTGAACGGCACCGATTACGCTGTCGCCTCGGCCGGTGGAGCGATTTCCCCCATTGTCTACGGCACCACGGCCAATACGGGTGTGGTTTCCGGCTCCGCCACCCTCACCCAAAACTTCGACTATCTGCTGTCGGGCAACACCTCCATCGTCAACACGAACCTGACGGCCGGTACCCTTAAATTCGGAGGCAGCTACACCCTGACCAATGGCGGTACAACGACGCTGGGGGGCTTTCTCGTGACGGGCGGAAACACGGCGATTGTGACGGGAGGGGTGCTTCGTGGGAATCTGGATTTTGCCGTTCGAACCCATGCTTCCAATGACAGCCTGACCCTCAACCCATCTCTGGTTAATTTCAGCACTGGTGCCGTTGTGGTCATGAAGTCGGGCGCTGGCACGCTTACCATGGCGGGAAGCAATACCTACAGCGGCAACACCTCTGTCTACGAAGGCACGCTAAAAACGACCCATTCCAATGGCTTGGGATTCGGTGGTCAACAAGGCGGAACCCTCAACAGCTACGGCACCACCCAGGTCTCCCCCAATGCCACGCTGGATCTTTCCTCTTCCACCGCTTCGTTGACCGTGAACGAGCCGATCATCCTCACGAATGCCAGTCTGATCAACAGCAGCGCGACCAATACCACCACCATCGATAACGGCGTGGCGGCGATTTCCCTGACGGCGGTGGGCACCGGATACACCTCGGCGCCGACCCTCACCTTCAGCAGCGGCACAGCAGCAGGCACTCTGACGGCCAGTGGCACGACGTTTGCCGTGAACACACAACAGCTGACCTCAGCCGGAACCGGCTATACCACGGCGCCCACCATCACCATCTCGGGGGGCGGTGGTTCGGGAGCAACGGCCACAGCGATCCTATCCTCCATCGCCCTCAACGGCACGAATACGATTGGCGGTGCGGGCGCGCTCGTCATTAAAGCTCAGATCACGGATGGAACCACGTCTGGCGGCTTGAACAAGACGGGAGCAGGCACGCTGACTCTCTCCGGTGCCAACAGCTACACGGGCGGCACCACCGTTTCCGGCGGCACGATCAAGCTGACCACGGGCGGTACGCTTGGCGCCACCACCGGCAGTCTCGGCGTGGCAGGCGGCACGCTTGATCTCAATGGCGTCAATGCCACGGTCGGCGCGGTGACCTTGGGCGGCGGCACCATCGCGGCCACCAGTGCGGCGATTCTCACCACCTCTGGCATCACCGTCAATGGCACCGGGAACACGATCAAGAGCGGTACGACTCTGGTGGGTAATGTGAGTCAGGGCGCCGGTTCCAGCCTGGCCGTGAACGGCACCATCGGCAACAATTCGCTCGCTTCCGGCGCCAGTCTCTCCGGCACTGGAACGGCTGGAGCGATCACCCTTGCGGGCAACAACACGCTGGGCAGTTCCTCCACCTTGACCACCGGTGGCATCACCGTCAATGGCACGGGCAACTCGATCAGCACCGGTACCGTGACCGGCAACACCACGATCAACAGCAGTGCGGCCCTGAACGTCGCCGGAACCCTGAGTGGGAGCACGGTTACCGGAGGTCTCCTGAACGGAAGCGGCTCCACCGGGGCGGTGACGGTTTCCGGCGGCGGTACGATCGGCGGCACGTTGACCACGGGCGCGCTGACGGTGCAGAACGGCGGCACCGTTTCTCCCGGCAACAGTCCCGGCACCTTGAGCTCTGCTTCTGCCACTTTTGAATCCGGTGGCAGCTACCTGTTGCAGATGAACAATGACGGAAGCACGGGAGCAGCAGGCGCGAACTGGGACAAGCTCGCCCTCAGCGGCAACCTGGATGTCTCCAGCCTCAGCTCCAGCAATCCCTTCACTCTCACCCTGCAAACACTCACCGCGACCAACGTCACCGGACTGCTGGCCTCATTTGATGCCAGTACCAACCACACGTGGACCTCGGTGATCAGCTCGAATGGAGTGACCGGCACCTTCGATCCCAGTCTCTTCATGGTGAATACGACCGGTTTTCAGAACGCCTTCTCCGGCACCTTCGCTCTCGTCCAGGATGCGGGTAACCTCAACAACCTGGACCTGATTTACGTTGCCGTTGTCCCTGAACCGGGCACTTGGGCGCTGATGCTGGGCAGTCTGGCCACTCTGCTTGTGGTAACCAAGCGTCGCAACTCCCTGATGGCTCCGCAATTGAAGTAGAAGATTGGGGTTGGCCGCGATCCGCACGGATTGCTTCAGGAGGGCAGCGTGAAAGCGTTGCCCTCTCTTTCTTTTCAAACAAGTCCTGACCAGCCCCTTTTTTAAAGTCACCATGAGCACTGTTCCCCCGGATTCCCACTTGATCGAAGCGAAGGATCAGCCACAGAAAGTCTGGCGGGCGGGCACGCTGACCTACACCACGGCAGGACTGGTCATCGTTTTTGGCTGGTTGCTTTGGGGCGATTTCGCTTGGGCGATGAAGGAGAGGACCGTTGGTCCCGTCTTTCAGCTCATGCTTCATAAATTCTCCGCGTCGGACACGTTGACCGCACTGCTGATGGGCTCTCTGCCCAGCACCATCTCGATCATCCTCACCCCCATTGTGGCCTATCATTCGGATCGTTTCCGCAGCAGGTGGGGGCGTCGCATTCCCTTTCTTTTTCTCTCCATGCCCTTTGCCGTACTGGCGATGGTGGGGGTGGCGTTTAGCCCTGTCCTGGGTGGGTATCTCGACCATATCCTGGGACCTCATTCTCCCGGGCCCAATAGCGCGATTTTGATCTGTCTTGGATTCTTCTGGACGGTCTTTGAGTTTGCGACTTTCACGTCCTACGCCGTGTTCAATGGATTGATCAATGACGTGGTGCCGCAAAATCTCCTCGGGCGCTTTTTTGCGGCCTTTCGGGCCCTTCATCTGCTCGCCGGGATCATTTTCAGCTATTGGCTCTTTGCCAAGGCGGAGGCCTACTACGTCTGGGTGTTTATCGGCATGGGGATTCTATACGGCGTCGGCTTCACGATGATGTGTTCCAAGGTCAGGGAAGGAGAATATCCGCCGCCTCCACCACCGCAAAGTTCCCGTCCCGGCCCCCGGGCGTTTCTCGTCGCAGCCAAGGGTTATTTTCAGGAGTGCTTCCGCCATCGTTACTATTGGTGGTTTTTCGGCGCAAGCGCCCTATCGGGACTGGCTTTGAGCCCGATGAATGCCTATTCGATCTACTTTGCCAAGAGTCTTCAAATGGATGATCAAACTTTTGGCAATTGCCTGACCATCACCTACTGCGTGTCGTTCTGCCTGACTTATCCGCTGGGTGCTTTGGTTGATCGATTTCATCCTCTCCGGGCCTGTCTGGCGGTTCAGTTTCTCTTCATTCTGGTTTGCATGTGGGGGGGGATTTACGCCCGGGATTCATGGACCTTTTCCATTGCGTTGGTGAGTGGCGGCGTTATCTCTGGCATGTGGTACACCGTCTCGGCGTCATTGGGAGCGCGATTGCTGCCCAGAGCCAACTACGCGCAGCTGGCGGCGGCGGGGGGGATTATTGGAAGTCTCTGCGGCATCGTCCTGTCACCTTCGGTGGGCTTGCTTTTGGACTATTCGAACCACACCTACCGTTACACGTATTTGATCGGCGCGGGGCTGGCCACGCTCGCCTTTGTCGCCAACCTGGTGTTACACAAAAAATTCATGGCCTTGGGAGGTCCCAAAGCCTACATCGCCCCAGATTGACGTGCCGTCCGCTTTTCTTTCCATGAACTGGATCCCTATGAAATATCAGATCACCAAAACCCATCTGCTGCTGGGGGGAGCCCTCTTCCTTTTCTCTCTCTCCCTCCACGGAAAAGCGCCATCCCTTGCCGATCCCAACTACACGGGACCTGCCGCCCCAACCCTGGCGTTGCCCGATCTCGCGCTTCCCTCCACAAAGCCATTCGTTCATCCGGGCTTGCTCCAGAGCCAGTCCGATATCGATTTCATTCGGGCCAAAATCAAGGCAGGGGAGGAGCCTTGGATCAGCGCCCTTCAGGCCATGAAAGCCAGTCCGTATGCTCAACTCGATTATAGAATACGCATCGTTCCGGTTATCATTCCCGCGAGCAATGGCTCCGGCTATGTCATGATGGACTCGAGCGCCGCCTATGCTCATGCCCTTCTCTGGTGCATCACCGGTGAAAAAGCCCATGCCGACAAGGCGATCGCCATCCTCAATGCCAACTCAACCACCCTGCAGACCATCGAGGTGGGACAGAACAACCAGGGGAAGTTGCTGGCGGGATTCGTCGCCGGCAAATATGCTGGCGCAGCCGAGCTGTTAAGCCACTATCGCCAACCAAATGGCGAGACTTCCCACTGGGCCGCGGTCGACATCGAACGCTGCAAAAAAATGCTGACCACCATCTTCTATCCACTGATTGAAAACTTTCAACCTACCTACAACGGCAACTGGGACGCCTCCATGATGGCCTCCATGCTTTCCATTGGTGTGCTCTGTGACGATCATCTTAAATTCAATCGGGCCATCGATTACTACCTTCACGGAAAGGGCAATGGAGCCATCAGTCACTATATCTATAGTACCGGGCAATGCCAGGAATCGCCCCGCGATCAATCCCATGTCCAACTCGGCCTGGGGGCTCTGGCCGCCTCGTGCGAGATCGCCTCGAAACAAGGGCTCGATCTTTATGGCATGGCGGATGATCGTCTTGCCTTGGGCTTTGAATATACTGCCAAATACAACACGGGCCACGAAGTTGAGCCGGTCGATCCCAATCTGCCCGTCAGCAATCATGGACGCGGAAAAGCCATGCCCGGATATGAGTTAATCTACCAACACTACTTTATTGAGAAAGGTCATCCCATGCCCTTCACCAAGGAGATGTTGGACAAAAACCGTCCCGAGGGACTGGACCTCATCATGCTCCCTGCCTTTGGCACACTTACAGCGTATCGCGGACCCGCTACGAAAGCTGTGCCTCGGCCTTCGTCCAAATAGATCTCTCGAGTCGTGTCGATAGTAGCGGTCGAAAGAAATCGTCGCGTACTGTGTCTTCTCCGGCTGCTCCGGCTCGAACTCGTCCGTGTTCCAGCAAGCCCCAACCCCACATAGGGGACTTCGCGAGAACCTTTAGGAGCTTGCCCTTCACTGCCCGCTTGCGGCTTTTGACGAGCAGGTTCGCAAAGGCGTTTCAGCGAGTTGCTACTTGGATGAAATTCTAGAGTATTTCAAATAAAAATATTGCCACATGAAGCAAGCCCGTTGGAGGCGCCCATGGTGAAAAAATAGACAGGCAGCTTGAGTTTCTTATCACCGGTGAGCAGGCGTTCCAATTCGGGATCCTTTACGTCAGATCTGCGAATAAAACGCAGGAGGTCAGCTGTGACCATCGTGCTTTGGCTATGGGCGATGATGCTAAGCGCGTCGTACGGTTTTCCATCCCGCTCATCCCTCCAAGTGCAGAGGTGACGCAGCATCGAGGGCATGACGACCGACCATCTTTTGGCAGATCGGGGCTGATACCAACGCCATCCTGGCACAAGCCGCACAACAAGGAATGAATCCGGTGATACCGCCCAAAAAGAACCGCCTCCTCCAGCGCGACTATGACAAACATCTCTATAAGCTGCGCCATTTGGTCGAGAACGCCGTCCTTCATCTCAAAGGCTGGCGCAGTGTCGCTACCCAGTATGCCAAACGGGCCTCGTCATACCTGGCTATCGTTCGGATTCGTTGCTTGATCCTTTGGGCGAGAATCTCCTGACGACACTGTCTAAGTTACATTTGCGCAACCACGAAGCTGTATCCCGCATTCCGGTGGACAAGTCGGGAATAAACTCCTACCTGTCAGGCCCTCGCCCATGGATCTCAACCCCGCTCAACATCGCCCCGTATCTGGAGTGCCGAAGTTCTCCTTCGGGGCCGATACCCTGGTCGTCGTGGTGATCATTGGCGGGCTGTTCGGGCTTATCTCCATGGGGCGCGAATGGGATCACCCGTTCCAGAGCCAGGTGGAGATCGATCTTTCGCCCTGGTATCTGCCTTACTACACGCTGCTCTCGTTTCTGCGCGGGGCCTTCGCCTACGGATTGTCGCTGGCCTTCACTCTCTTCTACGCGCGCTGGGCGGCGTATGACCTGAACGCCGCCCGGTTTCTCATTCCCCTGCTCGATATTCTGCAAAGCATCCCGCTGCCCGCGTTCCTGACGCCGATTGAACTCGCGCTGGTGGGGCTTTTCCCTCACACGAATATCGGGCTGGAGCTGACCTGCATCATCGTCATCTTTACCGGCCAAGTCTGGAATATGACCTTCAGCTTTTATTACTCGCTAAAGGCGCTGCCGGACGACTTCCGCTTTGTCGGCAAGCTGGCCCGGTTTACACCGTGGCAACGATTCACGCAGATCGAGATTCCCTTCGCCACCAAGGGGCTGGTTTACAACAGCATGGTCTCGATGGCAGGCGGCTGGTTCTTCCTCTCCATCATCGAATCCTTCACCCTCGGCGACCAGGATTACCGGGTGAAGGGTGTGGGCTCCTACATGAGTGTGGCGCAGGAACAGAACAACGGTTGGGCCCAGCTCTACGCGGTGATTGCGATGGTGATTCTGGTCGTGGCAATCGATCAACTCATCTGGCGACCGCTGATCGTCTGGTCGAACCGCTTCAAGATCGAGGATACCGAAGCGGAATACCAAGACCATTCCGCCGTGCTCCGCTATTTCAGCCGGTCGCGAATCGTCCGGTGGATGCAAGGGCGGTGTCTGCGGCTATGGCAACGCCCGGTGGTTCGTCCCGTAGCCACGCCCTCTCGCCCTCCTGGAAGATTGGCCAAAGCGTGGGCATGGTGCCCTCGGCTGCGTGTCCTTCAAGCGGTGGCCTTCGGCTTGGTCGCCTTGGGAGGATACCACGTCATCCTGCTGCTGGCGCAGGTAAAATCAGGCGAGTGGCTGAACATCGGCGGAGATCTCCTGTTGACTCTTCTTCGTGTCCTGAGCGCGGTGGCCTTAAGTACGCTCATCGCCGTTCCGATCGGCATCTGGATCGGCTCGAATCCCCGGTGGGCTCGGTACGTGATGCCCTTGACGCAAATCGCGGCCTCCTTTCCCTCGCCGCTCATCTTCCCCAATCTCGTCCTGCTGATCTACTTCCTGCATGGGAATCTCCAGTGGGGCTCGGTCCTGCTGATGATGCTGGGAACCATCTGGTATATTCTCTTCAACGTGATTTCCGGGGCCAGCGCGATTCCGCAGGATCTCCGGGCCTGCACGCAGCTCACCCACTTGCGGGGCTGGCAAAAGTGGCGCACGCTTTACCTGCCTGGCATTTTTCCGGCACTGACGACGGGGTGGATCACGGCGGCGGGTGGAGCCTGGAATGCCAGCATTGTTTCCGAGTATGTGCAGTACCAGGGTAAAACCGATTCAGCCTCGGGCCTGGGTGCCCTTATCTCCGAGGCGACCGCAAAGGGGAATTTCCCAGTGCTGGCGGCGGCCGTGCTGGCCATGGCGCTGTTCGTGGTTTTCTTTAACCGGTTGGTTTGGAAAAGGCTCTCGGCGATCGCGCAGGAGAGGTATCAATTTTTGACTTAACGCACCCATGAGCGCCTCTCCCTCTGCCATCCCCATCGTCGAGCTGACCCACGTCGAAATGCAATTCGGCGAGGGTTCCGAGAAGATGAAAGTCCTGGAAGATATCAATCTTGCCGTGGAGGAGCACGATGTGATGGCCCTGCTCGGGCCTTCCGGCTGTGGCAAATCGACCATCATGCGCATCCTCACGGGCCTGATCCAGCCGTCTGGCGGCACGGTCCGTTACCGGGGGAAGCCGATGAATGGAATCAACCCGGGAGTGGCCATGGTCTTCCAGAATTTCGCCCTCTTCCCCTGGCTGTCGGTCCGGCAAAACATCCTGCTCGGCCTGAAAAACTTTCCCTGCACGGAGGAGGACAAGGAACATCGCTTCCAGAAGATCATCGAGATGGTGGGGCTCAATGGGTACGGAGATCTTCTACCCAAGGAACTCTCCGGCGGGATGAAGCAGCGGGTGGGTATCGCGCGGGCCCTCATCATGGAGCCGGAGATTCTCTGCATGGACGAACCATTCAGCGCGCTCGATGTGCTCACCGGGGAAACGCTCCGCAATGAAATCGGACGCATCGCGACGGATTCCACCGCCGGGTTTAAGAGCCTGATCATTGTCACCCACAACATCTCGGAGGCGGTCTACCTCGCCCGGCACATCGTCGTGCTGGCGGCCCATCCGGGACGGGTGCAGGAAATCGTGAAGAACCCGCTACCCTATCCGCGCGACTCCTCCAGTCCGGCCTTTCAGCAACTCGTCGGGCAAATCCATGCCATCCTGACCAACTCGGTCCTGCATGATCAATCTCCCGCAACGGAACCACAAGCCGTACCGGTCGGCAAGACCGTGGAAGTCTGCTATGAGCCGATTCCCAACGTCACGATCGGGGAGGTCATCGGCCTCGCGCAGTTGCTCAAGCAGGAGCCAGAAAGTCTTTTCACCTTGGCCACGCGGCTGAAGAAGGACCTGAGCAGTTTCCTCTCGGTCGTCAAGGCCACGGAACTGATCGAACTGACCGAGACGCCCGGCCAGACCGTGTGCCTGACCCCGGTCGGCCTGCATTTTCAGAAAGCGGATCCGAAACAGCGCAAGCAATTGATCCACGATCTGCTGCTCCATCTAAAAATTTTCCAGCACTTCGCCGCGAAGCTCGACGCGTCGGCCAGCGGCGAGATTTCCGAGGAAACGGTCCTGGCAGACCTCGCTCATTTCTTTCCCAACGAGCGCCCCAAGATCATGTTCAAGAACCTGGTCGGTTGGGCGCGATACGCCGAGCTCTTTTCCTTCGACTCCCACACGGGATTACTCCAGCGATACGTGAAGAAATACTACGGCACACCGCCCGCATCGCGGCTGAAAGCGGTCGGAGAGGGTTGATGGAAACGGAGCCATTTCCGAAGGCATCCAGTCGAATTCGGTGGCCCGGACAACTTGTTGTCCGGGTGCGCAACGCGCACAGGAAGCGCTTTGGCCGGTGATTGGTAGACCAGTTGGCTCATATCGAGATTAGACTAGTGTCCTGAGAGATTAGTTCGTTGCATAAGTTC
>FTJN01005190.1_pt1 | contig 10289 bp, 11 predicted proteins | sample 1658361 | NCBI WGS metagenome assembly FTJN01 (sample SAMEA3914819, study PRJEB12502) | metagenome | biome: forest; material: soil | place: Canada | collected 2010-06-26 | depth 0.3 m | reverse complement strand
CAGGCCAGCAACCTGCAGCAGACGGCCGCCTCGATGGAAGAGCTCACCGCCACCGTCAAGCAGAACGCGGACACCGCGCGCGCGGCGACGCAGATCGCGAGCAGCGCGACCGCCGCGGCCGCCGCGGGCGGCCGCGTGGTGGGCCAGGTCGTGGCGACGATGGAGGAGATCTCGCACTCGTCGCGCAAGATCGTCGACATCATCGGCGTCATCGACGGCATCGCCTTCCAGACCAACATCCTGGCGCTCAACGCCGCCGTCGAGGCGGCCCGTGCCGGCGAGCAGGGGCGCGGCTTCGCGGTCGTGGCCTCCGAAGTGCGCAGCCTGGCCCAGCGCTCGGCCGAGGCGGCCAAGGAGATCAAGTCGCTCATCGGCGCCAGCGTCGAGAAGGTCGAAGGCGGTTCCCACCTCGTCGACGAGGCGGGCAAGTCGATGGCCGACATCGTCACCCAGGTCACCCGCGTCAACGACCTGATCGGCGAGATCAGCTCGGCCAGCATGGAGCAGAGCACGGGCATCGGCCAGATCGGCGATGCAGTCAACCAGCTCGACCAGGTCACCCAGCAGAACGCCGCGCTGGTGGAAGAAAGCGCCGCCGCCGCGGAGAGCCTGAAGGTGCAGGCGGCCCAGCTCGCCCAGGTGGTCTCGGTCTTCCGGCTGAACGCGGGCGACGAAGGCGGCCACGAGCCCGCGGCCAGGGCGTCGGCCCCCAAGGCGGTGCCCAAGCTGCACCGCCCGGCGCCGGCGCCGGCCAGGTCCAAGGCGCCTGCAGCGCGCAGCGCTTCGAAGCCCGCGGGCGACGCGGCCGGCACGCCGGCGCCCGCCGCGCGCGCGGCCGAGCCGGTCGCGATGGCCGACGGCGCCGACTGGGAATCGTTCTGAGCGCACGCCGCCGGCGCACCCGGCCGCGGCCGGCATCGGGCGCCCGTCCGGTTCCTGGGGATTGCCTGCGTCCATGAGGACGTCCAGCATGGCCGGACGTTCATCATCGAAGCAGCCATGGCCAGCAAGTCCCGCAAGATCCTGCGCACCGACGTCGATTCGATGGAGCTCATCGACGAGCTCGCGGCCGGCTCCGTCACGGACGGCCGCGGCCTGACGCTGGGCGACGTCGCCGGCCACCGGCACGATCGATACCTGGCCTCCTATCGCGCGCTCCACCTGGTGGGGACGCTGGCGCACATTTCCCTGCTGAGCGCCAGGAGCACGATCGTGGCGATCGGGGCCGAGGTGCAGGACAAGACCGGCATCGAGGACTTCCACGCCGCGCACATCCTGCCCTGCGATTTCGAGATCAACGGCAGGGCCGGCCTGCACCAGCTGTTCGTCTCGCCCATCATCCGCGCCAACGTCCAGGTGCACCTGTTCGGGGTCACCAACGTGCTGCACAAGCTGGTCAACTACGCGGACCGGCGCTGCGAAGCCAATGGCTGGATCGCCACGTTCCGCGCCGCCACGAGGAACGTCGTCAAGGGCGCCGACCCGGACCAGGTCTTCAGCCGGGAGCTGGTGCCCGGCTACAGCGCGGCCGTCGCGCGCGCCCGCGACGCGCTGATCGCGGCGCTGCGCAAGGGCGAGCGCGAGGCCATCGACAAGCCCACGCTGCTGGCTCCCAACGGCGAGCCGGCGCAACGCCGCGCGCAGGACTTCCGCATCGGCGCGAAGGTGGGCGATCCCAAGGTGAGCGGCATCAACAAGGGCGCCGTCCTGCAGGTGTTCGAGGACTATCGCCTGGGCCCCGCCGGCCTGGCCCCCAGCGTGTTCGCGCAGGCGCGCGACGAGGCCCGCGGCTGGGCCGAGCTGGAGCGGCAGTGGCGCGCAAAAACCATGTGAGCGGCCGACCGCATCCAGCGCACAGGGTATTCCGCGACGACTTCCGACCGCCACGGGCGCCGCGCAGGCGCGCCGATTTACCGAACTGAAACGCTCGGTTACGGTTGTTCCTGTCCCGCGAAAGGCTCGCTCGCGCGTTGGATGTCCAGGGCGACGCGCAACGTCGCGTCGCCGGCCCTCGGATCAGTCCAGGAGACACATGACATCCACCCTTCCCCGTGCGCTCGCCTTGGCCGCGCTCGTCGCCGCCGCCGTCCAGGCGTCCGCTGCCATCACGCTGTTCGGCCACGACGGCTTCCACGGCAAGCGCGTCACGCTGACACAACCCGCGCCCGACTTCCGCGATTTCAACTTCAACGACCGCGCCTCGTCGGTGATCGTCGAGGGCGAACCGTGGGAGGTCTGCCAGGACGTGGGCTTCCGCAATCGCTGCGCCATCCTCGTGCCGGGCAACTACCCCAACCTCGCCGCGGTGGGCCTGGGCGACCAGCTGTCGTCCGCGCGTCCGGCGCGCCGCGAACCGCCGCCGCCCGTGGCGCCGCCGCCCACCGCCGACATCGTCTTCTTCGAACACCCCGGCTTCCACGGCCGCGACCTGAACGTGGACAGCGAGGTCGACAACTTCCAGCAGGTCGGCTTCAACGATCGCGCGTCGTCGGTGATCGTGTTCGAAGGCCGCTGGGAGGTCTGCGAGCACGCCGACTTCAACGGCCGCTGCATGATCCTGCGCCCGGGCCGCTACCCCGACCTCCGCGCGATGGGCATGGACGACCGTATTTCTTCGGTGCGCCGCGTGCACCGCGATGCGCGCTTCGACGACAACCGCTTCGCGCCGGCGCCGCAGCCCGTCTACGACTGGCGCCGTCGTCCGCAGGAGTTCGTCGAGACGGTGCCGGTCGAATCCGTGCACGTGGTCTACGCCGCGCCGCAGATGCAGCAGCAATGCTGGGTCGAACAGAGCGCCGCGCCCGCCAACGCACGCACCGGCGGCGCGCTGGTCGGCGGCCTGATCGGCGGCATCCTGGGCCACCAGATCGGCGACGGCAACCGCGACGGCGCGACCGTCGGCGGCGCCGTGGCCGGCGCGGTGATCGGCTCGCAACTGGCCCGCGGGGCGGAGCAGCCGCAGGCGGTGACGCGCTGCAACAGCGTCCCGGTCAACCAGGGCCCCGACCATTACGACGTGTCCTACTGGCACCACGGCGTGCGCCACCACGTGCAGACGACGCTGCCCCCAGGCCCGACCATCGTCGTCAACGGGAATGGAGAGCCGCGGATCTGAACGCGGCGGCTGCCGCGAATGGCCCTCTCCGGGCTGAACGTGGCGATTGCCGCGAACGGCCCTCCGGGCCGGCTTCGCGTCAGCCCGGGCCGCGGCCGTGCACCAAGGTGCGGCCGCGGCCCGCTTCCTTGGCACGGTACATCGCCCGGTCGGCCTGCTCGATGGCGACCTGCGTGGGCTCGCTGGAGGCGCATTCCGCGGCGCCCGCCGAGAAGCTGATCTTCAGGCCCGGGAGGGCCGGGTCGAACAGCAGGCGGCCGGCGGCCTCGCGAAGTCGATCGACCAGGGTCGCCGCGGCCTCCGCACGCATCTGCGGAAGCACCAGCAGGAACTCCTCGCCGCCCCAGCGGCCCGCGAAGTCGGACTCGCGCAGGCCCGCGCGCAACACCTGCGCGAACTCGCGCAGCACCGCATCGCCCACCGCATGGCCATGGCGGTCGTTGATGGCCTTGAAGTAGTCGAGATCGATCATCACCACGCTCAAGGTCTCGCCCGAGCGCACGCAGCGCGTGTGTGCGATCGCGAGCATCTCGAGGATGTGGCGCCGATTGCTCAGGCGCGTCAGCTCGTCGACCTGCGCCAGCTCGCGGATCGTCGCCAACGCCTGCTGCAGTTCGGCCTTGCGCGCGGCCAGCCGCGCGCGCAGGCCGCCCATGCGCATCGACAGCACCGAGGTGGCGACCAGCAGGATCAGCGCGAACGAGAAGTGCAGCATCTCGATGTGCGGCGGATAGCGCACCGGGTCGGCAGCGCTCTTCCAGGCCATCGTCGCGGCGAGCAGCGCCAGCGCGAACACGCACAGCCCCAGCGCCTGGCGATCCCTCAGCACGAACATGCCCCACACCAGGTTGAGCATCATGATCGCGATGATGGCGCCGCGCAGCTCCGGGTTGATCGCGTAGCCGAAGGCGGTGGCGGCGACGCCGAAGGCCGACTGGTACAGGGTCAGCGACGGATCGCCGCCCAGCCGCTCGCTCAGGCCGGTGCGAATCAGCAGGTAGAAGCCGAGGATGCCCGCGAGGCTGATCACGGACCACGCGAGGCCCGATGCGGCATCCATCAGGCCCAGGAAGACCTCGCAGGCGACGACCAGCGTGAACAGCAGATAGACGAGCACCGCGAGCAACGTCAAGGCGATCGGGCCGCGGCGTTCGGGGACGTCGCCGAACACCAGGCGGGAGGCCCACCCGGCGGCACCCACTCCGCGCCCCGGCGATTCGACGGTGCGCAGCGGTTCGGTGGGCATGAAAGGGGTCGACATGGCGGAGGCTGTCAGAGGGCGATTATGGGGGCCTTCCCGACAGGCGGAGCCAGCGTTTCCTGCGCGCACGGCGTCCGACTACCATCCGGACCATGAGAAGAGTTTCACGCCACCCACTCAGTAGGAGGTCGCTGGCCCGATTGGTGCGCATGGCGCTTCGCGCCTGGGGCAGTCACAGGAGCTGGAGAGCCATCTCCGAGCTGCATGGCCGCGGCGATCCGGCGACGTTGGCGCTCGCTCGCCGACTTTGCGCCAGTGCCTCCTGGCGGCGGCGGGCGCTCGGATTGCATGTCGCCTCGCAGTTGCGCCGTCGTGACCGCGAGGCGCGGTTCGGTAGCGTCGAATACGCGCTCGATGAGACACAGGCGCTGCTGCGGGCTGGACTGAAGGATTCGCACGAGGCCATTGTGGCCGCGGCAGTGTCCGGCTTCGGCCATCGACCGCACCCCGATGCGCTGGCGGAATTGGTGCGCCTTTCGACCCATCCGAACCCCAACCTGAGATTCGACGTGGCAGTTGCGTTGGGTCGCTATCCCGAGCCGGCCGCGATCGACGCCTTGATTTCGCTTGCATCCGACTCGGATGACGACGTGCGCGACTGGGCCACGTTCGGCCTCGGGTCGATGCAGGAGGCGGACACTCCGGCAATCCGAGACACGCTCTGGAAGAACCTTCACGACGCGAACGAGGACGTTCAGGGCGAGGCCTTGTGCGGGTTGGCTGAGCGACATGATCCGCGCGCGATCGACTTCCTTGTCGAGAACCTGGACGACGAGTGCCGGGTCTACGAACTGGACGCAGCCGCATTCCTGGCCAGCCCTCGCCTCCTCGAGCCCCTCCAGCGGATCGCCTCTGAACTGACCGCCGACGAGTCGGAAGGCTACTGGTTCAATTGCCTCAAGGCCGCGATCTCTGCGTGCTCGGCACAAGACTGATCGCTCGACTCCTGCAGTCCGCCCATGCCCGCTCCCGACAACCTCGAAGAGTTCACGGACCCCGCCAACTACGACCTCGAGCAAGGCCCGAGCTCGCAGGCCCGCATCGCATTCTGGTGCCGCATGGCGCAACAGTTCGGCGGCCCCGTCCTCGAACTCGGTTGCGGCACCGGGCTCGTCGCGATTCCCGTCGCGGCGATGGGCCTGTCCGTCACCGGCGTCGACCTCGCCGCGCCGATGCTCGCGCACGCGCAGGCGAAGGCGGAGCGCGCGGACGTCGACATGCGCTGGATCCAGGCCGACGTGCGCGATCTCGCGTTGCCGCGACGCTTCGGCTTCGCGATCCTCACCGGCAACGCGTTCCAGGCGTTCCTGACCTCGGCCGACCAGGCGGCGCTGCTGGCCACCGTGCGTCGCCATCTCGCGCCCGAGGGCGTGTTCGGATTCGAGACGCGCAATCCCGCGGGCCACGATCTTCGCGACGAGCCGGAGGGCCCACCCGAGATCGACTACGTCGACGTCGCGGGCCGCCGCGTGCTGCTGTCGTCCAGCCAGCGGTGGGACGCGGCGACCCAGGTGATGCACTGGACGACGACCCGTCGCTGGACGGACGGCGACGGCGCGCCGCGCGAGCGCACGACACGCATCGCGTGCCGCTTCACGGACCCCGACGAGATCGAGGCGCTGCTCGAGGCCGCCGGCCTGGAGATCGTCGCGCAGTACGGCAACTGGGATTTCGCGCCTTTCCGCGCGCGCGGCGAGCGGCTCATCACGCTGTGCCGCCGCCGCGGCGGCGGTTGAAACGTCACCAGAACGCGCCAGTCGCGCGCAGCCGCGCCAGCGCCTTGCGCGCGGCGCGCGCGGACCGCCCGGATTTCGCGCGCAGCCACCCCGCCGCGAACCACGCGCGCGGATCGGTCGCGGCGAGCGCGGCGAAGCGCCGGGCCGCGAGCACGCGGTCGACGTGCGTTCCCAGGGCGTCCTGCGCCGACGACACGGCCCTCGTCCAGGCCTTCACGTCCGCGCGATCGAACGCGGGGGCAGCGAATTCGGCCAGGTAGCGCAGGCGCTTCAGCCGCTTGCGCACCTCGTGCTGGCTTTCGAAAGGCAACGCGTCGAAGTGGCGGGCACCGCGCGTCACCTGGCGCGACAGCCGGCGCAACCGGGCGACGAGGTGGCCCAGCCCTTCGGCGCGCGGGGCGAGGCCGGCGGCCACCTCGGGCGTCTCCGCGAAAGAGCGCAGCGCCAGCAAGGCATCCTGGAAGCGCTCGCCGCGAACGAGCCTGGCGAGCGCCTTGGCCACTTCCGCGGCAGGCGCGCGCAAGTCGGGGAGCGGGGCCGCGGCGGCGGCCAGCTCGGGCGCGAGCGTCGTCGACAGCACGTGGCGGTCGCGCGACTCGCCCAGCGCATCGAACACCGGTTGCACCGCGGTCTCCCAATCGGGCGGCAGGCCCGCGCCGAACGCGCGCATGGCCCGTGCCGCCGAGCGCAGCCGCCGCAGCCCCACCCGCAGCTGGTGCACGTGTTCAGGATCGTCGCTGCCTTGGGCGAGCGCGCCCGCGTTGGGGCGGATCTGCGCGAGACAGGCATCGACCATGCGTCGCAGCAGCGTCTGGCCGTCCATGGCGCGCAGCTGCTTGCCGCTCCATGGCGCAGGAGCGGCCTTGACCGGATCGCCGAACGGGACGTCGTCGGGTTCTCTCATGGACAGCGGACCGAGCAACAAGCGTGCCCCGGCCGCAGCCTGCGGGAGCGTCAGCGCGCCGTGTCGGGCAACTCGATCTTGACCTCGAGCACCTCGAGGTCGTCCTGGCGTTCGAGGTTGACCTTGATGTCCGCGGGGTCGATGGACACGTATTTCGAGATCACCGCGATCAGCTCGCGCTGCAGCGCCGGCAGGTAGTCGGCCTTCGAGCGTCCGCCGCGTTCGTGCGCGAGGATGATCTGCAGGCGCTCCTTGGCGACCGAGGCGGTCTTCTTCTTTTCGCCGAGCAGGAAGGAGAACAAGGACATCACTTGCTACCTCCGAACAGCCGCTTGAAGAAGCCCGCCTTGGCCGGATCGACGAAGCGCATCGGCTTGTCCTCGCCGAGGAAGCGGGCGACCAGGTCGGTGTAGGCCTCGGCCACGTCCGACTCCTTCAGATGGATCGCCGGAAGGCCCTGGTTCGAGGCCTGCAGCACGCTCTCCGACTCGGGGATCACGCCCATCAGCGGAATACGCAGGATCTCCTGGATGTCGGTGACCGACAGCATCTGGCCGTCTTCGACGCGCGCCGGGTTGTAGCGCGTGATGACCAGGTGTTCCTTGATCGGCTCCGCGCCCTCGATCGCGCGCTTCGTCTTGCTGCCCAGCATGCCGATGATGCGGTCGGAGTCGCGCACCGACGAGACTTCCGGGTTCGTGACGACCAGCGCCTCGTCGGCGAAGTGCATCGCCAGCAGCGCGCCGGTCTCGATGCCGGCCGGCGAGTCGCACACGATGTACTCGAAGCCCATCTCGGCGAGCTCCTTCAACACGCGCTCGACGCCCTCCTTGGTCAGCGCTTCCTTGTCGCGCGTCTGCGAGGCCGGCAGCACGAACAGGTTCTCGCACTGCTTGTCCTTGATCAGCGTCTGGTGCAGGTTGGCCTCGCTGTTGATCACGTTGATCAGGTCGTAGACCACGCGGCGCTCGCAGCCCATGATCAGGTCGAGGTTGCGCAGGCCGACGTCGAAGTCGATCACGGCCGTCTTGTGGCCGCGCAACGCGAGGCCGGACGAGAAGCTCGCGCTGGTGGTGGTCTTGCCGACCCCGCCCTTGCCGGAGGTGACGACGACGATTTTTGCCATGGGAATTCGGTCCTGGAGTTTCAGATCTTGAGAGGGGTCATCACGAGCACGCCGTCCACGAGCCGCACCTGCGCGGGCTTGCCGGCCACGTCCTTGGGCAGCGGCGTCTCCGTGGTGCGGTAGACGCCGGCGATGGCGATGAGTTCGGGCTCGAGGCAGGTCGTGAAGATGCGGGCCTCGGTGTTGCCGCGCGAGCCGGCGATGGCCTTGCCGCGCAACGGGCCGTAGACGTGGATGTTGCCGTCGGCCAGCACCTCGGCGCCGGCGTTGACGGCGGCCTGCACGACCAGGTCGCCGCCCTTCGCGTAGGCCTGCTGGCCGGAGCGCAGCGGCTTGTCCACGATGAGCGTGGGCACGTGCACCGGCACCTCGCGCTCGATTTCGCGGATCACCTCCACCTCGACCGTGCGCGCCTTGGGCGGCGGCAGCGCCGCGGGCGCGGCGGGCAGGCCCGCGGCCAGCGCGTCCGCCATCTGCGCGGCGGTGCCGCCGGTGACGAGCGCGGGCCGCATGCGGTGCTTGCGCAACGCGGCCACGAGCTCGGCGAACGCGAGCGGCTCCTCGCGCTCGCACAGGGGCGCGAGGTCGATCACGACCGGGTCGTCGTCGAAGAAGTTGGGCGTGTCGCCCAGGCGCTGCTGCAGCTCGTCGGCGAGGACGGCCGCATCGGCCTGGTGCAGCACCACGGTGACCAGCGGCAGGCTGGTGTCCTTCAATTCGAACGCAAACGGAATCACTGTCGAGTCGGCAACCATCGGCGTCGGAGCGCGCAAAGCGGCGGAGTGTACCGGGTCGCGACGACGCCCCGGGTAACGAAGGGTCAGCCCCTGTTGCGTTAAGGTCCGGCGCCATGAAAAAAGCTGTTTCCGCGCCCGCTCCCGCCGAGGGTGGCCGGCCCGAGCGCTGGCGCATCGACGCCGGCGACGCCGACGTCGCCACGCTGGTGATCCCCGCCGACTCGCATCGCACCCGCCGCTTCGAGATCGACTGCCGCCTCGTCGTCGCCCCGCTCGCCGCGGGCGCGCTCCACGCCATGCGCGTGGACGTGGATGGCGGCCTCGAGTGGACGCGCCGCGCGCCCACCGAGAATCCCGGCCACACCGACTCGATGGACTACCACTTCCGGCGCGAGCTGCCGCCCGGCAGGCCGCTGCGCATCGTCGTCAAGACCGAGGCGAAGCAGGCGCGGCGGGTGCGGCTGCTGATCGAGGCCGAGGAAGGCTGAGCCAGGCCGTGCGCCCGCTGCGAGCCGGGCCTTCGAACCAGGGAGCGGGGGCCGTCGACGCGCCGGCGCGTCGACGTTGTCACCATTGCGAAGCACGAGTTCTGGGATCATGGCCCTCGCCCGATGCGAGGCGGGCACCCGGAATCTTCCGGCGCATCGCCGCATTCACCCCTCTCCCCGACGGAGCATCGAATGGCCCAGGTCATCATCGCCAGAGCACCCGCGAAGAGCGACGTCTATTGCTACGACACCCCGACGGACGCCACCGAGGTCAACCAGACGCTGCACGACATCGTCGCGCAGTACAAGATGACGGCCAACGTGTGGGTCATCTCGGGCACGCACGGCACGTCCGCCGGCACGGTGGACCCGACCTGCAAGGAACTGGACTTCAAGAAGGAGGATGTGAGCAGCGCGAACATCACCTGCAAGAACATCAAGATCCTCGACTACCACCTGCTGGCGCCCAACCGGTGGGCCGAGCTGAAGGGCAAGGCCGGCAAGACGAACATCATCGTGCTGGCGTTCTGCTACAGCCAGCAGTGGTTCAACAACGTGGCACCGCTTGGGAACAACGGCAAGCTGTGATCCGGCGCAAGGCCGTCCGGCGCCATCCGCCGACGCGACCGGCCCTGCATCCACACCGGCGCCTCGCCGCACGACGCCATGCCCGGCACCGTAGCCGCCGGGCTCCATACCCGGCACCGTAGCCACCGGCCGGGTGTGCGTGCGCGAGTCAGGTCCGCAACGCCCCGGCGAGAACTACCGCACGCTTCGCGGCCAATCAGGTTTGCGCAAGCTCGCGCGCGCCAGCCGGCGCTGGTCCGCCTCCTAGAATTTTGTCCACGTCGCGCACACACCGACAACCAGAGTGGTCTCCTTCATGAAGCTTCGAATCCTGCCGGCCGCCCTCGTGGCCGCC
>FTJN01000122.1_pt2 | contig 10314 bp, 7 predicted proteins | sample 1658361 | NCBI WGS metagenome assembly FTJN01 (sample SAMEA3914819, study PRJEB12502) | metagenome | biome: forest; material: soil | place: Canada | collected 2010-06-26 | depth 0.3 m | reverse complement strand
TGCAGCTTCGGCGTGGCCGAATGGCATCGCGGCGAGGACCTGAACGACGGCATCAAGCGCGCCGACGAGGCGATGTACCGGGCCAAGCAGGAAGGGCGCGACCGCGTCGAGATCGAGCTGGACACGCACAAGGCGTCGGAGGCGCAGCCGGCGTAGCCGGTGGCGTTTCGCGGAGTGCCAAGCCCCGGGAGGGGTCGGGCAAGGCCGGAGGGGTCTGGCACCGCCTTCATTCGCGAAGAGGCGCCGACGATCGCGACGATGTTGATCGCGAATGGGGGCGGTGCCTGACCTCGATCCCCGCTCATGATCGAGGTCAGGCTCCTCCCGTCCGCGATCGACGCGACGTCGGTCGCCGAACCCGTGGCGCGGACGAGGAGGTGCCAGACCCCTCCGGCCCGACCCTTCGGACACCTGCCTGCGCGCTCCCGCTACAGCCAGCCCGACTTCTTGAACTGCCGATACAGGATCACGCACACGATCGTGATCGTCGCCAGCGCCAGCGGGTAGCCGTAGTGCCACTCGAGCTCCGGCATGAACTTGAAGTTCATCCCCCAGATGCCGGCGAACGCGCTGATCACGGCGAAGATACCGGCCCAGGCGGCAAGCCGCTTGTTGACCACCGACTCCTCGATCGCCACCATCGCCAGGTTCACCTGGATCGCGGTGCCGATGGTGTCGCGCAGGTTGTCGAGCGAGCCGTTCATGCGCAGCAGGTGGTCGAACACGTCGCGGAAGTACTCGCGGTTGTTCTCGCAGACGGCCGGCACGCGGCCGCTGAACAGCTTGTGGACGGCGTCGATCAGCGGCGCGACCGCGTGGCGCACGATGCCGATGTCGCGCTTGAGCTCGTACAGGCGCTGGATGTTGGACTGGGACGTGCCGGGCTCGAAGATCTGGTCCTCCACGGCCTCGAGCTCGGTCTCGAGCCGGTCGATGATCGGGAAGTAGCGGTCGACCACCGCGTCCAGCAAGGCGTAGAACACGAACGCGGGCCCGTGGCGCAGCAACTGCGGCTCGCGCTCCGAGCGCTCGCGCACCTGCAACAGGTTCTGCCGGCTGCGATTGCGCACGGACAGGACGAAGTTGGTGCCGACGAAGATGTCCACCTCGCCGGTGACGATCTCGTCGGTGGGCGTCATCTCCACGGTGTGGACGACCGCGAACAGCGTGTCGCCGTATTCCTCGACCTTGGGACGCTGGTGGCCGTGGCGGGCGTCCTCGATCGCGAGCTCGTGCAGGCCGAACTCCTGCTGCATCATCGTCAGCTCGTCGTCGGTGGCGTCCTTCAGGGCCACCCAGACGAAACAGTCCGGGCGCTTCAGGTACTCGCTGATCTCCGCGATCGGAATCTCGGCGAGCTTGCTGCCGTTCTGGTAGGCGACGCAGTTGATCAGCATGGACGGGTTCGCTGCATTTAACCCCGCACTGTAACGGGGAAGGGCCACGGCGTCCCCCGGGCGCCGAAACGACGCATTTGCGTGCCGAGGTGGCGGTGTCGCAGGCCCATGGGTCAAAATGCCCGCTCGATCAACGCAGAACCCGTGAGCGAGTCCGCCCACGGGTTCCGACCATTCATGAGCAGCAAGGAACACGGCGCAGGCCTCGGGGCGATGACGCTGGGCGCATTGGGCGTCGTCTACGGCGACATCGGCACGAGCCCGCTGTACACCCTGCACGAGATCTTCCTGCCGGTGTCGGGGGTGGGGGTTCCGCTCGACACGTGGCACCTGATCGGCGCGGTGTCGACGATCTTCTGGGGCCTGATGCTGGTCGTCACGCTCAAGTACGTGATCCTGATCCTGCGCGCCGACAACAACGGCGAAGGCGGCGCGATGGCGCTGACTGCGCTCGCGGCCAAGGCCGCCGGCGGCACGCCGCAGCGGCGCACGCTGATCCTGCTGGTGGGCATGTTCGGCGCGACGCTGTTCTTCGGCGACAGCGTCATCACGCCGGCCGTCACCGTCATGGGCGCGGTCGAGGGCCTCGAGGTCGTCACCCCGGCCCTCAAGCCCTACATCGTGCCGATCTCGGTGGTGATCCTGGTGCTGCTGTTCTCGGCGCAGCGCTTCGGCACGGGCGCGTTCGGCAAGCTGTTCGGCCCGATCATCGTCGTCTGGTTCAGCGGCCTGGCCATCACCGGCCTGCTGCACGTCGTGCAGGCCCCGGAGATCCTGGCGGCGCTCAATCCGATCTACGCCGTCGAGTTCCTGCTCGATCGCGGCTGGCACGTGCTCGCCGCGCTCGGCGCGATCGTGCTGGCGCTGACCGGCGCCGAGGCGCTGTACGCGGACATGGGCCACTTCGGCAAGACGCCCATCCGCCTCGCGTGGAGCACGATGGTGCTGCCGGCGCTGGCGCTGAACTACATGGGCCAGGGCGCATTGCTGATCCGCGACCCGTCGGCCATCGCCAACCCGTTCTTCAAGATGTTCCCGCAGATCTGGGTCATCCCCGTGGTGGTGCTGGCCACGATGGCCGCCGTGATCGCGTCGCAGGCGGTGATCTCGGGCGCGTTCTCCATGACCAAGCAGGCGATCCAGCTCGGCTTCCTGCCGCGCATGGAGGTGGTCTACACCTCGGTGCGCGAGGCGGGGCAGATCTACCTGCCGCGCGTCAACTGGGCGCTCATGGTGGCGGTGGTCTGCGCCGTGATCGGCTTCGGCAGCGTGTCCAACATCACCGCGGCCTACGGCATCGCGGTGACGGTGACGATGCTGATCGACACCACGCTCACCTATTTCGTCGTGCGCTACGGCTGGGGCTTCCCGCTGTGGATCGCGCTCTGCGCCACCGGCTTCTTCATGTTCCTGGACGCGCTGCTGGTGGCCGCGTGTTCGCTGAAGTTCCTGCACGGCGGCTGGTTCCCGCTGCTGCTCGCGCTGGCGATGTTCGCGGTGATGTCCACCTGGAAGCGCGGCCGCGAACTGCTGCTGGAGAGCATCCGCCGCGACGACCCCGACCTCATCCCCTTCATCACCGCGCTGGCCGAGGACGACATCGTGCGCACCCCGCGCACCGCCATCTTCACCGTGGCCAACGTCGGCACGGTGCCGCAGGCGCTGCTGCACAACCTCAAGCACAACCAGGTGCTGCACGAGACCAACGTCATCCTCACCGTGAAGTTCCACGAGGTGCCCTGGATCCCGTTCGCCGACCGCGTGCAGGTGGAGCCGCTGGCGCGCGGGTTCTGGCGCGTGACGGTGAACTACGGCTTCAAGAACACGCCCGACATCCCGCAGGCGCTGACGCTGTGCCGGCCGCACGGCCTGGAGGTGGAGGAATTCACCACCAGCTACTTCCTGAGCCGCGAGGTGGTGGTGCCCACGCGCGGCGACGGCATGGCGCACTGGCGCGAGCGCCTGTTCGCGGCCATGACGCGCAACGCCGGCAGCGTGGTGGAGTTCTTCCGCCTGCCCAACAACGCGGTCATCGAGCTGGGCACGCGCGTGCAGATCTGAACGAATCGAAATCCTGTCGATTCGCTATCGCGGGCTCCCGCTGAAGCCACTGTCGCGCTGAGTGCGGCGGCGCCGCGACTTTTCGCACTGAGGCGCGTGCAACGCCGCGATTTCATCGCAGGTTCTCCTCAGAAGTTTGTGTCGGGGTCGATATAGACCGGAGATGCGCGACGCATTCCGGAAACAGCGGAGCGTGGCGTGCCTTCCCTTCAATGCACGCCACGGAGACTTCCGAATGCGCCTGATCCCCGGTTCGATCCTTCCCTTCACGTTGGGCGCCGCGACGCTCGCGCTGTTGTCCGCCTGCGGCGGTGGCTCCGATGCCGCACCGCCGGTGACGCCGCCGCCGGTCACGCCGACGCACCTGACGGGCACCGCCGCGGTCGGCGCGCCGATGACCCAGGGCAAGCTGCGCGTGCTCGATTCCACCGGCGCCGTCGTGGCGCACGACGTCGCGATCAGCGCCGACGGCACCTATGACGCCGGCGCGCTGACCGGCACCGGCCCGTGGCGCGTCGAGGCCTGCGGCTACACCGGCGCGAACTACGGCTGCATCTACTCGGTGGCCCAGGCCGCCGGCACCGCCAACGTCACCCCGCTGACCACCGCGATGATCACGCTGGCCACCGGCCAGACGCCCGACACGATCATGGCCGACGGCGGCAGCGCCCCGTCCGCGACCGCGCTCGCCGCGGCCCAGACCCAGTTGCAGACCGGCCTGGCCGGCACGCTCAACGACGCCGGCGTCGCCCCGAACTTCGACTTCACCACCGGAACGCTCGCCGCCGGCACGCGCAGCGGCTACGACCGCATCCTCGACGCCGTCAACGTGACGACGGGCAAGGACGACGGCGCGTTCGTGCAGGTCACGCCGCGGCTGGGCGACGGCAACCTCTACCTGACGACGGGCACCACCACGGGCTCGATCACCACCGCGGCGGGCGCGGCGACCCTGCCCCTGGGCAGTCTCGAGACCCTGTTCACGAAGATGAGCGCGGCCGTCGCGAGCCACGCGGCCTGTACCGACGCCCACACCGGCATCGCCAGCATCATTGCCGCCGACGCCCGCATGAACGGCCTGTCCGGCGGCGCCGACGTCTCCGCCGGCTTGTGCGAGTTCTTCGACCGCGGCGACGGCGGCTCGGGCGCCATCTGGGGCGCGACCTTCCTCAGCCCCACGCTGGGCAAGTGCGACCTCACCGGCAGCGCGCCGCTGTGCGCAGTCAGCTTCGCGCTGCAGTACACCGACGGCAGCGTCGAGAACGTCGGCGACGGCATGGGCGTGGTCTACCGCGACAACCACTGGCAGTTCTACGGCGACCTGCTGCCGATCGCGATCAACGCCAACGCGGCCGTCCAGCGCGGCGTGCGCGTCGACGACCCGACGACGCCGATCCAGTACTCGCGCGCACTGCAATTCGACATCGCTCGCACCGACGGCGTGGCCTGCGCCGTGCTGAAGGCGCGCGACGAGGCGCACTCGACGATCGCGATCTACAAGGTGTACTCGCAGGACGGCGAACGCATGTCGCTGTGGACCAGCGACGGCATGAGCAACGGCGCGAGCACCGATCCGGGCGTCGGCTCGCTGCGCGGCAGCGACGACACGTGGATGCAGCTGCCGCAGGGCACCGCCGGCGACGACGTGATCCGCACGTTCTACCGCTGGGGCCGCACGATCGACATCTCGATCTACGCGGACGCGGGCTGCACGACGCCGGCCGTCGTCGACGGCAAGAGTGTGTTCGGCGTCGACATCGCCGGCATGCCGCCGGTCGACTCGGCGCTCGCCAGCCTGCCCTGGGGCTCGCTGACGGCCGAGACCGTGACGGCGCTCGAGTCGCTCGCGATGGACGCCAACGGCACCGCCTCGTTCACGGGTTCGTGGACCTTCAGCGACGGCGTGACCGGCTTCAACCAGAACACGGTCTGCGAATCGGGCAGCTGCGGGGACGGCAGCGACGTGCGCATCGGCGATTCGCGCGTGCGTCCGGGCGTGCGCACGAACACGACGCCGCTGCACACCGTCAACGCGCTGGCTGCGGGCGACTTCAAGATGTTCATCCTCGGCGGCCGCGACGCCACCGGCATGAACATCGAGAGCTCGTTCTTCAGCTGCACGTCGCAGGCCGCGGGCCAGATGTGCGGCCAGGGCCAGGCGCCCATCGGTGGCCCGGCGCCGACGCAAGGCGGCGACGGCGGCGCCCCCGGCGGCAATGCGTGTACCGATCCGAACGGTTGCTCCGGCAACACCGGCGGCACCCCACCGACGGGCCCGACCGCGACGCGCAAGCGCTCGCACTGATCGCACGCTGAACGCTCGACGAGCAAGGCCTCCGGCTTCCCGCCGGAGGCCTTGTCCATTTCAGAGCCGGCCCTGGATCACCCGCAGCGAGGGCTTCTCGGGAGGCGGCGCGGCATCGGCGACGCGCGTGCAGTTGCGGCCGGCGTGCTTGGCCGAGTAGAGGGCGTGGTCGGCCTGCGCGATCAGGTCGTCGACGCAATCGCCGCCGGGGGGCACCGCCGCCACGCCGATGCTGATCGTCACGCAGGCGATGCCGCACGGCAACCCGGGCGCGCCGGGCAGGGGCTCGCCGACCGCCTCGCGCAGCCGCTCCGCGATGGCCGTCGCGGTGGGCAGGTCGGTCTCCGGCAGGATCGCGACGAATTCGTCGCCGCCGTAGCGGCCGAACAGGTCGGTGCAGCGGAGCACGGTCTGCCCGTGCAGGGCGACGTGCCGGAGCACCGCGTCACCGGCGGCGTGGCCGTGGCCGTCGTTGATGGACTTGAATCGATCGATGTCGACGATGAACGCCGCGGTGTGGGTGCGCTGGCGCCGCGCGATCTGCAGGTCCCGTTGCGCCTGGGTGTAGAGCGCCCCGCGCGACAACGCCCCGGTGAGATGGTCGGTGCGCGCGAGCTGCAGGACCCACTCGTGCATGCGATCCGTGATCAGCAGCACGAAGCCGATGTTGCAGAACACGTCCATGATCACCAGCGCGCCCATGTAGGCGGCGACCGTGGGGTTGCGCAGGTCGAGCACCGGCGCGCCCTCGGGCAGGTTCGCCGTCGTCCAGAGCCGCCACAGGTTGGCGAGCGCCCAGCCGCCCAGGCCCACCATCGTGATGGCACGGCTGACGCTGGGCGGCGCGCTGACCGCGAGCGACCACGTGCCCCAGATCGCGAGCGCGGCCATGCCGCCCACCATCACCATCGCCCGCACCCGCGGCTCGGGCCAGACCCACAGCGTCGCCGCGATCGCCAGCATCAGCACTCCGCAGGCGACGCCCAGCCAGGCGGCGGGAACCGTTCGACGGTCGAACTGGCGCAGCGCCGCGACGCTGGTGGTGCGGCCGACCAGCATCGCCCAGTTGCCGGCGATGGCGGGCACCCACACCGGCACGTGGCCCTGCAGCATGTGCGCGCCCGCGGCGAAGGCGAGGAAGAGGTTGGACGCGGCCCACAGCCGCAGCCCCGGCATCGGCTGGCGGATGCGGCGCTCCAGCGCCAGCAGCACGATGCTGAACACGACGCACAGCGCGGTGACCACCGCGAGCAGCGAGCGGCCGTCGATGGTCATCGCGGCTTGTCCGTCGGCGATTCTTGGCGCCTGTTCATCGGGAAGACCTCCAGGCAAAAATTCTAGGCCTGCCGGGCTCCTGCCGACCAGCTATTTGTGGGGATATCGTGTGCTCGACCGTGGACGGGCGATAGCCACGGCATCGCCCGGCGCCTGTCGATAGCTCAAATCTTGGGAGCCAACGCGTTGCGCAACACCGGGGCCAGTGCTTCCACCAAGGGCGCGATCTGCGCCGCCGGCGTGGCGGCGAACGACAGCACCAACCCGCGCCAGGACACGCGCATCGCGTAGACCGACAGCGGAATCGCCGTGACACCCGCCGCGATCGCGGCGCGCGCGACGGCGCGGTCGTCGACGTCGTCGGGCAGCGCCAGCGTCAGGTGCACCCCGCGCGCGCCCGAGACGACACTCAGGCGACCCGCGGCGAATTCGCCGGCCAGCGTCTGCGCCAGTTCGCGCAGCATCGCGTCGCGGCGCAGCGCGTACTCGCGCCGCAGCGTGCGCACGTGCGCCGCGTAGTGGCCCTCGCGCATGAAGTCGGCGAGCGCCTGCTGCACGATCTGGTCGCCGTCGCGGTAGAAGTCGGCCGAGGCGTCGGCGAACACGCGTTGCAGGCCTTGCGGCACCACGAGAAAGGCCACGCGGATGCCCGGGTAGACCGTCTTGCTGAACGTGCCGAGGTAGATCACGCGCCCGGCGCCGTCCTGGCCCTGCAGCGAGGGGAACGGCGCGCCTTCGTAGCGGTACTCGCTGTCGTAGTCGTCCTCCAGCAGCAGCGTGTCGTGGCGCGCGGCGAACTGCAGCCATTCGAGGCGGCGCGCGAGCGGCATCACGCCGCCGGTGGGGAACTGGTTGGACGGCGTCAGGTAGGCCAGGCGCGGCGCGCGCTGGCCCTTGCGCAGCGCCGGCACCGCCAGGCCCTGCGCGTCGACGGGCACCGGCTGCAGGCGCAGGCCGTGGTCGGACAGCACCTGCGTCGCGGCCCAGTAGCCGGGATCCTCCAGCATCACGGTGTCGCCCGGGTCGCACATGAGGCGGGCGACGAGGTCGATCGACTCGCCCGTGCCGTCGGTGATGATCACCTGGTCGGGCGCGCAGTGCACCCCGCGCGTCGCGCGCACGTGTTCCGCGATGGCCTGGCGCAGCTCGGGCGCGCCGCCGGGCTCGCCCTGTTCCAGCTGGACCGGGTCGGCGCGCCGCAGCTGGCGTTGCTGCAGGCGGTTCCAGAGCCGGTGCGGGAACAGCGCGAAGTCGAACTGGCCGGGGCAGAAGGGCTGGCGGGTCCAGAACTCGTGCAGCGGGTGGCCGTGGTAGCGGCGGCCGCGGCGCGAGAAGGCGAGCGGCGCGGCGGCGCGCGGCCGCGGCGTCGAGTCGGCCGCCGCGTGCGCCGGCCCGGCCGCGGCCGGCAGGGCGTCGGGCGCGATGCGGCAGACGTAGGTGCCCGAGCCCTGGCCGGCCACCACGAAGCCCTCCGCGCGCAGCTGCTCGTAGACAGGCACGGCGGTGTTGCGCGCGATGCGCAGCGCCTGCGCGAGCGCGCGCGTGGACGGCAGCCGGTGGGCCGGCGGCACGACGCGCTCGAGGATGGCCCGGCGCAGCAACTGCGTCAGGCGCGCGCCGATGGGCATCCCCGCTTCGGCGGCGGGCGCGTGCGCCCAGGCGTGCTGCAGCCAGTCGACCAGCGCGTCGGCGGGGGAAAGCGGCGTGGCGGAGGTCATGTGCAGGCGCGATGGTACTCCTCGTGCGACAAAGTGGCCCAGTCGATGTCACGCCAAATGGCCCTTCACGGTGGGCCAATCGCTGCGTAAGCTGTCGCCCATGAACGCCACGACCGCCTCCGCCTCCTCTTCGGCCCTCGCCGCGCCCGACCGCGCCGCGGTGCAGGCCGCGCTGACGCAGCTCTCGGCCGCGCTCGGCGGCGCGCCCATCGCCGCCGTCGAATGCGCCGTCGGTGACTTCACGTCCGTGGCGCGCGGCAAATCCGTCGGCCACCAGGACTTCGTCGGCATGGCCGGCTGCCGCTTCCCGTCGGTCGTGTTCGGCCTGACGCTCACGGCCGGCGAGCCGGAGACGGTGTTCGGCCCGCTGCTGCCGGCGTCCTACCTCGACGTCAGCCTGGTGCCCGACCTCGCGACCCTGTGCGCCCAGCCCGGCCGCCCCGGCACCGCCGCCGTGATCTGCGAGCCGGCCGGCCCGCTGCGCGCCGAGCGCTACGGCCGCGAGATCTGCGCCAGCGAGCTGTCGCCGCGCGCCGCGCTGCGGCGCGTACTCGCGCGACTCGACCGCGCCGGCCTCGTCGCGACCGTCGCCCCCGAGCTGGAGCTGTTCCTCGTCGACCGCCGCGAGGAGGGCGGCCAGGTGAGCCTGCACGCGCCCGCGTCCCGCGCCGGCGCGCCCGCGCGCGAGCGCGCCTGCGAGGCCTACTCGCTGGAGCGCACCGGCCACTTCGCCGAGTACTTCGACGCGCTGTTCGCCGCCTGCCACCTGCAGGGCATCCCGGTGTGCGGCCACGCGCACGAGGCCGCGTACTCGCAGTACGAGGTCAACTTCATGCCCGGCGAGCCGCTGGCCCAGGCCGACGCGGTGTTCCGCTTCAAGCGCCTCGCGCGCCAGGTCGCCGCGCAATTCGGCTTCCTCGCCACCTTCGCGCCCAAGCCCTTCCTCGACGAGCCCGGCACCGGCATGCACTGGCACTTCAGCCTGCAGCACAAGGGCGGCGCGCTGGCGGGCGAGCCGGCGTCGCACACCAACGCCTTTGCGCACCCCGACGGCCGCGACCGCGACGCGTTCGGCGCCTTCATCGGCGGCCTGCAGCGCCACGCGGACGCCGCGATGGCCTTCTTCGCGCCGCACGACATGGCCTTCGACCGGATCCGGCTGTCCAACGCGTCGCCCTCGTCGGCCAGCTGGGGTCACGACGACCGCGCCGTGGCCTTCCGCATCCCGCAGGCGAGCGCGCAGAACCGCCGGGTCGAGAACCGGCTGCCCGGCGGCGACGCCAACCCGTACCTGATCGTGGCGGCGACGCTGGGCCTGGGCCTGGCCGGCATCGAGCAGGGCCTCGTACCCGCCGGCGAGTCGGCCGGCGTCGCGCTGCCGCGCACGCTGCCCGAGGCCTGCGACGCGCTGGAGGCCAGCGCGCTGATGCGCGAGCTGTTCGGCGATCCGCTGGTCGATCTCTTCGTCGCGCTCAAGCGCCACGAGAGCGCCGAACGCCACGCCGCCGCCGATCCGCGCCACCACTGGGACCTCGTCCACCTGGTCGAGCTCGCCTGA
>FTJN01000110.1_pt1 | contig 10315 bp, 9 predicted proteins | sample 1658361 | NCBI WGS metagenome assembly FTJN01 (sample SAMEA3914819, study PRJEB12502) | metagenome | biome: forest; material: soil | place: Canada | collected 2010-06-26 | depth 0.3 m | reverse complement strand
ATCTCCGGGAAATCGGGATCCCATTCAATTTCCGAATCGTAGGTTTGCGCGAACGCCTTTTTCAAAATATCAAAGACAACCTGTTCCTCCCTGCCTCCGGGTTCAAAGCGCCTATTGCCGATGGAGAGGCGGAAATTGTAGTAGTCGACATAGACGACTTGGTTCCTGCTGTCCAGGATGGTGAACGAAACGGGATAGGTATCGTCCAAGAGCCTTTCGAGTTGGATCACCTGGCAAGGTCCCACCAATTCGGATGGCTTTAGGGATTCATGTGTCTTCTCTCCGCAACCCGAGAAAAAGCAGACGGCCGCAACCAGGAGGATTCGGAGATAATTTTTCAATTTCGTTTCCTTCACACTTCAAAACCTTGCCCGGAAAGCTCGCGTCAGGTCAGATTCCGGAACTTCGAATTCCAATCCCGTTAATCCTATCAAAATTCAACCTCTCCCCATTCCGTTAATTCCGTCTAATTTGGTAATTTCGTCCTGCTTCCCCTCAGTACTTCAAAACCTTGCTCAGAAACCCCCGCGTCACGTCCGATTCCGGCGCGCCGAAGATCTGTTCGGGCGGGCCGATCTCCGCGATCTTCCCTCCGGCGAGCAGGGCGACCCGGTCGGCGAGGCGACGCGCGAAGCCCATCTCGTGGGTGACGATGACCAAATCCCGGCCCTCGCGTTTGATCTCCTCGATCAGGCCCAAGACCTCGGCGGTCATTTCGGGATCGAGCGCGGAGGTCGGTTCGTCGAGGAGCACGACTTGCGGCTTGATCGCGATGGCGCGGGCGATGGCCACCCGTTGGCGCTGCCCGCCGGAGAGCTCCGCCGGTTTCTTGTGCGCGTGATCGAGCAACTGGAATCGGCAGAGCGTGCCCTCGGCCAGGTCGTGCGCCTCCTTCCTGGAGCGGCCATGCACCTTCTCCAGGGGCAGCGTGATGTTCTGCCACGCGGTGAGGTGCGGGAAGAGATTGAACGCTTGGAAGACAGTGCCGATGGAGCGCCGGTGGCGGAGCAACTCCTCGTCCGTGTAGACGATGGGACGACCGTTCAGCGCGACCTCGCCGCCATTGGGGTATTCCAAGCCGGCGATAATCCGCAGCAGGGTCGATTTCCCGCCGCCGGAAGGACCGATGAGCGCGAGGCAATGGACGGCGTCCAGTTCGAGGCTCACGTCGTCGATGACCGTGTGCGTGCCGAACCGCTTGGTCACATGCTGGAGGCTAAGTTTCATACTTGAAGCGACGCTCCAGCCAGCGCGACCAGAGCGCGATGGGGATGGTGAGGATGAGATAGCCGATGGCGAGGGGCACGTAGGTTTCCAGCGGGCCGTAGGTATTGCTGGCGACCTGACTCGCGCTGAAGGTGAATTCCTTGATGGAAATATAGGAGAGCAGCGAGGAATCCTTGATCAGCGACACCAGTTGCCCCACCAGCGGCGGCAGCACTTGGCGGAAAGCCTGGGGGATGATGACGTAGCGGTAGGTCTGCACCCGGGTGAAACCAATGGCGCGCGCCGACTCGATCTGCGATTTCCCCACGCCCTCGATCCCCGCGCGGAAGATTTCACTGATGTAGGCTCCCTCAAAAAAGGCGAGGATGAGCGCGCCGGTGAGAAAGCGATGTTCGCTCACAATCGGGAAAAAATTTCCGAACCCGTACCAGACGAGCAAAATGAGCACGAGCAGCGGCATGCAGCGGACGATCTCCACCAGCGTCTTGCAGAAGTAACGCAGCGGCAGGAAGTAGGAGCGCTGCCCCAAGGCAAAGCCAAAGCCGATAAGGATGCTGAGCACCAGCGCCATGGCCGTGACCCCGAGGGTATTGACCCAGCCCCAGACCAGTTCCATGCGCCGATCCCAGACGGAGCCCCAGACCCAGGTGTACTGGAGTTGCGCCAGCGAGATCCAGACCGCGCCAATGAGAAGGAGAAGCGCAAGACCGGTATTGATCGCCTTGGCCACGGGCGGCGGCGACACCTCGCCCCTTGCCCCGCTGGGAGCCAGAATCAGGTCGCGCCAATTTTCGATCACAGCGGACAACCTACGGAAAACCGCCCCGTTGCCAAGAGCGATGCGTGAGACCATATGGAGTTGATCTTGGGAGCCAAGCCTCTTTGGGTCTACAGCCGCCCGGATGGCGAAGCCATCCCAGCCACAGCAGCCGGGTGAGCGAGGCGAAACTGGCGTGGAGACTGGCCGTGGATTTTCCGGAACCAGAAGCTGAAATGCCCCGGGGAGGAAAATCCCAAATCGTATCCGATTTTCTTAACCGGTGTCGCGGGATCCGAAAGCTGGGCCAGGGCGGAGACGAGCCGTCGCTTCTGGAGATAAGCGCGGGGTGTCAGCTTCAGTTGTGCGACAAACAGGCGGTCGAGGTGACCCGCACTGAGGCCGATTTGCCGGGCCAGCGTCTCCTCCCGGAACGGTTCCGTCCACGGCTGGCGATCCAGAATCCGCAGGGCGGAAAGCACCCGGGCATCCAGCCCGGCGAGACGGGTGGGGACGATGCCGGAGACCTCGAGGCAGCGGAGGTAGGCGCTCATCCAGGCGGAGAAGAGACGCTGGAGCTCGAAGAAGGGGACGAGTTCCGCCGGGCTGCACCAGAGGTGTGTGCGGACGCCGGGATAGTGCCGGTTGATGAAACGCAGCAGCGGCTTCGCGGTCCGGCTGAGAGCAGGGAAATCTTGGTTGGGCACCACGAGGGGTTGTTCGATGAGGGAATCGCCATTGGGCCACTCGAGGCGGAAATTAACGGAGACGATCCAGGCATCCGGCGTGAAATCCTGCCGGTGGGGTAAGGGTCCGGCGAAGAGCCAGTCTCCGGGCCCGGCCCGCCAGACTTGCGTTCCGCGGCGAAGGGTCACGCCTCCCTCCAACAACCACCAGGCGCAGAGGTGGCGTTCCCCGGCCGTCTTCATCCCGCTGGCAAGTGCCGCCTTGCCCTCGTAACACCAGAGCAGTCGCGCTTGGAGTGAGGAAAGATCCTCCACGCTCAACGGAGAGCGGGGAGCAAGCGCACCACCCTTCTTTCTTCCGATCCGCACCATATCGGGATTATGTAAGTTTTTCTGTGCTATCTGCAAGCGTTGCGCGTCGCCAATTTTGCGGATGCGCTCATTCTAGGCCGATGACCTCCCCCGCATTTTACGAAGAGCCCGCCCAACGTCTCCCCATTCTCGATGAAGCCGATGTTCTTGTCCTCGGCGGCGGGCCGGGCGGCATTGGCGCGGCAGTGGCGGCAGCACGACAGGGGGCCCGCACCATTATCGTGGAGCGCTTTGGCAGCTTCGGGGGGACTTGGACGAACGGCATTCTCGGCGCGATGATGGCCTACCCCTATGTGCGCGGCATTTTCTCGGAGGTGGTCGAGCGGCTCGAAAGCCGGAAGGGCTTCCATAAATGGGGCACCGCATACGGGGGCGGCGGCACCTATGATATCGAGGCGGCCAAGGTCTCGCTCGATGAACTGGTGGTTTCCTCTGGGGCGATTCCCTATTTCTTCACCCAGTTTGCGAACGTGATCCGCGAGGGCAATCGCATCACCGGCGTCATCGTGGAATCGAAGGAAGGCCGCCAGGTCATCCTCGCCAAGCAGGTGATCGACAGCACGGGAGATGGCGATGTCTCCGTCCGCGCCGGTGCTCCCTACGACCTCGGTCGCGAGTCCGACGGTGCCACCCAGCCGATGACCATGATCTTCACCGTGGAAGGCATCGACGACGCGGTCTTTGCCAAGTATCTGGGCGAATTTCCCGGGGCGGTCGATCTCTGGAAGGCGGCCAAGTCCCGGGGCGAAATCACCATTCCGCGCGAAGACGTGCTCTGCTTCCAAATGCCGAAGAAAGGCCAGTGGAGCTTCAACACCACGCGCATCGTCGGCAAGGATGGCACGAAGATTCGCGATGTGACCGACGCGATGATCGAAGGACGCCGACAGGTGGCGGAGGTGGTGGCCTTCCTGCAAAAATATCTGCCCGGGATGGAGAACGCCGCGCTGAAGGAGACGCCGCCTCACATCGGCGTGCGCGAGACCCGGCGCATCCATTGCGACTACACCATCACGGCGGATGACGTGATCAAGGTGCCGCCGTTCGACGACTGTATCGCGCGGGGCAACTGGTTCATCGATATTCACAATCCCACCGGCGAGGGCACGGTGCGCATCCATCCGCCGGAAGGCAAGTGGTACGAGATTCCCTACCGCAGCGTGCGGGTCCAGGGGCTGGACAACCTGCTCATCGCCTCGCGTTGCGTCGATTGCACCCACGAGGCGCATGCGGCGATCCGGGTGACGGCGCAGGTCATGGCGATCGGCCAGGGCTCGGGTACGGCGGCGGCGTTGTGTGTGCGGGATAACCTGGCTTCCACGCGGGCTCTGGACAGCGCGGTGCTGCGGGAAGCATTGCGGAAACAGGGCGCTTTTGTTTGAGGGACCAGCTCCCGGTCGGGATCAACAATATTATCCATAACTCTCTAGACAAATCCTCCACCGGCCTGCGTCCTTAGGACATGGCGCTGCAGGATTGGCTTGAAGAAACGTACCGGGATCATGCCCCGGCGCTCTTCCGTTTTCTCATCCGGCTCACGGGAGACGACGCGGAAACGCGCGACCTCCTGCAGGACATCTTCGTCCGCCTGGCCCGCTCGCCCCAGATACTGGAGGGGGTCGACGCACCCCGGTCCTATCTCTTCCGGCTCGCGCACCGGCTCTTCCTCGACCGCCACCGCCGGGAGGAAACGCGGCAACGCTACGACGATCTCGCCTGGCAGGAGCGCGAAACCATCGCGGCGCCCGAGCCGCTGCCGGAAGACGTCGCCTGGGTGAGGGAAACGCTCGCCGCCTCGCTGCAAAGCCTGCCACCGGAGCAACGCGCGGTGGTTCTGCTCAAGATCTACGAGGAAATGACCTTTGCGGAAATCGCCGCCGCTCTCGATCTCTCCGCCCACACGGCGGCGAGCCGATACCGCTATGCGTTAGACAAATTGCGGCGCGACCTGCGTCCTCTTCAACGGGAACTGCCATGAACGACGAGCAACTCGAACACCACCTGCGCCAACTGCCCGCGCCGGAATTGCCCCCCGCGTGGCGGCAGGAAATTCTCGCACGGGCCATGGGTGCGGCCACTCCCGCCCCGCGTTCAAATTGGCCTGACGTGGTTTTGTTTTTACGGCAGTTCTTCGCGCAGAATCCGATCACCTCGGGCGCACTCGCCGCCCTGTGGCTGCTGATCTTTTTCTTCAAGGCCAGCACCCCGCTGGATCCCACGGCCAGCCAAGGCCTGATCGTCCGGATCGATCCCAAACGCCCCGTCTACCTGACCACCCTGCGACAAGAATTGCTGGTCGCCCAACTGCTCCCTGACGAACCCGACCGGAACCTCATGCCATGAAAACCTTCCTCACCCAACTCAAGCGCCTTTTCTGGTCGCGCGGCTTTCTGAAATTCACCCTCTGGGCGGTCACGCTCTCCGTTCTCTTCTACGTGGAGGAAAACTGGCGCGGCGCCCGTGCCTGGGCGGCAACAAAAGCGTCGTGGGAAGCCAAGGGCGAAGTCCTCGATTTCAAAAAGCTGACACCGCCTCCCATCCCCGACGATCAGAATCTGGGAGCCCTTCCGCTCTTTAAACTGGAGCGGCAACTCACCGCCGACAACGTCCCCTTCATGGAAGCGGTTGCTTTGCACAAAGCTCTGCACCCGGACGAAGCCCCGTTCGATTTTCCCTCGTTCGCTCAATGGCAAAAGGGGGAGCTTCCCGACCTCTCCAAGATCAAGGTCTCGATCCACGACCGGTACGAGAAGATACCCAAAGACATGCTCGCCCGGTCCAATTCCCTGGCGCAACTGGACGCTCTTTATCCTTTCCTCAATGAGCTGCGCACGGAGTCGGCACGGCGCCCCTTCTGCCGCTTCGAGGGGGACTATGACTCGCCCCCCTTCGCCCGTTCCTTTGTGCTGCTGACGGGGTCCATCAGCATTTCCCGGCTCCTGGTGCTGCACGCGCTCCTGGCGTTGGATTCCCACCGGGCGGACGTGGCTTTGGAGGACATCAAGACCAATGCCAAGCTGATGGCGGGTGTCCGGCGGGATCCCAGCCTGATCGCGGGACTCGTGGTCGTCGCGGGCGCCCAAATGGGAGATCTCGCCATCTACCAGGGTTTGTCCCTTCACGCCTGGAACGATGCCCAACTGGCTGAGCTCCAAACACTCTGCGACGCGGATAATTTTCTCTCGGACTATCAGTACGCCATGCGGGGGGAGGTCGCCGCCATGGCGGTCAACATCGACTATATTGAGGGGAACCGGAATTTGAAAAAGTTGTTGGTGGAAGCCGGCTCCTGGGCCGACATCCCGACCAACGCGGCCTATTTCTCGCCCAAGGGCTGGTGGGATCAAAACAAGGTGCAAATTGCCAATGGACTTCTGGGCGAATTGTCCGCCATCGACGCCAAATCCCAGCGGGTCGACGTTGCCGCCGTCAACCAAATGGAAGAACGCGTTAACTGGTCCAGATCCCGATGGGATGCCGATTCGCCCTGGAATGTGTGGGCAAGCCTCGGGATGGCGCCCCTGAATGGCACGGCGATGAAATTTGCGCAAGCCCAGGTCTGGTCGGACGAAGCCCAACTCGCCTGCGCGTTGGAGCGCTACCGCCTGGCGCAGGGCGGATATCCTGCCGCGTTGGAGAACCTCGTCCCCGTCTATATGAAAGCATTGCCCCACGACATCATCAACGGCGAGCCCTACCACTACCAACTTCGTCCGGACGGCAAATATCTGCTCTACTCCATCGGCTGGAACCTCGTGGACGATGGCGGGACCGTGGTCTACGAGAAAGACTCCCCGAACCGCCGCGAAGCCAGGCAAGGCGACTGGTCCTGGCCCGTCCCGAAATAGGGACAGGTCGAAGCCGGTTGTTTTAATAATTCGTCATCCTGAGACTCGAAGTCGCTTCGCGCGTTTTGGAGGGAGATGAACAGGGGAGGCAGGACCAAATTACCAAATCTCCCAAATCTCCAAATTACTTGAGATGGCCAACCGGTTCTTCCACCCTTTCCCCATTTGGCAATTTGGAAAATTTGGTAATTTGGTCTGTTCCCTTCGATAGCGCGGCAGATTCATGAGGAGCTCGTCGAAGGATCAGCCCTCAAGGAACTATCGCCGTTGAAGAGGCCCCTTCTTTCTCTCGGAGTCGATCCGAATCGCCTCTCATTCAGGGGAAGCTGATCCTTCGACAGGCTCAGGATGACGGACGGCTATAGAGAGTAGAAGGGAAGTTTCGAACCTGCCTCCCGCTTGGGATTGCTATTTCAAGAGCCCGTGAAAAGATGGGCCGCACATGGAGCCTTCCCCGTCCTCTTCCTCTGGTTTCAGCCAGACCGTGGCGGAGTATGGACTGCCCATCCTTTGCGGTGCTCTGGCCTTTTTCCTCGTCATGGGCGGAGGCATTCTTGATCCCACCAACATCGCGTGGATGGCTCATTTTGACCCCGCCCAGTACTACCTGGGCTGGGCCTTTTTCCGCGATACGCCCTGGATGATTCCGCCCGGCGCGAGTCCCCGCTATGGCATGGAGATCGGCAGTTCGATCTACTACACCGATTCCATTCCGCTCCTGGCCCTGCCTGCGAAGGCGCTCTCCGCGTGGCTGCCCGTGCCGTTTCAATATTGGGGCTGGTGGGTGCTGCTCTGCTTCATCCTGCAGGCCATTTTTGGTTGGAAGCTGGCGGGGCTCATCACGCCGCAACGAACCGCCCGACTGGCCGCGATGGGGCTCTTCCTTTTTTCTCCCCCGTTTCTCTTCCGGATGAATTTTCAGTATTCGTTCGGCGCACAGTGGCTGCTGCTTGCCTCGCTCTATCTTTGCTTCGGGCCGCGGGAAGTCCGGCGCCAGGTGTGGTGGCCCGTCGTGGTGGTCCTCGCTGCTGGCATTCATTCCTACCTGTTCGCGATGGTCCTTCTGCTTTGGGCTACCGATCTTGCCCGGCGGTTGATCCTTCGCGAGACCCGCCATCTGGCACCCGAAATTCTGTGCGCAACGGTTGGCTCGCTCGCCATGCTTTGGCTCGCGGGATTCTTCGTCATCACGAAAGGCCTGCGCAGCTGGGGCTTGGGCGATGCGCACATGAACCTGCTTTCGCTCATCAACCCGAACAACTATCCCATGGGCGGCAAATGGTCCTACGTGCTGCCCTCCTTCACTGCGCACGGTTTCGACTACGAGGGCTTCAATTTCCTCGGCCTGGGGCTGATTCTTTTCTTTGCTCTGTGCTTGCTGCTTTTTGTCCTCCGCCCGCAACCATTGACACTCAAACGCGAATGGTGGCCGCTTGCCCTCCTGCTGGTCCTGCTCACCATCTTCGCCCTTTCCAATCGCGTCGCACTTGGCGGCGTGACGCTGTTCACCTACTGGTTGCCGGAATTCTGCGAGATGCTGCGCAGCTCAGGCCGGATGTTCTGGCCCGTCTTCTATGTGCTCCTTTTTCTCGCCCTGCGCTATTCACTCCGGCGGCTGGGCGCGCAGTTCAGCTTTTATTTGTGGGCGCTGATATTGACCGTGCAAATCCTCGACACCGGCGCAGGCTGGCGCATCGTCCGCGCCAAGACCAATGCCGCGCACGGCACGACTTGGGATTCGCCCCTGCAATCCGAGTTCTGGAAGCAGGCCCGCTATCAGACGATCTACCGCATCCCGCTCGAAGGCTACCCCGATTCCGGCTACCAGCACTTCGCCTACTACGCCCTGCTCCACGGCATGAGCACCGACGCCGCCTACCTGGCCCGGTACGATCCGGCAAAAATCAAAGCGCATCGCGCCAAGCTCGAGACGCAATTGACCACCGGCCAATTCGAATCCAACGCGCTCTATGTATTGGACGACGCCCACGCCGAGCTGGCGCGGAAGAGCCTCAATCCCGCCACCGATGCGTTGGAGAAAATCGACGGCTATTGGGTACTCGCACCGGGCGGACGGGATCTCATGCGGTAGTCCGAAACCGGTTTCGGGGACAGCGCGATGTATAAAAGCAACATGGCCAAGGCCGCGCCAAACACGGACCAAAGGATCACCCTCGCCTGGAGGGAAACCCGCTCGCGCATCGGAGGGATAATCGTGTAGCGCTCATAGGATGCCCAGAAATCCTCCCGGTACATCGCCGCCAGCGCACCGCCCATCATGGCCCAAGTCACCACCACCACGCAAAGAGTCGCCACGGTGAAATGCCAGCCCCCGGTTCTGGCGTAGAGCAATCCGCCCGCTCCGCCGCTGAAGACGGCTCCGAAAAAGAAATCAATGGCCAGATCAAGGGCATCCTTTTCCCGTGGATTCGACATGACCGAAGCCTACACATAAACCGCCTTCCGTGAAGCCTGCCCATTGCGGGAATCCCCAATTGATCTAAAATACCTCATATGGATTTAAACAAATTTACCGAACAAGCAACCGCCGCCCTTGCCTCCGCCCAAGAGGAAGCCACCCGGCTCGGTAATCAAGGCATTGATGTCGAGCATCTCTTCTACGCCCTTCTCACCCAGGAGAACGGACTCATCCCGCGCCTCTTCGAGCGTCTTAAAGTTTCGCTCGATCTCATTCTCACCAAGACGCAGGCCTCGCTGGATCGCATCCCCAAGGTCAGCGGCTCTGGTTCAGGCCAGATCGGAATTACCCACCGGTTGAACCAGCTGCTCGTCCGCGCGAAGGATGAAGCGAAAAAGCTGAAGGATGATTACGTCTCGGTGGAACACCTCGTCCTCGCCATGTTCAATGAGCCCAAGGATACGGAGATCTCCCGCATCTTCAGCAGCCTGACCCTGACCCGGGGCGCATTTCTCACCGTGCTTCAGGAAGTGCGCGGGAACCAGCGCGTGACCAGCCAGAATCCCGAGGCCACCTACGAATCGCTCCAGAAATATGGCCGTGATCTCACCGCCCTCGCGCGGCAGAACAAGCTCGATCCGGTCATCGGCCGCGACATGGAGATCCGCCGCTGCGTGCAGGTGCTTTCGCGCCGCACCAAGAATAATCCCGTGCTCATCGGCGAGCCGGGCGTGGGCAAGACGGCCATCGTGGAAGGCCTCGCGCAGCGCATCGTCGCGCGCGATGTGCCGGAGAGTCTGCGCGATAAAAAGATCGTCTCGCTCGATCTCTCCGCGCTCATCGCCGGCGCGAAATTTCGGGGCGAATTTGAAGAACGCCTCAAGGCGGTGCTCTCGGAAGTCACCAAGGCCGCTGGCCAAATCGTCCTCTTTATCGACGAAATTCATACCATGGTCGGCGCGGGCAAGGCCGAGGGTGCGATGGACGCGGGCAACATGCTCAAGCC
>FTJN01001148.1_pt1 | contig 10355 bp, 7 predicted proteins | sample 1658361 | NCBI WGS metagenome assembly FTJN01 (sample SAMEA3914819, study PRJEB12502) | metagenome | biome: forest; material: soil | place: Canada | collected 2010-06-26 | depth 0.3 m | reverse complement strand
GCCTATTCTGTCCAACTTTCAACGGTCCGCCGGGCTATTTAGGCAATAGGGACCGGGAGCGGCCCCGACCACCATCACGCGTGGACGGGCTCTTCCACCAACAGCGAAGGGTAATCCTCGAGCGAATCGGTATTATTTTGCGCCAGCAACTCCAGCCGGAGCCACGCCAGGGCATCGGCGCGATTATGGAAAACATTGCTCTTCCACGGCAGATCATCCGCCAGGGTGTGCCAGAGGCGGGCCAAGGCATAGGGCAGGGGTGACGGCGCGATGATGGCGACGAGACCTCCCGGGGTAAGTTCCGCCGTTTTTCGATCCAGCTCCACGATCCGCCGGATATCATCCGGGGTGACCCGCATTTCGGTGGTATCCGAGTAATCGATAAGACCGTACCGGAGCTGCCGGGCGCGGCTTTCGATAAGCGGTTCCCGAAGGGAACTGGTGAATAATTCCAGTCCGGTGACGATGCCACTTGCGACTTTGTGGACACCCTTTCCTTGATCGACGTAGGTGGATGTGTAGGGCATGAGACGAGCCTTTAACACTGAGATTTCCGAACAGCTCCAACATACTCCCAAGAGATGCTTTAGGTCAATTTCCGAATGAGGGAAATGAGGAGAATTTGTAACCTTTTCGACACATTTTCTGGAGGGCGTGGCTCCGTCCGCGCCGCGCTTGAGAGAAGGCACACGGCTCGCCCCGGCCCGGACGGAGCCGGACCCTCCAAATTGTCCCCTAATGCGCCGGGGCGGGCGTGTAATAGAGCGCGATTCCCTGCTCGAAATCGAAGCTGATGGAGCGGTTGCCCTCGAACTTCTCCAGCAGGAAATGAGGGTCGATATCCTTGAGCGGTTTTTCCACCTGGCCAATCAACGTTGTGGCGAAGGCCAGATCCGCATGCTCGTACATTTGTGCGATGGGGAAAACCAGCGTCTCCTCCGCCACTTCAATCCAGGCGGCGTCGCCTTGCAGCGAGCCGTCCAGTGCGTAATCCCGGATGGCCGAGAGAAGCTGGACGCGCGGCTGCTTGTAGAACCAGCGGGGCGCCTCGATGAGCGAGCCAAACTTGCGCCGTTCCTCCTCCAGCTTTTGTACCTGCTTTTCCTGGTAGGCGGCGCCGAGGAACTTGATCATTCCCTTGCCCGCCCGCACTTCCTCGATCTTTTTTTCGATATCGACGAACTGCTTGAGCTTCTGGAGATCGGCCATGACCTGCTTGAAGGAGGTGGCGAGCACCCCCGCCTTGACGGCGGCGAGATCGCGCGTGATGCCGAGCCGCTCCGCCAACCGTTCCGGGGAATCGCCCAAGGCGAGCAACTCGGAGGTACGGGCCAACGCGGCTTCGGAATCAAAGGTGGCGGTGATGATATACATGCCTGCGAACTCTCCGGTTACTAGGTTAAGCCGATCCCATGCCGTTTACCATTGGAATGTGTAGCGACCCAGGCGACGGCCGATTTCCTCGACCACACGCGTCTCGTCCTCGGTTGTCGTGGCGGCGAAGGTGACGCTGAAGCGGACGTAGGTGCCCACGTCATCCCACGGCACGGTGGAGATCAGATTCTCGGTGATCATCCACTGGCTGAAAGCTTCAGCGGTGGGGAACTCGAACGAGGCGCCCGAGCCATCGGCGGCGACGGCCTTCTTCGGCGCGGCGACGTAGAGGAAAAAGGAACCCCGGGGCTTCTTCGCCTTGAACCCGACGGCGTTGAGCGTCGTCACCAGCAGATCCATGCGGCGCGAGTACTTCGCGGCGATGCCCTGGGTGATTTCCGGGTGATCGAATGCGTAGGCGCTGGCGTGCTGGATGCCGAGGAACTGGCCGGAATCGGTGTTATCCTTCACATCGCCGTAGGCCTTGACCAAGAGTTCATTGCCGGCGACGAAACCGCAGCGCCATCCGGTCATGTTGAAGTTCTTGCTCGTGGAGTGGAGCTCAATGCCGACATCGAGCGCGCCGGGGGTGGCGAGGAAGCTGAGCGGCATGCCCTCGAACACCAGGGCGGCGTAGGCGAAATCGTGGATGACGATGATCTGGTTCGCCTTCGCGAAAGCGACGACCTCGGTGAAGAACTCGATCGAGGCGCTGGCGCCGGTCGGGTTGTTCGGGTAGTTGAGGACGAGGACCTTGGCCTTGGCCAGCACATCCGCCGGGATGCTCTTCAGGTCCGGGAGGAAGTTATTCTCTTCCTTCAGAGGCAGGTTGTGCACCACGCCGCCATAATACTTGGAGTGGGTGCCGAACACCGGGTAACCGGGGACGGTCATGAGGACGACGTCGCCGGGATTGATGAAAGCGGCGGGCAGAATGGAGAGGGCGGCCTTGCTCCCGATGGAGTGGATGACCTGGGTCTCGGCGTTGATCGGCACGCCACAGACTTCGCGCAGGTATTTCGCGGCGGCTTCCTTCAGGACGCTGTCGCCGTTATCGGAGTAGCCCCGGTTCTCGGGCTTGCGGGCTTCCGCGTAGAGGGTCTCGATGATGCCGGCATCAGCCATGGCATCGGGCTCGCCCACGCCGAGATCGAAGAGCTCGGTGCCGGGATTCGCCTGAACAGCGGCGCGCTTGGCCCGCTTGATCTTCTCGAACTTATAGATGGCGGTGTCCTTGCCATAACGGTTTCCGCCGATCCGCTCGGCGAACAATTCCTGAATGTAGCTTTCCTGCATAGTCCGTTTAGTTTAGCGGTTGCCCGCCCGGCTGCAATGCCGATTCGAGGGTGGGACGTTGCTAAAATGGCGGCAACCTTAGGTCACAGGAGATTTTTGGATTGGCGCGGGACTTGGGGACTAATGCGCGAAGAAAAATCCCCACGCGGCCAGGGCAGAACCGAGCAGCGCCGTCCCCATTCCCATATTCACGAACAAATCCTGCTCGGTGAGGATGGTGATGGAGCAAAGTACGATGGAAATTTGCAGCGCGATTTCGCCCAACTCCATGAAGGTGGCCTTGCCGTGGAGATGCAGCGATTCCTCCAGGAGATGGTGTCCTTCGCTCTGGATATCGGCGCTTTCCTCCTTCAGCGTCTCGATCTTTTTCCCATACTCCTCCAAGTGGCGGGTGGCGACGGCCTGGGCCTCGGGGGAGAGACGGTCGAATTGGAGGTGAACCATGTCGGACTGCAATTCGAACTGGGTGATCCGCTGTTTCTTCGCCTGGAAGAAAGCGAATTTATCGGAGGCATCGACGTGCGCGACGATCTTTTCGTTGTTCGTCTCATTGCCCAAATGGGTGACGACGGCCAGGACGACGGCAATGACGGCGATGATCAAACCGACGCGGCGTTCGTGCCGGTTTTCCGTTGCTTCGGGTGTTTCGGGGATTTCAAATTCATCAGGCATGACCCGGAAATTTTGCGGGGGGAACGCCGCTTGTAAAGGGGAGGAGGACGACGTGAGAGAAATGTAATCCCGTACCCAAGTGAAGATCGGTTTCTCTTGGAGGGCCCGGCTCCGTCCGGGCCGGGCATGACCGGAAACGCTTCGAATTTCGCGCAAGCGCCTGGCTCGTCCGGCGGCCCGGACGGAGCCGGGCCCTCCAGAAAGCCCTCGTTTAACTCGTTCCCCAATTTCTATTTGGGAACGCGCATGTCGGGCGCAATTTCCATTGCGTGCCTCCTCCGCCGACCGAAGGGAACCGGGGACGGCAATGGAAATTTGGGAACAAGTTAACCATGGGCTGGAGCCCACAACGTCCGATGTAAAAGGTCGACGGCTACCTTTCAGAGGCTATCTACACAGGCACTTGAAGTCACCCAAGCCCCTTCCCCTTGTCCTCCCGGCCAATCGGGGTTAGCCTTTTTTCGGCATGTTGAACCTCTCCTGGTGCTGGGAAAATTGGCGGACCCTCTGGCCCGCACCGTGGGGTTACGTCGCGCTTTCATTCGTGGCGGTGGCCTGCGGGCTCTTCGTCGGCACGGAACGCCAGCGGCGAGAAAAACCGGCCGGTCTGCGCACCCTCGCCCTCGTCTCGCTGGGGTCGGCGGTCTTCACCATGGTCTCGTTTACCTTCGCCAGCACCACGGCGGATTCGGGTCGCGTCGCCGCACAAATCGTCACCGGCATCGGCTTCCTCGGCGCGGGGGTCATTCTCCACGCGCGCGGTCGGGTCAGCGGCACCACGACGGCCGCCATGATCTGGATGACCGCCGCCATCGGCATGACGGTCGGGGCGGGTTTCGCCCTCGCGGGACTGGCCTTGAGTCTCCTCGTTAACCGCCTCATCACCCTCATCTTCCTCTACGAAACCCGCTGGCATCCCGATCTCCGCCAAGTCTGCGTCGAGATCGATTACGCGCCCAAGAATGGCCTGACCCGCATCCGGCTGGAACGCGCACTGGTCGAATACCATCTGCGCGGGGCCAAATCGGTCTGGACCGAGCCGAGCCCGGAACTCTTCCGGCTGACCCTGCATCTCGATCTTGCCCCCGTTCATCTCTACGAACTGCTGACCGAATTGATCGACATCCCGGAGGTCTTTTCCCTGAAACACGAGACCTGCCCGCTCCCCGACCGAACCACCCCTTCCTCATGAAAATCGACCTCAAAAAACTGACCGCCTTCTCCGAGAAATATTGCATCAAGAAGGGCGCGAAATTCCGCCTCAAGGACATTGACCCCGGCGACATCGGAAAATTCAAGCCGGAGGATAAAGCGCCTGGGCATCTCGCCGACAGTATCAAGGTGATGAGCGCCATGCAGGAGAAACTCTACGCGCAGGATCGCTGGTCGCTGCTGCTCATCTTCCAGGCGATGGATGCGGCGGGCAAGGACGGCACGATCAAACACGTCATGTCCGGAATCAATCCCCAAGGCTGCGAGGTCCACTCCTTCAAGGCACCGAGCAGTGAGGACCTCGACCACGATTTCCTCTGGCGCTCCAGCCGGGCCCTGCCGGAGCGGGGCCGCATCGGTATTTTCAACCGGAGCTACTACGAGGAGGTGCTGGTCGTGCGCATCCACAAGGAGATTTTGGCGGCGGAGAAGCTGCCGGACAAGCTCGTGTCGAAGCAGATCTGGAAGGAGCGTTTCGAGGATATCCGCGCCTACGAGCAACACCTCGCCCGCAACGGCACGGTGGTCCGGAAATTCTTCCTCCATGTCTCCAAGAAGGAGCAAAAGAAGCGCTTCCTGGCGCGGCTGGATGAGCCATCCAAGAACTGGAAGTTTTCCGCCGGGGATCTCAAGGAACGGACCCACTGGGATGACTACCAGAACGCCTATGAGGAGATGATCCAGGAGACGGCCACGGCGGAAGCTCCATGGTATGTGGTTCCGGCGGACAACAAATGGTACACCCATCTCATCGTCGCCTCGGCGATCGTGGAGGCGCTCGATTCGCTCGACCTCCGTTTTCCCGTGGTGACGGACGAGCAGCGGACGGCCCTGCAGGAAGCACGCAAGGCGTTATCGGCTTGAGGTTCCCCCGATGGATCCTACCCCGTAAATAGCCTCGGAAGGTCGACGGCTACCTTTCCTCAAAGGACTTTCTTCGCTCTCCTTGTGCCCGCCTCGCTAATGGATCATGCCAGAGTCCGGGCCTTGTGCCTTTTCCCTGATTCCAGAGAATTTTATATGTGACTTTATTCTTTCAGGACACTCTTGATGACAATAACTTAGCGGAGAATAAATCTTAACTATGGCATCTGAATTCTCCTTCGACGTATTTCTAAGCCACAGCACCCGGGATAAAGTCGTAGTGCGGCAGTTGGCGACGCGCTTGAAGGCGGATGGTATTCGGGTCTGGATGGCTGACGAACAGATCAAGGTGGGCGACAGTATTCCGGCAAGGATCGAGCAGGGGCTGGAGCATTCCCGGGTTTTGGTACTCTGCCTGTCCGCAAATGCCTTTGGGTCGGACTGGACGCACTTGGAGGCAGGGACATTCCGGTTTCGCGATCCCCTGAACAAGGAGCGCCGCTTCCTTCCGCTGCGTCTGGACAATGCGCCGGTCAAGGGTTCGCTGGCACAATTCCTTTGCTCAGATTGGCGACCGGAGGCACGCAAAGCCGAATACCCGAAGTTGCTGGAGGCCTGCCGTCCGCCCCATAAACCCAGCACGTCTGACCTATTCAAGGCGCAGGAGCGTTTTCAGACCGTCGTGCTGTCCCTTGGCCACACCGATAGTGTCAGGAGTGTGGTGTGGAGTCCCGACGGCCAACGCGCCCTTTCGGGGTCAAATGATAAGACATTGCGGGTCTGGGACGCGGAGACGGGTAGCTGCCTGCGTGTGCTCGAAGGCCACACCGCTAACGTCTCGAGCGTGGCGTGGAGTCCCGACGGCCGACGCGTCCTTTCAGGGTCAAATGATAAGACATTGCGGATGTGGGATATAGAGACGGGTTGTTGCCTGCGTGTACTCGAAGGTCACTCTGCCAACGTTCTAAGCGTGGCATGGAGTCCCGATGGACAAGGTGCTCTTTCGGGTTCGGTAGATAAGACGTTGAGAGTGTGGGAGGTGGAGACGGGGCGTTGCCTGCATGTGCTCGAAGGCCACTCCGCCAACGTCTGGAGCGTGGCATGGAGTCCAGACGGAAGGCGTGTTCTCTCAGGGGCGGACGATAAAACGGTGAGGGTGTGGGAAGTGGAAACGGGGCGCTGCCTGCGCGTGTTCGAAGGCCACTCCGAAACCGTCTCAGAGGTAGCATGGAGTCCCGACGGACGCCACGCGCTTTCAGGCAGTACCGACAAGACATTGCGAGTCTGGGACGTGGCGGGAAACGGCCGCTGTCTGCACATTCTCAAAGGCCATGCAGCCAGCGTCATGAGCATAGCGTGGAGTCCCGATGGACGGCGCGTTCTCTCGGGGGCAGACGACAAAACGGTGCGAGTGTGGGAGCTAAAAGCGGGCCGCTGCCTGCGCGTGCTCAAAGGCCACACCGCCGTCGTCCTGAGCGTGAAGTGGAGCCCCGACGGTCGGCGGGCTCTTTCAGGAGCGGCAGATCAGACAGTGCGGATGTGGGATGTGGAGACGGGCCGCTGTTTGAAGGTGCTCCAAGGCCACGTCGACAGTGTCAGTAGTGTTGCGTGGAGCCTCGACAAACGCCTCGCCCTTTCAGGAGCGGCAGACAAAACGGTGCGGGTGTGGGAAATGGAGACGGGCCGCTGCTTGAAGGTGCTCGAAGGCCACTCCGCAAGTGTCTGGAGTGTGGCGTGGAGCTCCGATGGCCGCCGCATCCTCGTAGGGGTAATGGACAACACTGTGTGGGTTTGGGAGGTAGAGACGGGCCGTTGCCTGCGCGTGCTTGAGGGCCATACAAAAAGCGTCTTGAGTGTGGCATGGAGTCCCGACGGTCGGCGGGCCCTTTCAGGAGCGGCAGATCAGACAGTGCGGATGTGGGATGTGGAGACGGGCCGCTGCCTGCGCGTGCTCGAAGGACACACCAACGCAGTAGAGAGTGTGGCGTGGAGTCCCGATAAACGGTTCGTCCTCTCAGGGGCGTACGATAACACGGTTCGGGTGTGGGACGTGGAGACGGGCCGTTGCCTGCACGTACTCGAAGGCCACACCGACAGCGTCTTAAGCGTGGCGTGGAGTCTCGACGGTCAGTGCGTCCTCTCGGGGGCGACTGACAAGACGGTGCGAGTGTGGGACGTAGAGACGGGGCGCTGCCTGCGAGTGCTCGAAGGCCATACCGCCAGCGTCTGGAGCTTGGCCTGGAGTCCCGATGGACGGCAAGCCCTCTCGGGCGCGGCTGACAAGACGGTGCGGGTGTGGGAGGTGGAGACGGGCCGCTGCCTGCGAGTGCTCGAAGGCCATACTAACAGTGTCGTGAGCGTGGCGTGGAACCCCGATGGGCCGCATATTTTTTCCGCCGCAAGCAACTGCGTGATGCGAATTTGGGACTTGGAATCTGCCGAGTTTGCAATTAGCCCTTCGCAGAAATCACCAAAAACCGAATTCGTGCGGTACGCTGATGCCAAGGCTTTTCAAGCATGGGAGAACGAGGGAGGCAATCATCCTCCGTCCAAATGGCCTTTCGACAACTTGGAACCTGAGTTCGTGCAATACGCCAATGCCAAAGTTCTCCTGGTCGGCGAGACTGGCGCGGGCAAAAGCGCGTTGGCGCTAAGATTGCTTCACGGCAAGTTTGTCGCCACCAAGTCCTCGCACGCCCGCCAGGCTCATGTCCTGGAGTCGAAGACCATCCCTGGAGTCGATGGCGTCCCGATCCATCGGGAGACGGTGCTTTGGGATCTAGCCGGACAGCCTGCCTACCGGCTGGTCCATCAACTGAGCATGGAAGGTGCAGTGGTGGCCTGCGTGCTTTTCGATAACCGGAAGGAAACCAATCCCTTCGACGAAGCCACCTATTGGTCTCAAGTGCTCGACCAGGCCAGGACGGACCTCAAAGTGAGGAAGATTCTGGTGGCCTCCCGGACCGATGTGGGCGGACTCCCGGCCAGTCGGGATAGGATCGAGGAATTCAAGAACCAACATGGTTTTGCCCAATTCATCCCCACCAGTGCCCACAGCGGGGAGGGATGCGATGACCTGCTGAAGGCCATCCAGGCGGGCATTCCCTGGGACGAACTGCCAAAAGTGACGACCGAAGGTCCGCTGGCCCAACTCCGCGCCCACGTGGCGGAACTGAAGGGGGAGAAGTATGGGCGTGCTTCGATCACGCCCATGCTCTTCACAGTCGCGCAGCTTCATGAGGGATTTGTCTCGAACTATGGCCGGAAAATTCCGCTGGAAGAATTCATCGCCCATTTGGAACGGCTCGAAGCCACCGATGCCATCGATCTGCTCGTCTTCCACTCCACCGGTGCCCGGGCGCGGCCCGAAACGTTGGTCCTGCTCGATCCCACCCGGGTGGACGCTTATGCGAGCGCCATGCTCATCGCTGCCCGGGACGAACCGGATGGACCGGGGCATTTGCTCGAATCCCGCGTGCGCGAGGTCGAATTCAGGATCGGTTCGGAGGAGCGACTGGCCGATGCGGCGAGCGAAAAGCACGTGGTGTGGTTCGTCCTGGAGAACCTGATGTCACGCGATCTGGCCCTGCGCGAGCGGATCCAGGGCAAGGACTACTTTGTTTTCCCGTCCCAATGCACGGCCGAACTGAGATATCCCGGCGTCGCGGCGTTCAGTGTGGCCTTGGGCTTCAAGGGACCGGTACGGAGCATCTATGCCACGTTAATCGCGCAGTTGGCCCATTTCGATGGGTTCAAGAGGCGCGAGTTTTTCCACGATGCCGCAACCTATCATCCCAAGCTGGGCGGGAAGTGCATCGTGCGGCTGCATGATTCCGGGCGTGGTGAGGGAGAGTTGGAACTTTCTTTCGAAGCGGAAACAACTCCCTCCGTTCGGCAGGGATTTATCGAATTCGTCGGCAAACACCTCGCAGCCAAGAGTGATCTGGAAAGTGTGACCAAACGCCACGCCTACCATTGCTTGAACCAAGACTGTCGCAAACCTTTTGAGGACGCACTCGTGAAGGCACGACTGGAGGCGCGGAAGAAGTATTTGCCATGTCCCTATTGCGAGAAGAAAACGCCTCTGGCTGATCTCCTGGCCCCACCCACGGCAGACTCGGCGTCGGTCGCCGTGAAGATGGAAACGGATGCCCGGGTGGGACGCAAACGCATGACCGCAGCGTTGGTGATCAAGGCCAAAGAGGCGGAGGGAATATTCGACGTCTTTCTCAGCCACAATTCCAAAGACAAGGCGGCGGTGGAAAAGCTCGGGAAGCGTTTGCTCTCCGTCGGCATCCGGCCCTGGCTGGACAAGTGGAACCTGGCACCGGGCGACACACTTTTGGATGCCTTGGAGAAGGCGGTCAAAACCATCCCCTGTGCCGTTCTCTGCTTTGGTCCCGGAGATGTGGGCAAATGGCATATCACGGAAATCCGCGCCTACGTCGAAAAATGGGCGGGCGGCGAGGCAAGAATGATTCCCTTGGTGCTGCCCAAGGTAAAGGACATGCCTGAACTGCCGTTATTCATTCGTCAGACGCTCTGGGTTGACATGAGGGATTGGGAAAACGACGACAATGAGGGTTTCTATCGGTTGGTGTGCGGAATCGTGGAGAAAGAACCGGGGGCTTCTCCCCGAAAGCGATTTGGCCCCAAGGATGTGATGGAATGGCAAGGCCGGGATCGTCCCTGTTGAAAGGCAGGTTGCCACATAAACAGAATGTGAATTTACCACCACATTCCTGATCTCACCCCCCAACTTTCCCGCTCTCCAGACTTGTCCTCCTGCTCCCGCGACCTACTTTTCTTCTCATGGCCCTGCAATCTCCGCCGCCGCCCGCTGAAGAACCGGAACCGGACGCAAAGCCAGCCTCCCCGCTTTACAGGGTGCTCTATGCCGCGACCTTTCTCGTCTTCGCCGCGCTCATCTTCACCCT
>FTJN01000931.1_pt1 | contig 10379 bp, 8 predicted proteins | sample 1658361 | NCBI WGS metagenome assembly FTJN01 (sample SAMEA3914819, study PRJEB12502) | metagenome | biome: forest; material: soil | place: Canada | collected 2010-06-26 | depth 0.3 m | reverse complement strand
GCCGCCGCGATCGCCGCGTTGATCGCGGCGGTGTCCAGGCTCTGGCCGTCGCCTCGCGCGCCGAACGAGCGGACGTCCAGGCAGCGGCGGGTGTGGCAGGCTCGCTCGCGCGCAACTGCGCGGCGGCCAGGCGCATCAGGTCGGGGCCGGAACCTCCGCCGAACGCCATGTCGGGATCGATGGTGGCCGAGTCGTGCATCGCCGCGCCCAGGAAGCGGTCGGCGCAGTCGGACACGCGCCTGGCGATCTGCGCGGGCGTCGGCCCGCGGCCCTTGACGGCCGGCATCACGAGGTCGAAGCTCATCAGGCCCAGGCGCTGCACCAGCAGCTTCAACGCGGCGTACGCGTGCGTCAGGCTCTCGCCCGCGCCCGAGGCCAGCAGCACCGGACGCAGCGGCTTCTCGCCCAGCATGCGGGCCAGCACGCGCGCTTCGGCGTGGATCACGACGACGTCGACGTCGTAGACGACGTTCATCATGCGGGGAATGAAGCTCGCGCAGGATCCGTGCGTGTCGACGTGCTGCATCGGCAGGCCGCGGGCGGCGAGGTAGGCGAGCTGCGGCGACAGCGGCTCGACGCAGGCGCCGAGGTCGATGAAGGCCAGCTCGCCGGGTTCGGGGGCGGTGTCCGCCGCGTCGACCACCAACGTGTTCAGGCCCTGTTCGGCGAACACGCTCGCCAGGCGCGCCAGCACGGCACCGTGGTGCTCGACGTGCGGGTTGGCGACGACCGGCACGACGACCGCCTGGGCCGCGGCGAACATGCGCCGCAGGCCGTCGGCCTGGTCAGTCGGAGGGGGGCTGCGATGACGGGTCATGTAAGAGACTATGTCCGTGCGTGCGGGTTGGCGATCGTCTGAAAAGCGGCGTTTCGGTGCGGTGTTCAGACGCGCAACGCGGCGGCCGAATGCTGGTTCAGGCCGGCGTGCGCGAACACGAGGTGCACGTCCTGCGGATCCATGCGATAGGCCGCGCTGCCGCCGCCCTTGAGCGCGCGATGCACGAGCGCGTTGGCCGACAGGTGATGCCAGTCTTCCGGCACGCGCTGGCCGTTGGCCACGCCGATGTTCTTGAGCTTGTGGCGGATCAGCGCGTCCAGCGCCGGGGCCAGCTTCACGGCCTCGTCGATCTTGGACAGGATCACGCCGGCGCAGGCCGAGGCCTTCCAGTTGATGATCACGTCGTCGATGGTCTCGCCTTGCGATGAGGCATCTACCACCAGCACCTTCTTGATGGACCGGTGGGCCAGCATCTCCAGCAGCTCGCGGGTGCGGCCGTCGCGCTGGGCCATGCCCGCGGTGTCGATCAGCACCATCTTCTTGGCCGACAGCAGCTCCAGCAGGTCTTCGAGCGACGCGCGGTCGTGCGCGGTGTGCACCGGCACGCCCAGGATGCGGCCATAGGCGCGCAGCTGTTCGTGGGCGCCGACGCGATAGGCGTCCAGCGTGATCAGGCCCAGGTTGGCGGCGCCGTGGCGCGCGGCGAAGCCGGCGGCGATCTTGGCGGTGGTCGTGGTCTTGCCGACGCCGGTGGAGCCGATCAGCGCGTACACGCCGCCCTGGTCTTCCATCGACAGCTCGGCCTCGTTCGTGAGCAGGTTGCGCTCGAGCACGCCGGCGGCCCAGGCGTTCTCGTCGGTGGCCGTCGCGGGCAGCGCGTCGACCATCTTGCGGATCAGGGCCGGCGAGAAGCCGACGTCCAGCAGCTTCTGCGCGAGCAGCGCCTGGCGCGGCTGGCGCTGCAGCTTCTCCATGAAGGCCAGCGCGCCGAAGCGCTCCTCGATCAGGCCCTTCATCGAGCGCAGCTCGTTGACCATGTCCATGTGGTTGTTGCGCGTGACCACGTCGGCCAGGTGCGTCACCGAGGCCGACGGCGGGGCGACCGGCTCTTCCACGTACTCGTCGTGCAGCACCGGGGCGTTGGCGAACGGCGCGGGCGCCGGACGCTCGGCGCGCTGCGGGGGCAGCGTCGGCTCGATGCGCGATTGCGGCGCGGCGCGGCGCTGGGGCGCCGGGGCGGGCGCGTCGAAATAGTCGTCGTTGGCGTCGGTGCCGTTGTCGATGGCCGTCAGCTGTTGCTGGCGGGCCGTGGCGCGGGCGACGGCGGTGCGTGCGGCGCCGGCCTGGGCCAGCGCGCTGCGGGTCGATGCCGCGGGCGGCGCCGGGGTCTCGTCCATCGGCGCGTTGTGCAACTCGGCGTGACGGCGCTTGAGCATGCGATCGCGCACGTAGTCCTGGAACGACAGCGTGCTCATCGCGAGCTGGTCGGCGTCGGCCTCCACTTCGTTCTGCGGCACGGCCATGCGGGTCGCGAGCTCGCGCTGCGCGCCGGCGAGCGCGGTGTTCTGGGCAGCGGCCGGCGCGGCCTGGGCGACGGCGCGTTGCGACATCGGGGCGCGGCGCGGCGCGGTCTCTTCCGGCGTCGCGGTGAGGCGCTCGAGGCCGGCGACGCTGTCCGGGGCCATCGCGAGGACTTCGATCCCTTCGGCGCACGGCTTCGTCGAGAGCACCACGGCGTCGACGCCAAAGGCCTGGCGCACGAGCGCAAGGGCTTCACGCGATGTGCGTGCGGCGAAACGTTTGACGTTCATGCGGTACCTCCGATGATCGAGCCGATCCGGATCGAGTGGGTTTCAGGAATTTCACTGTGGGCCAGCACCTTCAGGCGAGGTGCGGCGCGCTTGAGCAACCGGGCCAGCGGGGCGCGGAGCGTATCCGGCACCAGCAGGCAGGCCGGGTGGCCCTTGTCTTCTTGGCGGCGCGCCATGTCGGAAGCCTGGCGCGTCAGCGTGTCGGCCACGCCCGGATCCAGCACGGCGCCGTGGGGCGACGTCAGGGCCTGGGTGACCATGCGTTCGAGATCGGGTTCCAGCGCGATGACGTCGAGCTCGCGCACCGGGCCGTAGATCTGCTGCACGATCGCCGGGGCGATGTGCGTGCGGATGCGGCGCGCCAGCTCGGCCGGGTCGGTGACGGTGCTGGCGTGTTCGGCCAGCGATTCCACGATGGAGCGGAAATCGCGGATGTGCACGCCCTCTTCCAGCAGCAGCTGGAGGACTTTTTGCAACGGGGCGATGGCGATCATCTTGGGGATTACGTCTTCGATCAGCTTCGGGGCCAGCTTGGTCACGTGTTCGACCAGCATCTGGACTTCGTTGCGGCCCAACAGGCGAGCCGCGTTCACTTGCATCAAGTGTGAAAGATGGGTGGCCACGACAGTCGGGCAATCAACGACCGTATAGCCGGCCATTTGGGCACTTTCGCGCTGGCGTTCCTCGATCCACACGGCGGGCAGGCCGAAGGCCGGATCCACGCACTTGGTGCCCGGCAGCTGCAGCGTCGTGCCGCCCGGGTTGATCGCCAGGTGCATGCCCGGGAAGGCCTCGCCCTCGCCGATGACGGCGCCGCGCAGCGTCACCCGGTACATGCTGGGCTTGAGCTCGAGGTTGTCGCGGATGTGCACCGAAGGCGGCAGGAAGCCGACGTCCTGCGCGAACTTCTTGCGCACGCCCTTGATGCGGGCCAGCAGGTCGCCGGAGCGCGTCTTGTCGACGAGCGCGATCAGCCGGTAGCCCACTTCCAGGCCCAGCACGTCCACGGGGGTGACGTCGTCCCAGCCGGCCTCGGCGTCGGCCGGCTTGGGCGGGGCGACGACCTCAACCTTGGCGGCGGCGGCGTCGCGGGCGATCTTCTTCGACTGGAAGCGCGAGAACCAGCCGGCCGCGCCGGCGATGATCAGGAACACCAGGTGCGGCATGCCCGGGATGAGCGCCAGGCCGCCGACGATGCCGGCGGTGATGCCCAGCGCCTTCGGCGAGCCGAACAGCTGGTTGCGGATCTGCGCGCCCGAGTCCTCTTCCTTGCCGACGCGCGACACGACCATCGCCGCGGCCACCGAGATCAGCAGGCCGGGAATCTGCGCGACCAGCGCGTCGCCGACGGCCAGCACGATGTACGAATCGGCCGCGTCGCCGGCCGACAGTCCGTGCTGCACCACGCCGACCACGAAGCCGCCGATGATGTTGATGAACAGGATCAGGATGCCGGCCATCGCGTCGCCGCGCACGAACTTCGACGCACCGTCCATGGAACCGAAGAACTCGGCTTCGTCGCCGACGTCGGCGCGGCGCTTCTTGGCGGCCGCCTCGTCGATCAGGCCGGCGTTGAGGTCGGCGTCGATCGCCATCTGCTTGCCGGGCATCGCGTCGAGCGTGAAGCGCGCGCCGACTTCGGCGATGCGCTCCGCGCCCTTGGTGACCACGATGAAGTTGATCACGACGATGATCGCGAACACGATCAGGCCGACGGCGAAGTTGCCGCCGATCAGGAAGTGGCCGAACGACTCGATCACGTGGCCGGCGGCGCCCGGGCCGGTGTGGCCTTGCATCAGCACGACGCGGGTGGAGGCGACGTTGAGCGACAGGCGCAGCAAGGTGGTGATCAGCAACACCGTCGGGAACGCGGCGAAGTCCAGGGGGCGCACCAGGTTGGCGGCCACCATCATCACCATCAGCGCCATCGCGATGTTGAACGTGAAGAACAGGTCCAGCACGAACGACGGCAGCGGCAGCACCATCATGGACAGCACCATGACGATGAACACCGGGGCCATCAGCGCCTTGCCGATCGCGCCGTTGCCGCCGGTGAGCGTGGCGATGAGCTTCTTGAGTTCGTTCATTGAAGGGCTCTGGGAGATGTCTTATTCGGCGGTGGCCGCGGCGGCGCGCGGGCCCGGGCGGCGGCGCCTGGGCTTGGGCTGGCCGCCGGTGAGCGGGTCGAGTTCGGGCGGCACGTGCACGCTGGGCGGGCGCACGTTCATCTGCGGCGCGCCGCGCAGCTGGTAGACCCAGGCCAGCACCTGCGCCACGGCGGCGAACAGCATGGCCGGCACCTCGCCGTCGATCTCGACGTGGGTGTAGAGCGCGCGGGCGAGCGGCGGAGCCTCGAGCACGGGGACGCCGGCGTCGCGGGCCAGGTCGCGGATGCGCATCGCGAGGCGGTCGGTGCCCTTGGCGACGACGCGCGGCGCGCCCATCGCGTTCTGGTCGTACTTCAGCGCGACGGCGTAGTGGGTCGGGTTCATCACGACGATGTCCGCGGCCGGCACGGCCTTCATCATCCGGCGCCGCGCCATCTCGCGCATCTTCTGCTTCATCTTGGCCTTGACCTCGACGTTGCCCTCGGACTCCTTATGCTCCTGCTTCTGCTCCTGCTTGCTCATCTTGAGCTTGTCCATGAACTGCTTCTTCTGCCAGGGCACGTCCACCATCGCCCAGGCGGCGAGCACGCCCAGCATCACCAGGAAGCCGCCGCCCAGCGTGCGGCCGACCGTGGCCAGGCCGTCGGGCAGCTCGGCCGTGAGCACGCCGCCGAGGTCGGAGAAGTGGTTCTTCAGGTAGATCGTGCCGGCACAGCCGACCGCGATGGCCAGCGCCGAGGCCTTGAGTACCGTCACCAGCTGGTGGAAGCCGAACATCCGGGCGATGCCCGAGATCGGGTTCATGCGGCCGAAGTTCGGGGAGACGGCCTTCATCGACAGGTTCCAGCCGCCGAACGCGATGTTGGAGGCCACGCCGGCGGCCATGAACGCGCCCCCGACGATCAGCACGACCATGAAGCCGCGCGTGAACAGCCCGACGGCGTGCTCGCCGGCGACCTGCGGGTTGGCGATCGTGTTGCGGTCGAAGGTCAGGCCGTCGGCCAGCAGGTGCTGCGAGTAGCTCGTCAGCTGCGGCATGACGGTGAACAGCAGCGCGGCGGCCAGCGCCATGGCCACGAAATGCCCCAGGTCCCGCGAACGCGGGACATTGCCTTCCTCGCGCGCCTTGCGAATCTTCTTCGCTGAGGCGGGGAGGTTGCGGTCTGCGGAATCGGCCATGGAGGGTCTGGGAGCGGAATGAGGGCAGGGGAATCGTGTGTCGACATGTTGCCGGGCGGCCCCGAAAACTTGAGCGGGAAAAGAGGCCGAAATCCCGCTTCATCTCGGTGCCGCCGCCTCGTGGACGTGCGGGCGAAAGGCCCTGCCCGCCCGGTCGGATTCCGTCCAGCCGGAGAAGCCGGGCAAAATCCCGGCTTTTCCTCCCGACAGGCGTCCCGTTTCCAGGGGCGCGCCAGACGATGTTCCGCACCCTGCTCAAATCCAAGATCCACCGCGCCCGCGTCACCCACTGCGAACTCCACTACGAGGGCTCCTGCGCCATCGACGAGGACCTGCTGGACGCCGCCAACCTGCGCGAGAACGAGCAGGTGCACATCTGGGACGTGGACAACGGCGAGCGCCTGGTCACCTACGCGCTGCGCGCCCCGCGCGGCAGCGGCATCGTCTCGCTCAACGGCTCGGCGGCGCGCCGTGCCGCCGTCGGCGACCTAGTGATCATCGCGGCCTTCGCGATGGTCCACGAGGACAAGCTGGACGACGCCGAGCCCCGGCTGGTGTTCGTGGACGCGCACAACCGCATCAAGCCGCGCCCGCCGTTCGTCGGCCACACCGAAGAGACCGTCGCGGCCGCGCTCAAATGACCGCCACCCTCACGGGCTCCAACGCGGCCTGGCGCGCACGCAGCCTGCGCGCGGTGTGGCACCCGTGCACGCAGATGAAGGCGCACGGCGCGCCTGACGGTCCGCAGGCCGACTCGACGCCGCTGATCGCGATCGCGTCGGCCGAGGGGCCGTGGCTGGTCGACGTCGAGGGCAATCGCTACCTCGACGGCGTCAGCTCGTGGTGGACCAACCTGTTCGGCCATGGCCATCCGGCGATCCGCTCGGCGCTGGTCGACCAGTTGTCTCGTCTCGACCACGTGATGCTCGCCGGGATGACGCACGCGCCGGTCGTGGAGCTGTCCGAGCGCCTGGCCGCCCTCACCGGCCTGGGGCACGCGTTCTACGCCAGCGACGGCGCCTCGGCCACCGAGATCGCGCTGAAGATGAGCGCGCACCACTGGCGCAACGCGGGCAAGCCCGCCAAGAACCGCTTCGTCGCGCTGCAGGGCGGCTACCACGGCGAGACCGCCGGGGCGCTGGGCGTGACCGACATCGCGCTGTTCCGCGAGGCCTACGCGCCGCTGGTGCGCCTGTCGGCCACGGTCGCCTCGCCCGACGCGCGCGGCGCGCAGGGCGACGAGACGCCTGCCGACGTCGCGCATCGCGCGGCGCGCGCGCTCGAGGCCTGGCTCGCCGAACACCATGAGGAGACCGCCGCGTTCATCGTCGAGCCGCTGGTGCAGTGCGCCACCGGCATGGCGATGCACGACCCCGCGTACCTGCGCGAGGCGCGCGCGCTGTGCGACCGCTTCGGCGTGCACCTGGTGGTCGACGAGATCGCCGTCGGCTTCGGGCGCACCGGCTCGATGTTCGCGCACCAGCAGGCCGGCATCCGGCCCGACTTCATCTGCCTGTCCAAGGGCCTGACCGGCGGCACGTTGCCGCTGGCCGCGGTGCTCACCACCGACACCGTCTACGACAGCTTCTACGACGACGACGCCGCGCGCGGCTTCCTGCACTCGCACTCGTACACCGGCAACCCGCTCGCGTGCCGCGCGGCGCTGGCCACGCTGGACATCTTCGAGCGCGAGAACGTGCTCGCGGTCAACCTCGAACGCGCCGGCATGATCGACGGCTTGCTCGCCCCGCTGCACGCGCACGAACGCGTGCGCAACGCGCGCCGGATCGGCATGATCTGGGCCTGGGACATCGTCGGCGCGCCCGCGGACTTCGCGCGCCGCTACGCACGCCACGCGCTGGCCAACGGCCTGCTGCTGCGCCCGATCGGCAACACGCTCTACGCGATGCCGCCCTACGTGCTCGAGCAGGACACCGCCCGCCATCTCGCCGACGGTGCACTCGCGGCGCTGGAGACGACGCTGGCCGAGGCCGAACCGTCGCTGTTCGACGGCGACGAGCGGGCGCTTCCATGAGCGCCGCCCGGCCGCCCGAAGGCGTTCGCGCCGCAGCCGCAAGGCGGAGGGTCGCCCTATGAGCGCCACCCGGCCGCTCGAAGGCGTTCCCTCCGAAGTCGGTCACACCGCAGCCGTCAGGCGGAGGGTCGCCCTATGAGCGCTCTTTTCGTCGTCGGCACCGACACCGGCATCGGCAAGACCCACGCCACCTGCGCGCTGCTGCACGCGCTCGCGCGGCGTCACGCCCGCGTGTGCGGGATGAAGCCGATCGCGGCCGGCGGCGTGCAGGCGGCCGGCGGCTTCTCCAACGAGGACTCGATCGCGCACCGCGCGGCCTCCACGGTGCGCGTGCCGCCCGAGCTGGACAACCCGATCCTGCTGCCCGAACCGCTGTCGCCGCACCTCGCCGCCGCACGCGCCGGAACGACCATCGCGTTCGACACGGTGCTGTCGGCGGTCGCCGAGTTGCGCACGCGCACCGACGCGCTGGTGGTCGAGGGCGCGGGCGGCTTCCTCGTGCCGTTGTCCGAGACGCAGACCGGCGCCGACCTCGCCGTCGCGCTGGAGATGCCCCTGGTGCTGGTCGTGGGCATGCGCCTGGGCTGCCTCAACCATGCGCTGCTGACCGCCGAGGCGATCCGCGCACGCGGGCTCGTGCTCGCCGGCTGGATCGCCAACCGCGTCGACCCCGGCTTCCTGTGTCCCGAAGAGAACCTGGCCTACCTGCGCACGCATCTCGGTGCGCCGCTGTGGGCCGACCTGCCCTTCTCCCCGACCCCCGATCCGCGCGCCGACGCCGATCGCTTCGCGCTTCCCGATGACCTCTGAATCCCAAGATCGCGGCCCGTCCTGGCTCGACGAGATCCCCGAGCGCCTCGCCGCGCTGGACGCCGCGCACCTGACGCGCCGCCGCCGCCAGGTGCGCCCCGCCGACGGCGCGTCGATGTGGGTGGACGGCCGCCGCCTGCTGGCGTTCTGCAGCAACGACTACCTCGGGCTGTCGCAACACCCGGCGCTGCGCGACGCCGCGATCGCCGGCGCGCGGCGCTACGGCGTGGGCAGCGGCGCCTCGCCGATGGTCAGCGGCCACAGCGAGGCGAACGCGGCGCTGGAGCTCGAACTCGCCGAGTTCGCCGGACTGGAGCGCGCGCTGTACTTCTATGCCGGCTACGCCACCAACGCCAGCATCGTGCCGGCGCTCGTCGGCCCGGGCGACGCGCTGTTCTCCGACGCGTTGAACCACGCCTGCCTGATCGACGGCGCGCGGCTGTCCAAGGCGGCGATCCACCGCTTCGAGCACGCCGACCTCGCGCAGCTGGACGCCTTGCTGTCCGCCAGCCCGGCACGCCGCAAGCTGGTGATCAGCGACGCCGTGTTCAGCATGGACGGCGACGTGGCCGACATCCCCGCGCTGATCGCGCTGTGCGAACGCCACGACGCGCTGCTGCTGCTGGACGACGCGCACGGATTCGGCGTGTGCGGGCCGCAAGGGCGCGGCACGCTGGCCGCCGTCGCGCGCACGGGCGCGCAGGCGAGCCGCCGCGTGCTGTACATGGCGACGCTGGGCAAGTCGGCCGGCGTCTCCGGGGCCTTTGTCGCGGGGCCCGCCACGCTCGTCGAATGGCTGCTGCAGAAGACGCGCAGCTACACCTTCGCGACCGCCGCGCCGGCGCTGCTGGCCGAAAGCGTGCGCGCCGCGCTGCACGTGATCCGCGACGAGCCCGCGCGTCTCGCGCGCCTGCACGCGAACATCGCGGCCTTTCGCGCCGGCCTGCCCGCCGCCATCGCGGGGACGGCATGGACGCTGCTGCCGTCGGCCACGGCGATCCAGGCCCTGGTGATCGGCGCCAACGACGAGGCCTTGCGCGTGATGGGCGCGCTCGCCGACGCGGGGATCTGGGTGCCGGCGATCCGGCCGCCCACCGTGCCCGAAGGCACCGCGCGGCTGCGCATCGCGCTGTCGGCGGCGCACACGCCCGAGGACGTCGCCGCCCTGCTGCGCGCGCTCGCCGCGGCGGCGCGTTTCCAGCGCCCGATCTGACGCCGCCGCGCTACTTGCGGTCGTTCTCGTCGGGCTTGCGGTCCGGCGGCCGGTGCGGGTTCGCCTCGGCCTTCGCGTCGGCCGCGGCCTTGGCCTTCGCAGCCTGCTCCTGCTGGGCGCGCTGCTGCTCCTGCTGCTGCGCGCGCTGGACCTGCTCCTGCTGCGCCCGCTGCTGATCCTGCTGGGCGCGTAGCTGCTGGGCTTGCTGCTGCGCGCGCTGCGCCTGCTCCTGCTGCGCCTTCTGGGCCTGCTCCTGCTGGAGCCGCTGTTGCTGTGCCCGCTGCGCCTGTTCCTGCTGCGCATGCTGCGCCTGTTCCTGCTGGGCCTTCTGCTGCTGCGCGCGTTGCGCCTGCTCCTGCTGCGCCTTCTGTTGCTGCGCCTGCTGCTGTGCGCGCTGCGCCTGCTCCTGCTGCGCCTTCTGGGCCTGTTCCTGCTGCGCCTTCTG
>FTJN01001599.1_pt7 | contig 10406 bp, 5 predicted proteins | sample 1658361 | NCBI WGS metagenome assembly FTJN01 (sample SAMEA3914819, study PRJEB12502) | metagenome | biome: forest; material: soil | place: Canada | collected 2010-06-26 | depth 0.3 m | reverse complement strand
GTCCACTGCCAGCTCAAGACCAACACCAAGATGTTCTGCTCCTGCAAGAACGAGTTCGGCGGAGCTTCCAATTCTCATGTCTGTCCCGTCTGCCTCGGCATGCCCGGCGTGCTCCCGGTGCCCAATGAGGAAGCGATTGAGAAAACCATTCTCACCGGCGAGATGCTCGGCTGCCAGATCGCTGCCCGTTGCAAGTTTGATCGGAAAAACTACTTTTATCCGGATATGCCGAAGAACTACCAGATCACCCAGTACGACGAGCCGCTTTGCCTCGGCGGCACGGTCACGCTGGATCTTCTGGCCTACCCCAAGGATGCGCAGAAGGATCCCGCCACGGTGATCGACAAGCCCGTGCGCCTCGTCCGCATCCACTTGGAGGAGGATGTCGCCAAATCCTTTCACTTCGACGACGGTACCAGCGGCATCGATTTCAATCGCGCCGGTACGCCCCTCATGGAGATCGTGAGCGAAGCTGATATGTCCACGCCGGAGGAGGCCTTCGCCTACCTCGCCGCGCTCAAGCAAATCCTCGTCTACGGTGGCGTCAGCGATGCCGACATGGAAAAAGGCCAGATGCGTTGCGACGTCAATATCTCCATCCGACCCAAGGGCCAGACCGAGTTCGGCACCAAGTGCGAGCTCAAGAATCTCAACAGCATCAGCGGCGTCCGTCGTGCGCTCAAGTATGAGATCGCCCGGCAGATTGATTTGGTCACCTCCGGTGGCACGATACGGCAAGAGACCCGCCGTTGGGACGACGACAAGGGCGAAACGACCCTCATGCGCATCAAAGAGAAAGCGCACGATTACCGCTACTTCCCGGAGCCCGATATTCAGGCCGTCCGCACCGATCACGGCCTCTATGAGCGCGCCCAAGCCCGCCTCCCGGAGTTGCCTTCCGCCAAGAAGGTCCGCCTCACGGAGACCTATAGTGTCAGCGCCTATCAGGCCGGGGTGCTCGCCGCCGATGCCGCGCTGGCCAATTACTTTGAGGAAGCCGCCAAGGGCAAGCCCGCCAACGGAGTCGCTGTCGCCAATTTCCTGCTCAACGACTTCCTCGCCACGGCCAGCGGCGACGAGACACTACCCAAGGTCGCGCCCGCGTTCTTTGCCGAACTGGCCGACCTTGCCTCCTCCGGACAGATCAACAGCAAGCAGGCCAAGGAGGTCTTTGCACAGATGATCAGCTCGGGTAAATCACCCGTCGCACTGGTGAAGGAACTCGGCCTCGCACAGGTCAGCGATGTTGGCGCACTGGAAGCCTTCTGCGATGAGGCCATCGCGGCCAATCCCAGGAGCGTGGCGGACTTCAAGGCCGGCAAGCTGAACGCGGTCAACGCGCTCAAGGGGCAGGTCATGAAGCTGAGCAAGGGCACGGCGAATCCCCAACTGGTTGGGGAAATCCTCGTGAAGAAACTAAGCGCGTAGGAGGCTGGCTTTTTTCGGAACCGGAATCGTCTGGAGCGAGCGGCTCAACTGCTGCAACGCCCAGACGATTCGCTCGTATTGCGAAAGCACGGAGAGAATGAGGATGCGCTCGGCATGTTCGAGTTCGTGCTCTTCGCGCAGGTAATTACGGCGCAGCCTATCGACGACATCACCGGGCGCGGCGGTCAGGAGCCGCAGCAGTTCGACGTCATCTGCCGAGCCGGAGTTGAGTGCATCCACTCCCGTGAGCAACAACGTATCGAGCGCCTCGATCACATTGGCTTCCACCGACTGCATTCTCCCGGTGGGCGGCTTGCCGCGGAAGCCCTGCACGATGTCCCAGACGCATCCGTCAATCTCCGCGACCAGGCCGAGGCGGCGCTGCGTTTGCAACAGGGCGACCGAGGCCGAATGAGCCTTGCCGCCATGCTCGGAAAGCGCGCCTAAAAAGGATTCCATTTCGCTGAGTATCGCCAGGGAGGCGTTGTGGAGGACCAGCGGTTCGGCCGTAATCTGGCCCGTGTGCTCCGGGCGGATGGTCTGCAGATACGCCGGTAAGCGCTCCATCAGAACGCCCAATTCGCGGTCGGCCAAGGCGAGGCCCGTCTCGAAATCCTGAGTGGCCTCATCGCTGATGAAGCGGGGGCGGGAGAGATCCTGCTCCTTGGTCGTGGGCGAAAGCCTCTCCAGCCAGCCGGGCGACCACTTCAAGGTCGCATAGGTAATAACAAGGCAGAGCGTCTGCTGCATGAGAAAGATGGAGGCAACGTGGCTCTCCGTATCGCCGGGGAGGTGGGTGGCGAAGGCCTTGATCAGGGGGATATCAAAGTCCGCTTCAATGTAGTAGAGGAACAGCATCGCGCCCCCGGCGAAGGCGTTGATCGCGGCTTCGAAGAGGGTGATTTGCCGCATCACGCCCTGAAAGTGAGCGGTGAGGAAGTGGGCGGCCAGTGCCGTGCCGAGCCCGGTGCCGAAAACCACCATCAGTGCCTGGTCATGGGTGAAGAGACCGGTGGTGTTCAAGATGACGCCCAGCACCACGACGGTGGAAGTGGACTGGATGACGGTGCGAATGGCTACAGCGAAAAGGAAGGCGAGGAGATTCCAGTGGGGATAGTCATCAAGGAAGTCCTGACCTTCCGGGGAGGCAACGAGTTGCGGGCAGTAGGTCTTCATCAGGTAGATGCCGAGCAACACCGTGCCCAGGGCGTAAAGCGGCTCGCACAATCCCCGGAGGTTGCCATTACGGAAAAACTGGAGGTAGATTCCGGAGATCGCAATGAGGCAAAGGCCCGTCAAGTGCAGGGGCTGGTGGACGAGATAAACCAGGACGACAAGGCCGAAGTTGGCCCACGCCACCATGGTCAAAGCGCGGGGCAAGGTCGAGATTCCCCGGGCGATCAGACCGGCCAGAATGACGGAGACGCCAATGGAAGTCTGGGTGATGACGCCCATGAGAAAGCCGAGAATGGCGGCGATGACCGGGCGGTTGGTGGCTCGCCCGATGAATTCCCGGAAGCGGCGGCCGGGGATGCGCTGGAGATTGGTGCGGATGGCCCCCATCCCCATGAAGTACATGGCGAGACCAGCCAAAATCCAGGCGACAAGAACGGGGACGGGTAACTCCGGCATCGGTGGATAATAACGGCAAGGGAAACTCCATCAACAAAAGAGAGCTTCAATCATGTTACGAATTCAGGTCTGAAAGGGGCTGCTCCCGGATTGCTCCGGGCGCGGCTTCCGTTAGCCTCTCCGCATGACGCCTGAAGCCATCATCCGCCTCTTGACCATCTGCTCCCTCGCGGGCCTTCTGTTCGGCGTGGGCCTCCGTTTGACTTGGGCGGAAGTCTCGACGGCGGTGCGGCGTTGTCGGTTGGCACTGATCATCGCGGTCAATTTCATAGCCGTCCCGGTTTTGGTGGTGCTTGCCATTCGCCTCTTTGGGTTGCCAGCGGATCTCTCCTTCGGAATGCTCATCCTCGCCGCCGCGCCCTTTGCCCCGGTGGTGCCGGTTTTCGCGCGGATGGCCTTTGCCGATCTCGCTCTCGCCGCCGGGCTGACCTCACTTTTCCCGCTCCTCTCGGCTTTCCTCACGCCGTTGGTCATCACGGTCGCCCTGCTGGCGATGCCGGAGTCGGCCTCGATTCAATTCGGAACCGCCGGGGCGCTGCTGACGCTCCTGGCGACCATCACACTGCCTCTCGCTCTGGGCGTGGGGGTGAATCAATTCTCTCCCACGTGGAGCCGCCTCATCCTGCGGCCCATCGAGGTGATTTCCGAAGGGACCGGGGCTCTGTCGCTCGCGTTCGTCACCATTCACGAGGGGCCCGATATCCTTGCCACCGGCTGGTATCCGCTTCTCGTCATGGCCCTGTTGTTTGAAATCAGCCTGGCCTTGGGCTGGTGGATCGGCGGGCCGGATCGTGCGGCGCGGCAGGTCATTGCGCTCGGCACCAGCAACCGGAATATTGCGCTGGCGATTCTGATAGCTCTCAGCAGCTTCAGCGGGACCAAGGTGATCTCCGCCGTGGTGGCGAATGGCCTGTTGCTCATTTTCCTCGGCCTCCTCCACGTCGCCTTCTGGCGCTTCGGACCCGGGCGGCGTTCGCTATCCGTGTGAAACTAGCTAGCAGAGTAAATGGTATGATAAAAATCCGTCATCCTCAGCTCGTCGAAGGATCAGCTCCCGGAACGCCTCCAGGGTTCCAAGGGCTATTGATCTAGCCAAGGAGGCTCTGTTGAAGGCCCGATCTTTCGGAAATTGCTCCTTTGGCATGCTTTTAAACTCCTATTCTCGGAGGTAGAGTCGCAAATTTGTACCCACAAAATTGTACCATTTTGCTTTCTTAGAGGTAAAACAGAGGAACGTCAGAGGAGGCCCGCGCACGCTATTGGGTCATGGCTGCTACCCGCTATAGTCGCTATCTTTTGGCCAGACTAATTCGCTTTTGAATCTTGTTTGGAAAGTGATGACTTTGGGCACGCCATTCGAAAGCACGGTAATACGGAAATGCAAATCGTGCCCCAGATAGTCGGCTTTATAAAAATCCATCACAAAGCTATTTGGATTTTCTAAAGTTTCCGAACGAAGTTGTAACTCAGTTACGACTCCGTCTTCGTTTGTCATGGTCGCACTGGCAAAGTGTAAATGTTTGAGCTTGGACAGATCTGGGTCTCCCAATGAAATGTTAAGGGGGGACCCCGTGGCGTTCTTATTGAACGCTACGGAAACACGTTTAAAGGGCGCGCTAACGGCAGAAGTCTGTGCCGTGTAGTACGACCGCGGGCCGTAGAGAACCAGAGGAACACACCCGCTCATAAAAGCTGACATCACAATCAAGGTCAGTAAAAAGATCGGCCTCATGATTTCAGTTAGACGGTAATCTATTTTTTGCCAAGGAGAACAAATCGCCCAATAGGTTGTGACCCAAACGCGACAAACCGTTCTTCGCTCTAAAGTGAGAACGAACTTGGAGGACGCGGGGGGGAGTGGTTCACAAGATTGTACCACTTTGGTAAGGCATCCTCCAATGTTTGCCTCTGATACTTCCGAAAACGCTTCTGGCTGATGATTTGATTTTGCGCGCACCTCTGAGGAAACGCATGATCGACAAGCTCAGCTCCTCATACCATTAGTGATACGAAAAGGTCTGTTCGCCGGTTACCGTGAACTTCCCTGCCACGGCTGCTGGGTTGGATTGACGGGCGGAAATATCCCGGTGGGAAGTTTGAAATCGGACCCGATCTGGAAGAGGGGCAGGATCGGCTGGCCGTCCTTGGTCGTGGGATACGTTTCTCCATCCTTCATGGCAAAGAGCGAGGCGAAAAATTGGCCACCCGGCTGTTCGCCGATGATGATGTCGATATCCTTCATTTCGCCAGCGGAGAAGGTGATGTCCTCGCCTTGCCGCAGCCCCCAGTTGCCGACAATTGGTTTCCAAGGCGCGACCTGCTTCTTTCTGTCCACGGGGAACAGGCTGCCATCGAGAACGGTTTTGCCATCCACCCGCACGAGCAGGATGTCATCCGCCAAGCCGACGAACCGGTAACGTCCGGCGGCGGGAGGCGAGACCTTTCCCTTGTACCAGACGATCCAGCGGCCCGGCTCGACTTCCTTTTCGAGACCGAAGGCTTTTGGCCCCAGAGTGGCCGGCATTGAGGGGATGAGAATGCCGGTGGAGTAGAGCGGCTTCGCGCTGTGGTAGTAAGGGGCGAGAACGCTTTCATCCCAATGGCGCTCGACAAACTTGACCAGGATATCGTGATATTTGGCAGCATCCACTCCGGTGGGTTTGCGATCCGTGGTCTGCTTGAGATCGAAAAGGATCCCCTGCAACTGGTTGGAAGAGCCCGAGGTGGAGCCGAATACAGACGATGTCCCAAGTGCCGAGGAGAGATTGCCTGCGCCCTGGCTCATGCCGGTACTTTGGGGCGGGGGCACATTCAAGTGGCTGAGCGCATTTGCGACCACCTTGGTCGTGTCCACCTGAAAGCTGGTGTTCTGGGCGTTGCTGATGATGTGTTGCGGCGTGCTGGGCGGGACGAGGACGGGCTGGGGTTCGGCAGCCGTCTTGGAGGCCTCGCCGCTGGGAGGCGGCACTGGCGGTGGCGGCGGGGCCTGAATGTGAACGGCCTGAAATTCCGTATCGACCGGCGGCTTCGGTGCCTGGAAAACGATGACCGTCGCGACCATGAGGAACACGATGATGTGGAAGAACAGCGCGGCGAAAAAGTAACCGGATCGCTCCAGCTTTTCTTTCCAGGTAGGTTTACGGATTTGGTGCATGAGAAATCTGGTTCCTTATAAGGTATTAAGCGAAATGCCAACTAACAAGCTTATAGTTAAATGCTTCGAAGCAGAAGATGTAAGTCTATAATTTGGGAGGAACCGAAGCCGGATCGAGAGCCCGCAACTGCGCCGTGGCGAGGATGTACTGGAAAGAATCCTTCTTCCGGGTTGCGAGACAACGACGGAAATATTCGATCGCCATTTTGCGGTCCCCGGCAAGCAGGCGCTTCATCCCGGCGAAGTACCAGACCTGGCTATGGAGATCCTGATCCTTCTTCACCTCGGGGGAATCGGCGGACGCGATCAAGTCAGCCTCGGTCGTTCGGTCGAGCAGGAAGTCGGCGATGCGGGTGACCATTTCATTCGGACCGGAATTCCACTCGGTCCGCCGGGAAGACATGAGAGCTTGATTGGCCTCCATCCGGTTGGATTGCGCCTTGGCGATGAGCCAGAGATAGAGACGCGCATAGTCCGAGTAACGACCGCGCGGGACCAGGGCGCAGAACTTCGACAGGTCGGCGCTGGCGGGATCGAGCTTGCCCTTGGTGAGGTAGGCCATGCCGCGATTGAAGTATGCCTGCACGGCATCGGGATCGAGCTCGAGCGCCTGGGTGCTGTCGGCAATAGAACCGTCGAGGTCGTCACGCTGCTCGCGGATTAATCCCCGACCATAATAGGCAACGGCAAGCTTGGGATCGAGTTCCAGCGCGCGGGAGTAGTCCTCCAAGGCGCCTTCAAAATCGGCCTTGCCCTGCTTGGCCAAGCCGCGATTACAATAGGCGAGGGAACGCTTGGGGTCGAGCGCGAGGGCCTGGGTATAATCGGCAATGGCGCCATCGAGGTCATTTATGGTGTTTTTGGCATTGCCGCGATTGAAGTAGGCTCCTGCCATTTTGGGGTCAAGATCGAGCGCTTGGTTGAAGTCGAGCACGGCACTGCCATCTTCGCCCCGGGCCTGCTTGGCGAGGCCGCGAATGTAATAGGTGGCCGCTATCTTGGGATCGAGGGCAATCGCTTGCGTGTAATCGTCGATCGCGCCTTGCAAGTCTTTCTTGGCCTGCTTGGCGAAGCCACGGTTGGCGTAGGCGATGGCCTGGCTGGGATTGACCGTCACGACCTGTGTAAAGTCCGCGATGGCACCATCAAAATCACCTTTCGCGGAGCGCGCGTTGCCTCGTTGGAAGTAGGCACCTTCTATCCGGGGATCAATGCTGATCGCTTGGGTGAAATCAGCCATCGCCCCATCGAGGTCGCCCTTGATCGACTTGGTGTTTCCCCGGCTGAAATAGACCTCGGCAAGTTGCGGATCGATGCTGATGGCCTGGGTGAAATCGTCGATAGCACCATCGAAATCTCCCTTGGCTTGCCTGGCCATGGCGCGATTGTTGAAAGCGGCGGCGAACTTCGGGTTGAGGGTCAGCACTTGGGAGAAGTCGGCAATCGCTCCATCGAAATCCTTGGCGGCATACTTGGACTGCCCCTGCCGGATGTAGGTCTCAATCACAGGCGTGACAAGGGCCTGCGTTGCCGTGGTGGTGGTAGGGCCGTTCAAGGGAAGCGCAGAGAACGGAAGCTCCGTTTTGAGGTCGATGCGGTTCAGTTTCCAGCCCAAGCCAATGTGCTGCAAGTGAAGTCGGGCTGTTTCCAGTTCGATGACGTAGTCGTCCAGGCCGGCGAAGTGTTGCTTTTTTCCCTCGGGATCGATGGCCGTTAGGAAGAGTGTTCCGGCAGCTTCCGGCGAGACGGTGATGACGCCGGGTGGATGGGAAAAGTCCTCCGATTTCCGGGAGAGCTTGGCCAGCCCGTCCGGCGTGACGTAAAGCTCGATGGAGCTTTCGATCATGGCCTTGACGGCAGTGGCGGTGGTGGGATCGACTTTGCTCAGCTGAAAGTTGAATTGCTGCTTGAGCGATTGCCGGACCGCAGGGAAATCGATGCGCCGGGCTAATTCCGCCTGCCGACCGTAGGAAAGCGCCTGCCAAAGCGAGTCTGCGGAGAAATAGGCGCTTCCAAAATAAAAGGCTATCAAGCTGAAGCCTGCTGCCATCGCGAAGGCCCAAACGGGCGGTCGCATCCGGCGTGGGGCAGGCTTGCTTTTAATCACGGGCGCGGGAATTACCGGCGCAGCCTGTTCCGCCGGGGCTGGAAGCGTGGTCGGGGAGGGCACGGGATCAGCCCCGGGGACCGGGATGGGAACATGGAGGGGCGCGGGTTGGACTGGTCCCGTGGTTGCGGGCTTAGAAGTGGCGCTCTCCTTCAGAGTGACGTGCAAGGACGGTTCCCCGGTCTCGGTGGTTTTAGTCTCGGGTGGCGGCGGGTTGGAGGATGATTTTTTGGGCCTCGGTTTCGGTTCGTTCTGTCTCGTGAATGCGCGGACAACGGTGGAGGCATCGGCTTTCGCCTCCCCGTCGTGCTTCTTCAGCATGATCCGGACAGAGGTGCGCAACGCGGAAGCCTTGGGTTGCGGAAGCCTCCCGCTGATGACCAAAGCTTTCTCCCCAAGCGAGGCCGGGAGCGGGAGGGCGGGAAGGGGATCAGGTTCGGGCGGTGGATCGCTTGGTTTCGGTGGTTCGGGCGTGGGCTCCGGCAGGGTGGAGAGGAGTTCGCCGACAGGCAACCAGGTTTCGGTTCCATCGATCCGGGCTGGATCCTTCAATGAAAGCAGCCCCTCGCCCAGCGATTCCCGGACATGAGAGACCGAATAGGGCCCGAGTTCCATGCCAGCCAAACGAATATAGATCTCCATCGTGATTTTCCCGCAAAGGTTTAGGAAAGGCGGACGGAGCGCCCGGGAAGGCAATGGACCAGGTTCATCTTCTGCATGAGACAGTCGATCTTGTCCCATTCCGGCGTATAAGTCGAGGTTGCTTACATCGGAGGGCAAAAGTGTTTCGGTTGGTCAATAGACCAGCCCAGTTTCGGCGAAAAACTTCCCTTGCCCGGCAGCCCGGCTGGTTCCACCTTAGAAAAGGATGCCTTCTCAACCCACGCCCCGTCCCGTCCGCCTCTTTGTCTCGGCCATGACGGTCCTTCCTGTTGTACTGATCCTGATCGCGCTGTACTTCGGTCATCTCACCAAGAAAAAAGAGGAATTGGCCCCTCCCCCGGAAAAAGCCGAAACAGGAAGGTAGCCGTTGCGCGCCGTCGCAACGGTCCCCAAGCCCCTACGTTGTCAGAGCTCCCACGTATCCGTTCGGAACGGTGATGCAGGGAGGCCTTCGAGATTGTAGAGATTTCCCCGAGGTCCGATCACCCACTGGTACCGCACGGCCACGGGATTTGGCACGAGTGGGCTGGAAACGATAACCTTGCCTCCCACGATTTTTGCCGTGGCGGGCTGCCAGATTCGATTCGCCCCGGCGATGGTGAAACCGACCAGGTGATCCGTGGGCAAAGGAGTCTGGCTGGGCGCGGTGTAGGGTGAAAGGCCGATATCGAGCCCGCCACCGATCTGAGTGAAGCTGATCTGTACCTGATTGCCTGCCATTTCGGCGCTTTGGTAAAGCGGTCCGGAATAAACCACATTTTTCCCGTACGCGAGGTGATCCGCCGCCAAACCCAGCCGTTCTCCCACATCCCGTTTATCGGGTGGATGGGTCACTGCCGGATCGCCCAGATCCACGGTTACGGCCATGGCGGTATTGGGCAAATCGAGGCTCTGCAATTGGGCCTCCCTCAGGTAGGGCCAAAGCAGGCTGGTGTCGGTGTTCGAGGTGGAGAGCTGGGTATAAAGAAAGGGAAAATCGTTCTGGTCCCATTTGGCGCGCCAATCAGTGACGAGAGCCTTGAAGAGCGCCCGATAGAGCGGGGCTTGGGAGACGTTGGCTTCGCCTTGATACCAGATAACCCCCTTGATTCCGTACGGAATGAGAGGCGCGATCATGCCATTGTACAAAAGCGTTGAGGTGGTGCGATAGGGCTCCAAGTCCGTTGGCACCGGCTTCGTCTCGGCCAGCTTCCGATAGGCCTGGACGTAGGGCGTGAGGGAGGAATCCTGGCTCAAGCCTTCCAAGCTCGTCCACGATTGCGCCGGGGTGGCTTTCCAATAGGCCCCAATCAGCCCCACCGGCCGCTTTTGCGAGGTCCGCAGATGTTTCGCGAAGTAGTAGGCGACGGCCGAAAAATCCTTGGCCGTGGCGGGTGTGCAAACCTGCCAGCTGCCCACGACGTCGCTTTGCGGAGTTAACGC
>FTJN01003226.1_pt2 | contig 10418 bp, 15 predicted proteins | sample 1658361 | NCBI WGS metagenome assembly FTJN01 (sample SAMEA3914819, study PRJEB12502) | metagenome | biome: forest; material: soil | place: Canada | collected 2010-06-26 | depth 0.3 m | reverse complement strand
GGCAGAGCCAGATCCAGCGCTGGACATATCGGCCCCACGCTCGCTGGCGCTTGCTGCCCCCAAGGGGCCGGCCGCGACTGGCCTGGCAGAGCCAGATCCAGCGCTCCCTTGAGTCTCCGTTTGAAAAGGGTTGGCGGCAGCGCCGGGGAAGGCGGTCGGGTGGGGGGCGGCTTGGGTTTCGCGTTCGAGGGTTCTCATGTCGGGCCGACGCAGTGTGGCTTGGACGTTTCCTGGTCAGTGGAAATCGCGGCTGCGCGTGACCAGGCCCTGCAGCATCGGCGAGTGATCGACCAGCGTCTTGGCGATCAGGTGGCGCACCTCGCCTTCGCGCTGCCAGACGCCGTAGACCGTCAGCAGCGACGCGCCCAGCAAGGGCTTGCGCTGGGCCGCGGCCACGGCCGGCCAGACGATCACGTTGACGGTGCCCGTCTCGTCTTCCAGCGTCACGAACACGACGCCCTTGGCGGTGCCGGGCTGCTGGCGATGCGTGACCAGGCCGCTGGCGCGCGCGAGCTGCCCCGGGCGCCACTCGGCATTGAGCAGCGCGGCCTGCTGCACCTTGAACGGCGCCAGCGCCGGACGCAGCAAGGCCAGCGGATGGCCCTTCAACGACAGCCCGAGGGCACGGTAGTCGGCCAGCACCGCATCGCCGAGGGTCAGAGTCTCGAACTCGGGCTCGGCATCCTCGACCGTGCGGGTGGCCTTGAGCAAAGGGGTCGCCCGGGTGTCGACGCCGGCAACGGCCCAGATCGCGTCGCGCCGGTCGCCGGCCAGCTCGGACAGCGCATCGGAGGCGGCCAGGCATTGCAGTGCTTGCGCGTCGAGTTCGGCGCGCCGCGCGAGGTCCTCGACGTCGCTGAACGGCGCCTGTGTCCGTGCCGCCATGATGCGCAGGCCTTCATCATCCGAGAGGCCGCTGACCCGGTTCAGCCCCAGACGCACCGCGCACTGGCCGGCGGGAATCGCGCGCTCCGGGCAGGCCGGCGCAGCCTCGTGCGGCGCCTGCGGCTCCAGCGTGGAGTCCCAGTCGCTGATCGTGATGTCGACCGGCCGCACCACCACACCGTGCGCGCGCGCGTCCCGCACGAGCTGGGGCGCCGCGTAGAAGCCCATCGGCAGGCTGTTGAGCAGGGCCGCCAGGAAGGCATCGGGATGGTGGCACTTGATCCAGGCGCTGACGTAGACCAGCAGCGCGAAGCTGGCCGCATGGCTCTCCGGAAAGCCGTACTCGCCGAAGCCTTCGATCTGGCTGAAGATGGCCTCGGCGTAGCTCTTCTCGTAGTTGCGGGCCACCATCCGGTTGATCAGCTTGTCCCGGAACTTCTCGAGGCCGCCCTTGCGCTTCCAGGCGGCCATCCCGCGCCGCAATTCGTCGGCCTCGCCCGGCGTGAACTTGGCCGCGAGGATGGCCAGCTGCATCACCTGTTCCTGGAAGATGGGCACGCCCAGCGTGCGCGAGAGCGCGGCCTTGGCTTCGTCGCTCGGATAGGTGACCTCCTCCTTCTTCTCGCGCCGTTTCAGGTACGGGTGCACCATGCCGCCCTGGATCGGCCCCGGCCGCACGATGGCGACCTCCACCACGAGGTCGTAGAACTCCCGGGGCCGCAGCCGCGGCAGCATGCTCATCTGTGCGCGGCTCTCCACCTGGAACACGCCCACCGAGTCGCCGGTGCACAGCATGTCGTAGACCGGCCCGTCTTCCTTGGGGATGTCCTGCAGGCTCGCGTCGCTGTCCAGCCCGGCACGGTCGGCCACGATGCCCATCGAGGCGGCGGCACCCGCGCTGGAGAAGGCATTCGAACCCACCTTGATGCGGGTGGCGCCGTTGCCCGCATGACCGGCCGGGGCGACCTCGGTGCATTGACGACGCGCCTGCTGCTCCCGCCGCTTCGCCTCGATCAGCCACTCCGGCGGCAGGGGCCCGGGCATCAGCTGGCGCATCTTCGCGTCGACGAACAGCAGGCCCCGCCGCAACGCGCTGAGCATGCCCAGCGCGAGGATGTCGACCTTGAGCAGCTTGAGTACGTCGAGATCGTCCTTGTCCCACTGGATGACCGTGCGATTGTCCATGGCGGCGTTCTCGACCGGCACGAGCAGCGCCACGTCCTCCTTGGCGATGACGAAGCCGCCGGGATGCTGGCTGAGATGGCGCGGCTGGTTGCGCAGTTGCAGGCTCAGCGCGATCCATTGCGCCGCCAGCCGCGACCGCGGATCGAAGCCGTGCTCGGCCAGCGACAGCGCCAGCCGCTCGGCCGCGCCGCTGGGCGCGGCGGAGCCGCCCACGTGGTGCAGCGAGCGCGTGACGGCGTCGATGCGATCGAGGTCGATGCCCAGCGCGCGTCCGACGTCGCGCACCGCCGACTTGGTGCGGTAGCGGATGATCACGCCGGTGAGCGCGGCACGATGGCGGCCGTACTTCTTGTAGAGGTACTGGATCACCTCCTCGCGGCGCTGGTGCTCGAAGTCGAGGTCGATGTCGGGCGGCTCGCCGCGCTCCGCGCTGATGAAGCGCTCGAACAGCACCTCGGCCTGGTCCGGGTCGACCTCGGTGACGCCCAGGCAGTAGCAGACTGCCGAATTGGCCGCGCTGCCCCGACCCTGGCACAGGATGCCATTGGCGCGCGCCCAGGCGACGATGTCGGCCACCGTGAGGAAGTAGGCCTCGTACTTCAATCGCCCGATGAGCCTGAGCTCGTGCTCGATCAGGCCACGTACCTTGGGCGGAACCCCAGCGGGGAACCGTTTCGCGGCCCCAGCCTCGGTCAGCGTACTCAACCAGCTCGTGGGCGTCTGCCCCGCCGGCACGATCTCCTGCGGATACTCGTACTTCAGCTCGCCCAGCGAGAACGCGCAGCGGCCCGCGATGGCCACCGTCTCGTCCAGCCACTCGGGCTCGTACAGCGACAGCAGGCGGGCGCGTCCGCGCAGGTGGGCCTCGGCGTTGGGCGAGAGCGCGTGGCCGCACTCGGCCACCGTGCGCTGCAGGCGGGTGGCCGTGAGCATGTCCTGCAGCGGCTTGGCGGCACGCGTGGCCATCAGCACGTCGCCCACCGCGGTGATGCGCAGGCCCGTGGCCGCGGCGACGGCCTTCACGCGCTCGCGAAGCTCATCGTCGTCGCCCTGCATCAGCAAGGGCATCGCGAGCCAGGCGCGGTCGACGCCGATCCAGCTCTTGAGCCATTGCGCTTGTGCGAACAGCGACTCGAAAGACAGCACCGTGGACGGCCGGGGCGGCGGCAACGGCCTGGCGACGCGCTTGGCCGCGGGCTGCGAGGCGAGCCTGGGCGGGCTCGGCGGCTCGAGCGGGCCGTCGCCGCTCGGGCCGTCGCGCGCCTCGCGCGTCTCGCGTGCGCTCGGGCGCCCGGCGCCGGGCGAGTTCGAGGCAATCGCCGCCGCCGCGCTGGCCCGCGCGGCGGCGATCACGCTCATGCCGGACAACTGCGCGTTGACCGGTGCGGCGGCGGCCGGCGACGAGGCCTTGTCGCCAGCGGCGCTCGAACGACCCGTCGCCAGCTCTTCGCCGACAGGCGTTCGCGCGCCGGCCGCCGTACGCGCCCCGCCGGAGCCCGGCTCCAGCGCGCCCGCCGACACCGGTCCGGCCGTCGGCAGCAGCAGCACCAGGCAATCGGGCAGGCCGGCCAGGTGCGGCAGCGTGGGCGCCCAGCCTTCGAGGTCGCTGGTACGCGCCTCGTAGCGACCCTTGTCGGCGCGGCGGCGCGCGGTGGTGATCCATTGCGACAGGTTGCCGTAGCCGCGTCGCGTGGTGGCCAGCACCACCAGCCGCATCGGCACGCCGCCCACGCTGGCCTCCAGTCGCATCTCGGCGCCGATGATCAGGTGCAGTCCGCGTTCGTTGGCCTGCTCGTAGGCGTGCACCACGCCCGACAGCGAGCACTCGTCGGTGATCGCCAGGGCCGAGTAGCGCAGCATGGCGGCGCGATCGACCAGTTCCTCGGGCGACGAGGCGCCGGTGAGGAAGCTGAAGTTGCTGCGGCAGTGCAGTTCGGCGTAGGCGGGGAGCGAGGCCATGATGGACAGACGGTGGCGTGGGAACCGGGGACGCGAGGACGAGGGACAGGCGGATGGCCCCGCAGGCAGGAACCCGTGGCGGGCAGGGAGCGGGAACGATGCGGAGGATGTCGAGCCGGCCCGCGAACGCGGGCTCGGCGGCGACGAGACGAGGCCCGTGCGCGAGGCACGGACGGTGCGTGCAAGGGCACGCGTTGACGCCCGGCGAACCGGACGCGGTATCGACTCGCGACAGGGGGATTTCGCCTGCCGTCGAATACTGTGTTTAACAACAGTCTAGGCCCGCGACCAAGGCATTGCAAGCCTTGTTGCAAGCTTGGGGACACCTGCCAAGGCGCCCCGCGCGGAAAGCCCGAAAATGGCCTTTTTTGCGCCTGCCCGCCCCATGCCTGCTCCCGTCGCGCTCGTCCCGTACCGCCCCGACCATCTCGAGACGCTCGTCGACCTGTGGCGCGCGAGCTTCGAGCACGGCGTCGGACACCCGGTGCCGAATTCCGTCGCCGATCACCGCCGGTATTTCGAAGAGCACACGCTCGCCGAGACCCGGGTCCACATGGCGCTGCGCGACGGCACGCTCGTCGGCTTCGGCGCCTTCACGCCCGAGTCCGTGGTGCAGCTCTACGTGCACGTCGACCACCTGGGGCAGGGCATCGGCACGCGACTGCTCGAGCTTGCGAAGGCGAACTCCGGCGGCAAGCTGTGGCTCTACACCTTCGTCACCAACTCGGGCGCGCAACGCTTCTACGAGCGCCACGGCTTCGATGTCGTGGAGCGCGGCTTCGAGCCGGTGATGCAGCTGGGCGACCTGCGCTACGAGTGGCGACGCGCCGGCCGATGAGGGTCACGACCTCCCACGCGCCGGACGCGCGCATTCGCCGCCTCGCGCTCGCCGCGATGCTCGCCACGCTGGCGGCCGGCCTCGCGTCGCGCCACTGGCCCGCCGCCCTGCCCGCCGCGCTCGGCAAATACCCGGGCGACGCGCTGTGGGCGCTGATGGTGTACTTCGGCTGGCGCGTGCTGCAGCCCCGCGCGCGCCGTCGCGACGTCGCGCTGCGCGCGCTGGCCACCAGCGCCATCGTCGAGATCGCGAAGCTGTGGCAGGCGCCGTGGCTCGTCGCCTTCCGGCACACGACCGTCGGTCACCTGCTGCTGGGCCATGTGTTCTCATGGCAGAACCTCGCGGCATACGGCGTGGGGGTGGCGGTCGGCGTCGCGCTCGATCGCCTGCTCGTTCCTCGACCGCTGCTCCACACGACCGCCCCATGACGCCCGAGCTTCTCCCCGCGATTCAACGCTGGCTCTTTCCCGCGATCTGGACGGCGTGGGCGTTCTACTGGTGGCTGAGCGCGCGCGACGTGAAGCACACCGAGCGTCGCGAGCCCGTCGTGTCGCGGCTGATGCACCTGGGGCCGATGGTGTTCGCCGCCATGCTGCTGGCGTCGCCGGGCTACGGCGTCCCGGGCCTCAGCGCGCGTGTCGTGCCGTGGGCACCGTGGGAGTACTGGCTCGGCGTCGCCGTCACGTGCGCCGGCCTGGCGTTCGCCGTCCGGGCGCGCCGGCAGATCGGCCGCAACTGGAGCGCGATCGTCACGCTGAAGCAGGACCACGAGCTGGTCACCACCGGCCCGTACGCGCTCGTGCGCCACCCGATCTACACCGGCCTCCTGCTGGGCTTCCTGGGCTGGGCCATCGCGGTGGACCGGTGGCGCGGGCCGCTCGCGGTGGCCATCGTCTTCGTGGCCCTGCTGCGCAAGTACCGCCTCGAGGAGCGCTGGATGCGCGAGCGCTTCGGCGCCGACTACGATGCGTAACGGGCGCGCGTGAAGGCGCTCGTGCCGTTCCTCTTCTGATCCCGTCGTCGCTCCGATGCCCACTTCCATCGACACCCACCTGCTCACCGTCCTCCTCGTCGTCGCGCTCGTCGCGTGGCGCGTCTACGCGCGCATCCGCCGCGCGATCGGGCGCCAGCGGCTGTCGGCGGTGCGCCCGTGGATCACCGTCGTGGTGTTCCCGCTGGTCGCCATGGGGGTGCTGCTGACGAGCTTCGTGCATCCGCTGGTCGGCGCCGCGTTGGCCGCGGGCGCGGTCGTCGGCATCGGGCTGGGGCTCTACGGCACGCACCTGACGAAGTTCGAGGTAACGCCGGCGGGCCTGTTCTACACGCCCAACGCGCACCTGGGCATCGCGCTGTCGATGCTGCTGGTGCTGCGCCTGGGCTACCGCTTCGTGATGCTGCAGGTGAGCGCGCCCCCCTGGCGCCGCAATCCATGCAGCTGGGCAACAGCCCGCTGACCCTGGCGATCTTCGGCACGCTCGCGGGCTACTACGTGACGTACGCGATCGGCCTGCTGCGCTGGCGCGCGCGGGTTGCCCTACAGCCGCCGGCCGAACACTGATACGCTCCGGGCGATGAACATCACCCGAGCAGACTCCATCGTGGCCGCCGTGCTGGCGCTCTCCCTCGCCGCCTGCGCCTCGCCCGACACGGCCAAGGGCGCCGCCAAGGAGGGCGTCCAGATCCAGAAGGCCGTCGAGGCGCCGCTGTCCGACCTGAACCTGGTACAGGAGAAGATTCCGGCGGTGCTCGAGGCGGCCGTGAAGGCGCCCTACGCGCTGCCCTCGGAGCGCACCTGCCCCGCCCTCGCCAACGAGGTGGGAGGCCTCGACGGCGCGCTCGGCGCCGACCTCGACACCCCGCCCACCGCCGCCAACCCCGGCCTCGTGGCGCGCGGCTCCAACATGATGGGCGACGCCGCCAACGACGCCCTGCGCGGCGCCGCCGAAAGCGTGATCCCGTTCCGCGGCTGGGTGCGCAAGCTCGACGGCGCGGAGCGCCATTCGAAGGAGGTGGCCGCCGCGATCGCCGCCGGCTCGGTGCGGCGCGCCTTCCTCAAGGGCGTGGGCCAGACGCTGGGCTGCGGCGCCCCGGCCGCGCCGCTGCAGGCGCTCGCCGCGTCGGCCGCAAGAACCTGATCGATCGGGCCCTGGCCCCCTGCTCGAGGAGTTCGACATGCCGTCTCGTTCCCGACTCGTCTGCTTCATCGCCACGGCCGACGCCGACCGCGCCCGCGGCTTCTATCACGGCAAGCTGGGCCTCGCCCTGGTAGAGGACAGCGGCTACGCGCTCGTGTTCGACGCCAACGGCACGCAGTTGCGCGTACAACGCGTGCAGGAGGTCGCACCGCATCCCTACACGGCGCTCGGCTGGGAGGTTGTCGACGTCACCGCCTCCGTGCGTGCGCTGGCCGCCAACGGCGTCTCCATGGCGCGCATCCCCGGCCTGCCGCTCGACGCCGACGGCATCTGGGACACGCCCGACGGCTCGCGCGTGGCCTGGTTCCACGACCCGGACGGCAACACGCTGTCGCTGTCGCAGCCGCCGAAGGACTGATGGACCGGCCCATCACCGGCTTCCACCTCGACGCGCACGACGACTGGGTGGCCGAGCTCGCCTGCGGCCACTTCCAGCACGTGCGCCACGATCCGCCATGGATCAACCGCCCCTGGACGCAGACGCCCGACGGCCGCGCGGGCGCGCTGGGCCAGGTGCTGGCCTGCCGCAAGTGCGACCTGGGCGCGCCGCCCGACAAGACCTGAACGCGGGACGGCGTGCGTGGCTTGCGAACCACGTTGCGCCCCGGACGCGGCGCCGACGCGCCTTTTGACGCCCTTCTTTGGCGCCGCTGCCGCGCGCATTGCCCCTGACGCCAATATCGCGGCGAGAATCGAACCCGGCCGCTCGATCAGGTATCGTGTGGGCATCCACTGAAAGGAAACAATGGCGAAGCCAAACTATTCGTACGAGAAGCGCCAGCGCGAACTCGAGAAGAAAAAGAAGAAGGAAGAGAAGGCGATGAAGAAGGCGTCAGGCGACAACGCCAGCTCGCACCAACCCGCCGAGCAGGCCGACCCGAACGCCCCGGCCGCGCCGGAAGCCGACGCCCCTGCAGCCTGAGCCCCGCGCGGGGCGCGCGGCGTGCGGGACGCATGCCAGCGCGACCGCGCACGCGCCCGCGCGGGCGCACGCAACCCCGCCGGCCGGCACGCGCCCGCGGCGCGCGACCCTCTCAGCCCAGCGCGGCGACCGGCGGCGGCACGTTGCCCGCGCGCAGGTCGGCGATCGCGGCCGGGCTCAACCACAGCAAGGTGTCCACGTAGGTGTCGATGCGCGACACCAGCGACTCGCGCGGTCCCTCGCGCCACGCCGCCGAGCCGTAGAACTCGTCCTCCTGCGCCGTCAGCTCGGCCAGGCTCGCGAACGAACGCACCAGGAAGTAGCCGTCGTCGTCGTGCGGCACCGGACCGTGGGTGACCACGTCCATGCCGTAGGCGCGCACCATGGGCAGCGCGTGGTTCGTCGCCGCGGCATGGAAATCGGCCCGCGTGCCCGGCTTGAGGCGATAGGCGCGGATCTCGACGAGGCGGCGCACGGTCGTGTCGTTGCTGGTCATGCGGTCTCCTCGCTCAGGCCGATTGCGGCCACAGGATCATCTGGGTGCAGCGAAACAGCGCGATCGTCTTGCCGGTCTCCCGGTGCGTGACCGCGGCGTCCCACACCTGCGTGGTGCGGCCGCGGTGCTGGGCCGTCGCCACGCAGTCGAGCGTGCCTTCGCGCGCGGTGCCCAGGAAGTTGGACTTCAGCTCGATCGTCGTGAAGCCCGTCGCGCCTTCGGGCAGGTTGACGATGCAGGCGTAGCCGCACGACGTGTCGGCCAGCGTCACCACGCTGCCCGCGTGCAGGTAGCCGTTGGGCGCCATCAGGGTGCGGGTCACGGCCATCTCGGCGCGCACTTCGGTCCTGTCGGCATGCGTGATGCCGATTCCGAGGTGGCCCGGCAGGCAGTCGGCCCCCATGCGGTTGAGGTCGGTGGCGGTGGGGACAGTCATGATGGCGAGGCCGGCGGCCGGTGGAGCGATGCGTCATTCTGCTCGACGTGGCGCGTCCGCGCATCGACGCCCGCTGCAGCCTGTCGGCCAAAGCCGGCGGTTCGTCGCCGGGGCATTGACGCCCGGCCGGCCGCGTCGCATCGTGACGTCACTCGAGGCCCCGTGCGCCTCCCATCCGGAAAGACCGTCATGTTCACGTTCCTCCTCTGGTGCCTGCTGTTCGTCTTCTGCTGGCCGCTGGCCATCCTGGCGCTGGTGCTGTACCCGATCGTGTGGCTGCTCACGCTGCCGTTCCGGCTCGTGGGGATCAGCGTGGCGGCGGTATTCGCGCTGCTGACGGCGATGCTGTTCCTGCCGGCGCGGGCGCTCGGCCACCGTCGCTGATGCGAAGAACGCGCCACCCGCGCGCCCACGGGGTCAGGCCAGGTAGCCGCCGTCGACCGTCAGCGCCGAACCCGTGACATAGCTCGATTCGGGCCCCGCCAGCCAGGCGACCAGGTTCGCCACTTCGACATCCTTGCCGACCCGGCCGAGCGCCATCATCGGCGCCAGCCGATCGAGCAGGCCCGGCGCGGCGTTGATGTCCGTGTCGGTCGGGCCGGGCTCGACCGTGTTGACCGTGATGCCGCGCGGCCCGAGATCGCGCGCCAGGCCGCGCGTCAACGCGGCGACCGCGCCCTTGGTCATCGAGTAGACCGAGGCCCCCGGGAACGCCGTCCGATCCGCGACGACGCTGCCGATGGTGACGATGCGCCCGCCGCTGCCCAGATGGGCGACGGCCGCCTGGGCAGCCACGAACACCGCACGCACGTTGACCGCGAACATGCGTTCGAAGTCCGCGAGCGGGACGGCGTCGACCGTGCCGTGCAGCAGGATGCCGGCGTTGTTGACGAGGATGTCGAGACCGCCGAGTCGCTCGACGCCGATGCGGATCGCCTCCTGCAACTGCGCCACGTCGGCGCTGTCGGCACGCCACGCCGACGCATGGCCGCCGGCGGCCTCGATCTCGTCGACCAGCGCCGTGGCCGCATTGGCCGACGCGGCGTAGGTGAAGACGACGTCGGCGCCCTCGGCGGCCAGCCGGCGCACGATGGCCGCACCGATCCCGCGCGAGCCACCCGTCACGATGGCGCGCCTGCCTTGAAGATTCCTGCTCATGTCGGATCCTTTTATGGACTGATCAGTCCGGTTAAAGACAAAAAAATGGTTCATCGCCGATTTGCGGGTTCGCGCGGAGTCAAGCGGAGGGGTCTGGCACGTCCCCGTGCCGCCAGGACGCTCGCAGAAGGTCGGGCCCTTCGTTGCGGCCGGGGACGTGCCTGACCTCGATCCTCAACAGCGGATCGAGGTCAGGCTCCGCCTCGAATCGCGAGCAAGACGTGTTGTCTTCGGCAGCACGGCGGCGCGATTCCAGGCGGTGCCAGACCCCTCGGCTCACACTTGTTCCACGCCTGCGCAAGATCGGCACTCGCATGTCGATGCCCCCGCAAATCGGCGATGAA
>FTJN01000048.1_pt1 | contig 10519 bp, 7 predicted proteins | sample 1658361 | NCBI WGS metagenome assembly FTJN01 (sample SAMEA3914819, study PRJEB12502) | metagenome | biome: forest; material: soil | place: Canada | collected 2010-06-26 | depth 0.3 m | reverse complement strand
CGCATGCGGTCGATCTGCTCGTTGATGGAGCTGTCCTTTTCTATGTAGGTGTCGGTGCGCGGGACATAGGCCTCGGGCTGGTAGTAGTCGTAATAGCTGACGAAATACTCGACCGCGTTGTCGGGGAAGAAGCTCTTGAACTCGCTGTAGAGCTGGGCGGCGAGGGTCTTGTTGGGGGCCAGGATCAGGGCCGGGCGCTGGGTGGCCTCGATGACCTTGGCCATGGTGAAGGTCTTGCCCGAGCCGGTGACGCCCAGCAGGACCTGGTCGTTTTCCTTGCCCTCGAGACCGGCCACCAGTTCGGCGATGGCGGTCGGCTGGTCGCCGGCGGGTTCATAGTCGCTGACCAGCTTGAAGCGGCGGCCGCCTTCCGACTTCTCCGGGCGCGACGGGCGGTGGGGCTGCCACAGGGCCGGCGTGGCCATGCCCAGCTCGCCCTCCAGGGTGGCGTCATGGATGAACTTGGCGGAGACGTCGGAGACGCCACCGGCGTCGGTCTGGGGGGATCGGGCCATGGCTGGAAGGTAGGGGTTGTGGACGGTTCCGGCTAGGGGGCGTGCTGACACGGAGTGTCAGCATATGGCGGCAGGTGGCGGCATTGTGTTTTCACGGCCAAGGTTGCAGGGTCGGCCGCGATACAACCCCGGGGGTGGCCATGGGCGGCTTGAAACTGACAGCGGGACTGGTGCTGGCCGTGGCGGCCCTGGTCGGCGGCGCGGCCCGGGCCCAGTCGCCCGAGATGCGGCTGTTGCGCGGACCGGTCTATGGCGAGCTGCGCGACGTGCTGGGCGCGGCCCTGCCGGTCGCCCAACCCAGTCCCAAATGCCCCCGCCCCGCCCTGCTGCAGGACGGCGCCTGCCTGGACCGCATCGTTGCCGCCATGAAAGCCCGGGGCGCGACCAGCGAGCGGGTGCTGACCTCGCCGGACGCCGCGCCTGGCGCGCTGGTCTCCGGCGAGATCGGTCGGGACTACCGGCTCTACGACGTCTCGTTGTCGGCCGGCGGCGGCCAGATCCTCTTCACGCCCCTGAGCCTGCCGATCTCGTCGGTGCGGGTCCCGCGGGCCTGCTACGGGACCGGGCGCGGCGTCGACTACCGGATCGAGCCGCGCGACCAGCTGATCGCCCGCGAGGTCCAGACCGTCTCGTGCGGCGGGGCCGTGCCGCCGCTGGGGATGGGCGGACCGCGCCTGCCGCCGATCGGGCCCAACGAGCCGGGCGACCGCTGGCCGGCCACGGCCACCCTGGCGGTCACCGGCGCGCCGCGCCAGCTGGCCCCGCCGCGTCCCGACTGCCCGCCCGAGGCGGCGCTGCGCGACGGCCTGTGCTTCGCCGCCGGCATCGCCGTGCTGACCGCCCGTCCCGACCTCAAGGAGCTGGACGTCATCGGCGCCAAGCGGCCGGTCGGGCCGGGCCAGATCCTGGTCGCCAAGGACACCGAGCAATATGTGCTCAAGCGCAAGGGCAAGGGCGGCTTCAAGGCCGACAAGCGCTGGTTCGACAAGTCCAACCTGGCCGGACCGGCGGGCTGTAACCTGTTCGACGCCGGGAGCTTCGAGGTCGAGCCGTACGACTTCGCCCACGAGCGCGCCCTGGCCGGCTGCGGGGCGCCGGGCGCGCCCCCGCCGACCGCGCTCTACGAGGCCTATGGCGCGACGATGCCCGTGGTCATGGGCAACCGCCCCGGCTGCGCCGAGCGCGGCGAGCAGCTGCTGGGCAATGCCTGCTTCACCGAGGTGATCGGCTATCTGAAGTCGCGGCGGATCGGCAAGGCCGAGGTCCTGGTCCTGGAGCGGCCCTACGGACCGGGCGCCCGGGTCTACGGCGGCGGCCCGGTCGGCTTCTCGTTCGCCGACGTCTGGGTCAATCCGGACGGGACCTGGAAGGCCGACCGCAAGCGGAGCTATTCAGCCCAGATCCGTTCCGCGAACTGCGCGACCGTCACCGGCGAGGGCTCCGAGGCCAGCGGCGTCAAACTGATCCACGCCGACGGCGGCGTCATGGCCCAGGCCTATCAGTGGGTGGCCTGCCCGGTGCGGTAGGGGGCGTCGGGGTTTACCGACACGCGTCCGCGCCCCCACTGACGGCCGCGACGAATGTCCGGAATTGGCGGCGGCGCCAAGGTCGTCTCAAGACCCGAGTCGGACCCTCAAGAGGTCTGCTCTGAGCGCTCCAGCTGAGCGTCATGCCGTCGCGCCATGAGCGCCGCGAGGCCGGGGCTCGACCTCCAGAGCGCCGCATAGGCGGGATCGGCGCGGAGCGCGGCGGGAAATTCGGTGGCGCCATAGGGAAGCGCCCAGGGGAAGTAGAGCGACCCGGCCTCGACCGCCTGGCGAAGCATCGTCATGGCGCGCGGCGTGGCCCCGGCTTCCGCATATTCCAGGGCTAGGCCGAACATCTGGTCGCCCCGGCTACCGCCGAAGCTGGGCTCGCTGGGCGCCAAGCGCCCTAGATCCTGTTCATCCCGATCGACGAGGCTCAGGAAAGCCCCAGGTCGTCCCTCCAACGCGTCCGCGGCCAGGACCATGCGATCCAGCATCGCGGCGATCGGAGCCGGCGGCGCGGCGCGCCAAACCTTGCCTCGGACATCGCGGGCCAGGGCGCGAAGGCCGGCCGCGTCGCGCTTGCCCAAAAGCATCAGATAGGCGTCGCGCAGGACGAAGACGTTGGTCGGGTCCTTGGTCAGCAGGTCGCGATAGACGCGCTCTGCGTCGCCATAGCGGCCGGCGCAATGCAGCAGGCGGGGAACGGCCATCTGCCGCCAGGTCTGGCCGGGGGCCAGACCCGCGCCGATCCGGGCGTAGCGCAGGCCCGCCTGGCACTGGCCCGTCACGCCCAGATGATAGGCGTACCAGGTGTTGGCGTCGGCCGAGTTGGGGTCGACCGCCACGGCGCGCTCCAACAGCTTGCCCGCCTCGTCCCACCGCATGTCGCGCGTGAACTCATGCGCGGCGGCGGCCAGCGCTTGGGGCTCGTCTGGATCGGCCGCCAGCGCTCGAGCCAGGAATTGCGCCGCCCGTCGCCGCCGAGCCTCGAACCCGGGCGGGGTTTCGTCGGGACGCGGATAGTCGGGCATGGCCTCGATATGGTAGCCCAGCATTAGGGCGCCGACCGCGTTGGGATCGATGGCCAAGGCCCGGTCTCGCGCCGCCGAGGTTTCGCGCACCAGCTGAGCCAAGCGCGGCCAGTCCCGATTATGGCGCGCCTCATGGGCGGCGGCGAGGGTCGGGAGCGCGCCAGCGACGATACGGACCGCTTCAGGGTTCGGCGGCTCGCGCGCGGTCGGCGCACCCGCCAACCGGTCGCCCAGCCAGATGGCCAGATAGCGGGCTGTCGCCGAGACGGCGCGTTCCTCCACGGAGGGGTCGGGAATCGTTCTGCCGTCGAAGGTCGCCGCCCAGAGACGCGCGCCGGACCGCTGATCGTTCAGCGTCAAGGCCACGATCGGCTGTGGCGCGGCGTGGGTCACAACGCCACTTAACCGCAGATCGCCGCCGGCGTCGTTGGAGCCTCGGGTCTCGACCAGTCGCAGGCCGCGCATGTGCGAGACGGTGGCGCGAAGCTGCGTCGTCAGGCGGGCGGCCGTGTCGGGGTCATCGCCCGACGCGGCGGAGAGCGCGACGACGACGATCGTGGGCGGCGTGGGCGCCGGCGGGCCGCGCCACAGCCATAGTCCGCCGACAACCAGGATCAGGATCGACACGAGGGCGATCCCGACGGCCCGGCGGGACCCCAGGCGAAACACCGCGCGTGGTTTCTGGTCACGTTCGGAGTTCGCGTCGCCGGCCGATCGCGCGCTTTCCGAGGGCGGCTTGGACAGCGGCTCGATCCGGTAGCCCACCTTGCGCAGCGTGCTGAGCCGGAAGGCGCCGGTGATTTGCGACAAACGGCGGATGCGGGAAATGACGCGGTTGATCGCGTCCTCGCTGACGCCGCGTCCGTCCCAGGCCTGGGCGACCAGCGTATCGCGGGACACGACGCGCCCCTGGCCGCGTACCAGGACCAGCAGAGTGCGCATGACCTGCGGCTCCACCGAGACGGCGCTGTCGCCGTACAGAATCTCGCAGGAAGAGGGACGCACAATGGCCTCGCCCAGCGGCAGGTCAGGTTGATCGGCCAATCCGGTCGTCATCCGCTCCCCCCGGTCGCCCCCTTGGGGCCGCGCCCCGATCAGCCTTGGTAAGCCATATGGATCGGGAAGAAATCAGTTTCGCGTCAGGTTGAGGTCCTTTCTCACCCGCCGCCGAACACGCACGCTCCTGGACAGGTTTCAGGGGACGGATGCATGACGGTGATTTCTGCACAACGCGGGCGGGTCGGAACAGAGCGGCTCTTTTTCCTGATGATGGCCCTGGTCATCGCGGCGACGGTGGTCTTCGGGTTCAGCGTGAGCATCGCCCGGCCCGAGGTTGGGTTCACCGCCGCCCCGCCGCAGGTCTACGTCCACGGGGCGGTCTTCTCGCTGTGGATCGTCTTCTTCGTCCTGCAAAACACCTTGGTCGTGGCCGGCGCGGTCGGATGGCACCGGCGCCTGGGCTGGATGGGCGCGAGCCTGGCGATCCTGATGGTGGGGCTGGGCGTGACCACGACCGTGATGGCCCTCCAGCAGCACCGCGTCCCGCCGATCTTTCCGCCGAGCGTCTTCCTGATGGTCGACGTCGCGGGCGTCGTCACCTTTGGTGGCCTGACCGCCGCCGCGGTCGCCATGCGCGGCAAGCCCGCCTGGCACAGGCGCCTGATGCTGTGCGGAACGATCATGGTGATGTCGCCTGCACTGGGCCGAGTCCTGCCGATGGCCGCGCTCGGCCCGCTGGCCACTTGGGCCGTGTCTGTCAGCATGGTGGTCTACGTGGGCACGGGCGTGGCGTTTGACCGGGTCGCCCTGGGCCGGGTTCATCCGGCCTATTTCTGGGGCATGGGGGCGATCGCTCTCAATCAGGGCCTTATCGGGGCGCTGTCCTTCAGCCCGCCGATCCTATCACTCACCGCGCGCTTGATGGGATGACGCCGCGAGCGCCCGTTTCAGATCAATTTGGAGAACGACCCATGGATGACGACGCCGGTCCCGAAACCGTCATGACCGCATTCGAAACGGCCTGGAACACCCACGACATGCAGGCCTTCGCGGCGCTGTTCCATCCCGACGCGACCTTCGTCAATCGCTTCGCTACCTATTGGAGGGGCGTTGAGGCGATCGTCGCGGGACATCGCGCGATCCATGAGACCATCTATCGGGACTCCCGCCTCTCCATCGACGCGCCCGACGTCGACAAATTGTCGGAGGAGGCCGCCATTCTGCATTGCTGGACACGGTTGACCGCCGGAGAGGCCCATCCCGCCGGGCCGCACCAAGTGGACACCCTCATCCTGGCCGTCGTCACGCGGCGTGAAAGCGTTTGGCGCATCCAGGCGGCCGAAAACGTCACCCTGAGCGATCCCCGCTCCGGCAAGGTCATCTTGCGGAATTGACCCGGGCCAATTCCACATCTCTGCTCGATCAAACGGCGCTGATAGCAAAGGGTCCGCTCCCCACCCTTCTCTGGCCCTCGCGACGTCCGGTTGTGGGCTGAGCCTAACGGCGCCGCCACCCGTCCGCTTCGCCGCTGGCCCCCGCTGTCCGCGCCTCGCCCCAAAGGCTTAGGCTCTCCGCCGTCCGCCCGGCAGGGTCGGTGCATGACCTCGCTGTTCAATCCCGTTCTCGTCCTGCACATCGCCTTCGGCTTCGCGGCCGTGGCGGCGGGGCTCGCGCCGATCTTCACCCGGAAGGGATCGCGGGCGCATCGCCTGTCCGGACGGGTCTTCGTGGGGCTGATGAGCGTCCTGCTGATCGCCGCCTGGACCATGACCGCGCTGCATTTCAGCGCCTATTTCGTCGCCCTGTCGGCGACCGCGACCATCACCGTCTTTTCCGGCGTGCGGGTGCTGGGGCGCAAACGGCCCGACCTGGATCCAGCCCAGCGCGCCCGCCCCGTGGACTGGATCGTCACCCTGGCCGTCGTGGCGATCGGTCTGTGGGTGCTGGCCCTGATCCTGATGGGGCGGACGCCGGGAAAGACGACCGTCAGCGCCGCCCTGGCCTATGCGGCCCTGACCTATGGCGGCTGGGACCTGTGGCGGTTCGCCCGGCCCACGGCATGGCCTTTCTCGCCGGAGCTCTGGACCTATGAGCATCTAGCGAAGATGTTGAGCGCCCATGGAGCGGTGTTGAGCGCCTTCTCGGGCAACTTCCTGACCTTCCTGCCCACGCCATGGAGCCAACTCTGGCCAACCCTGCTGTTTCAACCGATGGCGCTGATCTGGATCGCCGTGCTGGTCGCGCGGCGACGGCGTGGCTCGGCGTCCGACTGAGGCGGATCTCGATCACCGCCTGGGTCTGGGCCTTCGCCGTCTACAGCTACACGGCCACGACCGTGTCGGCGGCCTGGTTCGCGCGACGGTTCGCGGCCGAGCGCGGCGAGGGGCTGGGCGTCGCGACCTCGCTGCTCTGGCAAGGGGCGATCTATGCCGCGTGGCTGCCGGTGGCCGGACTGACGTGGCTTCTGCTGCGGCGGTGGGGACCCGGTCCGCGCGGTCTGGCCGCCTTGGCGGTCGCGGGACTGGTGGTCGTGCCGCTCGAGGCCCTGGCCGCGAGCGCGATCGACGGTCTCTTCCGGGGCGTGCCCGTGCTGGCCCGCGCCCTGGGACGGACCCTGGAACGCGTGCCGGTCTCGATCCTGCTCTACACCGCCATCGTGGCGATCGGCCTGGCGGTCGCCCACCACCGCCGGGCCGCCGAGGCCCGGGCGCGCACCCGGGACCTGGAAGCCGCCTTGGCCGACGCGCGCGAAGCCCTGGCCCAAGCGGCGGGGGCGGGGGCCGGGGCCGCGCCGGCGTCCGAGCGCCTGATGGTGATCGCCGGCGCGCGACGCGTGCCGGTCGAGGTGGCGCGGGTCGAATGGTTCGGCGCCGCCGACAACTATGTCGTCGTTCACTGGGACGGTCGCGAAGGCCTGCTGCGCGCGACCCTGTCGAGCCTGGAGGCGCGGCTGGATCCCAAGGTCTTCGCCCGCGGCCATCGCTCCGCCCTCGTCAATCTGGCCCGGGTCGGCGACGCCACGCCGCTGTCGGACGGCTCGTGGCGATTGACCATGGAAAGCGGCGCGGAGGTCGTGACCAGCCGCACCTACCGCGACGACCTGTTGCGACGGCTGGGGCGCTGACGGCGGCTTTTTGACCAAGCTTGACCTGGGGTTGCGCGGGCGTGGCCAGGCGCTACTCTGGCGCCCTTCGGGGGATGTCATGATTGTAAAAGCGTATGCCGTGGCGGCCGTGGCCGTCCTGGCCGGGATGGTCGTCGTCGGTCCGGTGTCGGCTCAGGCCCCCGTGAAAGCCGGCCCCGCCAAGCCGGCGGCGGCCAAGGGCTCCAAGGTCATTCTCTATGGCCCGCCGCCCGCCTGGGTGAAGCCCGTCCTCCTGCCGCCCACCCCCAAGGCCGAGCCCGGCGCCGCCTGGGCCCTGCGGCTGTCGGACGCCCAGCTGTCGCTGGGCGGGCCGGACGGCGACCAGTCCTATGTCGAGATCGCCTTCGATATCCTGACCGAGGAAGGCCTGGCGGCCGGCAGCCTGAACCAGGAATGGGACCCCGAGAGCGAGACGGTGACCATCAACCGCCTGACCGTGACGCGCGACGGCCAGGTCATCGACGTGCTGAAGTCCGACAAGTTCGAGGTCCTGCGCCGCGAGACCAATCTGGAGTCGGCGATGCTGGACGGGCGGCTGACCGCCGCCCTGCAGATCAAGGGCCTGCAGGTCGGCGACACCCTCGACCTGGCCGTCAGCCGCACCTATCGCGACCCGCTGGCCGGCTCGCGCTCGGAATATAGCTCGGCCGTCGACCACGCCGGCGTGGCCGGGCGGGTGCGCTACCGGGTGCTGTGGCCCAAGGACCGGCCGATGCGCTGGCGCAAGGGCGTGGACCTGCCAGCTCCGACCGTGGTCGAGACCGCGACGGGCAGCGAGCTGACCCTGGACCTGACCGACATCAAGGCCCCGGTCGCCCCGGTGGGCGCGCCGCTGCGCTATCTGGACGTCCGGTCGCTGGCGCTGACCGGTTTCGACGACTGGGCCCAGGTGTCCGGCCTGATGGCCCCGCTCTACGCCAAGGCCGCGACCCTGGAGTCCGACTCGCCGCTGAAGGCCGAGGCGGCCAAGATCGCGGCGGCCAGTCCCGATCCGACGGTGCGCGCGGCCCTGGCCTTGAAGCTGGTGCAGTCGCGGGTGCGCTACGTGTTCGTCGGGCTGGACGGCGCGGGGCGCAAGCCGGCGGCGGCCGACGACACCTGGCGTCACCGGTTCGGCGACTGCAAGGGCAAGACCGTGCTGCTGCTGGCCCTGCTCAACGAACTGGGCATCCCGGCCGAGGCGGCCCTGGTCAATTCCAGCGGCCTGTCCGACGGGCTGGACAAGCGCCTGCCGGGCCTGGACCCTTTCGACCACGTGATCGCCCGGGTGACGATCGGCGACAAGGTTTACTGGCTGGACGGCACGCGCTTAGGCGACGAGGCCTTGGCCAATATCGAGACGCCCGGCTTCGTCTGGGCCCTGCCGCTGCGTGACAAGGGCGGGGCGCTGGTGCGCATGGAGCGCCAGCCCGCCAGCCGCCCCTACACCGAGTTCGTCACGGTGGTCGACGCCTCGGCCGGGATCGACGCCCCAGCCCAGGTCACGGTCGAGGCGGTGTTCCGCGGCGACACGGCCATCGAAACCAACCGCGCGATCGCGGGCACGCCGCGCGACGAGGTCGCCCGCAACACCAAGCGGACCTGGGGAAGCGAGATGTCGTGGGTCGACTTCTCCGATGTCGACTGGACCTATGACGCGGCAGGGGCCCTGTTCATCCTGACCCTGCGCGGTTCGGGCAAGATCGACTGGTGGGACGCCAACGGCGGGGCCCGCCAATGGGACCTGACCAACAGCCAGTTCAGCTTCGGCACGTTCGAGCGCGACAGCGCCCAGGACGCCGAGGCGCCCTACGCCATCGGCTTCCCGGCCGCCAGCCGCTGGGTCACGGCGGTGTCGCTGCCCGACAAGGGCGAGGGCCTGGCGATCCAGGGCCGGACGCTGGACGAGATGATCGGCGGCCTGCGGGTGCGCCGGACCTCCGAGACCGATCACGGGCGCACGACCATGGTGCGCAGCCTGCGCAGCATGGGTCCGGAGATCACCGCCGCCGAGGCCAAGGTCGCGACCGACCGCGCCAAGCGCGACAAGCTGGGGGTGATCGCCGTCAACATCCCGCCGAAGGGCGAGAAGATCCTCAAGGCCAAGGGCGACGACAGCATCCTGTCGGACGCCTACGACGCCTGGAGCGCGGGGCGCGAGGACGAGGCGCTGCGCCTGTTCGAGAAGGCGCGGGACGTCGAGGGTTCTCGCACCCAGGCCTGGATTTGGATCATCAATGTCTGGAAGCAGCGCAAGGCCTATGACCGGGCGTTGGAAATGGTCGACCAGGCCGCGCGCAAGGACAAGGGCAAGGATGGCGACAAGGCCGACACGTGGAAGGCCCAGCGGGCCAGCGTGCTGATCGCCGCTGGACGCCAGGACGCCGCGGTCACGGAACTGACCGCCGCCGTCGCGGCCTCGCCCAAGTCGACGGAGCTGCTGACCACCCTGGCGCGGGCCCACAAGGCGCAGGGCCATCCGGAACTGGCGACCCAGGACCTGGACCGCGCGGTGGCGGTGGCGCCCGAGAACAAGGGCGTGTCGCGGACCCGCGCCTTCCACGCCATTTCGCTCAAGGACTATCCCGACGCGGTGCGCCGCTACGAGGCGCTGATCGCCCAGGACCCCGACGACGTCGCCAACTTCACGGGCCTGACCGCCGCCTACCTGGCCGCCGGAGACCTGGACGAGGCCGGGCGTCAGATCGACGAAGCCCTGCGCCTGGATCCGCTGAACACCATGATCCTGGCCCAGCGGTCCGACCTGAACCTCGAGCGCAAGCGTTACGACCAGGCCCTGGCCGATTCCGATCGCGCTCTGGCCTTGCGTCCCGAGGTCGCCGCGTTGTGGAACGGCCGCTGTTGGGTGCGGGCGGTGTGGAACAAGGACCTGGACAAGGCCCTGGCCGACTGCGAAGCGGCGCTGAAGACCTCGCCGCGCCTGGCCGTGGCGCTCGACAGCCGGGGCCTGGTACGGTTCCGGCAGGGCCAGTTCGAGGCGGCGGTCCGCGACTATGACGCGGCTCTGGTCGAGTCGCCCAAGCAGGCCGCCTCGCTCTACGGACGAGGCCTGTCGCGCCTGAAGCTGGGCCAGAAAGCCGAGGGCCAGGCCGACCTGGCCGCCGCCCTCGCGATCGACGACGGCATAGCCAAGCGGTTCGAGCGGTATGGGCTGAAGGCGGAGTAGGGCTTTTCTTCCTCTCCGCTCCTCCAAACGGTTGTCATCCCGGAAGCCTCGCAGAGGCTGTCCGGGACCCAGGGGACTGGGCAAAGGCCTTGCGGTTCACCTGGGTCCCGGACAAGCGCTGCGCGCTTTCCGGG
>FTJN01022130.1_pt1 | contig 10532 bp, 11 predicted proteins | sample 1658361 | NCBI WGS metagenome assembly FTJN01 (sample SAMEA3914819, study PRJEB12502) | metagenome | biome: forest; material: soil | place: Canada | collected 2010-06-26 | depth 0.3 m | reverse complement strand
TCGTCAAGCGCGGCCCGGTGGCGAGCGCGCGGAGGCTGTCGAAGCCACGGAGCCCGCGGAAGACCGGCCGTTCAGGCCGGGCTTCAGATGCACGTGAGCCGGAGAGCCGAGCCCCTGCCCACCCTGCCGCAGCGACCATGCTCGCCCAGAACGCCCGGCGCGCAGCGCCGGGCCACAGCGCCGCAGGCAAGAACAAGCCGCACCCCGCCCACCCTGCCGAAGCGACCATGCGCGCCCGGAACGCCCGGCGCACAGCGCCGGGCCACAGCGCCGCAGGCAAAACGAGTCGGACCCTGCCCACCCTGCCGCAGCGACCACGCCCGCCAGGAACGCCCGGCGCGCAGCGCCGGGCCACAGCGCCGCAGGCAAAAAACGAGTCGGACCCTGCCCACCCTGCCGCAGCGACCATGCCCGCCCGGAACGCCCGGCGCTCAGCGCCGGGCCAAGCGCCGCAGGCAGCCCAGCCCAGCCCAGCCCCCGCAAGAGCATCCTCCAGCCCTAGTGGTCGAACTTGACCTGCGTCGCAATCACCTGCGTACCGTCCGCCGACAGGTTGCCCTTGACCTCGATCGTCTTGCCGACGGCGAGATCGGCCGACGTCCCGCTGGAGAACGACGCCAGCGCGTAGTTGATCGTCGTCGGGCCGCGCATCGTCAGCGTGTGGTGTGTCGCGTCCAGGCTCAGGATCGCGCCGATGATCTGGAAGCGGTCGCCGCCGCCCTGGCCGCCATGGTCGTCGTTGCTGGCGTCCACCTCCACCGAGGTCGCCACCAGCACGCCGGCGACGATGGTGCCCTGGATCTCCACGCGGCTCTGCACCGCGACGACACTGCCGGCCGGCGTGACCGTGGCGCCGCTCGCGTCCACGCTGACGCCGTCGACGACGAAGTGCGTCGCGTCGGTGGCGCTGCCGACGACGCCTTCGAGGCCGCCGCGCCGGCCGTTCGGCAGCGCCGGCACCGCCTGTCCGAACGCGGTGACGACCCAGCGGCCCTGCCCGTCGGCGTTCGTCGCCAGCACCGCACGCAGGAGTTGACCGACGCCGAACGAGGCCGGCGGCGCCAGGTTGCCGTAGCTGAAGACCTGGGAGCCGATGGTGAACGTGTGGGCCGCGGTGTCCACGGCCGTCGGCGCGCCGCGGATCGCGAAGCGCGGGGCGTTGGGCACCGGGTCGATGCGCGTCGCGACGTACACGCCCGTGGCCTTGTCGAACAGGGACGACACCGCGACGACGCTGCCCGCGGGAATGGACGCGGCACCGCTGCCGAAGCCGTCAAGCGCCGTGAGGGCCAGCACGCGCACCGGCTGCCCCAGCACGGCCAGCCGCCCGCTGGCGGCGTCGTACGCGGCGGTGACCGGGCCGACGAGGTCGACGTGCACGTGGATCGCGCTGGCCGCGGTCGCGCCGTCGGTGACGACGCCGCCCTGCACGTCCACCACGGTGCCCAGGCGCAGGTCGCGCGAGCCCGACAGCGCGTTGCCGTCGTCGTCGACCACGCTCGCGGCGGAGTCGTCGAAGTGCACGCCGTTGACGATGATGGATCCGAAGCCCGTGATCGGACCTTGCGAGAAGCTCAGCGGCGGCGAGCCGGTGCCGCCGGCGCCCACCCCGGAGTCCGCGCCGCCGCCGCCGCAACCGGCCGCCAGCGCGGTGGCGACGAGCAGCGCGGCGAGCGCGCGCCAGGAGCGGGCAAAGGACGGCGAGGCGGTGGACATGGGGTGGGTTCCCGTCAGGTGGTGGGCGGCTTCGCCGCCCTCGCGGGCCGGGCGACGGCCGCGTCGGATTTCTTCGCGCGCGCGCGCCGCGCCGCGGGCGGGGCCGGCGACGTGGATGCCGCCTCGGGCGCGACCGGTTTCGACGGCACGCCGTCGTCGCGCTCGGTGTAGGCGTACAGGCCGGCGCGGAAGCGCTGCTGGCGCACGCTCTCGGGCTCGTGCGCCTCGTCGGCGATCAGCTTCTCGATGAACGGGATCAGGGCGTCGGCCATGTCGCGCCAGGCATCGGCCACCCAGGCCTCGGCGGCCGCGATGGCGGCGGGCGACAGGCCGTCGGCGAAGACCGCACGCTCGAGGTGGCGCGGCGTCGGTCCCAGCACGTTGGCGACGGCGGCCGACAGGTGGTCGCCGACGTTGTGGGACAGGAACTCGAGCATGCGCGCGCGGTCGGTGCTCGGCACGAAGGCGTCGATCGTCAGGGTGACGCTGTCCGCCTCGGGGTCGTGGCTGGCGAGACCGAGCCGCAGCAGCTCGTCGAGCAGGCTGCGCGGGTGCACGTCCTGCGTCACGCCGCGAGCGAGCGACTCGAAGCTGGGCGCATCGCCCTGGCGTGCCAGCGTCAGCGGATGCCCCTGGGCGTCGAGGTAGGCGGGGTTCGTGCGCCAGCGCATGAACGTGTTGGCCGCGGCCGAGCGTTGCGGCTCGGCCGGTTCGTCCTCGACGCGCGTCAGGCGCGTCACCTCGCGCCGGTTGATGCCGGTGGTGGTGGCGATGCGGCTGACGAGACGGTGCGGCAGCCCGTCGGGATGCGCCTCGCGGGCCGCCTGCACCATCGCCGTCTTCAGGCTTTCCTCGGCCTGCGCGTAGGGCACGCCGCGCGCGACCAGCAGGCGCGCGAGCGGGCGCATCAACGCCTGGGTGGCGGTGAGCAAGGCCTGGTGTTCGTCGAGCGGGCTCAACGGCGGCCTGCGGAGAGCACGGAACACGAAAGCACGGGCATGGCGGTGCGGCGAAGCGAGGGGACGACACCGAAGTGTCGCCCATCCCCGCGACGGCCTGGTGCAGGCGCTGCTGCATTCCATGGGATGGCCGCCACGCGCGCCGCGCCGTCAGTCAGCCGGCTTCAGCTCGATGCGCGTCGCGTCGACGACGGTGCCGTCGGCCGAGAAGCCGCCGCGCACCTCCACGAACAGGCCGTTGGCGAGCGTGGCCGCGCTGCCGTCGTGGAAGTCGACCGCGCCCGCGTAGCTGACCGTGACGCCGCGCACGACGAAGGTCTGCGCCGTGGTGTCGAGCGCGCTGACGGTGCCGTGCAGCTCGACGCGCGAGCCGTCGTGCTCGTGCTCGTCCTCCACGCCCACGACCTTGGCGACGACGACGCCGTTGACCAGTTGGCCCTCGACCTCGACGGTGGCGCCCACGACGATGCCGGCCTGGCCGTTCGGGAAGCTCGCCGCGCTCGCGTCCACCGGGTTGCCGTCGACGCTGAACTGCGTAGCCGAGGTGAACGCGCTGATCACGCCGCGCAGGTGCGCCTCGTCGTGGTCGTGCACCAGGCGCTGGCCGTCGGCGATCGCGGTGGCCGTCCACACGCCGTTGACCGGCGTCGTGGCCAGCCGGACCGCGACCAGCTTGCCGACCGCGAGGTCCGTGGGCACGCCCGCGGTGGTGCTGAAGTCGATCGCCGTGGCGCCGATGGCCAGCGTCTTGGCCGTCGCGTCGAACGCCGTGATCGTGCCGCGGATCTTGTAGTGCGTGGCGGCGGCGTCGAGCTCGATGCGCGTGGCGAGGACGCTGTTCGACGCGGTGTCGAACTGGCCGTGCACCTGCACGACGGCGCCGACCGTGACGCCGGCGAGGCCGTTGGCGAGCGCCGTGTCGAACGCGGTCTGCGCGTCGACGGTGACGGTCTGGCCCAGCACCGTCAGCGTGCCCGCCGTCGTGTCGATCGCGGTGACCGGGCCGACCAGCGCGCTGTGCACATGGATCGCATGGGCGACGCCGTGCGCGTCGTCGTCGCCGCGGCCGCCCTCGCACTCCACCTGCATGCCCAGGTGCAGCTCGGACTCGGCCAGCGTGCGGCCGTCGTCGTCGGTGATGGTGGCGGCGCTGTCGTCGAAGCGCACGCCGTTGACGATCACCGAGCCGAAGCCGGTGATGGGCCCGGCGGCGTAGACCGACGACGGGGTCGAGGTGGTGCCGGTGGGCGCGGCGGGCGAATCGCCGCCTCCGCCGCCGCAGGCGGCGAGCGCGGCCGCGGCGAACGCGGCGCAAAGGAAGTGCGAGAGCTTCATGGCGAGTCTCCGGTCGGTGAAGGTTCGAATCAGTATAGAAGTGCATTTCGCACATTTGTTCTTCAATTTGTCAGCGCGTGTATCGACTTCGACATGGAAACCCCTGTGATTTCATACAGAATGGCGAGCCATGAGCCACCCGCTGCCCCGCGTGATCGCGCACCTCGACATGGACGCGTTCTATGCGTCCGTCGAACTGCTGCGCTATCCGATGATTCGCGGCCTGGCGGCGGTCGTCGGCGGCGGGCGCCGCCACACGCCGGTGATGCAGGACGACGGCACGCTGCGGTTCGCGAAGCTGGAGGACTACGTGGGCCGCGGCGTCGTCACGACGTCCACCTACGAGGCGCGCGCCTTCGGCGTGTTCTCCGGCATGGGCATGATGAAGGCCGCCGCGCTGGCGCCCCACGCGATCCTGCTGCCGATGGACTTCGACAGCTACCGCCTGTACTCGCGCAAGTTCAAGGCGGCCGTCGCCGAGCTGGCGCCGGTGATCGAGGATCGCGGCATCGACGAGATCTACGTCGACCTGACCGACGTGCCCGGCATCCGCGACACCATCGGCCACGACCCGCTGGGGGGCGTGCGCGCGTTCGCGCAGGAGCTCAAGAACAACGTGCACCGCGCCACCGGCCTCACCTGCTCGGTGGGCGTGACGCCCAACAAGCTGCTGTCCAAGATCGCGTCGGAACTCAACAAGCCCAACGGCCTGACGGTGCTGACGGCGGAGGACATCCCCGGCCGCATCTGGCCGCTGCCGGTACGCCGCATCAACGGCATCGGCCCGAAGGCCGGCGCCCGGCTCGACTCGCTGGGCATCCACACCATCGGCGAGCTGGCCGCGCGCGACATGGCCTGGCTGGCGCAACACTTCACCGTCAACACCGCGCAATGGCTGCACGACGTGTCGCACGGCATCGACGACCGCCCCGTGGTCACCAGCAGCGAACCGGTGTCGATGAGCCGCGAGACGACCTTCGACCGCGACCTGCACGCCAAGCGCGACCGTGCCGAGCTGGGCGACGTCTTCACGCAGCTGTGCACCCAGGTCGCGGCCGACCTCGCGCGCAAGGGCTACGTGGGCCGCACCATCGGCATCAAGCTGCGCTTCGACGACTTCAAGACGGTCACGCGCGACCAGTCCATCGGCATCCCCACCGCCGATCCGGCCGAGATCCGCCAGGTCGCGGGCCAGTGCCTGAAGCGCGTCGACCTGACGCGGCGGCTGCGGCTGCTGGGCGTGCGCGTGGGGTCGCTCTCGCGCCCGGGAGCGCCCGCGGGCGCGGCGCCGCGCGGCGCGAAGGGCAAGGCCGGCGGGCAGGCGAGCACGGCCAAGCCGAAGGCGGCCGAGGAACAACGGCCGGACGAGCCGACGTTGTTCTGAGCGTCAGTCGAACGCGAGCTCGTCGGCCTTGGCCGTCGCCGCCTTGCGGCCGGGATAGTCCAGCCAGGTCATCGCGACGTTGAGGTCGTCGACCATGCCCTCGGCCTCGACGACCGTGCCGTTGCCGCGATCGATGGAAAGGGTCGTGTGCCCGTCCTTGACCAGCGTGAGGTCGTAGCCGCGCTCCAGCGCCGCGTAGGCCGCGGCCCGGATGCACCAGTTGGTCTGCGCGCCGGCCAGCACGATGTGGGTGGCGCCCCGATGCGCGAGCTCCTGTTCGAGCGGCGTCCGCTCGAACGACGAGCTGTACTTCTTGAACAGACGGGTCTCGCCGGCGGCGGGCACGAGCTCGGGCACCAGCTGCCAGCCGGGACTGTCGTAGGGCATGTCCTCGGCCTCGTGCTGCACCCAGATCACCGGCACGCCTCGCGCGCGTGCCCGCTCGACGGCGCGCGCGACGTTGGCCGTGACGCGCGGCGCGTCCCAGGCGCCCTTCACGACGTCGACCTGGAAGTCGACCACCAGCAGGATCGTCGTGTTGCCCTCGCGTACCGTTGCCATGTCCAGCCTCCTTGCCTGAGACGCGCAGCCTACCTGATCCAGGGCCGAAGGATCACGCGCGTGGGGTCGGTGGAAGAGACCGGCTCGTCCTTGACCAGGCCGCGCCGGCGCAGGTGGCGGAGCGCCGACTGCACCGACGACTTGGACAGCCCCGTCTTGACCGCGATCGTCTCCAGGCTCGCACTGACGCGGTCGCGGCCGGTGCGCTTCGCGACCCCGGCCAGGTACAGGTAGACCATGAAGGCCGACGGCTTGCGGTCATGGCCGACGAGGTCGGGCATGAGGATGTCGACGACGTACGCGTCGAACGCGAGGGTAGCAGCCACTGCCATGGTAACCAATACTACCCTGCCCGCCCCGACCGCTCCCAGAATGGCGTTCTTTCATGCGGAGGTTTTCGCCGTGATCACACAAGTCAAGTTCGTCGGCGTCCCGGTCAGCGACCAGGATCGCGCACTGGCGTTCTACACGGACAAGCTCGGGTTCGAGGTCAGCACCGACCAGCCGATGGGCCCCGGCCAGCGCTGGATCGAGCTGCGCATCGCCAACGCGCCGACGCGCCTGGTGCTGTTCACGCCGCCGGGCCACGAGGATCGCATCGGCACCTTCTTCAACGGCTCGCTGCAGTGCGACAACGTGGAGGCCACGCATCGGCAGCTGTCGCAGCGCGGCGTGGAGTTCGTCGAAGGGCCGACGAAGCAGCCCTGGGGCACGTTCGCGAAGTTCAGGGATCCGGACGGGAACACGTTCGTGTTGTCGTCGGGTTGAGCCGGCGACGTCGCCAGGTGGCGCCAGGGCTTGCGCGGTGCGCCGGATTCAGGACTTGGCGCGCGCAGCCCGGGCCCGGCGCCGCAGCACCCGGTGCGACACGAAGCGGAACGCCACGATCGCGAGCAGGATGCCGACGAACGGCCAGGTGAGCAGCCCTGCCATCCGCTCGCCGTCGACGACGAGCATTCCGATGTAGATCCAGACGCAGACCAGGCCCAGCGCCAGGGTGGCCGCGTCGATGCGGCGCACCCCGGGATCGCGCTCGCGGTTCGTGCGGCGGCGTGCGTGGCTTCTGGCGTGCTGCATGCGCGGATTCTGCGTCACGCCCTGGCGGCTGGCAACACGACACGGCCCGAGCGACCCGGCTGCACGATCCGGGTCCCGCGCGCCTCGATCGCCAGCCTCGGCCCGGCGATTCCGGTTCACATGCTGCCCCGCGCCGACAAGGAACCGACGTGCCGCCCCCCGCGCGCCTGCCGCTCCCGCGCTACCATCACGGCACGCCGGAGGGCGCGGAGACAAGCCGACAATGACCGTGATCACCTGCATCGAAGACCTGCGCGTGCTGGCGCAAAGGCGCGTGCCGCGCATGTTCTACGACTACGCCGACTCGGGGTCGTGGACGGAAGGCACGTACCGCGCCAACGAGAGCGACTTCCACAAGATCAAGCTGCGCCAGCGCGTGGCGGTCAACATGGAGAACCGCACGCTGGCCACGACGATGATCGGCGTGCCGGCGAAGATGCCCGTGGCGCTCGCGCCGACCGGGCTCACGGGCATGCAGCACGCGGACGGCGAGATCCTGGCGGCGCGGGCCGCCGAGAAGTTCGGCGTGCCGTTCACGTTGTCGACGATGAGCATCTGCTCGATCGAGGACATCGCCGCCCACACGAAGGCGCCGTTCTGGTTCCAGCTCTACATGATGCGCGACCGCGGCTTCATCGAGCGCCTCATCGAACGCGCCCGCGCCGCGAAGTGCGGCGCGCTGGTGCTCACGCTGGACCTGCAGATCCTCGGCCAGCGCCACAAGGACGTGCGCAACGGCCTGTCCGCGCCGCCCAAGCCGACGCTCGCCAACCTGATCAACCTCGCGACCAAGCCGCGCTGGTGCCTGGGCATGCTGGGCACGAAGCGGCGCACGTTCGGCAACATCGTCGGCCACGTCGAAGGCGTCGGCGACGTCAGCCGGCTCAGCGAATGGACGGCCACGCAGTTCGACCCGGCGCTGAGCTGGGCCGACGTCGAATGGGTGAAGAAGCGCTGGGGCGGCAAGCTGATCATCAAGGGCATCATGGATGTGGAGGACGCGCGCCTGGCCGCGAACTCCGGCGCCGATGCGCTGGTCGTGTCCAACCACGGCGGCCGCCAGCTCGACGGCGCGCCGAGCTCCATCGCGGCGCTGCCGGCCATCGCCGCCGCGGTCGGCCGCGACATCGAGGTGTGGATGGACGGCGGCATCCGCTCCGGCCAGGACGTGCTGAAGGCCGTGGCGCTCGGCGCCCGCGGCACGATGATCGGCCGGCCGTTCCTGTACGGACTGGGCGCGATGGGCGAGCAAGGCGTCGCGCGCTGCCTCGAGATCCTGCGCAACGAGATGGACATCACGATGGCGTTCTGCGGCCACCGCGACATCCAGAACGTGACGCGCGACATCCTGGTGCCGGGAACGTTTCCCACCTGAGCGACGCTCGCCGGCACGGCGAGGGAACTCCGCAACGGCGAACGGCTCCAACGACCCCCTGCACCAACCGGCCACTCCAGCCGACTCGCCGATGGAATTCTGGAAGCTGCTGCTGCAGTGGTCCGCCCCCGATCCGACGCACACCGGCTGGAGTTGGCGCGGGCCGCTGCATCGCGGCATCCGCGGCGCCCAGGTGGTCTGGGACGCGCTCTTCGCCTTCGTCACCGAGGAGGCGCTGATCCGCGCGAGCTCGCTGGCGTTCACGTCCGTGCTGGCCCTGGTGCCGTTGATGACCGTGGGCCTGCGCGTGATGAACTTCTACGGCGTGTCCGAGGCCACGCGCGCCGACTTCGAGGCCATGCTGGCGCAGTACCTGCTGCCGGCGCAGAGCCGCGACGTCGTCAACCTGATGCTGCAGGCCGCGGCGCAGGTCACCCAGAACGTCGGCGCGCTGGGCCTGGCGGGGTTCTGCGTGACGCTGGTGCTGCTGGCGCGCGAGCTCGAGGGCCACATCCAGAAGATCTGCGGCAAGAAGGGCTCGCTCACGACCAGCCTGCTGCACTACGGCGCGTTCCTCCTGCTCGCGCCCACCGGGGCCCTGATCGCCTTCGGCGTGCTGCACCCGCTCGCCGCGCTGCTGGCGCTGCTGCCCGGCGACCTCTCGCGAATCAACTACCCGTTCGTGCTGACCTGCGTGGTGCTGGTCGTCACGCTGCGCGCGTTCTCGGGCTACGCCCTGAGCTGGCGCGCGAGCGCCTTCGGCGCGCTGGCGGCCGGCATCGCGGCCTGGGGCTCGTGGAAGGGGTGCGCGCTGTACTTCAGCCACTCGATGTCGCTGTCGGCCTACGGCGCACTGGCCTGCATCCCGGCCTTCATGCTGTGGGTGTTCGTCGCGTGGTGCTGCGTGCTGTTCGGGGTGCAGGTGGCGGCGAAGGCGCAGCCGTTGTGCGGCAGGGGCCCTGGCGCTCAGGGCGCGAAGCCGGCGACGGGCAGCGTCGCGAAGTAGCGCTTCAAGTACTCGACCGCCCCGCGCACCTTGGCCGCCTCGGCCTCGTCGCGCCGCGGCGTCACCGCCCACACGGGCATCGCCGCGAACGTCCATTGCGGCAGCACGCGCACCAGCGTCCCGCGCGCGAGTTCGCGCGCGACGTCCGCGCGCGCGAGACGCGCGAGGCCCAAGCCGTGCTCGCACATCTGCTGCAGCGAGAACTGGTTGTTGCTTGCGACGCGCGCCTGCACGTGGATCCGATGGCGCTCGCCGTCGGCAGAGTGCATGTCCAGCGGCATCATGGCCGGCTGCGAGGTGGCGAGCGCGCCCTTGCCCAGGCCCTTGCCCGCGCCAGGAAGCGCGGCGTTCCCGGGCGCGGCAAAGCCGTCGTGCGGCCCGTCCACCGGCGATTCGCGGGCGAACGCGAGCCACTGGTGCGCCGGCAAGTGCTGCGGTGTCGCGGGCGCACCCATGCGCTCGAGGTAGGCCGGCGAGGCGCACAGGATCATGTCGAAATCGCACAGCCGGCGCGCGATCCAGCTGGAGTCGGCCAGGCGGCCGACGCGGATCGCGACGTCGATGCGGGCGTCGATCAGGTCGATCATCGCGTCGTCCACGAGCAGCCGCATACGCAGCTGCGGCGCCTCGGCCAGCAGCGGCGCGAGCGCCGGCGCGACATGGGTGGCGAAACCGACCGGCGCCGACACGCGCAGCTCGCCGGTGGGCGCGTCGCGCGCCTGCTGCAGCGACTGGGCCGCGGCGCGCGCGGCCTCCAGCATGCGCTGGCAGTGCGGGTAGTAGCGCTCGCCCGCCTCGGTGAGCGCGAGCTTGCGCGTGGAGCGATGCAGCAGCGTCACGCCGCCGTGCTGCTCGAGCGCGCGGATGGTCTGGCTGACGGCCGACGGGCTCATGCCCAGCCGGCGCGCGGCGGCGCTCATCGAGCCGGCGTCGACGACTTCGGCGAACACGGCCAGCGGTTTCAGGTCATCCATCGATCATGAAGTTGTGCTTCAAGGTGATGGCTACTCTACCCCTCTACCGGGTCGATTGTGAAGCCGTTAATGTTCAGGCATCCACTCAGACCCTCTGGAAAACACCATGAAGATTGCCCTGATCGGCGCCACCGGCTTCGTCGGC
>FTJN01003206.1_pt1 | contig 10592 bp, 14 predicted proteins | sample 1658361 | NCBI WGS metagenome assembly FTJN01 (sample SAMEA3914819, study PRJEB12502) | metagenome | biome: forest; material: soil | place: Canada | collected 2010-06-26 | depth 0.3 m | reverse complement strand
GCCAGCTCGGCCTCCAGCTCGACATGGTGATGGTTGGTGCCTGAGATATTGCGGGTGCCGCCCGAGCCCGAACCGTGGTTGTCGATCGCCGCGTGCATGGCGTCCAGCACCACGGGATTTTGGCCTTGGCCGAGATAGTCGTTGGAGCACCAGACCACGATCTCGCTCTCGCCGCCGTCCGGACGGGTCCAGGTGGCGCGCGGAAAGGCGCCGCGATGGCGCTTCACATCGGCGAACACCCGATAGCGGCCTTCATCGCGGATCTGATCGACGGCGCTCTGGAACGCGGCTTTGTAGTCCATGGTCTTCTCACCCGACGGACTTTGACGAGTCCATTCGGTCCCTTCTCAAGGCTTGGCTTTTCGCACCGGCGACGCGGCCTGTCCACATACGGACGTCTACCTAGCGATAGATATGACGCGAATAGCCGCGTCGCTTTCGTGAATAGACACAGCCACTTGCGAGCCAGTCGCGTCTTGGACGATCAGTTCAGATCGGAGATGCGACCACGCAGCATCTGCAGCACGGCCGAGAAGTCCTTGCCGCCGAAGCCGTTAGCATCAAACAGGGCGTACAGCGCCTCGGCCTGGGCGCCCATCGGGGTCGAGGCCCCGGCCTTGGCGGCGGCTTCCTGCGCCAGCTTCAGATCCTTGAGCATCATCGCCGTGGCGAAGCCGCCCTCGTACTGGCGGTCGGCGGGCGTCGAGGGACCGACGCCGGGAACCGGGCAATAGGTCGAGACCGACCAGCATTGGCCCGACGACTTGCTGGCCACCTCGAAGAATCGGTCGGCGGCCAGGCCCAGCTTCTCGGCCAGGGCGAAGGCCTCGCAAGTGCCCAGCATCGAGACTCCCAGCAGCATGTTGTTGCAGATCTTGGCCGCCTGCCCCGCCCCATGGTCGCCGGCGTGGATGGTCACCCGCGACATCGGGGCCAGGGCGGCCTCGACATCGGCGAAGTCGGCCGCGTCGCAGCCGACCATGAAGGCCAGGGTCCCGGCCTCGGCGGCCATGATCCCGCCCGACACCGGGGCGTCGGCGAAGCGGAAGCCCGCCGCCCTCGCCTGACCGGCCACGGCCCGGGCGCTCTCGACGTCGATGGTGGAGCAGTCGATCAGCAAGGCGTTCTTGGGCGCGTGGGCCAGGACCTGGTCGCCATAGACGCCGCGCACGTGCGGCCCGGCGGGGAGCATGGTGATCACCAGGTCCGCGTCCTTGACCGCTTCGGCAACGGAAACGGCCGCATGACAGCCCGCCGCCACGGCCTTCTCCACCGCCGCCGCCGACAGATCGAAGGCGCTGACGTGATGCTGGGCCTTGGCCTGGTTGGCGGCCATGCCGCCGCCCATGTTGCCCAGGCCGATGAAGGCGATGCGGGTCATGTGAGGTCTCCTCCGGTTACGCTTGGCCGTTCAGCCTTATTTCGTCAGTTCCAGGTGCAGGTGGTCGTCGTGGCGGGCGGCGCGGCAGCCCTGGAAGCGAACCATGTCCACGCCCGGCGCCCACCGCTGCTTCAGATGGGGTTCGATCAGGATCTTGCGCAGGCCATAGGCCCTCCCCTCGGTGGTCAGCCAAGCCAGCATGGCCTTCATCCGCTCCGGGTCGGCCCGTCGCGTCACCCGCGACTGCAAAGCCGAGAAGTTCCAGCGCAGGTTCAGGCCGTGGAAGCCAGCGCAAGGCTGAACCTCCCCGGCGCGCGGCGCCTCATAGGCCCAATAGCCGATCGGGCTGGCCGCGCCATCCAGGATGGGCCGCTGATCGTCCCCCCGATAATAATAGGCCAGATCGACCTTCAGCCCGTCGCGATGCGACAGATGCGGCATCAACGGGAAGCCGTCCAGGAACGGGAAGCCGGCGTCCAGGTAGCGAGTCTTCGTGCCGGGAAACACCAGCGCCATGCGGTCGGCCAGGGCGGAGATCAGGGCGTTGGCGCGGGGCGCGGCATAGGTGCGGTTCAGAGCGCAAAGCAGCGGATTGATCGCGCCGTAGGGCCGGTCGCGATTGGCGAAACAGGGTAGCCGCTCACGACCGAGAGCCTTGGCCGCCGGCGGCACGACGGCGATCGTCACCACCGCATAGGCCAGCAGGAAGGCCAGGGTCGCGACGCCGAACGACCAGCGCCGCGCACGGCCCACCCCGGCGATGGCCAACAGCACGATCCCGCCCACCTGGGTCAGGATCGTCAGCGCCACCGCGCCTCCCAGCAGCGCGGCGAGCTTGGCGCCGCGCCGCCAGGAGGTCTTTGTCATCGCGCCCCGGCCGGCTTGCGGAACTTGTAGATGAATTGGTCGGTCTTGCCGCGGATCGACGGGTCGAAGACGCTGAGCTTGCGGGTGTCGGACGGATCGCGCAGCACGCGGCTTTCACCCTCGAAGATGAAGCCGGCGGCGGTGACTTCCCGCTTCACGGCCTCGGGGTCGATGCGGTGCAGGGTTTCGGTGTCGCGCAGGCCCGAACCCGGCTCGGCCGCGTGGTCCAGCACCAGATAGACGCCGCCCGGCTTCAAGGCCTTGAACACCTGGCGGTTGACCACCGACAGGTCGGCCGGGCCCATGAACTTGTCGTGCATGTCGTGGTAGTTCTGGGCGGTGAACACCAGGTCCAGCTTCTCTGGGGCGGCGAAGCTGGGCAGGGTGTTCAGGATCACCGACACGTTCTTGTAGTTGGGGTCGGCGGCGATGGCCTTCACGGCCGGCTCGCGCTTGGCCAGCTTGGTCAGCTCGTCGGGCACATAGGCGTAGACGTGGCCCTTGGGTCCGACCGCCTTGGAGAAGATGCGGGTGAAATAGCCGCTGCCGGGGATCAGGTCAGCGATCTTGGCGCCCGGCTTGACGCCGGCGAAGGCCAAGGTCTGGCCCGGCAGGCGGTTGTCGTCGCGCACCATGTCGGCGGCCGGACGGCCCGGATCGGACAGGGCCGCGGCGATGTTGGCGGGAATCGCCGCGGGAGCGTCGGCCGGAGGCGGCGGCGGCGGTTCCATCGGGCCCATCGGCGTGGTGGCGCAGCCCGCCAAAGCGAGTACGGCGACGAGGCTGAGTAGCGGCTTACGCATGGGTATTCCTTCCGACGACGTCTTCTTGTTGCGGGCAAGCTAGCGCAGCAATCACGCTACGTCAGCGGCGACCATTCCTGTTCCGCCGGCAAAGGCGCGAAAATCTCGTCCAGCATGGCGTCCGTAACGTCTTCAAGCTTGGCCGGATCCCATTTTGGGGCGTTGTCCTTGTCGATGATCACCGCTCGGACGCCCTCGAGGAAGTCGTGCCGACGGACGACGCGCGAGCCGATCCGGTACTCCATGGCCATGTTGTCGGCGAAGTCGGTCATCACCGCCCCGGCCTCCAGCTGACGGAAGGCGACCTTCAAGGTCTGGGGCGACTTGGTCTTCAGGGTCGCCAGCTGGGCCTTGCCCCAGTCGCTGCTGTCGGCGTCCAGGAATTCGAAGATCTGCTCGACGCTCTCGCCGACGAACAGGCGGTTGAGGTCCTGCTCGAAGCTGACCAGCGGAGCCTTGCCGGCGTCAGCGCGGTACTTCTTCAAGGTGTCGTCGATCTTGCGCGGGTCGGCGATGACCGCCTTCTTGAAGCCCTCGACGGCGCCGAACTCGACGAAGTGGGTGGCGATGCCCAGACGCAGGCAGTCCGCGCCCTTGATCCGCGCCCCGGTCAGGGCCAGCCACAGCCCCGCCTTGCCCGGCAGGCGCGGCAGGTACCAGCCGCCGCCGACATCCGGGAACAGGCCGATGCCGGTCTCGGGCATGGCGAAGGTCGTACGCTCGGTGGCGATCCGATAGTGAGCCGGCATCGAGATCCCGACGCCACCGCCCATCACCACCCCGTCCAGGATCGCCACGACCGGCGTCTCGTAGGTGAACAGCAGGTGGTTCAACTGGTACTCGGTGTGGAAGAAGGCCCGCGCCTCCTTGGCGTCGCCCGCGCCGCTGTGGGCCAGCATGCGGATGTCGCCGCCGGCGCAGAACCCGCGCTCGCCCGCATGGTCGATGATGACCATGTAGATCTCGGGATCCTCCTGCCAGTCCAGCAGGGCGGCGATCATGATCTCGCACATGGTCTGGGTCAGGGCGTGCAGCGCCTGGGGCCGGTTGAGGGTCAGCCGGCCGACGTTTTTCTGAACGCGGACAAGCACTTCGGGTTGGTCGTTCATCAGGCGTCCTTGGCGGAGGTCTTAAGCTCAAACTTGGCTTTTCGCGCGGCGACTTCGTCAGCGAACATGTCCATGTAGGGCAGTCCGAGATCGTCATCTTCGTCGAACCAGTACGCCGGAATATCGCCGTCTAAAAGTTCTGCGGTCACCCGCTGCAAGGCCAGGAACAGCGCCTGGGTGGAGTCGACCCCGCCCGTCTTCAAGTTTCTGACGTGACCGTCCGCCATCGTAATCGTTATGCGGCAAAGCCAGCTGCTTCCCCATGGCTCCGGCACGAACCAACGACAATACAGGGGCTGTGGCGCGCCACTAATGACGATCTGATAGGTCCGCTCACAGGCGACACCCTCTTCTAACGGTGGACCATCCTCATCGTCGTCGGAGACTGGCGTATCGACCGGCGATCGGTTCTCGTCCATCGCGCTCAACTCGTCCTAGGTTAGATCGTCGGTTTCGGGCTTCGCCCGCGCGGCCTCCTCACGAAGACTTCGAAAGCGTTCTATCAGGTCCGCGCCGGATAATTTGCGCGGGGCTTGCGAGCTTTCGGCGACCGCTACCGGCCCCAGCCGCGCCACGCCACGTCCATTCCGGGTTATCAAGATGGTCTCGCCGCCCTTTTCGACGGCCCGCAACAGGGCCGAGAAGTGTTTCTTGGCTTCGATCTCATCAACTTCGCGCACAGCCAAGCTCTCGATATGGTTGAGATTCAAAACATACCTCAACTCTCAAGCCCGGAACATCTCGCGCGCTATGATTACCCGCATGATCTCGTTGGTCCCTTCCAGGATCTGGTGCACCCGCAGGTCGCGGACGATCCGCTCCAGCGGATAGTCCTGCAGGTAGCCGTAGCCGCCGTGCAATTGCAGGGCGTCGTTGGCGATCTGGAAGCCGGCGTCGGTGGCGAAGCGCTTGGCCATGGCGCACAGCTTGGTGGCGGCGGGGTCCTTGCGGTCCAGCGCGGCGGCGGCGTTGCGGACCATCAGGCGGGCGGCCTCCAGCTCGGTGGCCATGTCGGCCAGCTTGAACTGCAAAGCCTGGAAGTCCTTCAGCGGCTTGCCGAACTGCTTGCGGGTCTCCAGGTACGCCTTGGCGGTGTCGAGCGCGAAGGCCGCGCCGCCCAGCGAGCAGGAGGCGATGTTCAGCCGCCCGCCGTCCAGGCCCATCATGGCGAAGCGGAAGCCCTCGCCTTCCTCGCCGATGCGGTTCTCGACCGGCACCCGGCAGTCGTCGAAGTTCACCTGCGCGGTCGGCTGGGAATTCCAGCCCATCTTGCGCTCATTGGCGCCGAAGCTCAGTCCCGCGGCGCCCTTCTCGACCACGAAGGCCGAGACGCCCTTGGCGCCGCCCTCGCCCGTGCGGGCCATGACCACATAGACGTCCGACACCCCGCCGCCCGAGATGAAGGCCTTGCCGCCGTTCAGCACATAGTGGTCGCCGTCCAGCCGCGCGGTCGTGCGCATATTGGCCGCGTCCGACCCGGCGCCCGGTTCGGTCAGGCAGTAACTGGCGATCAGCTCCATGCTGGTCAGGCGCGGCAGGTAGCGGTGGCGCAAGGGCTCGGAGCCGAACCGGTCGATCATCCACGAGGCCATGTTGTGGATGGTCAGATAGGCCGCGCTGGACACGTCGCCATGGCTGAGGGCCTCGAAGATGATCGAGGCGTCGAGGCGCGTGAGACCGCTGCCGCCGACATCCTCCTGGATATAGATGCCGGCGAAGCCCAGGCCAGCGGCTTCGCGCAGCACGTCGACGGGGAAGTGCTTTTTCTCGTCCCACCCGGCGGACTTCGGGGCAAGACGTTCCCTCGCAAAGCTCGACGCCATGTCCTGGATGGCAATCTGATCGTCACTGAGTGTGAAATCCATGCGCGAAAACCTCCCGTTCGGAGCAGACTGAACCCCGCCGCCACCTTGGTCGCTGACCTGCCCCGCGCCGTCCACTGTGTCAATCATATCGCACCCGGCGATTTTGAATGCCGCGGCGCAATAAAAGTGGGAACCAAACGTCGCATCACCCTTGATTGGTCACTTCTCCAGTATCAGATCACGCCCATCGGAGGCGTCGTCTTTCTGTCATGCGTAAGTTCACTGCCGTTTTCGCCGCCCTCGCGGCGCTGTTCACCGTGTCGTCGGTTCAAGCCGCCGACCTGGGTGTCTGGACCGGGCCCAAGGACAATGTCCGGGTCGCGATCAAGAGCTGCGGGACCAGCACCTGCGGCACCGTCGTCTATGCCAGCGCCAAGGCCGAGGCCGACGCCCGCAAGAGCGGCCTGACCACCCTGGTCGGCCAGCAGCTGCTGCGCGACTTCGAACCCACCGGCCACGGCGGCATGCGCGGCAAGGTCTTCGTGCCCACCCTGAAGGTCACCCTGCAGGGCACCGCCGAGTTCATCGACGCTCGCACCATGAAGGCCAAGGGCTGCGTCCTGGGCGGCCTGATCTGCAAGGCGCAGGTCTGGCATCGGATCGACGCCGCCCAGACCGCCAGCAACGACCGCTCGGCCGGCTAAGGCTCAGCCCTTAAGCAACCAACCGTCTTGCCTCGCGCCGCCGCCCGCGCGACACCGTCAGGCATGACCACGCCCCCGCTCGCCCCCTACCCCGCCACGCGCCTGCGCCGTCTGCGCCAGGCCGACTGGATCCGCCGATCGGTCCGCGAGACCACGCTTTCGCCGTCCGACCTGATCTGGTCGATGGTGGTGCACGAGGGCGAAGGCGTGATCCCGGTGGCCTCGATGCCCGGCGTCGAGCGCCTCAGCGTCAAGGACGCCGCCAAGGCCGCCGTGCGGGCCCGCGACCTGGGCATCCCGGCCATCGCCATCTTCCCGCACATCGACGGCGCCCGGAAGGACGCCACCGGCTCGATCGCCGCCGATCCGAACGGCGTCATCCCCCGCGCGGTCAAGGCCATGAAGGACGCCGCCCCCGAGGTCGGCATCATGTGCGACGTGGCCCTGGACCCCTTCACAGACCACGGCCACGACGGCGTGGTCGAGGGCGGCAGGATCCTCAACGACCCGACCATCGAGCGCCTGATCGAACAGGGCCTGATGCAGGCGGAAGCCGGCGCCGACATCCTGGCCCCGTCCGACATGATGGATGGCCGGATCGGCAAGCTGCGCGCGGCCCTGGAAGGCGCCAACTTCCAGGACACCATGATCATGTCCTACGCCGCCAAATACGCCTCGGCCTTCTACGGCCCGTACCGCGACGCCATCGGCTCGGCCAAGCTCTCGGCGGGCCAGGGTGACAAGAAGACTTACCAGATGGACCCGGCCAATACCGAGGAGGCCATCCGCGAGGTGATGCTCGACATCGCCGAGGGCGCCGACATGGTCATGGTCAAGCCGGGCATGCCCTATCTCGACATCCTGCGCCGCCTGGTCGACGAATTCCGCATGCCCACCTACGCCTTCCAGGTGTCGGGCGAGTACGCGATGATCAAGGCCGCTGGCCTGAACGGCTGGATCGACGAGGAACGCGCGATCCTCGAAAGCCTGACCGCCTTCAAGCGCGCCGGCGCGGCCGGGATCATCAGCTATTTCGCGCCCTGGGCCGCGGAAAAGCTGGGCTAGGACCGGATCGCCAGCGCGATCCGCAGCGTCTCAACCGCGTCCGCCAAGTCGGCGAACGCGCACCCCGTCGCCAGCGCCCGGACGCGCGACAGGGCCAGCGTCTTCGAACCGGGCAGTCTGGCCGCTTCCACGACATAGAAGCGCCATTGCTCGGGATCGCGATGGTCGGCGCTGTCGTCCGCCACGGGATGGTAGGCGAAGACATAGAGCTGCGCCCGCCGCCCCGCCTCCTCGACCCACAACGCCCCTTCCCAGCGACCCCGCCGCGAGGCGATGTCGAAAATGGCCCGGCTGGCCCCGCTCTCCGGCGCGGCCCAACTCTGGCGAGCAGCCGACTGCTTGACCTCCAACCGCGTCCTGTCGGCGTGTTCGAAGTCGTGTCCGGCATAGTCGGCGCTACACCACCGCCAGCCTTCGGGCAGCGCCGCCTCCACGATCAGTTCGGCGATCAGGCCGCGATTGACGTTGGTGACCAACGGCTTGCCGAAACAGGCCTCGGCGGCGCGCGCGGCGATCATCTCGGCCGATACCGGCGGCCGACCAGCGAGATCAGCCATGCGGCGCTCCTCCGAGTCGCCCTAGTCTAGGAGCCATCGGACGCGTCCGGCAACGACGCCAAAGGCCTGAATGACCCACACCCTCGACATCGTCACCGCCGTGATCCGCGACGACGCCGGCCGCATGCTGGTGGTCCGCAAGCGCGGCACGGCGATCTTCATGAAGCCGGGCGGCAAGCGCGAGCCCGGCGAGGACGACCTGACCGCCCTGGCCCGTGAACTGGACGAGGAGATCGGCTGCCGGTTGATCTCGGCCGCGCCGCTCGGCGCCTTCGAGGCTCCGGCCGCCAATGAGCCCGGCTTCACGGTGCGCTCGGCCACCTATCTGGCGGAAGTCGAAGGCGACATCCGCGCCCTGGCGGAGATCGAGGAACTGGCCTGGATCGACCCCGCCGCCCCCGGCGACATCGTCCTGGCGCCGCTGATGCGGGTAGTTTTGGCCGCCCTGCTCGCGCGAGAGCCAAATCCGGCGTAACCTCGTTTCCAGTGTTCGGCCGAGGCCGCGTACAACGGCCCGGTCCGAACCTCAACGATAGCGGAGGTGACGCATGGACGCCGATTTCAACGACACCGGAAAACCCGACCTGCTCGCGCACGAGCAGACCTATCACGGATTCAGCATCCTCCTGCGATGGTGCATGCTGGGCCTGGCCACCACCATCACGACCCTGACCCTGTGGTTCGCCAGCCCGGCCGGCTTCTGGGGCGGCCTGATCGTCGGGATCGTGGTGTTCGCGATCGGCTACGCCATCCTGGTGCGCCACGAGGAGAAGCAACCGCTGAACCTGTGGATCGAGGGGCGGTAGGCCTTCTCACGGTGTCATCCCGGAAACGCGTAGCGCTGTCCGGGATGACACCAGGGAGGTGATGACCCAGGCGATCGAAGTCTCGCTCTCCTCCCGGGCGCCATCGGCCAGCAGCGCCTTGATTTTCATCGGACTTCACGTTGCGGCGCACTGCGTGTCCGCGCCCCTATCGCCCCGCCCCCACAAGGCTAAGCTCTTCCCTCGGTCGAGACGGATCGGGAGGAACAATCGATCATGGCGGCGTCACCGCTGCGCAACCTGACCTCGTTCGTGCTGTTCGTGTTGGCGGTCATCGTCCTGGCGACCAGCGCCTACATGCATGCGGGCTGGAGCTTCGGCGACGCGCTCTACATGTGCTGCTGACCGTCTTCACGGTGGGCTATGGCGAGGTCCACCCGATCGACACGGCCTATCTGCACTGGATCACGATCGCCACCATGAGCCTGGGCTGCACCGGCATGATCCTGGTGACCGGCGCCCTGGTCCAGACCCTGACCCTCTTTCAAATCCAGCAGTTCTTGGGTGGAAACCGCGTGAAAAGCGACATCGACAAGCTGAAGGACCACGTGATCGTCTGCGGTTTCGGCCGTATCGGCGTCATTCTGGCCAAGGACCTGGCGGCGGGCGGCGGCCCGTTCGTGGTGCTGGAGCGCAGCGACAAGCGCTTCGCCGAAGCGCGCGACCTGGGCTATCTGTGCCTGCAAGGCGACGCCACCGACGAGACCGTGCTGATCGAGGCCGGGATCCATCGCGCCCGGGTGCTGGCCACCGTCCTGCCCGACGACGCGGCCAATGTGTTCATCACGCTGAGCGCTCGTAGCCTCAATCCGGCCCTGCAGATCATCGCCCGCGGCGAGGCGCCGACGACCGAGAGCAAGCTGATCCAGGCCGGCGCCGACAAGGTGGTGCTGCCCACCCACATCGGCGCCGAGCGCATCGCCGAGATGATCCTGTTCCCCGAGACCGCCCGCTTCCTGCGCGGTTCCGAACGCATGCGTGACTTCGAGAAGGTGCTGCGCGACCTGGGATTGGAGATGGAGGTCATGGTGGCGCGCGAGAACACCGCCGTGGTCGGGGCGACGATCGGCGACCTCGAACGCCGGGCCAAGGGGGCCTTCTTCGTGGTGCAGATCAACCACCGCGACGGCGAGACCATCACCCGACCGGGCGACGCCGTTCAGATCGGGGCCGGCGACGGCTTGGTGGTGGTCGGCCGCACGGGCGGCGAACTGAACGCCATCTTCTCGGCCCCGCCGGAGAAGGTGCGGGCTGGCCGGGCGGTGTTCTGAGGCGGACGGCGGGGGCGCGGTTTGGACGCGGCTGGGGACGCACGCATGCGTGCGTCCCCGTCAGTAGTCGATGCTCGGCGGATAGCGAGCAGAGCTTAGCGATTTCAATGCGCTAAATTATTTCGACCGAACTTATCCCCACCCTCCCGGCGTGCCGCATAATGCTTGCACCTGAAAGCATGGGAAGGGCGCACGTACGGCGACCG
>FTJN01002626.1_pt2 | contig 10632 bp, 8 predicted proteins | sample 1658361 | NCBI WGS metagenome assembly FTJN01 (sample SAMEA3914819, study PRJEB12502) | metagenome | biome: forest; material: soil | place: Canada | collected 2010-06-26 | depth 0.3 m | reverse complement strand
AAACCGCCTCCAGCCGCCTCAATCTCGCCCAAGCCTTCAACTCGCTCGGCACCACCGTGGCCCCCATCTTCGGCGGCTGGCTGATCCTGGCCGCCGTCGGCAGTCAGGTCACCAAAACCGGTGCGGAGCAGGCCACCATGGTCAATGGCCCTTATCTCGGAATCGCCATCGTGCTCGCGCTGATGGCCGTCGGCATCGGGATGATGAAACTCCCCACCATCGCTGAAGCGGAAGGCGACGAAACGCACGCCTTCTCCGCTGTGTTCAAGATCCGGCATCTGGTCCTCGCCGCCATCGCCATCTTTCTCTACGTCGGCGCGGAGGTTTCCATCGGCAGCTACCTGATCAACTTCCTAGGCGACCCGCAGATCGCAGGCATGACCGCCGAAACGGCGGCCCACTACGTCGCCATCTATTGGGGCGCGGCCATGGTGGGACGCTTCATCGGCTCCGCGCTCATGCTCAGGATTCCCGCCAACCGGATGCTCGCCTTCTACGCCGCGTGCGCCGTCGCGCTGCTGGCCATCGGGAGCCTGACCGGCGGTGGGATAGCCATGTGGGCGGTGCTCGCCATCGGCTTCTTCAACTCGATCATGTTCCCCACCATCTTCACCCTCGGCATCGACGGATTGGGCCATCTCACCAGCCGGGGATCCAGCCTGATCATCATGGCCATCGTCGGCGGCGCCTTCATCCCCGTCCTTATGGGCTGGGCAGCGGATACAGTGGGTATCCACCACGCTCTGTTCATCCCGGCGGTTTGCTATCTGTATATCATTTACTATGGGATGAGTGGGTGGCGGAAACGGACGGAAGATGGAGTCCACTAACCCTCCTTATTAGTAAGCTAGATAACGCATCTTGACAGCTATCAATTATGCTGTCATGATGTCCGGATGCGCACCACTGTAACTCTGGATGCCGACGTCGTCCGTCTGCTGCAGGACGAAGCCCACAAGCGAGGCAAGAGCTTCAAGCTGGCACTGAACGAAGCAGTGCGGATGGCCTTAAGTCCTACTTCGGGGGCGGTTGAAAATCGCCCGCCCTTCGTTGTCCGGGCCAGGCCGATGAAATTGAGAACCGGCGTCGATCCCACGCGGCTCACGGAAATGGCCGACGAACTCGAAGTCGATGCCTTCCTCACCACCACGGCCCGCCTGAGAGAATCCCAATCGTGATCTTGCCCGACGCCAATCTTCTCCTCTACGCGTATAACTCAGACAGCCCCTTTCACGCCGAATCTGCCGCGTGGTGGTCGAAATGCCTCTCGGGCTCAGAGCCGGTCGCGCTTTGTCCGGTCGTCCTTTTTGCCTTTGTTCGCATCGGAACGCACACCCGCGCCTTTGCCAATCCCATGAGCGTCGGGGAAGCCACCGGCCATATCTTGGAGTGGCTGGAACAACCCGTTTCCCGCTTCGTGGACATGGAGAAGCAGGATGTCGAGAAGGCACTCCAATTGTTGGCCACAGCTGGAACCGGAGGCAATCTCACTTCCGATGCCCAGATCGCCGCGATCGCGCTCCGTATCGGCGCGGTGATCCACACCGTCGATACGGATTTCACCCGTTTCAAAAACGTCAAATCGCTGAATCCCCTCACGAGGTAGTCCGGACAGGGAACAAATCGCCGAGGTCCAGCTACCTTCGGGCTGCCAACGCCTGATTAATCTTCCTCAGCGTAAATGGCTGCCACGCAATCATCGGGTTCATGGGAACACTGAGGGCGCGGTTGAGGAGCTGGACTTGCGTCCCGCCTTCGCGCTTGCCGGCCCATTGGGAGGAAAAGCAATCGGGGCCGTTGTAGATGCCGTAGGGGATTTCCGGAAATTGCGTGGCGTGACCGTAGAGGGTGGCGCATTTCCACTCGGCCAGCGCTTCCTCCAGCATGCCTTCCTCGGTCAGGGCCCAGACGAGCCAGTGGGCGGCCTGGGGCCAGATGCCGGCGTTTTCGCCTTCGCCCGCCGGGATGCCGCAGCGGGAGATGTCGTCCGGAGCTGGGCTGCTGTAGGGACGGCTCATGAGCATGAGACCGATGCGGGAATGGCAGTGTTTGATGGCGTTGCGGAGGGCCTCGCGGCGTTGCTCCGGGGTGCCGCACTTGCCCAGCACGGACCACGATTGCGCGTTGAGGAAGACCCGGTTCTCCGCGTGGGAGCCAACCGGTTTCCCAAAGTCGTTGTAGCCGCAACGGAACCAGCCCTTGTCGAAGGCCTCGCTGACCGCGTGGCGTAGCGTGAGGATGAAGGTTTCCATCTCCAGCGCGAACGATTTCTCGTGCCGCTGCCGGGCGATGCCTGCCATCAGTTCAAAGGCGCGGCAGGCCATGCCGGAGTTCATGACCGATTCGCCGTAGCCGAGCGCGCCCATGAGCGAGAGGTAATCGTTCCAGTCGCCCTCGCGAATCAGGATGAGGCCATGCTTGCCGGTGCCGATGTGATCGCGCACCCAGTAAAAGGCGCGCTTCATATGCTCCCAGATGGTGCCCTGGTCGCCGTCCCAGAAGGGGCAGACTTCGTCGAGCAATTCCAGCCGTCCCGTGGTGCCAACGCTTTCGCAGCAGCCGAGGACGAACCAGAGTTCGTTGTCGCTGTCGAAGTCGTGGGAAACCCGGTCGCGGCGCATGTTGTGGATCTTCGGCACATCGCCGCTGGCCAGTTGCGTCTTGGCCACGAACCGGAGCGAGGCGGCGGTCAATTCCCAATCGGCCGGGGCGAGAACCATGCTGGTCTGCGAAACCTCGCGGACGCTGAAGGCTTCCCAGCCGTAGCCGCCGAGGGAGACGTAGTATTCCTGCACGGAGCTGTCGTAAGCGGTGAAGGAGAGGAGTTGGCCGGAATTCCAGAGGCATTCGCGCGCCATCCAAGGCTCGCTCGCCGGAACCACGAAGGTGGAGAGCTTCTGCGCCCATAGGGCTTGGACCTCATCCAGGGTCGGGACCACGACCATGCCCTCGGATTCGGGGTCGTACCCGGTGATGGCATCAAAGGAGAGGTCCGCACCGGGCGCGATCTCAGTATCACGAGCGAGGCGCAAGGTATCGCTGACGAAGGCGCCTTCCCACCCGGCGGAGGTGGCGAGGAAGATTTCGCTGAGGTGGCCGTGGGTCAGGGGCGCCGTGGCCCAGCCTGGGGGTGAGGCGTGGCGGAAGGAGCCCTTGCCGGAAAGGCACGGGGTATTGCCCCGGATTTCAAGCCGACCCTGGAAGGGCGTGGCGGCCAGGTTGCTCAAGGTGAACCGGGCGTACATGCGCTTCGATTTATCGGGCGCGACATAGAACTGCTGTATCAGCCGGAGATGAATCCCTCCCGCCTCGATGACTCCGCGGTACTCGGCGAACCCGGTGCCGTAACGGATACCTTCCTTGCGGGTTAACTCGCTGTAGATCAGGGAGATGAGTTCCCCCTGGATCTCCGCCATCAGGTAAATGGAGCCGCGCGCGACGGAACTGTTCGGCGAGTTCAGCCAGAGAAAACCGTCCTCCGTGGTGAAGAGATTGACGTTGCCCCAGCGATCCGCCATGGCGGAGAGGTGGCCCGTGCCCATGAGATGGCGGAAAGAGGCGTCCGCCGCGTCGTCATCTTCCACCATCAGGTTGAAATGGGGCAGGCCGCCAGGACCCGTACCCCAGGTGCCATAGCGCATCTGCTCGATTTCCGTACACATCTCCTCAGTGAATCATGGGAGCGGAGAAGGCGTCAAACAGCGTGATTGACTAAGGCTTAATCAGAAATGAGTCCGGGAGCCTATTTCCCCGGGGCAGCGAGTTGCGAAGACAAGTGCGTGGTGGGGAATGAGAAGAGGCTATCGTTCCGGCGATTAACGCTTGATCCATAATCCTTCGGGAAGGCATTTGCCGCCGGGAGGTCGAGATGACAAGAATAGCCGCTCATGAAACGACTTTTGCCCGCCTTGGGCTGCCTCTTCCTTTCCGCTGCCCCCTTTTCGCACGCTGCCGAAACCAACGCGGCACCGCAAACGCCAACTGCTCCGGCCCCGGCTCCGGCTCCTGCCAACGCTGTCCCCGCCGTGCCCAGAGGCGTGGCCATGACGGCCAACTCCGCCGAGAGCATCACCATCACCTGGTACAGTTCGCCCAACAATGACGCCACCGGCTACACCGTCTACGGAAGCGACAAAGCAGACGGCGAATTCACCCGCCTCGGCTCCGTCACCGAGCGGACCTTCACCCAGGATAAACTCACCCCGGGGACCAACCGCTTCTTCAAGGTCTCCGCGACCAACGCGAACGGCGAAAGCGCCCAATCGACGGTCGCGCAGGGCTTCAGCATCACCCCCACGCCGGGCGCGCCTTTCCCGGTGAAGGTGGCGACCAACATGTGCACCACGCTCGGCATGCCCGTGCTGGCCGATCAAAAGCCGCTGACCGGCAAACTGGCCGATTTTGTGGATGACTCCGATGTCACCAGTTGCCGCCTGCGGAAAAACTGCGAGATCAAGATCAAGCTCGATCCGGCCATTTCCATCGAGGACGCCGCCTATCTCCTGATCAATTTCCGCTCGTCCTGCGGACAGGAGGAATGGTCGAACGACCGCTTCGCGCGCACGATCAAAAATTACGTGGTCACGGAGAGCATCGACTCGACGAACGGCAGCGACGGTACGTGGCAGGAAGTCGCCAAGGGAACGAACGCGCTGCTCGACGGCGTGATTGTCTTCCCGAATCATAAACCCAAGTGGATCGGTCTCCGCGTCACGGGGCCGATGGATCCCGCGAACACGAAGCCGGAAGATCGCCACCTTTATCCGACCGACCTGATTCTCTGCCGCCTGAACGTCTTTCGCTCACCGCCCGCCGGCTTTCGCAACGACTACTGGATCTTCACCGGGGACAGCTTGGTGGTGCAGGACATGGGCGGCGGATTCGTCAAGGGGCGCAGCGCCTGGTTTTCCGATGTCATCCGCAAGCAGCATCCCGAGCGTTACCCCATCGTGGTGCATGCGGGACGGGGCGGCGAAATGCTGAAGGACACGCTTCCACGGATGGAAAAAATCATGTCCGAACTCACCCCTGACAACGGCACGAAGGAACCGACTGGGACGATCGTCTGCTGGGAAACCGGCTTCAATGATGTCGGCCTTGGCGCCTCGCTCGGACTTGGCAATCGCTTGATCAAGAGTTACGAAGCCGCCCAAAAAATGTGCGAGAGCAAGGGATTGATCATCGTCCCGGTGCGGATTGAATTCTCCAACTACTCCCTTGATCCCATCTCCATGGAGCCAACCCGGTACAACATTTTCTACAATACCTTGGCAGTGAATCTCGGTGGAGTGGATGTCTTCTGCCGCAACTCGGCCCCCTATGCGTGTGATCCCAAGACGCAACTCCCCTTTGCCGACTACTGGACCTACACCCGAAAGAACTACGCCACCGTACTGGTGAAGAAGGATAGCGTGCACCACACCCCCGCCGGCAACGACGGCATCAACACGCTCTGGGCTGAGGTGGCGGACAAGATGATCTACACGCCCCAGAAGCCGTAGGCGTCCCCTCCCCCGTTCCTCGTTCCCAAATTTCATTTGGGAACGTCCCCCTCAGCCGCAATTTTATTGCTCCCCTTCCTCACTCACTTCCAAGAATCGCATTTAAACATCGGACACGCCCCAACCAACCACTCATGCGCCGATGAGAATCGCCAATGTTCCGGCGCAGCCACAAGACCGCGCTTGACCGGGTTCTGATGCAAATATTCCAGTTTCTGCTGCATGATGGTGTCATTGCCAATTGCTTGTGGATGCACACCTTCCTGCCAGACTTGATGCTCGCTGGTTCGCTTGTGCTCAGCGCGATGCAACGCCAATTGATCGAGAAGCCAGTCGCATTTTTCGAATTTCAGTTGTTGGAGAATGACCTGGGCAGTGAATCCCTTGAAGGAGCGCAAGGTTGCGGGGAGATCAGGTCCCGAGAGGATGGCGTGGAAATGATTATCCAGAACAACCCAGGCATGAATTTGCAGGGACTTATGCTGGCGACAATGGAGAAACGATTGAATGAGAATATCGCACCGGGCAGCAGTGGTGAAAATGGGCAGCCAGTTGACAATAGTCGAGGTGACGAAGTAGGCGGAGTGAGGTTCGTTAATGGTGTAACGGCTGCGCATGGCTGATACTGAGGCAATGAAATTGCGGCTGACAAGGGCGTTCCCAAATGAAATTGGGGAACGAGGGGAAGTAAGACTCCAAGGTCTATACTAGCGCTTCGCCCCCGACCTGCGCTAGTGTCCCATCCCAACCATGGCCTCCAATCGTTTTGACCGACTCGAACAGTTCGCCGTCGATGTCATTCTGGAGCGCCGGTGGGGATTTCGTGCGGGTGTTTTTCGCCTGTTGCTCTGGTTTCTGTCCATGATCTACCGTCAGGTCGTGCGGGCGCGACTCTGGTGGTTTGAGAGCCGTCTCGGATCGGTTCACCCCCTGGGCTGTCTCGTCATCAGCGTGGGCAATCTCACCGTGGGCGGCACGGGCAAGACGCCGGTCGTGGAACTTTTCGCGCGCGAACTCACCCGGCGCGGCCGCAAGGTCGCGGTGCTCAGCCGGGGTTACAAGAGCCAGCCCGCTCCCTTTCCCCAGACGCTGGTCGACCGCTTTCGTCCTTTGGAAAAGCGTCACCCGCCGCGCGTCGTTTCGGATGGTCGCTCTCTCCTCCTCGATTCCGAGATGGCCGGCGACGAGCCCTTCATGCTCGCCTCCAATCTCAAGGACGTGCTCGTGCTCGTCGACAAAGACCGGGTCAAAAGCGGCCTCCACGCCATCCGCAAGTATGGCTGCGACACCCTGCTGCTCGACGACGGCCTGCAATTTCTCCGCCTCAAGGAGCGGCTCGATATCGTACTGGTCGACCGCGAATCGCCCTTCGCCAACCGCCATCTCCTGCCCCGTGGCCTGCTCCGCGAACCGCCGGAGCAGTTGCGCCGGGCCCACATCATCTTCATCACGAAATGCGATGGCCGCGACATCTCCGATCTCCGCCGCGAACTCCGCCAGTACAATGGTCACGCCGAGTTCGTTGAGTGTTCCCACAAGCCGCTCCACCTGGAGGAAATCTTCACGCACGAAGTCAAGCCGCTCTCGTTCCTCAAAGAACTCCGCGTCGGTTCCATCTCCGGCATTGCCCGCCCCGAGAGCTTTGAGGAAGGTCTGCGCAAACTCGGCGCGGAAGTGATCTATGCCCGCCGCTTTGCCGATCACCACCGGTTCAGCGACACGGAAATCGCCAAGATGTTCGAACGCAGCAAGGCTCGCGGAGCCCGGGCGATCCTGACCACGGAGAAGGACTCCGTCCGCTTTCCACGCTTGGGCAAGCGCTCGCTGCCCGTCTATTTCCTGCGCGTCGAGATCGATATCATTCGCGGGCACGACGCCTTTCAACGCTGCCTGGAACATCTCTGCCGCTACGATGGAGGAACCGTGGCGGCCCCGGTGAAATAGAAGTCGATTATGAAGCGCATCCTTTTTCCCCTTGGCGGGGTTCTGCTCTGGCTGATCCCCTTCATCGTTTTTTGTGCACTCGTGATCCACGATCCCGAGAAACGTTCGGTGACCAGCCTTTATCACGACGCCAGCGAACATTGGTGGGCAGGCGAAGGCCTCTATGTCGGCCCGGGCGGGATGAATTATCTCCCCTCCTTCGCCGTGCTCTTCGCCCCGTTCCATCTTTTTCCGCGCGCCTTGGGCGATATCCTGTGGCGCGGCTTGGCGATGGGCCTGCTCATCTTTGGGATCTGGCGCGCCCTTCGGGTCCATTTCCGCGAGAACCTTGCGGAGTCGTTCCTCTGGACCTCGCTCATGGTCATGCCGATCAGTCTCGCTGCCCTCCGCAACGGCCAGGCCAACGCCATGTTCAGCGCGCTTACGCTTTGCGCCATCGTCTTTCTCTCCGAGAAAGGCTGGTGGAAAGCGGCGGCGTGCATGAGCTTCGCGGTGATGGTCAAGCCCCTCGGCATCGTCCTGATGTTGCTGACACCCGCGCTCTATCCAGCGATGTTTGTGCCGGTGCTGGTGGCGTTCTTCGGGAGCTTCGCTCTGCCGTTTTTCTTCGCCTCGCCCGGTTATGTGCTGGAGCAATACCGGGCCTGCTTTGCCAATCTCTCCTCCTGCGCGGTCGTCTCGGAAAACCGCTTCGCCGATATCAACGGCATCATCCGCTCCCTGGGCTTCGAGTTGCCAGACCGCGCCTCGAAGCTGATCCGGGCGGGAGCCGGAGCGGCCTTCCTGGGGCTTTTCTTTTTCGGCGGGCGCCGCTGGCGTGAACCGGAACGCGCGCTGTGGCTCTATGCCTTGGCAACGGGCTACCTCATGCTGTTCAACCCGATGAATGAGTACAACGGCTACGTCATCTTCGCACCCGCGATGGGCTTATGGTCGGTCTGGCTGATCCGCCACACGGAAGCCAAAACGCTCGGCTGGGTACTGGCGGGGCTCACCGTCTCCACCGTGTTGGTGCCCACCTTGCTCCAGCCCATCTACCGCAACGCGCCGGGAATCATCTGGCCGCCCATCGTCGCAACCTTCTTCCTCCTTCTCTTGTCGGCGCGGATTTTTCGGCTCGTTGGTCCCGCCCCCAGAGGTCGATAGCGACTAGTAACTGCTCCGCTGTCGGAAGATGGCGAAGCCATCGTGATAGAACAACAGTCGTCGCTTGGATGGCGATGGTCAGCAAAAATCGAACGTCTCGGACCTTTTCGCGGATAAAGATAAATGACGATAGGCCCTAGAATTAATATTGAAATAGTTGTAAGATGCGTAAGTGCCTGTTGAATCCAACCTCACTCCCCCCCAAGTCTTCGACCCGCAGACTTGGGTGGATCTCCTTACCGTCCATGCACTTAAACGGGATATGTTTAGTGCCAAAACGCTCATGGCGATACATGAGGGAGTCGAGCAACTGGCCTTAAGCCGGGCAGCAGGAGATGGCGCTGTTACTATTTCCAGCTTTCATAAAACACTTTTCGAGCGTCTTTACCGCTCTTTCAACAACCCCTCCCTGTTGAAGGAAGTGGGCCTTGTCTATCTCGACGAGTTCCACATGGCCAGCATTGCGCTGAAGCATTTCGATCTCGCCCACCAACTCGGGCCGAAGGATCGCGACATCGAACGCCTGCAAAAGGCCGCCGCCCTCGCCATGGCGCGAAAGCTGACCGATCAGCCAGGCCACAGCGGTCTAAGCGAAGCCATCCACACCACGCCGGAGGTCGGCACGCTCCTGCGCAAGACGGTCAATCTTTCCGACGTCCTGGAAACACGCCGCCATCTCGACGAAACGACCGACGAACTCAAGCGCAAGCAACAAAACTGGCTGAAAAGCGGCTCCCTCACCAAGAAGAGCCAGCGTCTTACCGCCGATTACAACCGGGTCCTCAGCCAGGCGCAAAAGAAGATTCAGCAGACCGATTTTGCAGGTGCCTTCGGCTCGCTCGATGAAGCCCAGCGGCTGGGCGCGCCGAAAGAGGAATTGCTGGCCGCTTATGCCAAGCTGGGACTGGCCGCATTCGACAACGGACGCATGGAGGAGGCGCTCGACGCGTTCCTGCTAACTCGCGATCTGAGCCCGGAGGCCGTCGAAGGCTGGTTCAATTGCGGACTCGTTTACCAGAAAGTCCGGCAGTTTGACGATGCGCTGGCTTGCTACCAGGAATCGGTCCGGCTGGCCCCGAAGAATCCCAAGGCTTGGTGCAACCTGAGCTCCGCCTATTTTGAAAACGGCAACTACGAGGAAGCCGAAGAGGCCGCCCGCGAGGCGTTGAAGGCAAAGAGCGACTACGCCCGGGCCTGGGATAATCTGGCCGCCTCGCTGAGCGCACTCAATCGCCTGAACGAAGCGGCGGAAGCCTGTCAGGAGGCTATCCACATTCAGCCGGCGCTGCACGGTGCGTGGTTCAAGCTGGGGGTGATCCATTTCCAGCAGGAAAACATGATGGTGGCCCAGGAAGCCTTCAACATGACGGGGGACAATCCCGATTATTTCCCGTACGTGCTCTACTACCTCAGCATGATCGATTCGCGCCGCGGGGAGCTCGATTCCGCCCTGCAAAAGCTGAACGAGGCGCGCAATGCCGATCCCACCAACGATCTCGAATTCCCCGCTCTGCGCGAGCTGGCCACCGCCCTCGCCCGGCTGGGACGCTATTCCACTTCGGCCGATTTCTATACGCAAATCACTGATCGCCGCCCCGATGATTTCTCCGCCTGGCTGGCGCTGGGAACGGTATTGCACCGCGCCCAAATCAACGAGCGTGCCCGCGAGGCCTACATCCAGGCCACGGCGTTGCAGCCGGACAATGCAGCCGCCTGGCACAACTTGGGCCTTTTGGCTTCCGATATGGGTAACTTGGAGGAATCCCGGGATTGCTTCCAGCGCGAGGTCGATCTCGCCCCCGGCGATGCGAAGGCGTGGTATGATCTCGGCGTCAGTCTGCAGGGTCTCGGCCAAGAGGAGGAAAGCACGGCGGCGTTCGAACGCGCCGAGGAATTGGTGCGGTCCCTAGCCCGCCGGAGTAGCGATCTTTCGGCGGCTCTGAGTATTGTGCGCAGGCTGAATCTCGGCGAGCGGGTGTTGAAGATGGAGTAGGTACCGGTTCCCTGCCTTAAGCATTGTCATCCTGAGAACCGATACCCT
>FTJN01064868.1_pt1 | contig 10668 bp, 23 predicted proteins | sample 1658361 | NCBI WGS metagenome assembly FTJN01 (sample SAMEA3914819, study PRJEB12502) | metagenome | biome: forest; material: soil | place: Canada | collected 2010-06-26 | depth 0.3 m | reverse complement strand
TGCCGCTGCTTCGCCTCGGTCGGACCCCAAGCCGGTTTCTCCACCCGGGCTACGTCGTGATACCACGCGATGGCAAAGGCATCGTCAAAATTCTTCACCCGCTTGATCAGCGAGACTTCATCGCCCTTCTCGCCATTCGCGTGATCCTTGTAAAACCACAGCCCGTCCTTTTGAAACACGGAAAAGCTCTCGTTGGCATCCTCCCGAAACGGGGAACACATCGATTTCTTGGGCTCCCCCGGAAGGTCCAACACCTTCCAAAGTTCCGGCATGGGGAGGCGCTCTTTGCACAACTCCAACGATTTTCTTCTATCCTCGATCGACATCGTTTAAGAAGGAAAAAGCTCCCCGTTCGCGGGAAGGTTACGCATCCAAAGAACTTCCGTGCGTTTCGCGCCGCCATCGGCAATCGCCGCCCGCGTCTCCCTCCGCCACCCGCTCAGGGCATCGTCGTAAAGCTCATTGGGATAGCCGGATAAAATCACCATCCCTTGCAAGCTTTCGAGACACTTCAACAAATGGAGATGGGCGATATCGTCCAACTCATGCCGGTAATCGGACCGGCCGTCTGTCCGGGTGGAGAAGACATAGGGCGGGTCGACGTAATGCAACGTCGTCTCCGCATCGTGGATTCGCATCACCTCCACGGCATCCCGGTTTTCGATCACCACGCCTTGCAACCGTTCGGTGATCAGCTTCAACGCCTCGGGATAATTCTGCCAATCCCGCGCCGGCGTCCTTCCGCTCCCGGAGCTTTGCTGTCTAAACCCGGTCCGCATAATCGCCCCATCGGTCGTCTCGCGAAAGGTGTTGCTCCCAAAGCCCATGAACGTCCGCGCAATCGTCCGCCTCGCTTGCTCCAGCGGGTCCGCTATCCGTTCATAGGTCCTGTCGTATTCGTCGCGGGAATAGGGCGTCAGGGTCAACAGGCGGCAAAGTTCATCGCCTTGGTCCCGCGCCATCCGGAACACGTTCACGATCTCGCCGTCAAGATCGTTGTAGACCTCCGAATGACTGCGCGATTTCCGCAACAGCACACTTCCGCCCCCGCCAAACGGCTCCACGTAACAGCGATGCTTGGGAAAAAAACTGGTGATCCAATTCGCCAGCATCCACTTCCCCCCGTGATACCGCACAATCGGCCTGGTAAGTTCTATCATTGGTAAATCCTTCTCTCGTACCCCCGCCGCGATCTCCGCGCCGCCGCGTGAAACCTTCCCAAAAAAGACAGCCGCCCCCACGCGGGAGCGGCTGCTTCCGATGCTGTCTTAAAGCTTCAAACCGTCCGCAGTCGGCTCGATCTTGGGCGAAGCCGGGTTGTAGCTTTCCGGGTAGGGGTTTGCCTCGTTCTGCTCTTTCAGGTCCATCCCCAACCACATGATGACCATCTGAAGTTCCGTAAAGGCCAGGCTCCGTTCCCGGCTCTTGCGGTTGCTCGTCTTGATCCGCTGCAGGATCGCATCAAGGTCCTTCCGGAACTGCTTGGTTTCGGCCACCGGGTTCAGCGGGTCATGATTGGGGCGATCACGGTTGTTGGAATCCGGAACGGGGTCGAGCTTCCCAAACTCCAGCAAAACGGCCATCGCCGCCGCCTGCCATGCCGCCTGCAACGAAGGCCGCACATCCGGCCACTGGGGAAGAGCATCGCCGGTGAAACTCTTCCAATTGACCGAGCCGCAATAAGCCTCGTAGGCGATCTGTTCGGGGCTTGTGCGCCGGGGAATGTTGTCCCCCTTGTTGCGTATCCCTTCCAACACGGCACCGAGCCCTTCCGAGCCGGTGCCCTGATTAAGTACTGCCTGATTCTGAATGGGTGACATATGGTCTATCCTTGGGTTGATCCCGGCGGAATTGCCGGAAAGCGTAAAACTCGAAAATCATCATCGGCAAAAGTCAGGCCGCACGTGAACGGCTGCACCGACCCGCCCGCCTCAAACTCGCGCAGGAACACCCGCCCCTCGGGGCAAAGCTGCGGCACCGCCCACCGAAACCGGGAAGGCCCATCCTTTTCCCGCCGCACCAAAAGCAGCAACTCCCCGTAGCGCTCCAGCCGCATCACCGCCACCTCCCGAAAATGCCGGGCCGCCGCCAACGCCAACGGCCTCCGGTAAAAATGCGCCCGCAGCCCCCGCTCGATATCCGCCTGTGTCACCTCAATTGAAATCGTCATTTAAATCCTTCCTCTCCAGTTCCTCCAAATCGGCAAGTAATCGGGCCTTAAACGTCTCGTTCTTGCGGACGCCCATTTTTGCCAACCACCATCCCTCCATATCCCGCTCCCGGTACGCCTCGATTTGGATCCGTTTGCCATTGGCAATCCGCTCCTCACACCGGGCTAATAAGCGTTTCCCTTCGGCGATGCGGTCCTTGTTCGTCATTGCAAATCCTTCCTCGCGTCCATCCGTTCCCGCGCCTGGGCAACCGTCGAATCCTTCGGCTTCTGCCCCCGCCAAGAGTTCCGCTCCTTCCGAGCCGCCGCCGACCGCCGCGCCATAATCGCGCACGCCTCCCACCAATCGCACCGCTCCTCCCGCATCACCTCCCGCGCCCGCACCTCGAATGGCTTGCTCATGCTCCTCCTACTTCCACCTGCTCCGCTTCATAGGCGTCGAAGCACTCCCGGCAGGCGTCATATCCCGCCCACTCCCCTTGCCAGAAGTGAGGAACGGGATTCCCTTCGTACATCGGGATACCCGTACGGCATCCAAAGAGGTCCTTGCCGCACATGCAGCATTCGGACTCCCGAGGCCACATCTCCAGCACGATAACCTTGCTCATACCTTCCCCCGGAAAGCCGGAAGCACCGGCGTCAACTCCCGCGCCACAAACTCCACATCCGGCCGCAACTTCGCCAGAAACGCCGCCGTCAACTCCGCATCCTCCAACCGCTGAAAGGGACACTTCGTCATCGTCCCGTCCTCGTTCGGGAAAATCAGTTCCGCCGTCGTGTGGGAAAGAGGCAAAGCCGCCGCGTTCATTCCGGTATTCCCACGGATGAACGCCTTTTATTTTGCTCGAAGCGTTCGTAGAGCCGTTCCTGCCCCACGAAGCATTTTTTTAACATCCGCTCCACGTGCCAGGACAGCGGGCCTTCCGGTGTCATCACAATGAGAACGCGTCCCTTTACGGGAGTTTCCGAGGAACCCGGCCAATGCTCGTCGTAAAAGGCATACGGCCAGCCGTTTTCCAGCGCATCGAGGAGGCCATCATCCCAGAATCCTTTCCCGCCGGGGATCGTCACCATGGTCATTTTTGTGTCCTTTGTGTTCCTTCGTGGCCATACAGCCCCCACTGCTTCATCAACCGTTCCCGGAGCCGGGTCACCTCCGCATCCAAATGCGCCACGTGGTGCGTTAGCCGCTCCATCGTCGCCTTGCGCTCCTCCGCTTGCTCTTCCACCACGGCCATTCGCATCAGTAAATTTTCAATCGTCGGCTTCACGTCGCGATACCGGCACCGGTACACCCGTTCCCCCTCCGGCAACGAGTGATGCGGCTGCTTCTTCACCGGAGCCACACGCCGCACCGCCGCCAAAGCCGCCACCACTTCCGGATCCGCCGCCAGCTGTTGAAGGGGAGTCTTCATTTCGTGCCTTTCGTGGTTAGCTCAGCCAAACCACCAGCGTATAAAAAACGCCGATGCCAAACCCCAACACCGCCCCGAAGCAGAGATACCAAGTCTCCGCCACCAGCCGCCGTGCGCGGTACGTCGCCCGCGTCATGATCCCGCCTCCGCAAAATCGAAGGCCCTGATCTCCTCGCCGTTGGGCAAAACCACGGTCATCGGCATGATGTTGAACAGACCGCCGCCGGTGTAATCGCAGGGACCTTCTCCCTTGCCGCCAAACGCCCTGCGCTTCGCTCCGGAGAAGCGGCCAATACAGTTAAAGCGGCCCGTCTCCGCCGTCGCGCCCTCGGCTTTGTAGGGGCGAAAATCGATAGGTTTCTGTTTGTGCCCACAGGCGGGGCAAACAAACACCCATTGCAATTGGCTCTCGCCAAAGCGCTTCGCCCCTTCCTTGCTCCACTCGGCGATGGTCATTCGAGGCATGATCGTTCCTCCGATTGCACCAGGGCACGCAAGGCTTCAACCGTCTTGAATTCCTCACCCGCCGCACTCCTGGTATTCCCCGCGTTCGACAACGACGGAATGTGTTGGAATTCCACCCGTCCCCGCTTCTCGTTCCAGACCACTTTCACGACGTAGCCGTCCGGCAAATAGACCCCTTCGGTTCTCGACTGCCACAAGAGATCGCACAAGGCCTCCACTGTATGTCCCTGTCCCTGAGCGCTCGTCTCGTCGAGACGATGCAACGGCTTTTCCCGCAAGGGCCACAACCGGGCAATCAACCCCAGCACGTGATCCACCTCCGCACGGGAACCAATCACCTCCGGTTCCTCCAACCGGTCCTCCCGGAAGTCCCTGGCCGGGTCTTCCAATTCGTATGTGCTCAGCTGAGCAATCGTCCCGCTTGGGAGCGTGAGAAGGGCAACCTTGCTCATAACGGCTGCTCCCCTTCCGTTGCCCGGAGAATCACGTTGTCCGCGTAACCCGCGAGCATCATGAGGTTTTGCCGCTGGTCAAAGCCCTCGACGCTTTCCGCCAACCCGCGCAAGGCCTCGCGCATCTCCCCTAGCAATTTCAACATGGCGGGAGACATGGCGGTAAGCCGGGCATTAGCCTCCTGTTCTTCGGGGGTGCGCCCCCTCATCCCGCACATGGCAATGCCGACTCCACCCGCGAGAGGCCCTTCGGGACCTCCCACGCAATGCCCGGTCGGAAGGACAAACCACGGCCCCGGCGTATGCTTGGGCAGGTTCACGACACCCTCCCACCCGGCACAATGATGCGCGGTTTCTCCGGCACAATGATGCGCGGTTTCTCCGGCACAATGAGAGCCGACACGGGAAGAACCGGGACCGGCATCCCAAATTGCAGGATCATCCGGGCGAGGTTGTGGGCGGCGTCAATCGGCATCGTCAGGGCCGTCTCCACCCCCATCGAACACCCCTTGATCGTGATCGTCGGTTGCTGACCGGCCAAGAGCGGCGGTTCGCAAACCACCTCCACGTACATCTTCCCCGCGGCCCCGGCGAGTTCCATCATCGTCGCCCCTTCGTTCATACTATCGGGAGTCGCGTCCATGTTAGTGCGCTCCCCGGTAAGCGTTGCCCGAAGTGCAACCCGCCATCATGGCCTGCGGCGGGTAATCCGCGCCCGCCTGAGTGCAACAATCATCCCCGCTGGCGTTGTAGCCCTCCCCGATCACCGGCTCCTCCAGGCTCACGCCCATCAGCATCACCAGGGAGCCATGGGCATCCGTGCGCAACTCTTCGACCGTTTCCGCCGGGGCACCAATCTCCTTTCCAGCGAGAAACCGCCGCCAGGTCTGGCTGACCTTCGACAGCTGAGAAACCCGTTCGATCAGCCGCCCCGTCATCTTCCGGGTTAGCTTGCGCAGGTTGGTCACCTCGGCGCGAAGCTGGGTCTGGACTTCGTTCAAACGGATGTTCTCCCGTCCCGTGTCGTTAAGTTCTTTCACCAGCGTGTCAATCCGCTGTTGATCCTTCGTTTTCACCTGATTTTTCGTCTGATTTTTCATGGATGATTTCTTTGGTTTTGAGTTTCTGTTCGTACTGAAAAAAAGTGTTCTTGCGCCCGCCCGCCCGCCACCGGTCCAGCGCCTCCCAATCCACCGGCCCCTGCCAAAGGGCATCAAAGACCCAAGCCGGGTGCCGGGGCGGAACGGTTACGTGCTTTTCGAGCCACATGACTTGTCTTCCTGTTTGCGCAAAAAGTTCGTCTGGCCTTTACCGTCCAGGGCGTCATCCACCCACTTCTGGCAAGTCAACCCTCGGGCCGTCTTGCACCGCTTCACGCCCTTGCGCTGAATGAATTTCCGGGCCGCACTGTCGGACGGCAGGTGGAGATAAAGGCGCACATGCGCCGCCGTCCACCAGGCGTCCTTCAAATTCGGTTCCGCCACGGTTACGGGCATACATCTCCCTCTGAGCCGTGGAACTTTGCTCCACGTGGAACTTGATCGAGCAAAGCCAACTCTTCCGCCGTCAAAATCTGCTTCAACCGCTTCCATGTCCCTGTGGGTTTAGGACATTTCAGAAACTTACGGAGCCGCGAGGCAGGCAAATGCCGGGCGCGGGAATGGTTCACCACTTGGACAACATGCGCCCGGGAAGAGCCAATCTTCGCCGCAAGGCTGGAAGTCGTCTCCCCCCGCTGATGCAACCGCCGGTAAAAAAGCGTCACCGGCAACGGCTTGATTCCGCTCATGACGCCTTCTCCTTTTGAAAATAAACGCCCCCATACGTGGTCAGCTTTCCCTCGGTCCCGACCCGTCGCCGCAACTTTCGATCTTCCATGGCGGGAAATTCGCTCAGCATCGCCCGGGCAAATGCGGCTGATTCCCGGTAGTGGGCCGTTTCACCGCGATCCAGGCACCATGCGTTGTAGTGGGCGAACATCTCCGGCACCGTCACGAACGTGTTGTAATCCTCGTCAAAGCCAAGACTCGCATTGCCCCATGTCTCCACCTGGTACCGCCCCGCCTCGGCTTGGAGCGGGAGTGCCGCAGCCTTCGGAGCGGGAAGGGACCGCGCCATGACATCAAGAAACTTGGCGGGCCAAACAAGCGCCTCCCCCAAGATCGGGTCTTCCATCAGAATCCCGCGCACGCCGAGAGCCTTGGCCATCGACCGGCAATCCAACCCAAACTGGCGGATCAACCGGGGCGGCAACACCGCATCCGGCATCCGGTCATGAAGGAACATCAAGACGGATTGCCGCTGCACTTCGACCGGCTCCAACGGTCCACGTAAAGAAAGTGCGACGGACGGAACGGAATAATTGCCCCCTTTCCGGATCGCCGGGAGGACATCATGAAAAACCCAGCGCCGAAACTTTTCGGCTTGCGGCTTATTTGAACGGAAGATCAGGCGGTATAGTCCTGCTTCGGTAACGCAAAGCATCCGCTGTTCGCCGCCAAGGGTACAAATAAGACTTGCCCCCTTCTCGTCATCTTCCAAGCGGCTCAGGGTCATACTGACATCAGAGAGTTCCAATGCGTCGCAGATATCTTTCGCGACAAATAAAGGGGACTCACTGTCGCCAGCAACGCGGATTTCCCGACCTTCAAAATTGAAGAGAAGGCTCATGGCTTTAAGCGGCCTTGGCTGTTTCGAGTTCCAGATTCGGATATTCGGAATTCAAAATTTTGATTACCGAAGTCCGGACGAACTGGGTCGGTTTCAACCCCACAGTTTTCGCGGCCTTTTCGATCTTCTCAACGTCCTCCCGCGAAAAGCGCACGCTAAGCTGGTTGTCGTATTTGTCTTTCATGTAATCCAACGTAATCCAATGGATTGCACTCAGTCAAACCTTTTTTGCTAGCCAATGCACTTGGTTGCATTACAATGCACCTCGAAATGGCACAAAAAGAGAATTTCAGCGTAAGGCTCGATGCTCAACAGCGAGAGCAGGTGAGGCAAATTGCATCGGACTATGGCCTTCCCGAGGGGCTAGTCGTCCAGATGGCCGTGCGAGCCCTGATTAAATACGTCGATACGCACGGCTCCTTACCTCCCATGCTCAACTTGGCTGAGGTGGTAGCCGATAAATCACTTACCCCCGCAGAGCAGCAATCCCGCCTGAACGTTCGACTCAACGAGCCCCGCGCAGTCTTCAAAAACCAACCAAAAACATGAATCTCAAAGCTCTCGCCATTTGCCTCTGCTTAGGTTTTTCCACCTTCTACTTCTTTTCACCCTGTTGGACCCGCACTCGCATCATGTCGGATCACGTGATAAGGGACTCAATCGTTCGCGCCAGCCCTAACCCCATGGGGCAGGGTATCGAGGTTGATTTTACTAGGTCCACAATGGCGGCGATTGGATCGGCGTTGGTCCTATTTCTCCTCTACACCATGGCTGTACAATTGTGGACTTGGTTGCTCAAAACCGGCAAGGCGCGTCAGGTCGCCTGCGCTGGTGGAATCCTCCTCCTTTTCGTAGCGGTATTCACAGCTTTGGGAATTCAAAACGATATCCAAGCTGAGCAAAAGGCAGCAAAGGCTAGGCAGACGGCACTCCCACCCGGCTTTGAGTTGGAATCTCCAAAATAATGGCTCTCCTCCGCAAGCGTCCCGGTTCGCCCTATTGGCATCTGGACTGGCACGAATTCCCCGGCGATAAAGGTCGCCGTGTCGTCTCCACGAAGATCCGCCACAACAACGCCAAGAATCCCCCCAAGGATGGCTTGGCCTGGGACATCCTCCGCAAGAAGGAAGACGAACTCGCCCGCCGGGCCTTCGGGTTTGTCCAGCCGGTCAAGGATATCGCCATCGCCCCCTTCCTCGATGAATACCTGCGCTGGGTTGCGGCCACGCGCAAGGACATTTCCCGGGGCACGCTGATTCGCAACACCAGCGTCTTTGCCGCCTTCTCCCGTTGGGCGGAAGGAGAACGGATCACCCGCTTCGCCGATGTCACCTACGCCACCGCCAGCCAATACCTCCTCCATCGGTCCGCCTCCAAGGCCTCCAAGACGCTGCAAATCGATTGCTCCACGCTCGCCCTCGTCTGGGATGAGGCCAAGCAACGCAACCACGTCGCTTTCACCGAAAATCCGTGGCGTCAGGTTCGCCCCAAAAAGTTCACCACGGTCAAACGCCGCGCTCTCAACGGGGCGGAAATCGCCTACCTCCTGGCCAAGCTCCCCACCCTCAAGGCATGGGAGCATTACGTTTTTTACCTCGCGCTCTACACCGGCGCCCGACTGACTTCGATCGTTCTCCTTCCCCGCTCGTGTGTGGACTTCAAGCAAAAGCTCGTCTCCTTCCCGGAAGAGATCGTCAAGGAAGCGCCCTACACCGTCCCGCTACACCCCAAAATTCTCGCCTTCCTGCAAAGCTACATCGGCGGGGATGCCACCCATTTTGTTCCGGCCTCCGAGCGGGAAAAGCATACCCGCTATCACTACGCACAAAAAGCCCTGCAAGACCGTCTTGTGGACTGGCGCAAGGACAACACAGACAAGGGCAAAAATCCCGCCACGGAAGCGAGGCTATTCAAAGACATCTCCTTCCACTGCCTCCGCCACACTTTCATCACCGCCCTACGCGAATCCGGGGCCAGTCAAAGCGAAGCGCAACTACTGGCCGGGCACGCCACCGCCTCGATCACCGAAGCCTATACGCACGTGGCCGCGCAACGCCTCGCCCCCGTCATCGAGCGCCTTTCTTTCAAGGAATAGTGTTACCTATACGTTACCTGCGCTTGTCGTTTCCTGTCTTTGTCTGTCCTTCGTTGTCTTCGCCAGTCGCGAAGCGCCTCTCTTGCAAGCTACTGATTCCAGACGGTTTACCCTGACTCCTAACGCAAGTCATTCACCTTCAAAGCCCACCCCAAAAGCCCCTGCTTTCGATCCCCTCACCCCGCACGCTTCCCCTCTTTAGGCCTTGTAGCCCTGCGCGATCGGCACCCGGCGACCCATGCCGAAGGCCCTGGGCGAGACCCGCAAGCCCGGCGCGGCTTGGCGGCGCTTGTATTCACTGAAGGTGATCTTGTTCAGGACATCCTTCACGACTTCCGGAGAGATTCCCTCCCACGCGAGCATCTGGGGATCGGCGTCGTTGACCACGTAGTGGTGGAGGATGCGGTCAAGGATCTCATAGGGCGGGAGGCTGTCCTGGTCGGTCTGGTTGGGACGGAGCTCCGCGCTGGGCGGCTTCTCGATCGTGGTCCAGGGGATGATCTCATCCTTCCGGTTGATCCACCGGGAGAGAGCGTAGATTTCGGTCTTGAGGACATCCGAAATGACCGCGAGAGCACCGCACATGTCCCCGTAGAGGGTGCAGTAGCCGACGGCGAGCTCGGACTTATTCCCGGTGGTGAGGACGAGCGGGCCGAATTTGTTTGAGAGCGCCATGAGGAGCACGCCGCGCAGGCGGGACTGGATGTTTTCCTCCGTAGCGTCGGGCGCGCAGTTCTGGAAAACGGAGCCGAGGGTCTTCTCGACATCCAGCACCGGGTCGCCGATGGGCAGGACGTCGTAGCGTATGCCCAGCTTCAGCGCGAGTTGCCGCGCATCGCTGAGGCTGCCTTCGCTGGAGTAGCGGGAGGGGAGGGAAACGCCCCAGACCTTGTCGGGCCCGAGCGCCTCAGCCGCGATGACCGCCACGAGCGCGGAATCGATGCCCCCGGAGAGTCCCAGGACCACCGACTTGAAGCCGCATTTGCTGACGTAATCCCGCACGCCCAGGACGAGGGCGCGGAAGAGCTGCTCCTCCGGATTGTCCGGCAGAGCCAAGGCGGGCGAAGGCACGGGAGCATCGGTGTCGATGACGAGCACGTCCTCGGCAAAGCTGGCCCCCAGGGCGATAACCTCGCCGTTGGAATTGAGCGCAACGCTGTGACCATCGAAGATCAACTCGTCATTCGCCCCTACGGAATTGACCTGAACCAGCGGCAGGCGTTCATCCCGGGCCACGCGCTGGAGCATGGCGATACGGGTCGCTTCCTTGCCCCGCTGCCAGGGCGAGGCGGAGATATTGACGATGAGCTTGGCCCCGTGGTCGACGAGATCCCGGACGGGATCATCGCGGTAGCGGCGATTGGCCCAGAAGTCGGCATCGTTCCAGATGTCCTCGCAGAT
>FTJN01000857.1_pt1 | contig 10671 bp, 10 predicted proteins | sample 1658361 | NCBI WGS metagenome assembly FTJN01 (sample SAMEA3914819, study PRJEB12502) | metagenome | biome: forest; material: soil | place: Canada | collected 2010-06-26 | depth 0.3 m | reverse complement strand
CGGCCAGCAGCTCGGCGCCGGCGACGCGCTGAAGATCCGCGACGAGGCGACGCTGGTGCTCGAGGGCGGCGAGAACGCCGAAGTGTTGGTGTTCGACCTCAAGCCCTGATCCCTTGCGGCCTTGCGAAGGCGTCGGCGGGCGGTCTGCATGAGAATGGAGCCCGCAATCACTGAGCTCCGCGCATGACCGCCCCCACCAAACGCGCCTACGGCGCCACGACCCGCCTGCTCCACTCCGACCGCCTCGGCGGCGTGGAGGCCGGCGGGTCGCACAAGCCGCTGCACCTCAGCGCGGCGTTCAGCTACCCCACCGCCCGCGACCTCGTGGAGGTGTTCCAGGGCATCCAGTCCGGCCCGGTCTATGCCCGCCAGGGCAATCCGACCGGCGCGGCGCTGGAAGCCAAGGTCACGCTGCTGGAGGACGGCAAGGGCACCGCGTGCTTCTCCACCGGCATGGCGGCGATCTCGGCCGTGTTCCTGTCGCTGCTGCGCGCGGGCGACCACGTGATCAGCAGCCGCTTCCTGTTCGGCAACACCAACAGCCTGATGCAGACGCTGCTCGGGCTGGGCATCTCGGTCTCCTTCGTCGACGCCACCGACGCCGCCGCCGTGCAGGCCGCCGTCACGCCGGCCACGCGCATCGTGTTCGTCGAGACGATCGCCAACCCGGTCACGCAGGTGGCCGACCTCGAAGGCATCGGCCGCCTGTGCCGCGACCGGGGCCTGCTGTACGTCATCGACAGCACGTTGACGACGCCGGTGCTGTTCAAGGGCAACACCGTCCATGCGGGCCTCGTCGTGCACGCGCTCACGAAGGGGTTCGGCGGCCACGCCAACGCGATGGGCGGCGCGGTGGTCGACACCGGGCTGTTCGACTGGACGACGTTCGACAACATCCTGCCGGCGTACAAGAAGGGCCCGCCCGCCACCTGGGGCCTGCTGCAGATCCGCAAGAAGGGCCTGCGCGACATGGGCGCCACCCTGCGTGCAGAGGACGCGCATCGCCTGGCCATGGGCGCCGAGACGATGGCGCTGCGCATCCCCCGCGTGTGCGACAACGCGCTGGCGATGGCCCGGTGGCTGGAGCAGCAGCCCGCCGTCGCCCGCGTGTACTACCCGGGGCTGTCCAGCCACGCGCAGCACGAGCGCGCGGCCCGGCTGTTCAAGGGCGGCTTCGGCCCGCTGCTGAGCTTCGAGCTGCGCGCGGACATCGACTGCTTCGCCTTCCTCGACGCGCTGCAACTGGTGATCGTGTCGAGCCACCTGGCCGACAACCGCACGCTGGCCATTCCCGTGGCCCACACCATCTTCCACGAGATGGGCGCGGAGCGCCGTGCCGAGATGGGCATCGCCGACGGCCTGATCCGGCTGTCGGTGGGCATCGAGGACATCGCCGACCTGATCGACGACTTCGGGCGCGCGCTCGACGCGGTGGCGCGCTGACGAGGCCGTGGGCCCGACTGGCGTGACAAAGTGGGCGTGATGCCGATTCCTGGCTCGACAGCCTCTTGGCCCGGCCTGTAACCAACCGTTAATATTCGCGTCGACGGCTGGGGCGCTCGCGGGCGCCGCAGCCAGGAAGGCTCCGATCGCGCCGTTGCCGGCCACCAGGACGCCTCCGCCACTCCCTTCACGGTCGAGTCCGAAGGTCGTTCGACGACGACCCCGGCGCAGCCGTGCGCCCCGCTCGCTTCCATCGGACTTCCATGCGCCACTCGTCCTCCCTCCTCTGCGCCGCGCTGCTCGCCGCCGCTTCGGCCGCCCACGCCGCACCCCTCATCGACGTGCAGTTTTCCAACGACGCGAGCCACGCGCAGAGCGGCGCCGCGGTGGTGGGAACCAGCGGCGACACCTGGAACAACTTCGTCACGGGCCACGCGGGCAGCGGCTCGCTCGTCGACGCCACGAACTCGGCCAGCGGCGTGAGCCTGAGCTTCTCGGCGAACAATTTCTGGGAATCGGATCCGTCCTACTTCCGGTTCGCCGGCCAGCCCGACGCCAACCTGATGCAGGGCTACCTCGTCGGCTACGCCGGCCAGGCGGACATCGCGCTCTCGTTCACGGGCCTGACCGCGGGCCGGGAATACAGCTTCTGGGTCTACACGCAGGGCGACGACAACAGCCGCGGCCGCTCGATCAGCCTGAGCGCCAACGGCGGCGCGGCCGCGATCGCGACGCAGTCCAACACCGGCAGCTTCATGCTCGGCGACAACGTCGTCTACCTGACGGCGGTCGCCGACCACGACGGCGACGTCGAGATCTTCGGCCACGACCTCGTAGGCGAAGCCAACATCAACGGCGTGCAGTTGATGGCCGTGCCCGAGCCGTCGGAGATCGTGCTGCTGATGGCCGGCGGCCTGCTCCTGGCCGGCGCCGCCGTGCGCAGGAACCGCGCGCGCTGAGCCGCGCGCGCTCGATCGCCGAGGCCGCTTGCGAGCGGCCTTTTTCATGGCCGGGCGCTACGCGGCGCTGCGCTCCAGCGGCGCGACCAGCCGCAGGCGCGCGGCATCGCGCCCCGGCGGCGCGCCGAACATCCGGCTGTACTCGCGGCTGAACTGCGACGCGCTGTCGTAGCCCACCGCGAAGCCGACCGCGGCGACGTCGTCGGCGTCGGCCAGCAGCCGCGTGCGCGCCTCCTGCAGGCGGATCTGCTTCTGGAACTGGATCGGCGTCATGGCCGTCACGGCACGGAAGTGGCGATGGAAGGACGACACGCTCATGGCCGCCACCGCCGCCAGTTCGTCGACGCTCAGCGCCTGGGCATAGCGCTCGCGGATGTGGCGGATGGCGTGGCTCACCTGGGCGAGCCGGCTGTCGGCCAGGCCGATCTGGCGCACGCGTCCGCCCTGCTCCCCGTTGAGCAGCCGCCACAGGATTTCGCGCTCGACCAGCGGCCGCAGCACGGTCGCGTCGCGCGGCCGGTCGAGCAGCCGCAGCAGCCGGACGGCGCAGTCGACCAGTTCGGCCGGCGCGCGCCGCACGCCATAGCCGCACGGCGCCGGGGACGCGTCGTCGCTGCCGGCAGCCTCCAGCAACAGCGCGGCGATCGCGGCCGGCTCGAGCGTGAGGCCGCAGGCCAGGTAGGGCTTGGTCGCGCTGGCCCGCACGATGCGTGCGCAGATCGGGAGGTCCACCGAGGTCACGATGAAGTCGCCCTCGCCGTACTCGAACAGCCGGTCGCCGACGATCGTCTCCTTGGCGCCTTGCGCGACGATCGCGAAGCCGGGGCGGGTGACGTGGTGCACGGGCTGGGTGGGCTGCGTCGCGATCGTCGCGCGCACGCCCGTCAGCACGGTGTCGGGCTGGCCCTCGCGCGCGTGACGCGCGACCAGGGCCTGGAGTTCGGCAAGTGACGACATGCGCTCATTGAAGCCGAGCGGCATCGCGATGGCAATGAGTGGCTGCCTGGAATCGCTTCGATTGGCAGGATCGTGCAATCAATTGAGAGCATGTTGCTACGGCTCCGGGCATGTCGCGGCGCACCATGGCGGCCTGCCAACGAAAGGAATCATCATGAGCAAGACCTGGTTCATCACCGGCGCCAGCCGCGGACTCGGCGTCGACATCGCGAAGGCCGCGCTGGCGGCGGGCGACCGCGTCGTCGCGACCGGCCGCCAACGCTCGCAAGTGGCCGACAGCGTCGGGCCGGACAACGACCGGCTGCTGTCGCTGGCGCTCGACGTCACCGACGCCGGCCAGGCGCAGACGGCCGTGGCGGAGGCCGTCGCGCGGTTCGGCGGCATCGACGTGCTGGTCAACAACGCGGGCTATGGCCACCTCGGCTATTTCGAGGAAACCACGCCCGACGACGTCGAGGCGCAGTTCGCCACGAACGTGTTCGGCCTGCTCAACGTCACGCGTGCCGCCCTGCCCGTGATGCGCGCCGCGCGCAGCGGCCGCATCTTCAACCTGTCGTCCGTGGCCGGCATGCGGGGCTCGGAAATGGGTTCGCTGTACTGCGCCACCAAATGGGCCGTCGAGGGGTTCTCGGAGGCGCTCGCGCTCGAACTCGCACCGTTCGGCGTGAAGGTGACGATCATCGAGCCGGGGCCGTTCCGCACCGACTTCCTGACCCCCGAATCGATCCGCTTCGGTGCCAAGGCGATCCCTGACTATGAGGAGCGCCGCAAGGTCCAGCGCGCCACTTTCGAGCAACGCAACGGCAAGCAGCCCGGCGACCCGGTCAAGCTCGCCGAGGCGATGGTGCAACTCGCCAACGACGCGGCACCGCCGATGCGGTTCGCGGCCGGAGCGATGGCCGTGGCGCTGTGGGACGCCAAGCTGGTCACGCTGCACGCCGAGCTGGACAAGTGGCGCGCGCTGGGGGCGGCAACCGACTACCCGGCAGGAAACTGACCGCGGCGACCAAGCCTGTCATTCCGCGCGCAGTCGCGGAATCCACCCCGGGGACGACGTCTCGCCTGGGGTGGATCCTGCGACTTCGCGCAGGATGACAGCCTGGCGGGCCAGACCCCTTTTCAACCGGCCAGCAACTGGCGCAGCACGTACGGCAGGATCCCGCCGTGCGCGTAGTAGTCCACCTCGATGGGCGTGTCGATGCGCAGGATCAGCGGCACGCGCTGGCTCTTGCCGTCGGTCCGCTGGATCACGAGCGTCGCCTCGGACTGCGGCACGATCGGCGCGGGCCATTCGATGTCGATGGTCTCGTTGCCCGTCAGTCCCAGGCTGGCCCAGGTGACGCCGGCCTTGAACTGCAGCGGCAGCACGCCCATGCCCACCAGGTTGTTGCGGTGGATACGCTCGAAGCTGCGCGCCACGACAGCCTTGACGCCCAGCAGGTAGGTGCCCTTGGCGGCCCAGTCGCGGCTGGAGCCGGTGCCGTACTCCTCGCCGGCGAAGATCACCGTGGGCGTGCCGCTCGCCTGGTAGGCCATCGCGGCGTCGTAGATCGAGACCGGCGCGGAGCTGTCCACCGGCACCTCGGCCGTGCCCGTCGTGCCCTGGTACAGCGTGTAGCCGCCCTCCACGCGGCCGCCGTCGGCGCGCGCCGGCAGCATCAGGTTCTTGATGCGCACGTTGGCGAAGGTGCCGCGCATCATCACCTCGTGGTGGCCGCGGCGCGAGCCGTAGGAGTTGAAGTCGGCCGGCAGCACGCCGCTCGCCTGCAGGTACTTGCCGGCGGGCGAATCGGTCTTGATCGAGCCGGCCGGCGAGATGTGGTCGGTGGTGATCGAGTCGCCGAACAGCGCCATGATGCGCGCGCCCTTGACCGACGTCGGCGCGGGCTGGGGCTGCTGCGTGAAGCCGTCGAAGAACGGCGGACGCGCGATGTAGGTGCTCTTCGGCCAGTCGTAGACCTGCCCGGTGACGCCGGTGATCTCGCCCCACAGCTTGCCCGGGTTGGACTTCACCTGCGCGTAGTTCTCGCGGAACGCCGAGGCGTTCATCGCGAACTTCATCAGCGCGTGCACCTCGTCGCTGGTGGGCCAGATGTCGCCCAGCCACACGTCCTTGCCGGCGGCGTTGCGGCCCACCGGCTGCGTCATCAGGTCGACCTTGACGTTGCCGGCGATCGCGTACGCCAGCACCAGCGGCGGGCTGGCGAGGAAGTTGGCCTTCAGGTTCGGGTGGATGCGCGCCTCGAAGTTGCGGTTGCCCGACAGCACGGCCGCGGCCACGAGGTCGTTCTCGACGATGGTCTGGTTCAACTCCGGCGTGAGGTCGCCGGCGTTGCCGATGCAGGTGGTGCATCCGTAGGCCGCCACGTTGAAGCCGAGCTGCTCCAGCGCCGGCAGCAGGCCGGCCTTCTCCAGGTACTCGGTGACGATGCGCGAGCCGGGCGCCAGCGAGGTCTTGACGTGAGGCTTGACGCGCAGGCCCGCCGCGACCGCCTTCTTGGCCAGCAGGCCGGCCGCCAGCATCACGCTCGGGTTGCTGGTGTTGGTGCAGCTGGTGATGGCGGCGATCAGCACGTCGCCGTGGCCGATCTCGATGCCGCTGGCCGTGACCGCCCGCCGCGCGACCTGGTCAGGCGGCAGGTTGTAGCCGTTGGCGGCCGCCGGCGTCACCAGCAGCTCGTCGAACTTCTTCGAGAGCTTGCCGATCTCGATGCGGTCCTGCGGACGCTTCGGGCCGGCCAGGCTGGGCGCGACGGTGGACAGGTCCAGCGTGAGCGACTCGCTGAAGTCGATCGAGCCGCTGGCCGGCGTGCCGAACAGCCCCTGCGCGCGGAAGTAGGCCTCGAAGGCCTCGATCTCCTCGGCGGTGCGGCCGGTGCCGCGCATGTACTCCACCGTCTTGTCGTCGACCGAGAAGAAGCCCATCGTCGCGCCGTATTCGGGCGCCATGTTGGCGAGCGTCGCGCGGTCGGGCACCGACAGCAGCGCGGTGCCGGCGCCGTAGAACTCGACGAACTTGCCCACCACCTTGGCCTTGCGCAGCATCTCGGTGACGGTCAGCACCAGGTCCGTGGCGGTGACGCCCTCGCGCAGCTTGCCGGTGAACTCGAAGCCGACGACGTCGGGCGTCAGGAAGTACACCGGCTGGCCCAGCATCGCGGCCTCGGCCTCGATGCCGCCCACGCCCCAGCCGACCACGCCCAGGCCGTTGATCATCGTGGTGTGGCTGTCGGTGCCCACCAGCGTGTCGGGGTAGTAGACCGGGGGCTTGCCGTCGGCGGCCGCCTGCTTGTGGACGCCGCGGGCCAGGTACTCGAGGTTGACCTGGTGGACGATGCCGAAGCCGGGGGGCACGACGCCGAAGGTGTCGAACGCCTGCATGCCCCACTTCATGAACTTGTAGCGCTCGTTGTTGCGCTGGAACTCGATCTTCATGTTGATGTCGAGCGAGTTCTTGTGCGCGTAGTCGTCGATCATCACGCTGTGGTCGACGACCAGATCGACCGGCACCAGCGGCTCGATCCGCTTCGGGTCCTTGTTCTGGCGCGCGGCTTCCGAGCGCATCGCGGCCAGGTCGCACAGCAGCGGCACGCCGGTGAAGTCCTGCAGCACCACGCGGGCGACGACGAACGGGATCTCCGCGTTGCGCTCGGCGACGGGCTTCCAGTTGGCGAGCTCGCGCACGTGCTCGGGCGTGATGCGGCGGCCGTCGCAATGGCGCAGCACCGCCTCCAGCACGATCCGGATCGACACCGGCAGCCGGGCGATCTGCGGGAACTCGGCCGCGAGCGCCGGCAGCGAATGGAAGCGGCCGGTGGCGCCCGAAGGCATCTTGAACGTCTGCAGGGCGTGCGCGAACGGCGCGATCGGGGCCAGGGGCATGTGTTCTCCTCGCGGTGACGGGACCGCTGATGCGAAATGGACGGCCGGCGCGGGGCGGCCAAAGAGGCATCTTGCCTCAGCCGTGCCCTTTGCTTCATGACCCCGCGCGAGTGTCAGCCGTTTTTACTCGGGTTCGCGAATTGCCGAGCGGCGGGCGCGCCGCCCGGCTCGAAAAAAGGGTCCAATGGCCCCGTGAACCCACCCTCCTTCCCATGCCGCTGACGATCCCGCCCGACGAAGTCGAGATCACTGCGATCCGCGCCCAGGGCGCGGGCGGCCAGAACGTCAACAAGGTGTCCAGCGCGGTGCACCTGCGCTTCGACGTGCGTGCCTCGTCCCTGCCCGAGCCGGTGAAGGAGCGCCTGCTCGCGCTGCGCGACCATCGCATCACCTCCGAAGGCGTCGTCGTCATCAAGGCCCAGGAGACGCGCAGCCAGGACATGAACCGCACCGACGCGCTCGCGCGGCTGCAGGCGCTCGTCGACTCGGTCGAGAAGCCGCCTCGCGTACGCCGGGCGACCAAGCCGACCCATGGTTCCAAGCAGCGCCGGCTGGAGGGCAAGAGCGTGCGCTCGGCGATCAAGGCCGGGCGAGGCAAGGTCGTGGACTGACGCCCCTACCATTTCCGTCCCGGATGAGCACGCCTTCCCCCTCGCCCCCGATCGCCCTCGACACGCTGCTGTTCGTCCTGCGCGAGCGCCCCGGCGCCGACAAGCCCGACGAGTCCCTGGCCCTGGTCGATGCGTTCGAGGTGCCGCTGCCCGGCGGCGGCGGGACGGCGGCGCTGGCGCCGGCCTGGTTCGACCTGGTGGGCGACCTCCAGCTGCGCCTGGTGCGAGACACGCCCGAGTGGGTGTTCACGCTCCACGCCAGCGATCTCGACGACCTGGCGCTGCGCGCCGACGAGGCGCTGGCGATCGCGCTGGACAACTTCCGGCGCCTGCATGGGCCGCCGTCCGTGAGCGCCTGGCACAACCTGCACCGGGTCCGCGGCGCCACGGAGGACGTCGACCACGGCTGGTTCCTCGAACGCGCGCTGTGGCGCGAGCTGCTCGCAGAGCATCCCGGCGGCCTGGTCGCGGCGCTCCCGCGCACCGACCTGCTGGTCTTCGCGCCGGCGACCGACGCCGCCGCCGTCGACAGCACGTGCCGGGGCATCCCCGGCCTGCACGCGGGGGGCGGCGACTATCGCCTGTCGTCGGCGCTGTACCTGTTCAAGGACGACCGCTGGACCGTCTTCCGGCCGGCCGGCCGCCCGAGCGCCTGATTCAGGGAGCGGATCCCGCGCCCGCGCGCTCCCCGCGCCTGGGCATGCGCACCACCGCGCCGCCGTCCGCGGCGCGCGCGCGGAGCTGGCCGCAGCCGCCTTCCACGTCCTGCCCCGCCGACTGGCGCAGCTTGGTCAGCACGCCGCGCGATTGCAGCGTGCGAGCGATCGCGGCGGCCTTCTCCGGCGCCGGGCGCGCGAAGCCCAGGCCCTCGTTGGTGTTGTACGGGATCATGTTCATCAGCGCGTACCGGCCCTTGAGCAGGCGCACGATGCCGTCGATCTCCTCGTCGCCGTCGTTGATGCCGTCCAGCAGCGTCCACTGATACTGGATCGGGTATCCGGTGGCCCGCGCGTAGCGCTCGCCTAGCTCCACCAGTTCGTCGGGCGAGATGCGCGGCGCGCGCGGCAGCAGCTCGCGCCGCAGCGCGTCCTTCGTGGAGTGCAGCGACAGCGCCAGCGCCGGCTTGACCGGCCCTTGCGGCAGGCGCTCGAACACGCGGTGGTCGCCGACCGTGGAGAAGACCAGGTTCTTGTGGCCGATGCCGCCGGCGGTGCCCAGGAGGTCGATGGCCTCCATCACGTTGTCCAGGTTGTGGGCCGGCTCGCCCATGCCCATGAACACGACCTTCTTCACGAAGCGCTTCGTGCGCGCGAGCGCGACCTGCGCGACGATCTCGGCGCTGCCCACCTGGCGCAGCAGGCCGTCGCGGCCGGTCATGCAGAACACGCAGCCCACCGCGCAACCCACCTGCGTCGACACGCAAAGCCCGTCGCGCGGCAGCAGCACGCTCTCCACCGTCTGGCCGTCGTTCAGGCCCACCAGCAGACGCGCCGAGCCGTCCTCGCCGGGATGTTCGGACTGCAGCGTGGCCAGGCCCGCCAGGTCAGCGGCCAGCGCGGGCAGCGCGTTGCGCAGCGCCAGCGGCAGGAAGTCCTCGATGCGGCGCTTGCCGGCGTCCTGCGGCTGCGCGTTGACCCATTGGCGCAGCACGCGCGCCTCGTGGTCGGGCGAGGCGCCGAGCGCGCGCAGGCGTTGGCGGAGATCGAGGATGCGCATGAGGAACGGTGGGCGGAAACGTCGATTTTCGCTCATGCGGCGCGGGCCCTGCGCCAGCGGCCGGCTGGCCTCTCAGGGGTTACCCACATCGGGAAAGCGTTGTGAACCTTTCCGGCAATACCGCAATACGAGTACGGATACCTGTGGGCAGCCTGATCACCCCCTAGAACATGGGAGGACTTCGCCTAACTGTGGCGTGCGCAGGCGCTGCATATAGTCGTTCGAGTTGCCAAATTGTTGACAAGATTTCGCAGCGATCACACAGGCCGACACCCATCCGGCGCCGGCTCTTCCCTCAGTGACCTTCCGAGGAATTCGCAATGCCTTTCTCCCGGCTCCACTCGACGCTCCTGGCGTCCGCCCTCGCCCTCGCCGGCACGGCCCACGCTGCCACCACCACGCTGGTCAGCGAAGGCTTCGACAGCGTTTCGACGCTGGCCTCGCACGGCTGGGTGCTCACCAACAACAGCACCGCCGGCGGCACCACCGGCTGGTTCCAGGGGCTGGACAGCCAATTCCCCTCGCACAGCGGCACCGACAGCTACGCCGCGGCGAACTTCAACAGCGCCCCCGACGGCGGCACGATCGACAACTGGCTGATCTCGCCCGAGTTCTCCACCGCCACGCGCGGCTACGTCAGCATCTGGCTGCGCGGCGCGGCCGATGACGGCTTCGCCGACACCGTGAAGTTCGGTTTCAGCAACGGCGACAGCGCCACCTCGGCGTTCACCACCGGCACGCTGGTGACGGCCACGGGCGACTGGACGCAATACACCTTCGCCTTCGCGGCAGGTTCGACCGGCCGCTTCGCCGTCGAATACACGGGCCTCGCGGACGTGTCCGACTACGTCGGCGTCGACACGCTGCGGATCGCCGCCGTCCCCGAGCCGGCCACCTGGGCGCTGTTCGCCCTCGGCCTCGCGGGCGTCGTCGCCCGCCGCCGCTCGACCCGCTGAACCCGTCGCCGCGCCCGAGCCACGCGACATCCGCCGCGGGCGCGCGTTCATTCCTTCACCAGGAACCCAGACCATGTCCCATTTTCTGAAGATCTGTTCGGCGGGCGCGTTGCTCGCCGCCGCGTCGCTGGCCGCCCAGGCCGCCGA
>FTJN01001924.1_pt2 | contig 10675 bp, 5 predicted proteins | sample 1658361 | NCBI WGS metagenome assembly FTJN01 (sample SAMEA3914819, study PRJEB12502) | metagenome | biome: forest; material: soil | place: Canada | collected 2010-06-26 | depth 0.3 m | reverse complement strand
TCCGTCATCCTGAGCTCGTCGAAGGATCAGCTCCCGAAAGATAGGGGCTTCAACAGAGCCTTCTTGGTTAGATCAAAAGCCCTTGGAACTGTGGAGGCGATCCGGAGGCTGATCCTTCGACAGGCTCAGGATGACGGATTCTTTTATCGTACCATTGGTGAGAGGATGGTCTGATTCGCTTCAATCATACTTGGCCGCATGAATGGCCTGATCCCGGTCGGCATCGCGGAAAAAGCGGCTCATCCTTAGGGCGTCCTCATCACTGGCAGCCAACGATGGGCGGGGCGGGTTCACCCAGCAGCCAGCGCTCCTCGGGAGTGGCACCCGCGAGTGAATCACTACGGGGAAACTCCCGGTCGAGTGGCCGCTCCTGACCGCTCTAGTGCGATGCGGCTGCGGCGTCGGCCAGATTTTTCAAGTACTGCTGAGCTTGGGGAGCATATTCAGGAGGTGACTTTTCCGCCTGATATTGGGAAATCGCGGCGCGGTCCTTCGGCTTTAAGGCACCGACCGTCTGGCCCGGCCCCCCGTAAACGCCTTTGCCTCCCGCCATCAGACCAATGCCATCTCCGCTTCCGCCCGTCATCGTCCCCCCGGTGGAAATCCCACCATCGCCTCCGGGACCTTGACCGGGGCCAGGTGCACCTGGAGCTCCCGGGGGGCCCGGCGCACCAGGAGGCCCTGAAGCACCGGGAGCGCCAGGAGCATTGGCGGCCAGTTGGCTCATGGCGGACTGAAGTTGGGCTTGCGCGGTTTTCATGGCGGCAATGGCCACGTTGTTATTGGTTTGCGCGGCAGCTCCGTTCGCCTGTACCGCTGCCGTGGTGGCGCTTTTCAGGGCGTTTGCGGCCTGTTGCATCGCCTGCTGTGCCGCGCTCCCGGGGGCCTGGCCCGCTGGCGATGGACCATTCCCGCCAGCTGGTGATTGGGGCGGAGGATTTCCTTGGCCGCCAGCCTGCTGAGCCATCTGTGATGCGGCCGCCGCCCCACCGGGAGGCGGAGTGGCCGGGCTGCCAAGCTGGGCCGCTTGCTCTGCAGCCGCGGCGGCTCCGGGCGGCAGGGCGGCAGGGTTGCCTTGCTGCGCCGTCTGCGGGGCGGTTTGGGCCGCGCTGGCCTGTGGAGGGGCAGAAGCACCCTGTGTCGGCGGCGGCGGCGCGCTGGGTGCAGGCGCTGCCGGGCTCCCCTGCTGTGCCGCTTGTTGCACGGCGGTCTGCGCCTGACTCACCGCGGCTTGGGCCTGGGTCAGGTCATGGGCCGCAGCGGTGAGATTATTCGGCGAATTTTTGATGGACTGGTCGGCAGCCTCCGCATTCTTCTGGGCTTCGGCCAAGGCATTGCTGGCGTTTTGCAGCGCCTGAAACTGTTGCGCTGTTGCGGCGATTGCTGCCATCTTGGTTTGGAGTTCCTCACCGGCCCTTGTAAGTTCCGAATTAACGGTATCCTTGTTGGGTTGAGGCTTCGCGGCATTTTCCGCCGCATTGGCGACATGATTGGCCGCCGAGGGGGAAAGCGGCGTCGCTTTCTCTTGGATGTTTTTCAGGTCCGCAGCGCTGGTGGCCGGGTTATTCTTGGCGTTTTCGATTTCCTCCTTGAGTTTGGTCAGCGCGGCCAGTTGTTCGGTGGGCGACATCGTCTCCAGTTTTTCGACGGCGGCAATTTCTTCGTCGAGCAGTGATTCCGCCTTTGCCAGGTCAGCGATGACCGTCTGCTGCTGGGGGGCGGCGTCGCCGACCTTGGGGACTGACACCAAAATGGCTCGGGCATCGCCCATATCTTTTTGCGTCAAATCCAGTTGCAAGGAAACACCCTGCTTGATCGGTTTCAACAAGGCGTTGACCACAGCGGTTCGGTCCTCAATGCCGGCCTGGCGTTCGGCGATGGTGGCGCCATCGAGCTGCCCCTGCTGTTCAACGGAACCGATTCCATTCTGGTCACTCACAATCTGGTCCAGCAGTTCCTTCGCCTGCTGCAGCCGCGCTACAGCATCCAGCTTGGAGAGAGTCACCCGCAGCAGGGACGCGAGTTGGTCCCGCACCGCAGTCTGATGGGTGACAGCTTCTGAAAAAGGGCCGGCGGAGGTGGTCTGAGTCGCTCTCGCGGCGGCGCTTTGCAATTCCCCCGTGCCGAAGGCGGCGCGAACTTCCGGCAACGAACTTTCGGGGGCGGCCTCGCCCGTGGCGGACTTGGCGGTGATGACTTTCTGCAAGAGCTCGATTTCCCCCCCGATCGCCGTTTGCTCACTGGAAACAACTTCGTGGATCGCTTTTTGTCCCGCCGAAAGTTGATGCGGTGCCGTGGAGCCCAGGGGCGTCGTTTGGCGAAGATTGGCCGACTGCCGCGCGATGAGGGCCTGCAACTTGTTGGGAATCTCCTTCTGCTCCTGCTCGGCGGCGATGGTCGTGGCGAGCGATTTAAGCTGGAGCGAGATCGTTTGCTGCCCCTTGTAGGCTGTCACGATGGAGCTTTTGCGCTCCTGGTTCCCGGTGGCGAGGCTGGCGCTTTGCAGGGCATCGACGACCTTGTGCATTTCCTGGGCGCTGAGATTTTTGAGATTCCCCGCCGCCTGGTTGAGAATGGTGGCATTGGCCGGATCGAGGCCGTTCGCCTGCAACTCACGCGCGAGCGCGTCGAGCTCGCCCTTCACCTGGTCGGCCTGCTTGCGAATATTTTCCTGCGTCACACTGGAGCGGTAAGCCGACTGTTGGGCCTCGCTGGAAATATCCGGCCCGGCATCCTGGGCACGAAGTCCGGCGGGGAAGAGAAATATCGAGCTGACCGTGAGAAGCGGGAAGATCCGAACGGGTAAATGGGGGATTCTCATGCTTTAAAGAAGTAAGGTGGTTAGCGGATTTTGTCCAGCGTTTTCGCCCATCATTAATGCTGCGGAATCGTCTCGCGCACCTCGCCGTTGAGGCTCTGCTGGCTGTTGTAGATTTCGTTGATTTCCGTCGCTCGTTGCCGCAGGCGATCCGAGATTTCCGTCTGTTTGGCGGCAACGGAAATAACGGTGAACTGCCTGGGATCGGTCCGTGTGATGCCAGGCCCGGTGACCGTGTTGTTATCGATGGCCTCCACCCAGTATTTGATCGTATCGCCTTCCTTCCAGCCGGGACTCTGGCTGGCCACATCGAGTTGATAATCGTAGTGAGTGCCTTGATCGGGGCTCTTGAGAGGAATGGAGATCGACTGGGCCTCTTTCGCAGCGGGGGAATCCTCCTGGCCTGCGACGGGCGGTGGAATAATCTGGTAGCGAATCGCCAGCCTGGTCAAGGCGAAGTCGTCACTGGCCTCAAAGCTGAACCGGACCTTGGCACGCAGGGTGATGGTGACCCGGTCGTCGGACGGCTCCAGGAGAGTGAGGACCGGAGGCGCGTCCTGCACGAGGTTGATCGGATAAACGGTTTCATTCACGGACGTGATTCCGGAAGGCTCCATGAGGTGAAGGGAAAAACCGGTCAGGTCTTTGGCTGGGATGGGAATGTCTGCCTCAAGATGCGTGCCGTCGCTGGAAACAGTGGCGTCGATGGTTTGCGCCGTACCTTGAAGCAGCACCTTGGCAGCGCTCAAAAAATGAGTGGAAACGGCCTTGATGTGCAGGCGACTCCCCGCCAAGAGAGAGAGGTCAGAGGATGATAGCGCCCGTGGAGGCAGGCCCGTATAGGCGGGCAGCGTCTGCTCGCATTCGATCGAGACGATGGAGGGTGGGGGCAAGGTGGTGACATTGAAATCGGGACCGTGGCCGTCGTTCAGGACGAACGTGTACCGGAACGGAGACTGCACGTTGCGCAGGGTGAAGTTGAACGTCTCGGGATGGCCCGGGACGGGATCGATGGGATAGTCCTGCGACGGTTGATGAGCATAGAGGAGGGTGACGCGACCATGGGAGGGGATCACGCCGGCGGCCTTGGCACTGAGCACGACGTCGCTGCCGATGGGCACGGAGAAATCCCGCGTGATGGGGATGACAATCGTCTTGGTCGGCAGCGGAACGTTGATCAGAACGATGCGCTCGAGAAGCGCCCGGCTGGCCGGCCACGCCAGAACGGTCGCAGCGATGCCGATCAGCAGCAAAAGCCCGCAAACGAGAAGTGCCCGGCGAAGCAGGCGAACCGGTACGACATCCTTGAAGTTCAAGGACATGGTGCGCGCCCGGGCCTGCTCGAGTACGACACTCACGAGTTGGGCCGAGCCCCGGGTGGAGTACCCGCGGCCTTCCGCCAACTGGACGGCAGCAATGACGCTCTGGCGCAGTTGAGGCCATTTTCTTTCGACCAGAAGTGCGGCCTCCGCAACAGTCAACCGGTGACGCAGTGCCGGATGGAGATGACGGACGTAAAGGATCCCGAGCAGGACGACATCGCCCACGAGAAAGCCGGCGCGGGCGAACGTCGGCAGGTCAAACCACCAGTCGCACAAGGTTTGCGCAAGCAGGAGCAGCACCATGGCGGACACTAAAATGGCAAGCCCCTGCGAGACGCCGATGATTTTGTAACGGCGCTTCAATGCCTCCAGGCGAGCGAGCAGATTTCCCGGAAGAGCCAATGGCAGCACGGACGCCGGAGCCGAATGACGCACAAGGGCGGCCACCGAGGCGCGGGTCTTCGGCGCGGGCTTCTTGCGAAAGGCAACCGGGAGAGTGGGCAGCTTCATTTCAGTTCCACCTTTCTGCGCCAGAGCCATTCCATGCAGGCGGTGAGAATCATGAGCACCAGCAGGATGGGGGCGAAGGCCAGAGGAATTTTCCGAAACGAGATCGAATGAGCCGAATGGCTGGCGACGAGATCAGGCAGGGTATGGAGATCCTCTTCGCGCAGAAAATGGCCTCCGGCCGCGCTGGCCATGGCCTGTAGCGCCTTGTCCTGCATGGCAATATCGGCCATCTCAATGTGGGGCTGATCCACCTGCCACTTGGCGAAGACCGAGGGATCGCGCAGGAGGCTGCAACTGTAGCTGCCCGCGATGCTGGCCGTCATGTCCGCCCGGTACTCGCCGGGGCGATTGGGGACGGCCTGAAGTCGCACCGGTCGCGTCACCGCCGGAACGGCGGGCTGGCCGGGCTTGGCGGAAGGCGTGATGGTCACCGTGCCGGGAAGCTCCGCATCGGTCGCCGGTTCGAATCCGGACTGGAAGGCGCGCGCGGAGATCACGACTTTGTCCCCGGTAAAATAACTCGGGCGATCGGTCTTAAGTTGCGTCGTGGCGGAGGCTCCTGCCGTATGCTGGGAGGTGAGCGCCTGGATGATCTGGCCCCAGATTTGCGTGAAGTATTTTTCACCCTGCCTGGATCGCCAGGCATATGTCTCGTCCGTACCGATGAACATGGTCTGGCCCGCGCCATAATCCTGCAGGGCGATAACCGGCATCGGATCCTGCCACACCGCACGATTCATTGTCGGGTCGACCAGGAGGACTTGGGCCCCGGGTCTCGCCCGGCCGACCCGCGCGGTCCATTGGACGGGCGGGAAACCGTCCCAAATCGCCTTGTTCGCCTGCAGGCTGGAGACGGCCGCCATCATGGCCGAGCCCTCGCCTGCCGGCGTCAGCTTGAGTTGCACGGGTTCGCCCGTCGCATCGAGCATCTGATCCTTGGCCTGAACGGGCAGGAGCGGGTCGAACGGCGTATTGCGAAAGGCGGAGGGATTGAATCTGCGTCCCGCCTTGAAGATGAGGCCGCCCCCCATCTTGTCCACCCATTCCGCGACCGCTTTCATCCACGGGATGCCGAGCTCATGGGGATCCACATCGCCGACAATGATGAGGTCGTTGGCGTAAAGAGCCGCCTTGTCCGTCGGGAGGGCGTCGAGGAAAGGTGAGTTCGGCGTCGTGCCCATGTTCGGATCGCCATTGAGGAGCACGCATTTGACGGAGTAATGGCGATCCCGTTGCAGCATGGCCAACAGGTAAGTGAAATCCCACCTTGCGCGATTTTCGATCAGGAGGACATGAAGCTTTTCATCGACAATGTGCACATGGGTCGTCGCGGAGTTGTTATCCTTAACCGCCTCATCGGGCAGCGGAGGGATGGCCACTTCGAGGTTGGCCGTACCCGTGGCGTCCGGCACGTAGCTGAGCGCAAATTCCTGCTCTCCCTCGGAGCGAAATTCTATCCGTTCCTCATCGACCACCTTGCCATTGGCTTTGAGTTGGATGATGGCCTGCCGCCCCTTCATGCCTTGGGCGCGGACGTGCGCGGTAACGCCGAGCTTTTCCTTGATGTTCGAGACTTGCGGCGCGTCAATACCGGAAAGCATGATGTCCTTCGGGGTGGTGATGCCGATGCCGTAGATATAAAGCGGCACGCCGTCTTCCCTGGCAATTGCGGCGGCCTCCAAAGGCGAGGATCCGCTGTTGTTGGCACCGTCGGTAACGAGGAGGACCCCGGCGATGGGCTGACCGCGCTGTTGATCGAGCATGTCGCGAAGGCCGTCGCCGATGGCGGTGAGATCCTGATCATAGGCAAAGTTGTGGAAGAATGCGGCTGATTCGTCGGCGGTGAGAGGACCGTTCTCCGGCCCGGCGAGTTCGCCCAGGTTGGACAGCTTTCGGCCGAAGCCGAAAAATTGAAGGCCGCAGCGCTGGTAGATCCGGGGCCACAGGTTCAGCTTTCCGTTTGCGGCCAGAGCTTCCAGAAGGTCCCGGCGGGAAATTGCCTTCAGTTTCTCGTCGGCGGGGGGCGTTTGCTTGAGGCCGCCGGAAGGATCGAGCGCCCCGGTGGCGATGCCCGCGCGGACGAGGTCCTCGGGAAGAGAACGTTGATCAGCGAGCGTCATGCTCTGCGATCGATCGACCAGCACCAACAGCGGGCGGCGCACCGATTCCTCCAGGGTGATCATCAGGACAGGCCGAACGAGAACCAACAGGATGAGTGCGATGAGCGCCCACCGGAGGAAAATGAGACTCACCCGGCGAAAGGCTGAAAGGTTGGGCGTATCCCGGCGATAGGACCAGACCACGAACAAAGCCAGCACAACGAAGATGAAGAAGGCCGCCCCCCAGCTGATGCCTTCATAGCCCAATGAAAACTGGGTGGCATCCGGCGGCACCGTGGAACCGGGGGCGAGGAGAGATAGAAAGAAGCGCAACATGGTCACTTGGAGCGGCTGAAGCGCTGGGAAAGCAGAAGTTCAACGATGACGAGGACGAGCGCCAGGATGGCCAGCATGAAGCCCAGTTCCTGGCCCGGAATTTTGCGATGCGGCGAATCGCTTTCGCCCGAAACGGCAACAGGAGATTCGGTCCCGGTCGGCGGCGTGGGGTTGAGCAGGGAGGCCAGGTCGGACTGGAGCTGCTGCGCGAGATTGGATTCGGAGGGGTCAAATTGGATCGCAAAGACAGCGGTGGGCTTGGCCTCTTTGCCAATAAACAGACGATAGGGGCCGGCCAGGGCCGTGTCCGCGTAGCGCAGGAAGGCCGATTGCTCTCCGGGTTCAATCGCCCCGACAAGATGCTTTTTAGGATCTCCGGGACGTTCGACGGAAAGTTCCCGACCGGCATTGGAATTGTCGACCGGGCAGACGAATGCGGCACCGGGCGTCAGGTTAAGGTTGTTGCCGGAAACACCCGTAACATGGGAAATCAACCGGTTGAGCAATGCCACAAACGACGGATGAATGGGCAGCGTCGTCCAATTCGTCGTGGCAGTGCTGCTGAAAAGAACCACCTTCCCCTTGCCCACCGTTTGTTCGATCACCGCCGGTTCGCCACTGGTATAATTAACGATGACTTGGGGCGCATGCGTGGGGTCGGTCGCCGGCTTGGGTGTGAGCGGAATGTAGCGCGTCGTCCGCACCGTACCAAGCGTTCCCGACTCGGGCCGATTCCAAAGCGCGACGACGGGATGCTGGTAACCCTTGTTCTGCCAGCCCAGCGTGGACTCCCCGGCGGGCGGTCCCGTGACCTGACCAAGTGTCGCCGGAAGAAGGGGGCTGAAAAGCGGGTCTTTATTGGCGTAGTGGGTATCGGTCGTCCCACCCGGAAAGACCACGAGCGCGCCGCCACGATTGACGTAGTCGCGCAGATTCTGGGCCGCACGGGGAGAGAGTTGCCGTACGTTGCAGAGGAAGATCACCTGGTTCTCGGAAAGGGAAGGATTCTCCAGCGCGTCGATCGGACCGGTCACAACCCGGGCGTAATAATCTTTCACCTTGTCGGCGCTGACGGGCGTCAACGCATGACTGATAAAAAAGCCATCGCGATCGGCGGGGTCGGGCTTGGTTGTGCCCTCAATGACGAGAAGGTTCAGCCGGTCGAGCACGAGCAGCGCGACGGAGCGCTGGTTATCATCGGGTAGGCGGTCGCCGGGAATGCTCGCGGTCAGGCTGTGATAACCAGGGTCGCGAAAGCGGGCGTTGAGCGTGATCATTTTCGATGCACCCGGATCGAGGTGCGCGATAATGCCTTCGTCTTGAGGTGCATCGCTGTCCGCGGCCAGTTTGACGGAGACGTTTTCCACCGGCGTGCGCCCCCAATTATTGACGGTAACCGAACAGCGCAGTTGCTGGTTCATCGCAGCCACGGTGCCGTCGAGTTGGATCGCGGAAACAGACAGGTTGTCTTCACCATGGTTACCGACGACAAGAAACTGGATCTTGATGTCTTTGGAGTTCTGCTCCTGCAACTCGCGGATGTGAGGGAGTTCATTCCAGGCCGAAAGCTGGCTGTCGGTGACCACGAAGATTTCCTTGTGTGCGCCGGGAAGGGTCTTGAGCTGATCGACGGCCTGCTTGATCGCGGGGTAGAGGTCGCTGCTGCCGTCAGTCAGCGCAGCCTGATCGATCGAGCGCTTCACCACCGGGAGGTCGGTCGTCGGCTTGGGGATCACCACCTTCACCTGGCTGGAGCTGAGGTAGAGGGCGCACGATGAACCTGACTCCAGTCGCGACAGGAGATCGTCCGCCATTCCCTTCGCCTGATCGAATCGGGTTTGCACACCGTCGCTCTGGCCCATGCTCATGGAGTTGTCCAGGATGATGACGGCGGGAGCGGCGAGTCCGCCCAGCTGCACTCCCGCATCCGTCAACAGCGCGGGGCGTGCGAAGAGAAAAATCAACAGCGCCACCAAGAGCGCACGCAGCAGCAACAGCAAGACATCCTCCAATTGCACGCGACGTCGATTCTTCTGGACGCTTTGCAGCAGGAATTTGGTCGCCGCCCATTTGACACGCTTAAGCCGGGGCTTACTCAAAAGATGGATCGCAACCGGCAGGCTGACGGCGAGCAGCCCGAAAAGAATGGCGGGATTAAGAAAGGTCATCGCGCCGTGACCTTCTGCCGGAAGACGAGATACCCGCTCAAGGTTTCGGCCAGCGGTTGCCCCGTATTGGCCAGCACGTAATGGGCGCCCGTCCGCTCGCACGCGATGAGCATGCGCTGTCGCATCGCCTCCATTTCCCTGAGGTAACTTTTGCGGATATCGGCGGGACTCGTTTCCAGCGTTGGCCCGCCCTCCAAACCAATAAACTCCACGCGGCCCTTGAACGGAAATTCGATTTCATCCGGGTCGAGCACCTGAAAAACAATCACCTCATGTCCACCGAAGCGGAGCTGCTGCAGGCCGCGCTCGAACCCCTCCTCGTCATCGAAGAGATCGCTTAGCACCACGATGATTCCCCTCGCCTTCGCGATGCGCGCGATGTCTCCCAAGGCCACGCCCAGATTTGTCTTTTCGTTCGATTCGAACCGCGCGAGCCGAGTCATGATGTGATGGATTTTCCCAAGGCTGTCGGTGCGCGGAATGTACTCCCGCGTTTCCGAATCGAAGAGGCTCACCGCCGCCGCGTCGCGTTGCAGAAGGATGAGATAGGCAATGCACGCCGCCATCGCCTTCGCATAATGAAGCTTGGTCATCTTTCCGCCGCCGTAGTTCATCGATTCGCTGCCATCGACCAGGATCTGGACGACGAGATTGGTGTCCTGCTCGTATTGCTTGATGTAGTAGCGGTCGGTGCGGCCCAGGACTTTCCAGTCGAGGTGGCGCGGATCGTCGCCGACGGTGTACTCACGGTGCTGTGCAAACTCGATGGCGAAGCCCTTGAACGGCGACCGATGCTCGCCCACGCGGTAGCCCTCGACGACCTTGCGGGCAAGGATGCCGAGGTTCTCGCCTCGCGAAATCGCGAGAGGATCCAGGTAGGATTCGGTTTCCGCCATGTGCCGTGCCGGTTTAAACTCAAGCGAGAGGTTCGTCCTGGGGAATCTTCTCCAGAATCATCCGCACAATGTCGTCCGTGGTAATGCCTTCGCTCTGCGCCATGAAATTCACCGCGATACGATGCCGCATGACTGCCAGCGCAATCGCCGCGACGTTGGCGCAACTGGTGAAGACCTGGCCATGGATCAAGGCGTGCGCCTTCGCCGCGATGATGAGGCTGAGACTGGCGCGGGGTCCGGCACCGAAGCTCAGATACTTTTTGCAAACGTCGAGGGCGTCGGCCTCCTTCGGCCGCGTGCACCCGACGATGCGTTGCGCGTAACGGTAGACATGTTCCGGCACCGGGATGAGCTTCACGGTCTCCTGGATGTAGAGAATCTGTTCGATATTCAGGATCGGCTGCGGCTGCTCGACCGCAGCCCCACCGGTGCCCATGCGCATGATTTGCAATTCGTCTTCAACGGTGGGATAACCCACATTGACCAGGAACATGAAACGGTCCAACTGCGCTTCCGGCAGCGGATA
>FTJN01002552.1_pt5 | contig 10679 bp, 9 predicted proteins | sample 1658361 | NCBI WGS metagenome assembly FTJN01 (sample SAMEA3914819, study PRJEB12502) | metagenome | biome: forest; material: soil | place: Canada | collected 2010-06-26 | depth 0.3 m | reverse complement strand
TCGCGCACGTTGCCAGGCCAGTCGTAGGCGACCATGCATTCGGCGACGGCGCGGCCGATGCTGCCAACGCTCTTGCCCGAGCGCTGGGCGGCGCGTGCCAGAAAAAATTGTGCCAGCTCCAACACGTCATTGCCACGCTTGCGCAGCGGCGGCACGTCGACGCGCACCACGTTGACGCGGTAGAAAAGGTCTTCGCGAAAGCGCTTTTCAGCCACCTCTTTTTCGAGATCACGATTGGTCGCGGTCACCAAGCGCGCGTTGAAAGGCACTTCATGTGACGCGCCGAGCGGACGCACCTTGCGTTCTTGCAGCGCGCGCAACAGCTTGGCCTGCATCGGCAGCGGCATCTCGCCAATTTCGTCGAGGAACAGCGTGCCGTTGTTGGCCTCCACGAACAGTCCGGAACGCGCCACGCGCGCGTCGGTGAAGGCGCCGCGCGCATGGCCGAACAGCTCGCTCTCGAGCAAATTTTCCGGCACTGCCGCGCAATTAATCGCCAAGAACGCTCCGCTTCGACCGCTCTTTTCATGGATCGCCCGCGCCACGAGCTCCTTGCCGGTCCCGCTCTCGCCGGTGATGAGCACGCTGGTATCCGTGCTGGCGACGCGCGCCACCAGATCCGACACTTGACGAATCGCTTCACCGCTGCCGACGACCTGGGACAGGTTGTCTTCGTGAACGCGGCGCCGCAGACGCTGCAGCTCTTCCGTCAAGGCACGATGCCGAACAGCACGCTCGAGGATCAGGCCAAGCGCATCCATCGACACCGGTTTGGTCACGAAGTCGTAGGCACCTGCCCGGATCGCACCGACCGCGTGCTCCACCGTTCCGAAGCCGGTCATGACGATCACGGGCAGGTCCGGGCGCTTGGCAGCGACCTCTCGGCACAGGTCGAGCCCGCTCTTACCCTCCATGTGGATGTCGACCAGCATCACCGCAAAGTCCTCGTCATCCAGCTTTGCCAACGCCGCTTCTGGCGTTTGACAGGCCAAAACTTCGTAACCAAGCGGTGCGAGACCGGCGACCGCCATTTCGCACATGTCCTGGTCGTCGTCGGCGACCAGGATTCGCAGCGCGGTCGATGCTGCACGCCGGTCGGTTAAGTCGTCGGTCGAGTGTGGCATTTTGAGCGCGAGGGCTGACATTGTGCCCCGCATGAGCACGAACGGTGCCAAGTCGCGGTGGCCAGCGGGGTTGCTGAAAATGGCTCCGAGCCAGCCGGGCTATGTAGCGATACACCCCAGTCCCCGGCCCGGGTGCGGCGAATTGCGACAGAATCGATGGTTGCCCGCAGATCCAGGCCGTTTTGGCGGCGTGGAACTTGCTCGGGGGAGCCTATGAAGATCGCTGTTTTGGGCGCGACTGGCATGATTGGTCGTCGCGTCGTGGACGAGGCGCTGGCGCGCGGACACGAGGTGACGGCCTTCGCCCGCGATCCTTCGGGCCTCGCACCAGCCGAGCGCTTGAGCTTCGCCCAAGGCGACGTGAGCAACCCGCTGGACCTGGCCAAGGCGCTGTCGGGTCAGCAGGCGATCGTGAGCGCCGTTGGGCCCAACGCGCGTTCAGCCCCAAGCATCGTCGTTGCTGCGACACGTACGGTAGCGGCCGCATGTATGAAAGCCGACGTAAAACGCGTGCTAGTCGTCAACGGCGCCGGCAGTCTGAGCGTGAAGCCCGGTCTGGAGCTGCTCGCCACCCCCGATTTTCCCGCCGCTTGGCGCGACGTCGCGCTGGCGCACCGCGAGGCACTCGCCATGTGGCGACGCGTGAAGGAGCTAGAGTGGACCGTGGTCAGCCCAGCTGCGCTCGTCGAGCTCGGACCCCGAACTGGAACCTACCGCACCGGGCACGACGAGCTACTGGTCGACGACCAGGGTGTGAGCCGAATTTCAGCCGATGACCTGGCAGTGGCGATCCTGGATGAGCTCGACCATGGCGGACACTTTTATGAGCGCATCACCTTCGCGTACTGAGCGCAGCGGCCGAAACCGCCGAGTCGCCGGAGCACTCTGGCCGGCGCAGAATTTGCGCCGACCGACTCGCGACGTGCAAATACTGCACGGCGAGCCAACTGGCGGTTTGGCCGCGCGCGCCGGACGCGCCAAGCTGCCCAGCGCAACTGCCACTTTGCCGGTGCGCCCCTGACCGGCGGAGGTCCGACCTGGTGGTTGTCTTTGTTCGCCGTCCTCGCGGCGACATCCGTGCTCGGGCTCGTCGTCAACGTGAATCGTCTGCGCTTCGAGGCGCGCACCGCCAAAGACATGCGTGCTCTGCTGGCTGAGCCGCCCACCGAGGCAGCCCGGATTGCTAGCGCTCCGCTGCCGGCTCCGGTGGCTCGCTACTTCGCTCTGGCCGTTGGTCAGCGCACGCCGGTGCACACGCTGCGCGTGAGCCATGGCGGCACGTTCCGCTTGAGCCCGACCGGCAAGGCGTTGCCAATCCGGGGCATGCAGCTATTCACGGCCGATCCGCCAGGCTTCATGTGGCTGGGGCAAGTCGGCATGGCGCCCGGCGTGTGGATTGACGCGCAAGACATGATGGTGGCCGGGAAAGGCCGCATGCGTGTTCTGCTCGATTGCAGCATCACGCTCGCCGATGCGCGCGGGCCGGAGCTCGATCAGGGCTCGGCGCTGCGGCTTCTTGCGGAGATGCCCTGGTACCCGACCTCGCTTTTCGATGCCCGCAGCGTGACCTGGGCGGCGATCGACGCCCAGCATGCACGCGCCACCCTCCGCCTGGGTGGCACCGAGGTTTCCGGCGTCTTCGAGTTCGGTGGCGACGGCTTGCCGACGCGCTTTGTCGCCAAACGCTTCATGGACAAGGCTGGGCTTCAGCCTTGGAGCGGCATCTATCGAGACTTTCGCAGGGTCTCGGGCATGTGGGTACCGTTCGAGGCCGAGGTGAGTTGGCAACTCGAAGCCGGGCCGTACTCGTATGCGCACTGGCTCGTTGATTCGCTGCACTACGACGAGCTGTCAGACGGCGCGCCTCCACTGCAATGAACGTTGGGGCTGGTATCAGCTCGCCCCGCGCGCTGTCGAGCCGAGCTCGACCACCTCGGAGACGGCTGCCTTCGGTGGTGGCACCTGGTCGCCACGGTAGCCAGTAATGCGCTCGACGACGATGCGATAGAAGACGGGCGCATACCCGTGGCGGTTCTGTTCGTGCGGCGGCGAGCTGGTGCCGGGTTCCCACAACATCGGCCGGCCCTGCAACAGCGCCAGCGCTTGCAAGCGTTGGTTGTAGTGCTCGGGCGTGTCCGTGAGCTCTTCGTAGCGTCCGACGACCACGACGCTGGTCCAATCCTCGGCGCTGTTCACCGTGTCGGCTTCTAGGCAAACACACGGGTTTTCGCGCATCCAGTCGATCTTCTGACCCGGCAACGAGAAGGCATAGATAGCGTCACCATCGACCGCGAAGTAGATCGGCACCACGTACGGCTGATTGTCCCTAGCGCAGGCCAACCTGCCGAACCCTGAGCTGGTCAGCTTTGCGTAGCATTCGGCAGCAGAGATCTCTTGGACGTTCACGCGAATGGTCCTCGGTCGCGGCGCGGTCAGGCGGCGCTCTTCACGCTTCAGTGGGTTGCGGAAGCATGAAGCATGCCGATCAGATGGCTAGATTGGTGCGTTCCTTGCCCTTATGCCGCGCGGTGCCTCGCTGAAACGGCCATTCCGAAATGCCAAGCCATAAACAACCCACCGTTCCCGGGCGCGCCAAACATCTCGCTCTGATGCGTGAGGTCGACCGGCTGCGTCGCTCTGAGCGGCTCCTCCGCGATCAAAACGCGGACCTCGTAGAAGGGCAGGCTCTGCTCGAAGAAGCGCGCGACGATTTCGCGGAGCTCTACGATTGGGCGCCCTTGCCGCTGTTGAGCTTGGGCGCGCTTGGTACGATTCGCAGCGCCAACCTAGCGACGGCAGAGCTGCTCGAATGCGAGCGTTCGTCGCTGGTGGGTCGTGCCTTTCCTCCGCTATTTCACGAACACGACCAGCCGACGTTGGCGCTTTGGCTAAACACGAGTGAGGGCATCAAGCAGTGCGCGGCGCAGATCGTTCTGCCTGATCGAGGACTGCTAAAGGTGACGCTCTCGAGGCATGTTTCCTTACGCAAAACCGGCGTTTCGCACGTCAGCCTGCTCGATTCGCGGGCATCGGCAGCGCACCCAAAAGCTGAGCCTCGATTCGACCTGCTTCGACCGTCGAGGTCCCAATGACCTGGCCTGCTCCTTGCTGGGCCAGCTGATCGAGACCTCGCTAATGCACTCCAACCTGCCCGTCATCGTCGTCGGCGTCGACTTCTCGCACCTAGGCGATCAGGCTCTGCTCAAGGCCTATGAGCTTGCAGCGCTGCGTTCAGGCTCCGAAGTTCACGCTGTCACCGTCGTCGAGGTGGCGTCGACTCGCAGTCGCTTCGACACCCTACCTCGACCCGAATCGATGAGCGCCGAGCAGGGCGCCGCTCACATCACTCAGCACGTGAACGCGCTGCTTGCCGGCGTCGACGGCTTTCCCCGTTCGAGTGTGCGCGTTTACCCCCACTTCCGTGTCGATACGCCGGTAGTGGGCATTACCCAGCTCGCGTCGGAGTTGCACGCGGAGTTAATTGTGGTCGGCACGAACGGTCGATGGGGTATGGCGCGCTGGCTGCTCGGCTCCGTAGCCGAAGGCGTCGTACGCCACGCGACGTGTCCGGTTCTCGTCGTTCCGCCTCAGCTGCCGAGCTGAGCACTTGGCTCGGCACGAGCGCGAACGCCGAAGACCGCCTGGCGCAAGAATTGCGCCGGATGGTCGCCGGGTGCAAAAGCTGCACGCAGCGCGGGCTATCGCCCCGTGTTTCAGGCGCAAGAACGTGGTGCGTTCCTTGCTCTGACGGAGCTGCTCATGAAGCTCAAGTCTCGCATTATTGTCGTCGGTGTCGATTTCTCGGAGCTTTCAGACAGCGCATTTCGACAGGCCTACGACTTGGCGGCCGTTTCTTCGACGTCCGAAATCCACGCCATTTTCGTGATGCCAGCGGCCATGGTCGATCCGCTTACCGGCTACGACGCCGTTCAGCCACCCAGCGCCGCGCGCTTGGAAGAAGGCGCCGCGCAACTCACCAAGCACGTGGACTCGCTCCTGCTCAAGCTCGGCGGCATTCCTAATTCGGGCATGCGCGTCTATTCACACTTCCGGGTCGACGTACCTTGGGTCGGCATCACGCGCCTAGCGACGGAGATCGAAGCGAACTTCGTCGTGGTGGGCACGCACGGGCGACACGGCGTAGCGCGGTGGCTGCTCGGTTCAGTCGTCGAGGGGGTGGTGCGCCACGCACCTTGCCCGGTATTGGTGATCCCACTGCAGGCGGAAATCGACGTTCCTAAGATCGAGCCGGCTTGCTCGATCTGCATCGAAGCGCGAAAAACCTCCCAAGGACGCGACCTTTGGTGCGCACAACATCGCGCGCATCACGGCCGCCGCCACACCTACCATCAGCGAGAACGCAGCAGCGAAGATGCCAGCCTGCGCCTCCCAACCGTTGCCCGCTGACACAACGGGCGCGCGCTATTGCGCGCCCATGCATATCGACCGCGTTTCGCCCTTACCGCAGAGATGAGCACCGCATGAGCAATGCCGGCACACAAGTGCAGAAGTACATGACGACGGACATTCAGACCATCGGCGACGAGCAGCCGATGCTGATGGTACATCGCCTGATGAGACAGGAGCACGTGCGGCACTTGCCTGTATTGCACCAAGGCAAGCTCGTGGGCATGGTGTCGGACCGCGATTTGAACCTGTTTGAGTCGCTGAGCACGGTCGATCCAAAGCTGGTGGCGGTGAGTGAGGCCATGACCGACGCCTACGTCGTCGCGCCCGAGACGCCGCTGGAAGAGGTGGTGAACATGATGGGCGAGAAGAAGCACGACGCCGCCGTGGTTTGCGACCAGCATCACAAGGTCGTCGGCATCTTCACTACCGTCGATGTTTGCATCGCTTTCGCCAAGTTGTTGCGATCGCGCGCCAAAGCGTGACCTAGTTGCCGCACACTATTGGCGGCAATCGCGCCCCGGCGTGACGGCCCGCGCATTCCGGAGTACGTAGGGTCAGGGCAAGCTCTCGCTAGACGGCGTGGGCAGCTCCGCCATGAAGAACGCTAGAATCCTGATCGTGGACGACGAGCCGGACGTGCTCGCGTTCATGCAACAGCTGCTGGAGCAGAAGGGCTACGAGGTGGATCTCGCCGCCGGTGGCGAAGCCGCGCTCAGTTTGCTGGCAGAGCGGGCGCCCGCGCTCATGATCACCGATCTGCGCATGCCGCACATGGACGGCATCAGCTTGTTGGCGAGGCTACACCAGCTGCAGCCCGAGCTTCCGTGCATCGTGCTGACGGCGGCGGGCGACGTCACCACGGCCGTGCGGGCAATGCGCGCGGGCGCCGTGGACTACTTGACCAAGCCGGTCGACGTGGGCGCGTTGTTGCTTGCCGTAGAACGCGCACTGCAGCGCCGAGACCTCGAAAGCGAAGCCGAGAACCTCAGGGGCCAGCTGAGCGCGAGGAATCAAGACGGGCTGGACGGTTTGTTGGGAACGAGCTTGCCCATGCAGCGCATCTATCGCATGACGCGCCAAGTAGCGCCGGCCCGCGCCACGGTGCTGATCACCGGCGAATCAGGCACCGGCAAGGGCCAAGTCGCACGCGTCATTCATGGGCTGAGCCCGCGACAAGAAGCGCCGTTCGTCGCGGTCCACTGCGCCGCGCTGGCCGAAACCCTGCTCGAGAGCGAGCTGTTCGGCCACGAGAAGGGCGCGTTCACCGGCGCCGACAAGCGCCGGATCGGACGCTTCGAGCAAGCCAACGGCGGCACGCTGTTTCTGGACGAAATCGGCGAAATTCCATTGGCGACGCAGCTCAAGCTGTTGCGGCTGCTGCAAGAACGGACGCTCGAACGCGTCGGTGGCAACGACTCGATCCCGATCGACGTGCGCGTGATCGCCGCCACCAGCAAAGATCTGACGTTCGAGATTCGCGAGGGAAGGTTCCGAGAGGACCTGTTCTATCGGCTCAACGTCGTCCACATCGAGATGCCGCCGCTGAGGCTGCGCGGTCACGACGTGATCATCCTGGCCGAGCATTTCTTGCAGAAATTCGCGCGCGAGAATCAGCGCCGCATCGACGGCCTAGGCCACGATGCCCGCGCCAAAATCCTCTCGCATAGCTGGCCCGGCAATGTTCGCGAGCTGGAAAACGCGATGGAGCGCGCGGTCGTGTTCAGCGAGGCCTCGGTGGTGGACGCTCGAGCGCTACCGTTCGAGAGCGTGCCGTTGGGTTTCGAAGACATTCTCGTGCCAGGCGCCTCGCTGGCCGAAATCGAGCGCTACGCCATCACCAAGACGTTGGCGGCGGTGGGCGGCTCCACCCACAGGGCCGCGGAGATTCTCGGTGTTAGCGTGCGCACGGTTCAGTATCGACTGCACGAGTACGGCTCGGCCGGGCACGGCGCCAGCGAGGGCGACGCCGACGGCGCTGCTCGGCGCAGCTGACGGTACTTGCCAATCCGCCGTCACCGATGCTTGGTCGTGCGCTCAGGTCGCACGTGCGTGCGCTCGAAATCGAGCAGCCAGTCACCAAGCGTCGCGAGCGCCACGTCGTGCGGAACGCCGAGGCGCATTGCCAAATAGGCAACCAACTCGTCGCGAAATGGGTCGCCAGTCGGCTCTGCGTCACGGGCAGCCATCGTGCCTCGCTAGGGTGCAAACCTCGCGCCAGGCGAGGCTCGCAAATGCCTCGGTCTCGTACGGGCCGATGCAAACCACCACGCGCAAGGTTTGCGCGTCCGCTTGGATTCGCTAGCGAAATTGGATACGTCAGTTCGTCGGCTGGCCACGCGCGCAGTCGCGGCGTACGCTCGCTCGGCAAGCGACCGCTCACGCTTCGCGTTGAAGGGAAGCTGAGTTGACCAAAACGAAGCATCGGACTGCCGGCGCCCAAGCGCCACCCGCTGAAAGCGGCGCCAGCACAGGGCCGTCCAGCTCATTTCCGATCGTGGGCGTGGGTGCGTCCGCTGGTGGCCTGGAGGCCTTCCGCCGCTTGCTGGGCGCGCTGCCGAGCAACACCGGCATGGCCTACGTGTTGGTCCAGCACCTCGATCCCAATCACGACAGCATTCTGGCGGAGCTATTGTCCGAGGTCACACAAATGGAGGTCGCCGAGGTGAAGGGCGACGTGCGAGTAAAACCGAATGAGGTTTACGTCATACCGCCGTCCAAAGGCCTGATCCTCGAAGACGGCTTTTTGAAGCTCGTCCCGCGAGTCCCGCCCGGCACGGCGCACATGCCGATCGACTCGTTCCTCAAGACGCTGGCCGACGTCCGGGGCAGGCAAGCGATCGGCGTGATCCTTTCCGGCATGGGCTCGGATGGGACGCTCGGCTTGCAAGCGATCGAGGCTGCTGGCGGCATCGCATTCGCGCAAGAGCCGACGTCGGCGCAGAACGACAGCATGCCGCGCAGCGCCATCTCCGCTGGCGGGGTCGACTTCGTGCTCTCGCCCGAAGGCATCGCCAATGAGCTGAAGCGATTGGGTCGGCACCCGTACATCGTCGGCGGGTCGATTGCGCCAACCAACTCCGAGGCGCCCGATGCCTCGACCGAGGAAGACGGCTACGAAGACCGCGAAGGGCTCGCCAGAGTGCTCGAGCAGCTGCGCGCCACGAGCGGTACGGACTTTGGCGCCTACAAGAAGACGACGCTGCGCCGGCGCATCGCTCGGCGCATGGCGGTGAGCCGGGTCGAAACCCTGATCGACTACGCGCGCTATCTGGAGGGCAACGCCGCCGAAGCGACCGCGCTCTACGAAGACTGTCTGATCTCGGTGACGTCGTTCTTCCGCGACCCCGAGGTCTTCGAGGTCCTGAGCGAGCAGGTATTCTCGACCTTGCTCAAAGACCGCCCGACCGACGCGCCGCTCCGCGTTTGGGTGCCGGGCTGCGCAACCGGCGAAGAGGCCTACTCGATCGCCATGTGTTTGCTCGAGCGGATGGCGAAATTTTCTCGCAACGCGACGCTGCAAATCTTCGCGACCGATCTGAGTGAGGCCGCCTTGGCCAAAGCCCGTGAGGGCAAGTACCTGGTCAACATCGCGCGCGACGTGTCGAGCGAGCGCCTGAATCGCTTTTTCACCAAGGTCGGCGAGCAGTACCAAATCAGCAAGACAATCCGCGAGATGTGTGTGTTTGCGCGTCACGACTTGACGCGCGACCCGCCCTATTCGCGCTTGGACTTGATCAGCTGTCGCAACGTCCTGATCTATCTGGAGCCCAGGTTGCAGGACGTCGTATTCGCGACGTTTCACTACGCGCTAAAGCCCGACGGTTTCTTGATCGTAGGGCCCGCCGAGACGGTCGGCACCTCTGGGCCCCTGTTCACGGCGGTCGACGAAAAGCGGCGCATCTACTCACGCAACGCCGTCGACGGCCCGCCACGCTTGCTGTCGGTGATTGCTCAAAACAACCCGGCGCGCACCAGCTTGCGCCAGGCGTCGCCGAAACCAGCGATTTCCGAGGTACCGCGCGAAGTAGACCGCATGCTGCTCAGCCGCTTTGGGCCGCCGGCGGTGGTGGTCGACGAGGGCTTGCGAGTGCTGGAATTTCGCGGCGACACTTCGCCCTTTCTGGATCATGGCCACGGCACGGCCACGCTCAGCCTAGAGCGCTTGGTGCGCAAGGGCTTGCTGATGGAGCTACGCCAAGCCATTGCAGACGCTCGCCGTAGCGACGCCGGGGTGCGCAAGTCCGGTCTTCAGGTGCGCCACCGCCAGAGCCTGCAAAGCATCAACATCGAGGTCGTGCCGATCAAGGGACGCGCGGCGGCGGAGCGCTGCCTGCTCGTTCTGTTCGAGACCTCGGGCGCTTCGGTTACCACCGAGCCGTCTGCCTCCGCCTTGGCGGGACAAGGCGACGCTCGTGACCTCGAGATCGACCGCCTGGGTCAGGGCCTGGCGCAGACCACCGAGTACGTGCACACGCTGGTTCGCGAGCACGAATCGGCCCTGGAGGAGCTGCAGTCGACCACCGAAGAAGCGCTTTCCAGCAACGAGGAGCTGCAGAGCCTGAACGAAGAGCTGCAGACCGCCAAAGAGGAAATTCAGTCCGCCAACGAAGAGCTTGCGACGCTGAATCAGGAGCTGCAGGACCGCAACGCGCAGCTGGCGCGCTCGAACACGGACATTCAGCGCGGCCTGGACAGCGCCAACGAGCTGGTCGACACCGTGCCGGGGCCGCTCGTGATTCTGGACAACCAGCTCAAAATCGAGAAGGGCAACGTCGCCTTCTACGAGATCTTCAAGACCAACGCAGATTTCGCGCGCGGCCGCGGCGTGGGCGAGTTGGGCGAGCCAGCGTGGGGCAAACCCGAGCTTTCCGCGGCCCTGCGCGCGGTGCTCGACGATGACGCGACGCTGGAAGACCTGCAGCTGGAGGTTGCCCTGCCTGGCGTCGGTTCACGCACCATCTCGCTGAGAGCGCGGCGCTTGCATCCCGATCGAGACGCGACTGGACGGCTGCTGGTCGCGATCGAAGACCGCACCGAGGTCAAACGGGCCGAGAAGAGCCGAGAAGAGTTGCTGGCGCTGGAGCACGACGCGCGCACGAAAGCCGAATCCGCAGACCACCTCAAGGACGAGTTCGTGGCTACCGC
>FTJN01001327.1_pt2 | contig 10691 bp, 9 predicted proteins | sample 1658361 | NCBI WGS metagenome assembly FTJN01 (sample SAMEA3914819, study PRJEB12502) | metagenome | biome: forest; material: soil | place: Canada | collected 2010-06-26 | depth 0.3 m | reverse complement strand
TGCCGCTCTCGCCCTGGATCAGGACCGTGGCGTGGGTCTGCGCGACCTTTTTGACCATCTCGAGGATGTCCTGCATCAACCCGCTGCGGCCCCAGACGACGCCATTCCCCTCGCCCGCCGCGCGTTGCTGCTGGCGAAGGTAGGAGTTCTCGCTCTGCAGCGCCCGGACCGCTTCCAGTCGCTGAAGCATGAGTTCCATTTGCGCCGGCAGGATCGGCTTCAGCATGTAATCGAAGAGCCCGATGCGGATGGCTTCGACCGCCGTCTCCATCGTGGCATATCCGGTCATGAGCACGCCGTAGGAACGGGGGGCGAGCAATTTCAGCTCGCGCAGGAGATCGAGTCCGCTGCCATCGTCCAGGCGCAAGTCGGCGATGACGAGGTCGAAGGCTTCCATCCGCAACGCCTCACGCGCTTGCTGGATGGATCGGGTGCCCAGCGCGGTGTAACCTTCGGCGGTCAGGTAATCCACCAACATGCGGCGGAGGGCATCATCATCGTCGACAATCAGGATGCGATCGATTCTCATGAAGGGTAATTTTGCCGGGATGCGGTAAAAAGTATCCGGCAAGCCCTACTTTATATGGGCACTTTCTGCCGGAAGGCAAGCCTGCATGTGGCAGGAAATTGAACTGTTGATAACAAGGTTCTTTAAACAGGGCTTCCTGCTTGCTAATGAAAGGGCATGTCAGCCGTCACTATCCTGTGTGCCACTATGATTCTGGCGGTCCTTGCCCGGCTGCTCTGGGAGCGATGGACATTGCCCCGAAAACCAATGGTCCGTGGCGAAGAAACTGTCTTCTCTGAGGTCGACGCCAAAAACCCTTGGTGGATAATTTTTGGCCTCTACTGGGGCATTCATATGGCGTGGAAGGGAGCCGATCCCATGTATGTGGGGTGGTCTTTGCATCTGTCCCCGGGGTCAGTGCTTTTTTATCTCGGCTTTGGGCTTACTCTCCTCTTGATGGTGATGTGCGGATTTTCTTGGACTTACAGTCTTATCGCATGGAACCGGAAGAGTCTGCTCGTTGCCCTCGCAGTAACAATCCCCTGCGTGGTGATCACCTATGTCCTGTGGCCCGCCGGGCATGGGGAATATCGGTAAGCCGTCTTCCGGGTTGCCCATATGGCGAAGCCATCCCTGTTGCCATCTTCAGCGAGCGGACCATGAGTTGCGGGCACCTGTCTAGGGGAGTCTACATGGATCCGTGCAGCGCGGGCAGCACCTTGGAACGCCTCGGCTCGGAGACATCGATGCGGTGTTCATCCCAGATCAGCCACTCGGCCAGGACGATGAGCGTCCAGAGGGCGCGGGCGTGATCGGCATGGCGGAGGCGGTGTTCCTCCAGCAGTTGCTTCGCGGCGTCTGGGTTGACCCCGACATCGGCCAAATAAGGACAGGTGATGCGGGAGAGGGCCCAATCGTAGAGCGGTCCGCGCAACCAGAGCGAGAGCGGAACGGAGAGCCCCCGCTTGCGGCGGTAGATGATCGATTTCGGCAAATACCGCTCGGCGTACTTCTTGAGGAAAAACTTGGTCGTCAACCCGCGCACCCGCTGATCGGTCGGGAGCGTGGCAGCAAATTCCATTACTTTTTCGTCGAGGAAAGGGGCCCGTACTTCCAAAGCCGAACGCATCCCGGCACGGTCGGATTTGGTGAGAAGTCCTTCCGCCAACGTGGTTTCCAAATCGACCCGCTGCACGGAATCGAGCAGTTCCCCGATAAGCGCCTGCTTTTTCCGGGCATCGGGTGCGTTCAGGCCTAGGCGGGTCATGATCGCCGGGGAAAGATTGGCCTTCCAGAGCAGGTGCCGCGCGATGCCATCGGCGTGCATGCCATCGACAAACCGCTTCAGCAAAAAGGAAATGGTCACCTTCTTGTCGCTCACCGGCCAGGCGTGAACGAGGCTGCGGAAGCCCGCCTGAAGGAAATTCGGCAACCGCGAGTAGCTCTCGCCCCAATGCGCCGCGAGATGGGTCGGGTAACCGCCGAAGAGTTCGTCGCCACCTTCCCCAGCCAGAACCAGCTTCACATCAAGCGTGGCCCGGCGGGCCAGCAGGGCGGTGGGGATCCAAGCCGGATCGGCCAAGGGCTCGCCAACACAGTTGACCAAATCGGCCAAGGTCGCAGGGAGATCGAGCGGATTGACCCAATAAGAAATCGGCTTGAGGCCCAGCTTTTCGGCCACCTGCCCGGCGTAGTGACCCTCATCGTAGGAGCTTTCCTCGAAGCGCAGGGAATAAGCCGGGAGCGGCACGTTGGGCCGGACACTCTTCGCCACGGCCGCGATGAGCGAGGAATCGAGCCCGCCGCTGAGAAAAATCCCAAGGGGCACATCGACATCCGATTGCCCGCCCACCGCCTCGCGAAAAATTTTATCGAAGGCGTCCAGCGAGGGCTCCTGCTTCGCGACCTGCCCCATGCCCCATCGCCAGTAACGGCGGCGGCGGATGCCTTCGGGACTGAAGACGATGACCTCGCCCGGATGGACCTTCTCCACCTCGTTGTAAGGTGTCGTCGGTGCGCCCAGACAGCCAATGGTGACGTATTCCTGGATGGCGGCGCGGGACCGGGTGAAGGTCGCGCCACTTTCGCCCACCAGCGAGGCAAGCTCCGTGGCAAACTGCACCACTCCGGCATCGCTGACGGTAAAGAAAATGGGCCGTTCTCCGGCGCGGTCGCGGGCGATGAGAAGCTGCTGCGAGCGGGGATCCCAAACCGCCACGGCGAAGACGCCGATGAGCCGCTCGACAAAGGCCTCGCCGAGCTCCAGGAACATCTCCGGGATCACCGCGATATCGGTTTCCTGCTGAACCTTGCGTCCGCGCGTCTCCAGCCAGCGGCGGAGCTCCCGGTGATTATCAATCTCGCCGTTGCAGACGACAATGACGCCAGTCTCCTCATCGACAATCGGTTGCTGGCCCGACTCGATGCCACGAATGGCCAGACGGGTTGCGCCCAGGGCGGCCTGTGCTCCAATGGAAACACCCGAGGCATCGGGCCCGCGATGGGCCAGTTCCTGGACCATGTGCTTGACCCGCGCTGTCGCCCGTTCGAGATCGAATGGCCGACCGGGATACGCGATGCCGCAGACGCCGCACATTTAGGCCACCTTCTCCCTGGAAGGCTGGGGACGCTGAAGGTTGACGGAATTAACGGAAGGACGGAATTGGGGAAGAGGGAAAAGGGAGGGCATAAAATTCAGATGGGATTTAAGTTTCCGCCCAAGATTTTGAGGACTGAGGCCATGCTTCTTAGAAATTTGATCAATTCCGTCATTCCGTTAATTCCGTCAAAAATTCAGTTTCCCGCCGGGGAGAGCAGAGCCCCCCACCAGCCGGGCGCGAATTCGCGGATCTCCGCTTTGCGCGCATGGGCGAGGAGGGTTAGGTCGTCGCGCCAGGACTTGTTCGTCATGAGAAAGACGGGCTTGGTCTGGGTCTTGAGCCAAGTGTCCGATTGGTCCAAGGGAACCATCTGGTCAGGCCAAGGGTGGGTCTTTTTCAGGGTGAAGGTCACGTAGTTGCTCGTCAATTCGTTGCCATCGGGCGAAATCAGGGTGACATCCTTTTTCAGGTAGAACAAAAGGCCGCACGGGAAAGCGCGATAGCAGGCGACCCGAGTATCTGGCGGGAGCGGCGGAATTCCCAGCACAATCTGGCGGGAGGAACTGGCCTCGGAGTAGGCCTTGAGCGCGTTGAAATCGGCGGTCAGCAGGAGCACCGGCAGCAGGAGAAAGGTGGCGAAGGCAATGCGGACGTCCCGGCGCCACGCAGCGAAGCTGGCCATCACCGCAATGACCAGCAGCACGATGGCGGTGGGCTCGAAGAGAAGGGTGAGACGGCCAAACTCTCGGCCCTTCAGGCCCATGCGCTCGTACGCGCCGGGGCTGAAAGATTCCAGAAAGAGGAAGCCTGCAACAGGGACGCAAAAAAGAGCCAGGAAGATGAGCCCCCGAAAAATCATCCGCGCCGCGCCACCGCTGCGATTCGCCAATGCCACCACGAACAGGCGCGCGATGAGAGCCCCGAGGGTGACGCTGACGGTGAGGATGTAGTGTGGCAGCTTCGATTTCGAGATGGAGAAGAAGATGACCACAACGAGTGTCCAGACGATGAAGAAGCGGTCGGCCCGGGCGAGCTTATGGCGGTATTTCCAGATCCGCGCGACCGCCTCCGGGAAGAGCAGGCTCCAGGCAAAGAAGCCACCCAGCAGCACCAGGCCGTAGTAGTAGAAAGGCCCGCCGCGCTGGAAAGTGCTCGTCTTGGTGAAGCGGTGGAACGATTCCTCGACCAGTCCGTAGTAGGGGAAATCGGGCCGGACGATGGAAAGGCCGATGAACCACGGCAGCACCACCACCAGGAAGGCGAGGATGTTCCACGGCGAGAAAGCGCGCCCGGCCCAGCCTTTGCGGCCTTCGACGAGGTTGAAGGCGACCACCACCAGCAAGGGAATGAGGAAACCAACCGGGCCTTTCACCAAGGTGGCCAGCCCCGCCGCCGCTGCGCCGAGCAGGTACCAGTTGCGCCGGACCCGGCCCTCACTCGCTTCGGCCAGGTAACAGGCGAAGATCGCGCCGGAAACGAAGCAGGCCAGGGTCATATCGAAGATGACATGCCGGGCGAGCGCGAGGAAAAGCGGCGAGGTGACGGCGACAATCACCGCGAGGGAAGCCGTGCTGCGTTCCGGATATTCCCGCCGACAGAACGCGAAGAGCATCGCGAGAAGGACGATGGCGAAGAAAACCGAGGGCAGACGTGCGGTCGCTTCCGATTCGCCGAAGAGCGCGTAGGAAATGGCGACGGTCTTGAAGAAGAAAGCGGGCTTGTCGAGGTAGGCGAGGCCGTCGTAGGTGGGCAGTAACCAAGCACCGGTTCGGTGCATCTCGCTTGCGACTTGGGCATTGCGGCCCTCGTCGGGATCGCGGAAGGGCAGTTCGCCCAGCCGGGCGAAGAGCACGACGAGGACGATCAGTGCCGCGAGAATCGGCAGCAGTTCCCGGCGAAGGACGTTCATGTCTCAGGCAAACCGGTTTCGCAAGCAAGGCGAAACGGGGTTGATCGCCGGATAAGTCCCGTCGGGGGCAACAGGAACAAGGCTAGTTCTTCGGCTTGTCCGCAGGGGTTTTGGCAGCATCGGCGGGATTTGCCGGGAAAAAGTCCCGCAGGATCGCTGCCGCCACAGTATCCGTCGGCGCAAGCGCCTGCAGTTCCTTGGACATGGTGTTGATGAACTCGCGTTGCTCCTTGAACTTGGCGGTTGGGTCAACCATCTGGCTGCGCTGTTGCAGGAGAACAAGGCGCTTCGTGTTGAGGAAGGTCACCTCATAAAACAGCAGGAAGATGTAGGCACCAAAGACGATGAGCAGGGGCCAAAAGGGCGTATAAAAACCGTCGATATCGACCGGGGCCTTAACAAACTTTTTGAGGAAACCGGTCTCGGAGGGCTTCGTATTATAATCGGGAATCACGCTCGGATTTTCTTCTTTCATGGCGGCAGGATCAAGGGTTCTTGGGGGGCTTGCCGGTGGGAGCCGGGGAAGGGGTAGGAGCGGGAGCAGGCGAAGAAGCGCCCGGCACAGGCGTCTGGGTAATTTTCACCCCGTTGCGGGCAAGCATTTCAGCCAGAGCAGGATCGTTACGGGAATCATTGACGATGCGCTGAACCAGCGCACGCAACTGCTCCTGCTGCTGCAGAGACTTGGACATTCGAGTCTGGAGATCGGCAATATTGTCGGTCAGGCCCGAAACCCGTTTCGTACCCAAGACTTCCAAACCGATTAACGTCGCGATGACAAGCGACATGACGATAAGAATCCAAAATTTTGTGGCGCTCATGAGAGATGCTTCCTGATCATCGGGAGACTAGATTCGAGCCCGGGCGATGTCACTAAACTTTTTCCTTTTCCGGCTGTCCAGAGGCCGGAGTTATCTTGTCTTCGGGAATAATGATTTTCTCCAGTTCCGTGAGGTAGGCCGCCCTCGCCGTGGCGTAGTCGGCAGGGCCGAGCAGGATAGTCTCAAGAGATTCGGTTTCGGAGGTCGATCCACGCCGGCCATTCCAGATGCTGGAGAGAAGAAACCGCAGTTTCGCGACGGCACCGTCATTAGGGGGATTGACGGCATGCTCCAATGGGAAATTGGATCGGTTCGCGTAAACCAGCCAGAAGACGTAGACCGGCGATCCTTGCCAGGAATATTCCTTGGGGTAAATCGCGAGCGGAATACCACCCACCTCGGTATTGATAACGGGATGATCGCTTATTTTCAGGTAGCCGACGGCGGGAAGACACTTGTCCGGATTGTGATTAGTGAAGGCGGATACCGCCCACGGCTTCTGGTGGTAGAGGAACCAGAATGCGGTCCATTTCCAACCCTGTTGGTCCACCCAGTTGACCTGCTTTCCCGAATCGTATTTGAGGATGTCTTGGGTCTGATCGGCGATTTTCACCTCTTTCGCCTGGTCGTGGGTGGGAAGATTGGCCTTCCAGGTGGAGAGTAACGGCAAAGAGGACTCACGCCAGGCAAACCAGCCTTGGGTAACACCTTCCGCCACGAGAACCACCACGAGGAAGACCAAGGCGAAACGCTGCGCCCCGGCGAAATTCGGGAGGATCGAGCCCGTGGAATCCTTCGGCTGAATGGCGGGCGACTTGGGCTGCTGGCGCTGGAACAGGTAGCAGATCAAGAACGTGCTGAGCGAGGTAAAGACGAGGATGGAGGCCCCGGCGGCATCGTGCCACTCTTCCATCTCATGGACGCCGGAAGCATTGGCGACCAGGCAGAGGAAAAGGGTGCGCATGATGTTGCCGAGCAAGGCGAGAACCAAGGCAATCGCCACGATCTGGAGTCGCCGTATCCACCCAAAACGGTAGAGTTCACCCAAAAGAAACGCGATCATCAGCGCAGCCTGGATGGAGCGCAGGCCGCTGCAGGCTTCCTCCACGCCGAGCGTGCAGGTCGGGAGAACAATGACTTGCCCGGTGGCATGGGCCAAAATCCCGAAGTTGGGCAATAGCCCTGCCACAAGAGAGGCATTGATGGGAGCGAGTCCCTGCACGAGCGGATCCTCGATCTGCCTGGGCCACGGCACACTCAGGAGCAGAAAGCAGAGGGGAAAGGCAAAATGGCGAAGCCAGGCGGTGCCACCATAGACCCAGACCCAGTACAGGAGAGCCCCGACATAGAGAAGGGCGCAAGCGAGATCGAGCGGCCGGGCGACCGGGGAAACTTCCAGGGCCGGTCGGAGACAGAAAAACAAGAGGGTCCAGACCAGCATCGCGGGAAGCAACCACGAGCGCACCGGAGGCTGGGGAGCGGGACGCCGGGGCCAGCGTTCCCAGAGGAGAACCAGCGTGAGAAGGGGAACCCACCACCCAAACGAGTAGTTCGTGAGGTAGGTCCACGAACACGAGAGCGGATAGAGAACAAAAGCGCCACCGAGCAGCAGACAACCCCAACTCATCCACGGGAGAGGAGGAGCAGCGGATTTTGAAGGCGCAGGTAAATCGCTGAAGGGAAGGCTGGTCACTTTCGCACCCTAGCGGGCGACTGGTTCGAAAGCAAATCCAACCAGCTTAAGATTGAGAAGGGCTCCGTCTTCCAAAAAAACAAAACCCCGTCACCACAGAGGGCGACGGGGTTTCGAATAATCCAAGGACAACCTGAATTAGGCAACCGACTGGCTGCGGAACCGGCGGAACGCCAAGAAGGCGATCGTGCCGAGAACTGGAACCAAAGCCCACTGAGAGGGCTCAGGCACTGGCGCGCTTCCGAGGAAGAACGTCACATCGTTCGAGCCCGTGGAGGCAACAAACGTGGGGGATGTGGTCGAGTTGAGAGCCAGCGAGTTACCGCCAGCGTAAGGGCTGACACCAGCAGGGCTGCCGTTGAACACGAAATAATCAGTCGCGTTGCTTGCCGTCAAGCTGCTGAGGTCGAACACGTAGGTGTTGCCCGCAATAACCGGCACGGGGGCGGCCAAGGTGAAGGTGAAGTAGTGGTTGTAGTTCAGGCTGGGGTTGTTATGAATCGTGCCAGCAGGAACCGTAACAGTCTCAGACGTGAGAGCGCCGTAAGTCGCACCCGACAGAGTTCCAAGCTTCAAGGTGAAGTCGGCCTGAGGGAAAATGGCACTAACGGGAGACGTGAAGTACGCCGCACCTTTGATCGTCACTGTGGAGATCCACGTGGAGGTGGTCGCCGTGAACGACTGACCAACGCCGCCGGTGTTGTTCGAATCGAAGTAGGTGTAGCCAGAACCGGAACCGGGGCTGACCTGGGGGTTGCTGATGTAAGAGCCGACGGGGGCGGTGGTGCCTGCGTCAACGAACGTCAACGCGGAAGCGGACTGGCTGGCTGCTGCCACAACGGCGGCAACGACTGCTAATAGTTTCATTTTTTTCATGAGGTTTCTCCTTGGGTTTATTACTAGGTTTTAAGACGATTAGAGAATTCGGGGAAGCAAGGCAAGCGAAAATTGATTTTTATTTGCACGTCCGTTCGATTTCTTCCGGGAAATCAATCACAGGCGAGTTTTTCGGCCAATTCTTCCGCCGGATAAGTGATAATCTCCGCCAGCGTGGGGTGATAATGAGGCATCGCGGCCAACTCCGCCGCCGTGCCCCGGTAGCGCATGACCGCGATCAGTTCGTGAATCAAATCCGAAGCTCTCGGCCCGATGATTTCCGCGCCGATGATCTCGCCCCGGCTCTTTTCCGCCAGCAACTTGACGAAACCGTATTCGTGCCCGCCTATCAGGGCCTTGCCGAGATCGTTGAAAGGAAAGCTGGCCGCGAGAAATTCGATCCCCTCGCGCTTCGCTTCGGTCTCCGTCAGGCCCACCGAGGCGATTTCCGGGTCGGTAAAGGTGACCAGCGCCTTGAGACGGTAATCGATCTTCTCCGCAATCTCATGCGAGCCCCGGACAAGGTTGACCGCATTGCGCGCGGCGATTTCCCCCTGCTGGATGGCGATGTGAACCACCTCGTGCGGCCCCACCACGTCGCCCGCGCCGAAAATATGTGCCGCCGAGCTGGCCAGGGCGGCATTGACCGGAAGTTTCCCGTCGAGCAGCGCCACGTCGGCATTTTCCAGCTTGAGGCCCTTCAGCGCCGGGGCACGGCCCATGGCGTAAAGGATTTCGTCGACAACCAACTCGTGCGGCTGCCGGTCCTGCTCGTAGCGGATTTTTTTGCCCTCCGGAGTGACTTCGACATCGATCAGCTTCACGCCGGTGCGAACCTCCATTCCCTCCGCCCGCAGGGCACGGACGAGTTCCTCGCCCACGTCGGGATCGTAACCGCGCACCAGGTGATCGCTCCGCTGCAATAGCGTGGTCTTCGAACCGACGCGCGAGAAAAATTGGCCGGCCTCGACCGCGATGACGCCGCCGCCCAGGACAGCCAGACGCTTCGGGATGGTCTCCGCCTCCAAGGCGTCGTCGCTCGTCCAGCAGCCAGCCTCCCAGAGGCCCGGGATAGGCACATGGGTGATGACTGAGCCGGTTGAGATAATAAAAGTGGAGGCCGTGAGGAGTTCCTGCGCGCCCTCCCTCTCTATTAAGAGGGTGTGGCCATCGAGAAAGGAGGCGAAGCCCCGGATGAAGGTGAACTTCCCCTTGTCCAATTGCTGGCGGCGGTAGCCGGCGAAATCATCGACCAGAAACCGTTTTCGCGCCTGGATGGCCTTCATGTCCACTTCCACCGGCTGGACAACGAGGCCGAAGGTCTTGGCCCGCTGAATATCGTGCCAGCGGTGGGCCGATTCCAGGAAGGCCTTCGAAGGCATGCAGCCCCGCAGGATGCAAAGACCGCCGACTTCCTTGCCACCCTCGCTAACCACGACGCTGGCTCCCAGCGCCGCAGCGGTGCGGGCTGCCGCATAGCCAGCGCTGCCGCCGCCGATGATGGCGACATCGAATTCCGGAAGGGAAGGCTTCAGGGCCTGCCACTGTTCCGAGACCGGCTGGCCTTCCAGGCGCGACGGGAGCAACACAGGCATGACGGCTGGCGCAGGAGAGGAGAATTAAACGGGAACGCCGGTGAGCACGATGCGGGTCGCACCGAACTTGGGATAGAGGAAACGGTCAGCGGGCAGCCCTTTTTTGGTCACCAGCTTGGCTTCCTCGAGACCTTTTTCCTTGAGACGACGCAGGCTTTCGTGCAGCAGGTAGGTGCCGAGGCCTCGATTGCGGTACTCGGAAACGACGCAGACGCCGAGGGGAAGATTGCTCTTCTCCGTGCCCTCGCGGATCGCTGCCGCACCGATGACGCGCGCGCCGTGCTTGATGGCGAGAAATGAAACCTCTCCCGAGGAGAAACCGGCATGAAGAAGCTCATCGGTCAGCCTCACGCGGGCGGCGAGATCGTCGCTCCAGGCGGGCTCCATGGAGAGCGAAAGATTAATGGCGGCAAAAAGCGGGGCCCGATCCTCCAACGTCGCGGGCTCAACCTTGTAGCGGGGCGCAAGCTTCGCCACCTCTGCCGGGAGCTCCTTCAAATTCCAGGTAAACTGGACCCATGTAGACAACCTCATGTGGATAGCTTCGCGGGGGTGGGAACGGGACGCAAGGGATTTTATTGGGGAAAGGTGTTGTGTGTCAGGCTCTCGATGATCGCCGGATGCGCAAGGAGATGCATCGACACCATCCCTTATCGACTTAAGGGAAATAGCCGCTTGAGCTACCTTTT
>FTJN01929916.1_pt1 | contig 10711 bp, 12 predicted proteins | sample 1658361 | NCBI WGS metagenome assembly FTJN01 (sample SAMEA3914819, study PRJEB12502) | metagenome | biome: forest; material: soil | place: Canada | collected 2010-06-26 | depth 0.3 m | reverse complement strand
GGCCGCGGGCGGCGCGGCGGCGACGTCCGCCGGCGCCGTGCCGAACTTCCACCACGCCAGCCCGCCGGCGACGAGCGCGACGGCGGCCAGCGGCAGGGCGATGCGGGCGAACTTGCGGCTCGCCGACGTGGGCGCCGGGGTGCCGCGCGCCTCGTTGCGCAGCGCGCGCGCCTCGGCCGAATCGACCCAGTGGCGCAGCTCCATCGACAGGTGGCGGGCCGACGGGTAGCGCTGGTCGGGATCGCGCGCCATGGCGCGGCCGGCGATCACCGACAGGCCCAGCGGGATCTTCGGCGACACGCGGTGCGCCGGCACGACTTCGGCCGTCTTGACCGCGGCGGTGATCTCTTCGAGGGACGAGCCCTCGAACGGCTTCTTGCCCACCAGCAGCTCGTAGAGCACCACGCCCAGCGAATAGACGTCGCTGCGGCGGTCCACCGAGCGGCCGTCCATCTGCTCCGGCGCGAGGTAGAACGGCGAGCCGGCGACCACGCCTTCGAGCGCGGGCACGTCGCGATGGGCGACGCGCGCGATGCCGAAGTCCAGCACCTTCGGGTGCATGCGGCCGGTCATGAAGATGTTGGCCGGCTTGACGTCGCAGTGCACGACGCCCTTGCGATGCGCGTAGGCCAGCGCGTCGGCCACGCGGCGCACCACCTGGGCGGCCTCGATCGGGCCCGGCCGGACGCCTTGCAGCAGCAGGTGGCGCAGGTCCTGGCCCTGCAGGCGTTCCATGGCGATGTAGACACCGGTCTCGGACGGGCCGGCGTCGAACACGGTGACGATGTGCGGATGCGACAGGCCGGCGGCCGCGCGGGCCTCGTTCAGGAACAGCGCGTCGAGGGACTCCCGGGCGGCCGGGTCGGCGTCGATGTGCAGCGTCTTGAGGGCCACGGTGCGCGACAGCAGCGGATCCCAGGCGGCGTAGACCGTGCCGAGACCGCCCTTGCCGAGGATCGTCTTGAGCGCATAGCGGCCGACATGGCCGATGCTCTCGCTTTCGATGCCCGTGCCGGTGCCGACGCCGGTCAGTACCGGGGCCGGCGGAGGCGCGACGACGCCTTCGGGCGCCGCGCCTTGAGACATGCGCGCCGCTGCCACGTCGTCGACGACCGTGGTCTCGAAGTTCGAGTCGGAGGCGTCCGCTGAATCAGCGCGCCTGAAAAGATTCCATCGCATGGGCGGAAGTTAACCGATGGTGGGCCGGGTAAAAGGGCCGAATAACGGGAAGATACCCTGCACGATGACACAAATCCTCACCGACTGGCGATTGCGTCACGCTTGCCGGCAGGGTTGAAAGGATCAACGGTCGAGTTCTCTGCCCAGGCGCCTGACGGTTTCCTGGAGCTGGGGCATCGACGTCGCGAACGATAACCTGAAGTAGGCGCTTGCATGCGCCGGGCCGAAGTCCTTGCCGGGCGTCAGCGCCACGTGGGCCGTGCGCATCATCCGCATCGCGAAATCCCAGCTGCTGGCGTCGAAACGCCCGCAATCGGCCCAGACATAAAAGGCCCCGTCGGGAACCACGGGCACGCCGATTCCGAGTTCCTGGAGCGCCGGAACGATGAAATCGCGGCGCGCCCGAAAAGCCGCGCGCCGGGTTTCGCACTCGGCCAGGCTGTCGGCGTCGAAACAGGCGATGGCCGCGTGCTGGGCGATCGAGCTGGCGCAGATGTAGAGGTTCTGGGCCAGGCGCTCGACCGGCTCGACCAGCGCCTCGGGCAACACCAGCCAGCCCAGGCGCCAGCCGGTCATGCTGAAGTACTTGGAGAAGCTGTTGACCGAGATGATGTCGTCGCCGAGCGCCAGGGCGCAGCGCTCGAACGCCGGGTCGTAGCTGAGGCCCAGGTAGATCTCGTCGACGATGGCGACGCTGCCTTTCTCGCGGACGACGTCGACGATGCGGGCGAGCTCCGCCGGCGCGATCGACGTGCCGGTCGGGTTCGAGGGCGTGGCCAGCAGCACGCCGCGGGTCTGCGGCCGCCAGTGCTCGCGCACGTGCTCGGCGTCGAGCTGGAAGCGCGACGCCGGCGTCGTCGGCACCAACCGGGCCGTGGCGCCCGCGGCGGCCACGAAGTGGCGGTTGCACGGATAGCTCGGGTCGGGCATCAGCACCTCGTCGCCGGCCTCGAACAGCGCCTGGCAGACGAGCTGCAGCCCGGCCGACGCGCCCGCCGTGACGACGATGCGCCGCGCCGGCACGTCCACGCCCCAGCGGCTGGCGTACCACTGGCTGATGCGCTCGCGCAGCGCGGGCAGGCCCACGGCGTCGGTGTACTGCGAACGGCCGGCGCGCAGCGCGGCCTCGGCCGCGGCGACGACGGGCGCGGGCGCGGTGAAGTCCGGCTCGCCGATGTTCAGGTAAAGCATCCGCTCGCCGCCGAGCGCGGGGTCGCATTCGGGCGAGCGCGCGATCTCCTGCGCGACCTTGGCGCACTCCATGACGTAGAACGGATCGATGTGGGCGAGACGGCTGGCGAGTTTCATGGGGTGTCGAGGCGCAAGGCAACGAAAGGGCGGTGGCGAGCGGCGCTCAGCCGATCATGATGCCGGCTTCGACGACACGTCCGGCCGGATCCACGCGAAGCATGAGGAAAGCGGGATCTATCGGCATGGTCTCGTCGGCCGCGCCGAGCGGGTAGACCAAGGCGTCAGGCGGAAATCCGGTCCGATCGGCCGAGGGGCCCAACTGCTGGACGACGGTCGCGACCGGCAGGCCGACCAGGTCGCCGGAGTTCACCAGCGCCCTGGCCATGCGCAGGCGCAGGTGCCTGGGGTCGGCGCCCGCCGACGCCGCCTGGAGCCACGCCGCGCGATCGAACGACAACGACTCGGACGCCGGCCACAGCCACGCCGCGAGCGCGAGCGCCGCGACGGCGGCACCCGCCATGAGCATGTGACGCCGCGAGACGACCACGCGCAGCACCGGTACTCGCGACCCGACGGCGTTCAGCCGCGGCCCTTGTGCGACGCCTGCACCTCGACCGGCCGCAGGTCGGACGCGGCCTTGTCCAGCACGCCGTTGACGTACTTGTGGCCGTCGGTGCCGCCGAAGCTCTTGGCGAGTTCGACCGCCTCGTTGATGGCGACCTTGTACGGGATGTCGAGGCAATGCTTCAGCTCGTAGGCGCCGATCATCAGCACGCCGTGTTCGACCGGCGACAGCTCGGTGGTCTTGCGGTCGACGAACTTCGCCAGCACCGCGTCGAGCACGGCGGCCTCGCTGATGCAGCCGTGCAGCAGCGCGTCGAAGTGCGCCCGGTCGGCCTTGTCGAAGCCTTCCTGCTCGCGCATGTGGGCGTCGATCACGCCGGCGTCGGTGCCGGAGACCAGCCACTCGTACAGGCCCTGCAGCGCGATCTCGCGCGAGCGGCGGCGTGCCGACTTCGGCTTGGCCGGCTTGGCGGCGGGTTGATCGTCGGACTTGTCGGGGAAGGCGGAAGTCATAGCAGGTCGTCCATCAGGTTGGCCATCTCGACGGCGACGCGCGCGGCGTCGCGCGCCTTGTCCTCGACACGGGCCTCGGCCTGGGCGACGTTCTCGACGGTGAGGATCGCGTTGGCGATCGGGACCTGGTGGTCGAGCGACACGCGCGTGACGCCGGCGCCGCTCTCGTTGGCCACCAGTTCGAAGTGGTAGGTCTCGCCGCGGATGATGCAGCCGATGGCCACCAGCGCGTCGTAGTCGTCCTGGTCGGCCATCGCCTTCAGCGCGATCGGCACCTCCAGCGCGCCCGGGACGGTGACCACGGTGATGTGCTTGGCGGCGACGCCCAGCGCCAGCAGCTCGGCTTGGCAGACCTCGGCCATGCGCGACGTGATCGCGTCGTTGAAACGCGCTCGGACGATGCCGATCACGAGGTCGTGGCCATCGAGATCGATCGGGGTGCCTTGGTCAGCAGCTTGCATCGTTGAACGCTCCGGGAAAAAGAACAGAAGGGGCGAGCCGCGCGTTGCAGCCGGCCGAGGAAAACAGGATCAGGCCGCGTCCGCGGTCGTGATGAAACTGGAGACTTCGAGGCCGTAGCCGGTCATGCTGGGCATGCGCCGCGGCTGGCCCAGCAACTGCATGCGCGTCACGCCCAGCTCGCGCAGGATCTGGGCGCCGACGCCGTAGGTGCGCAGGTCGACCGGGCGCTTGGGCGCTTCGCACGGGTCGTCGTCGGGCATCAGCTGGGCGACCAGGTGGTCGGCCGGCTCGCCGCAATTGAGCAGCACCGCCACGCCCAGTCCTCGCTTCTCGATCGTGGAAAGCGCCTGCGGCAGCGGCCACGAGTGCTTGCCGCACGACGAGTCGAGCAGGTCGATGGCCGAGAACGGCTCGTGCACGCGCACCGGCACCTCGTCGCCGGCCTTCCAGCTGCCCTTGACGAGCGCCATGTGCGCGCCGCCGGAGCGGTCGCGGAACAGGTGGCAGGCGAAGTTGCCGTACGGCGTGTTCAGCTCGCGCTGGCCGACCGCGGTGATCAGCGATTCGTTGCGGCTGCGATGGTGGATCAGGTCGGCGATCGTGCCGATCAGCAGGCCGTGCTCCCGGGCGAAGATCTCGAGGTCGGGCAGGCGCGCCATGGTGCCGTCCTCGTTCATCACCTCGCAGATGACGGCCGAGGGCATCAGGCCCGCCATCGCGGCCATGTCGCAGCCGGCCTCGGTATGGCCGGCGCGCATCAGCACGCCGCCGTCCTGCGCCTGCAGCGGAAAGATGTGGCCCGGCTGCACGAGGTCGGACGGCTTGGCGTTGCGCGCGACCGCGGCCTGCACGGTGCGCGAGCGGTCGGCGGCGGAGATGCCGGTGGTGACGCCTTCGGCCGCCTCGATCGACACCGTGAACGCGGTGCCGTGCGGCGAGCCGTTGCGCGTGGCCATCGGCGGCAGGTGCAGGCGTTCGCACATCTCGCGCGTCATGGTCAGGCAGATCAGGCCGCGCGCGTGGCGGGCCATGAAGTTGATCGCCTCGGGCGTGACGAATTCGGCCGCGAGGACCAGGTCGCCTTCATTTTCGCGATCTTCCTCGTCGACGAGGATGATCATGCGGCCCGCGGCCAGTTCGTTGACCAGGGCGGAAACGGGAGAGATGGGCATCCGGTGATTGTAGGCGGCGGGCAAGGGTTTCCCAGGGGAAAGGGCTCTACCTTCGTGCAAGGATGCGCAGGTCAGTGCCCACTTTCACGGCATCGTGGAAACCGAAGGCGATTCCGTCGTCCAGCGACGCCAGCGTGCCGATGTCGGCCATCGCGCGACCCGTGCCCAGCAGCGTCGGGGCCAGATAGAGCAGCAGCTCGTCGACGCGGCCCGTGCGCAGCAGCGCGCCGTTCAGGCGGGCGCCGGCCTCGACGTGGACTTCGTTGACGTGGCGGGCGGCGAGGGCGTCGAGCACGGCCTCGAGATCGATTCGGCCGTCGCGCAGCGCCACGTCCACGATCTCGGCGCCGCGGGCCTGCAACGCCGCGCGCCTGGCCACATCGGCGGACGCGGTGAACAGGACGACGGGCGAGGGCGAGTCGAACAGGCGCGCCGTCGCCGGCGTGTCGAGGCGGGCGTCGACCACGCAGCGCAGCGGCTGCCTGGCGGTCTCGACCAGCCGCACGTCCAGCGACGGATCGTCGGCCAGCACGGTGCCGATGCCGGTCAGGATCGCGCCCGCGCGCTTGCGGTACGCGTGCCCGTCCGCGCGCGCCTGCGGGCCGGTGATCCATTGACTGGCGCCGTTCGGCAGCCCGGTGCGGCCGTCGAGCGAGGCGGCGATCTTCATGCGCACCCACGGCAGTCCGCGCGTCATGCGGGAGAAGAAACCGATGTTGAGTTCGCGCGCACGCAGCGCGACGTCGTCGGGCGCATGGCCGACGGAGATGCCGGCTGCGGCGATGCGCGCCGTGCCCTGCCCGTTGACCAGCGGGTTCGGGTCGCCGACCGCGATCTCCACGCGGCCGACGCCGGCCGCCACCAGGGCGTCGCAGCACGGTGGCGTGCGGCCGTGGTGGGCGCAGGGCTCCAGCGTCACGTAGACGGTGGCGCCGCGCACGTCGGCGCCGCGCGCCTGGGCGTCGCGCAAGGCCATCACCTCGGCGTGCGGGCCACCGGCGGCCTGCGTGTGGCCCTGGCCCAGCACGGTGGTGCCGTCCGGCGCCACGATCAGGCAGCCGACGCGCGGGTTCGGGTCGGACAGGCCGACCGCCTGCTCGGCCAGCGCCAGCGTCAAAGGCCAGGGTTTCATCGCGATCGTCCGGTGGGCCGGCGCGCACGCGCCGGTTTTCGGGACGGATGGCGGTGTGCGCCGTCCCGGGAGGTGATTTTCCATGACGGCGCCCGAACAATCGGCGGCACGACCTTCGAAAGAAAGAAATGTCTGTCCTGTTCAATGCCCTGCGGCGCGCCGACGCGCGCGTCGTGCCGTTTCGTGCCCCGGCCGGCTTCACGCTGATCGAGCTGATGATCGTGCTGGCCATCGTCGCGATCCTGTTGCGCATGGCGGCGCCCGGGCTGTCGCGTCAGGCCAGTGCGCGTGCGCTGGCGGCCCAGTCGTCCGAGTTCATGGCGGCGTTGCGCTTCGCCCGGGCGCAGGCGCTGCAGCGCGGCTCGGACGTCACCGTCTGCGCCAGTGCGCCGGCGGCGCCGCCGCCGTCCTGCCAGGGCGCGCACGCCGCCGACTGGCGCGACGGCTGGATCGTGTTCGCCGACCGCGACCGGCACGGCGTGCCGGACGCGCAATCCCAGCTGCTGCGCGTCCAGCAGCCGTTGCAGCGCAGCGGCGGCGTGGCCGGCACGCGCGGCAGCATCAGCTTCACGGCCGCGGGCTACAGCACCGACGCGTCGTCGCACTACCTGTTCAGCCCGCCCGCCGAGGCGGCGCTCGACGCACCCCCAGCCGTGATGGTGTGCGTCAGCAAGCAGGGGCGGCCGCGACTGGCGAGCACCGGAGCCTGCAATTGATGGCGGCGCCGACGTCCTCCGCCGTGCGTCAGGTGGCCCCGGCCGTCCGTCGCGACGCGCTGCGTGGGCGGGAGACGTTACATTCAGACTCGCCACGGCGTGTTCTGCCCGCGCCGGGCAACCCTTGCCCCCATGCCGCCCAGCCCTCTCGTCCCGTTCCCGTTCGCCTGCCCAGGCCGCCCCGCGCGCTGGTGTCGCGCCCGTGGCTTCACGTTGGTCGAGATGATGGTCACGGTGGCCATCGTCGCGATCGTCGCCGGACTGGGCGTGCCGTCGTTCCTGCGCGTGCTGGCGCGCCACGCGATCGTGGCGCAGGCCGAGGAACTGCAGGACGCGGTGCGCATGGGCCGCAGCGAGGCGATGAAGCGCGGCGGGCCGGTCGTCCTGTGCCGCACCGAGCCGGCCAGCGCCGGCAGGTGCGCGGGCAACGCCGGCAGCTGGCAGACCTGGGTGCTGTTCACCGACCTGGGCCGCAGCGGCCTGTTCGCCGCCGGCGATGCCATCGTGCGCCAGCATGTCGAGGTGTCCCGGCGCCTGACCGTCACCGGCAACGCCGCGAGCATCCGCTTCGAAGCCACCGGCATCGCGCGCGCCGACGTCGATTCGCCGGTATTCACGTTCCGCCCGGCGGGCTCGGGCTCCGAGCCGGGCGGCGGCGGCGGCGACCGCGCGTTGCAGCGGCAGGTCTGCGTCAATCCACGCGGAGAAGTCGCCGTGATCGCGGACGGCGCGGCGTGTCCGTGATGTCCCTGTCGCCTCGCCTGCCCATGGCTGCCGCGGCTTCCGTGACGACCCGGCGTGCCCTCGCGCTCGTGCGCGGCGCGCGGATGCCGCGGCGAGGGCGCGTGTCGGTGGCAGGTTTCTCGCTGGTGGAGGTGCTGGTGGCGATGTTCGTGGTCGCGATGGGCATCCTGGCGCTGGCCGGGCTGCTGCAGACGGCCACGCGCTACTCGAAAATCGGCGAGCTGCGCTCCACCGCCACGCTGCTCGCCAGCGACATCGCCGATCGCATCCGCGCCAATCCGGCTGGCGTCCAGCTCGGCGACACTGGCTACGACCTGACCGCCGCGGCGTTCCCGAGCCCCACGCCACCGGCGCACGCCGCGTGCACCAGCGAGGCGCCCTGCGGCCCGTCCGACCTGGCCCAGGCCGACCTGGCCGACTGGACGACGCGCCTGCGCGCCACGCTGCCCAAGGGCTCGGCCTGGATCCAGTTCCACGCGGGCAAGGCGCTCGCGCCCGACTACGTCGACATCTGGGTCGGCTGGTACGACCCGCTGACGATATCGCCGGGCAGCTCCACCGACCGCTCCGGCGCCGAATGTCCCGCGGACTGGAAAAAGGCCGAGCCCGCGGTGCGCTGCGTCTACCTGCAGGTGGCGCCATGAGGCGCGCCCTGGCCACGCGTCCGCCGATCGCGCGCCGCGGCCTGGCCGCCGCCGGGTTCACGCTGATCGAGATGATGGTCGCACTGGCGATCGGCTTCGCGGTGGTCGGCGCGATGATCGCGGCCTACCTCGCCTCGTTTTCCAGCGGCCGGCACACGGACGCACTGGTGCAGATCACCGAGGACGCGACGCTCGCGCTCAACGTGATGCGCCAGCAGGTGGCCCAGGCGGGTTTCAGCCAGCCGCACGGCGTGGGAGAAGGCGGGTTCGTGCTGCACGCGTTCCCGGGCATCGCCGGCTGCGAGGGCGCGCCCTTCATCGACCTGCAGTCCGGCATCCTGGGCGCCGCCAACTGCGGGTCGGCCGACCCGGACCCGTCCGCGCCCGACACGCTGGAGGTCGCCTACGAGGGCAGCGTGCTGCCCGCCAAGGCGTCCAACGGCATTCTCGGTGGCTCCGGCAGCCAGCAGCCGCTCGACTGCCTGGGCAACTCGTTCGCGAAGACGCACGACGACGCCACCGGCGACGACTACTGGCTCAACGACAGCAAGTTCTACGTCAGCGGCGGCAGCCTGTATTGCCACGGCCCGGGCAACGCCGCCGGCGCCGCGATGGTGCAGAACGTCGAGACGTTGCAGGTGACCTATGGCATGGCCGGGGGCCCGGCCGGCTCGCCGGGCGCCGGCCAGGTCATCTACTACGGCGTGGCGCCGCCTCCCGGCTCCGCGTCGTGGGCCAACGTGGTGTCGGTCAAGCTGTGCGTCCAGGTGCGCAGTGCCGCCAAGGTGCTCGACAAGGGCGCCACGGCCACGCTGGGCGCCTGGGTCGATTGTCGCAACGCGCAGCGCACGAGCGGCGACGGCTACATGCGCCGCACCTTCATGACCACCATCGTCTTGCAGAACAAGCTGCTGTGAGCCCGCACCGTTCCTCCCCTTGCGCCCGGCGCAGCTCGCGCGTCCCGCACGCGTGCGGGCGTCCGCCGGCCCGTCCGGGCCCGGGTGCGCGTGCGCGCGGCTTCTCGCTGATCGTCGCGATGCTGATGCTCGCCGTGATCGGCCTGGCCTCCGCCGCGATCATGCGCAACGCCACCAGCGGCGACCAGGTGGCCAACAACAACCGCCTGCAGAGCCAGGCCAGCCAGTACGCCCAGCTCGCGCTGAAGTTCTGCGAGACCCAGATGGCGCTGGCGCCCGGTGCGCGCAGCGTCACGCTGTTTCCCGCGGCCTCCAATGCGGCCTGGACGGTGCGCGGTAACTGGACGCGGGCGGGTGCCGCCTCGGCCCATACGCTGGCGCCGGCCGAGATCGGCAGCGCGGTGCAACCACGCGTCGCGCCGCAATGCCTGATGGAGGCCACGGCCGTGCCCAACGTCTACACGCTCACGGCCCGCGGCTTCAGCGCCGACTTCAAGGCCGACGCCGGCACGGGCGCCACGCGCTCGGGCTCGGTCGTGTGGCTGCAGGCGACGGTCTTCGCCGAAGGCGACGGCGGCACGGCGGGCGAGACCTCGACCAACGCCGGCACCAACGCCGATGCGCCCCGCGGCGCGGCCCCCGGTGCGCTGCGCGTGCGCCAACGCCAGTGGCAGCAGTTGCTGACGCCGCCGTTCTGAGTTGTCGCTCGTCCATCGTCCTTGTCCGGAGCGTCTGCGATGCCTGCCCTTGGCCCTTGCCGTGCACGCCGTGGTTTCACGCTGATCGAGCTGCTGATCGCGGTGGCCGTGGCCAGCGTGCTCGTCGCGATCGCGATGCCGTCGTTCTTCGAGCAGTTGGCCCGCGCCCGCCGCACCGACATGCAGGCGGCGTTGCTGGAAGACGCGGGCTACATGCAGCACTACTACGCGGCCCACAACGCTTACACCGACACCCAGGCGCCGCAGCTGCCCTCCACGCGTTCTCCGCGGACGGGCAGCGCGAGCTATGCGATCAGCGTCAGCGTGCCGGCGAACGATCCCACGTCGTTCGTGCTGACGGCGGTGCGCGGTGGAGCGATGTCCTCGGATCCGTGTGGCGACTTCACGTACGACAACCTGGGGCGGCGTGATCTGGTGGCGGGAACGTTTGCTGCGGGGCGGGATGCGGTGCGTTGTTGGCGGTGAGCGGCTGCGTCGATGGTCTGCGTATCGGAATGAGTCGTTGCTCGGCGCTTCGTGGTTTGCGGTTTGCGGTTTGTGGGTTGTGGATTGTGGGCTTGCGGGTTGCGGGTTGCGGGTTGCGGGTTGCGGGTTGCGGGTTGCGCTTCGCGCGTGCCGGCGGTGCGCGAGCGGCGAGGTGGGCGGGGGCTTGTTTCTCCGGCGTGCGGCCATCTGAAATCGGCCTGAACGGCGCGATTTCCTTGGGCGTTCGGTTAATTTCAGACCACGGCATCGATGGCTTGGCCGCGTCCTGCACC
>FTJN01001589.1_pt2 | contig 10732 bp, 8 predicted proteins | sample 1658361 | NCBI WGS metagenome assembly FTJN01 (sample SAMEA3914819, study PRJEB12502) | metagenome | biome: forest; material: soil | place: Canada | collected 2010-06-26 | depth 0.3 m | reverse complement strand
GGCAAGACCGCGACGATGGCGGCGAGCGATCTGAGCAAGCTGGTCGACAACATCAAGAGCGTGATCGACACGAAGAGCAACAACACGCAGCTGGCGATCCAGGGCATCACGAAGTGCAACAACGACATCGCTGAAAACTACCAGGTGATGTCGACGACGCAGAGCGATGTCCACCAAAGCAAGATGGGCCTCGCCGCCGGCCACTGAGCAAGCCCTGCGTCGCCCCGTCGCCGGCACGGCCGGCAGGGGCGCGCGTTACCAGGAGATTTCCATGATTGCTCAATCCGTCAAGGCGGACAGCCAGGACACGGCGGAAGTCGTGGCCCGCTTCCTGTTCGAGCAGGCTGGTCGGCTCGCCGACATCCACGGCGCCACGCCGCGCGAACTCGAGGCGACCTACACGTTCGCATACAACCTCTACAACCAGGCCCGCTGGCACGAAGCGCTGCGCGTGTTCAGCTTCCTCGTGCAGGAAGACCATCTCGACCGCCGCTTCCACCTCGGTCGCGGGGGCTGCCTGAAGATGCTCAAGCGGCACGAGGACGCACTCAAGGCCTACGGCATAGCGCACCTGCTCGACGTCGACGACCCGACCGTCGGGCTCTACGTCGCCGAATGCCTGATGGCCCTCGGCCGGCGCGGCGACGCGAAGGTCGCGCTGGAGGCGGTCATCGCCATCGCAGAAGACCAGCCACGATTCGCCGACCTCGTGCGCCGCGCGAACGCGGTGATCCACCTCATCGAGCCCACCCGGGAGTCCGCATGAATACCATTACCCGTACCCCGCTCGCGGGGACAAACACGCCCGCGAGCACGTCTTCGGGCAGCCCGGCGTCCAACGGCGGCGGCCAGGTCTCCACGTCCGGTACGTCGGGCCTGAACCTGCCGGCGCTGCTCGAACTGCTGAAGCAGGTCAACGGCGGCTCCTCGGGCTCCGGCGGTTCGGGCGACTCGGGCAGCAACGCGCCGCCGGGCGCGCCCGCGCTGCAGCAGCCCGCCCTCGACTTCTCGCCCGAGGCGATGGCCCTCGAGATCCAGGGGCTGATGGACAAGACCAACGACCTGCAGAACAAGGCCGAGACGCAGAACGTCAAGGTGACCCAGCAGCGGCAGGACGACGCGCACACCAAGAACATCGCGGCGATCGACAAGGCCGCCAAAAAGATCGCGGCCGCCAAGAAGAAGCAGAAGGCACTCGGCATCCTGGGCATCATCGGCAAGGTCTTCGCCGTCGTCGCCGCGGCGGTCATGACAGTGGTGTCGGCCGGCGCGCTCGCACCCATCGCGGGCCTGATCTGCGCCTATGCGATCACCGACCTCGCGATGACTGTCGCAAGCACCGTGAACCAGTCCAAGGGCGGCAAGGACATCTCGCTCGAGACGCTGACCACCGAAGGCCTGGCGACGGCGCTCGAGAAGACGGGCCACAGCGATGCAGACGCCGAGAAGACCGCCGGCTACCTGTCGCTGGGCCTGCAGTGCGCGATCGCGCTGGCGACCCTGGTCGTCGGCGTCGGCGGCGCGGCCGGCCTGATCGGCGGTGCCACCTCCGCTGCCACCGAAACTGGCGCCGAAGTGGGCAGCGAGGCGCTGACACAGGCGCTGACGCAGGCGTCGTCGGAAGCGACCGCGCAGGCGAGCGCGGAGACGGCATCGGAGGTGGCGTCCGAGGCGACGACCACGGCGCTGTCGCAGACACTCTTGCAGACGGCGGCGCAAACGGCCACGGAGGCCGTGTCCGAGACGACGGTGCAGGCCACTTCGCAGGCGCTCTCGCAGGCAGTCGCGCAGACGGCGTCGCAAACGGCCACGGAGGCTGCGTCCGAGACGACGGCGCAGGCGACTTCGCAGGCCACGTCGCAGACGACCTCCCAAGCAACGTCGCAGACCACCTCGCAGGCGACGTCGAATTCGACCGGCGAGACGTCGCTGGCCGATTCCGGTGACGGTGCCGAGGGCTCGTCGAAGGCCGCACAAGCCGCGGGGAACGCCAGGCGTGGCGCGAAGCTCACCCAGCTCACGGGCCAGGTGATGAACGGCCTGAACACGGCCGCCAGCGGCGGGCTGACGGTCAGCAAGGGCTACGACGATCGCGACGCGGCGGATGCCCAGGCCGACCAGATCCGCTTGCAGGCGAATCTGATCGCGCTGCAGGCCTTGATCGACGCCTCGATCGACCGCGTGAAGGACCTGGCCCAGCAGGCCTCGTCCGACACGCAGAGCACGACCGACATGATCAAGACCGCCCACGACTCGAAGATGGCCACCGCGGCACCGGCCGCCACCGTCTGATTTCCAGCGCGGCGCCGCGGCGCCGCGCGCCTTCATCGATAGAAAGGGACTCGCATGTCCATCTCCAAGACTTCCAACTCGGACAACGCCACCCTGCTGCAACTGCAGTCGCAGGTGGCGGGGTCCTTCGCCGGCGACGACTCCCAGGTCGACGGCTACCAGGCTCCGCTGGATCTCGACATCGTCAAGCAGGGCGGCGATGCGGCCGTCGACGAAATCCGCACCAAGATGTACAGCGGCGTCGACGACCCCGCGGTGGCCCAGAAGCTGGCCGAGGAGACGCTCAGCGCCTTCGACGCGGCCGGTGGCAAGATGGCGCTCGCCGCGCCCGATCCCGGTGTCGACGGCGGCCTGAACACCACGATATCCAAGCTCGGCGATGCAGCCTCGAACTCGTCGCAGGACCTCGAGATGCTGATCGAGCTGCTGCTCGAGTTCGCCTCCAAGGTCAAGCAGGCCGATCGCTCCGCGGCGCAGAGCGACCTGCAGCTCACGACGGCTTCGCATGAAGCGGCGGCCGACGACCTGACGGCGGGCGCGCAGAAGACCTTCGTCGGCGCGATGGCCAGCGGTGGCCTGGCCATCGGCGGCGGCATAGTCTCGGCCGGGGCGGGCAGCTATGGCGTGGGCAAGACGCTGCAGGGGTTCACCGAGACCGCTGGCATGGCACCCAAGGTCGAGACTGTGGCCGAAGACGGCGCCAAGACGATGCAGGCCGAGCCGCAGGCGCTCGCCTCCCAGGCGAAGGTCTTCGACCGGATCACGGCCAACACCCAGCACGTCACGTCGCTGGGCCAGGGCGCCAGCGGCATGGACCAGGGCGTCGGCCAGATGACCCAGGCCGAGCAGGACAAGGAGGCGGCGGCCAAGAATGCCGACAAGATCGGGGACGACAACGCTGCCGACGTGCACTCGGCCGCCCGCGACTCCGACAAATCGGCCATGGACACGCAGGCCCAGGTGCAGCAGTCGCTGCTGCAGGCCCAGCAGACGCAGAACCAGACCAACCACGAGAAGTGGATGGCCATGGCGCGCGTCTAGGAGGCCGACGCCTCCGACAGTCTCCTTCGGGGAGCTCCCGCCGGCCATGGCAGGCCGGCGTTCGCCCGGTGCGTCGCAAGGCGTGCCGGGCTTTTTGCCGTCCGGCGTCCGCGCAGGCGAAAAAAAGTGGCGCGGTCCGGAACTTCCGCCGGCCTGATGTTGCTCAAGGAGAGAGCAGGAAGCGACGTGCTTCCACCCCAACCCGCCCCCGAAGGACCCCGATGACGCAATTGTCCGACTACGTGGCCGAGTTCAAGGCCAAGGCCGAGAACCTGCCTGCCGCCCGCCGCTTCGACGACGCCGACCTCGAGACGATCTACACCGTTGCGTACGGGATCTACCAGAAGGGCGACTACCGCAAGGCGCTCACGCACTTCGCCTTCCTGACCCTCTATCGCCCGACGAGCGCGCGCTACCTCAAGGGGCTGGGCGCGAGCCAGTTCATGGCGCGCCAGTACGCGGCGGCGGCCGGTACCTACGCGTTCGTGCTCCTCATCCAGCCGCACGACGCCGAGACGCTGTGCATGTACGGCCACGCCAAGCTGCTGCTCGGCGAGCGCAAGGAGGCGAACGACGCGCTTGCGCAGGCGGCGCGCCTGCGCCATGGCCCGAGCGAGTTTACCGAACGCGCCGAGGCGCTACTCGAACTCATCGCCGACTGAAGCAGGCCGTCCGGCCCCGCAGCCCGCGCACGCCATGACGCCCTTCGAACGCGCCGTCGCCGAATTCAAGGCCGCGGTCGTCGGCACGCCCGCCGTGCGCCGCTTCGACGACGCGGACCTCGAGCGGGTCTACGCGATCGCGTACCGCCTGTTCGACCAGGGACGCTTCGGCAAGGCGGCGAGCCACTTCGGCTTCCTCACGCTGTACCGGCCGGGCAGCCCGCGCTTCCTGAAGGGGCTGGGGGCCAGCCAGTTCATGGCGCGCGACATGGAGCAGGCCGCCGCGACCTGGGCGCTGCTCGTGCTGCTCGAGCCCGCGGACGCCGAGGCGGCCTACCTGTTCGGCCGCGCGATGTTGATGGTCGGCGAAGGCCGCTACGCCGAGGCCGCGTTCCGGCGCGCGATCGAGCTCGGCGGCGACGGGTCCGCGCTCGCCGAACGCGCGCGGGCGATGCTTGATCTCATCGCGGCCTGAGCACGCCGACAAGGATCCGCATGGGCCTCGACACCGACTCCTTCGACACCAACCGCACGGCGCTCCAGCCGGCGATGCTCGGCCGCAACCACCTCGAACAGCCCACGGTCGTCTTCATGCCAGTGATGCCTGCCAGTCGGATCGAGCCCGCGCTGGCGCGCCATGTCCCGTCCGCCGCGCGGAGCCAGGGCGTCTCGTCGGTGCGCCTGGAAGACCTGAAGCTGAGTGCAACCCCGCCGTCGCGCATCGGAGGGCAGCTCGCGCAGGCGCACGGTCTCATCGCGCAACTGATCAACGAGGTCGAGACAAGCCGCGCGCCCGGGCCGGTGGTTGACCCCGTGCTCCAGTTGCGTGGCCCGGGCGAGCTGTCGCCGCTCGGCGGCGCGATGTTGCGACAGTTGCAGGCGATCGGCCATGCCTACGAGGCACTGTGCAACGGCCCCACGCTGTTCGACGGCGGGATGGAGGGCATGCGCGAGCTCGACGCAGGAGTGGCCGCGCTGCGTCGCGGCATGCTGGAGGTGCGCGGCGCGCAGGGCAGGCCGCCGTTGGCACGCCAGGCCGAGTCGCTGGGCCTTGTCCCGACGGAGCCGCAGGACGCCTCGACCGACCGCCCTCCCCAGGCAGGCGGCGATCGGTCGGCCGGCGACACCACCAGCCTCTCCGACGAGCCTTGGAGCGAGGAGCACGCCTCGCCGCGCCGCTCCGACGACACGGGCAGCGCACCCGGTTCGCCCGGCGCCACGCCGAGGGCCGGCCACGGGCCGTTGAACCTGTTCGGTCTCGACAGCGAGGGCGAGGAGCCTAGCTCGAGGAGTGGCGACACCTTTCCCTCCGAACTGCCCGGGTCCGAGACGCCGACCCTTGGCAGCGAAGCGCGCGCCGACGCCGAACGGGCGGGCGATTTCTTCGAGGACGCGATCGATCGCGTCGAGCGGGAGCGGCGCCACGGCGTCGCCGCGCATCCGGTGCCGACGGAGCCGCGGCCGGGCGCGGTCGACCTGCTGGCCATGCTGACGGACCAGGTGTGCGGGCAGCTCGAGGACCGCAAGACCTACCTCGCGCACGGCGTCCGCGACTCCGTGCAGTCCGTCGGCCGCATGTACGAGGCCAAGGCGCAGATCTGCGCGGCCGCGGCGGCCACGCTGGCCAAGCGCCTCTCTCCGCGCGGCCGCGCCCCGGCGGCGGGCCGGCCGGCGCTCGACGACGTCACGATGAGCCGCCTGTGGCGCGCTCAGGGGAACCTGGAGCGGCGCGCCGCGGCGCTGTCGACGGCGGCGGAGGAACATGTGAGCCGGATGGCGGAGCCGCGCGAGATCGTCGGCCGCAAGCCCATCCGGGGCGTGCTCGGGTGGCTGCGCCGATTGCCCTTCGCCTGGCGGCAGCGCAAGGCGCTGGACGACTACGCCACGCGGCTTTCGGGACGCTCGGGCCCGAACGAACGCATCCCTCTGAATACGCCGGAGATCGACGAGCAGACCATCGTCGAGGAGACGCTGCTGCGCGCGTTCCGCGACGCGGGGCTGTCGACCGACCACGTGCTGCGCGACTTCCGGCGCGAGATGGTGCGCGGCTTCAACTCGACCCGCGCATGGAACGAGATAGCCCACGAGATGCAGTTGCAGGTCGGCGCGAAGACGCTGCTCGCCTACAGCCAGATCCGTCCCGCGGGGACCTTCCTGCGCGAGTACGACGGTCGCGGCGTGTGCTCGCACGACACGGCGCAGTCCGCCCGTGCGGTCAACCTCGCGCAGACCCGCCTCGTCGTCGGCGAGCACGAACCCCTGTTCTCCGCGATGCGGCACGGCGTCGCTTCGGCGACGGCGCTGACGCCCGAGAACATCGCACCCGAGCGCATGAGCGACGAGGAGCTCGTGGAGCACGTGCAGGCGCTGCTGCCTGACGCGTGCGTGCGCGGCGCCATCGGCAACGTGGTGAATGTGCTGGCCACGGCGCAGCATGTCCGCTCCGCTCCCCACATCGTCGAGCGGATGCGCGCGATCGCCAACGAGAACCGGCTCGAGGACGTCGTGCGTGCGATGGTCGTCACCGACCCCAGACTCCTGCGCGATGCGGATCTGGCCTATCGCGTCGCGCACGGCGAAGGCGGCCACCGGCGACAGGTGTTGGGCGCGACGCGCCCGCCGGTCGTCGAGGTGCTGTCGATCTCGCTGCTCACGCTCGACGGCGCGCGCCGCGGGCCGGACGTTGATGAACGTCGCATGTTGGAGGATCAGTGCGAGGCCTGGCGCTCGCTGACGGGTCCACGTGATGTCGAACTGCGCGATCCGGAGAGCGGGCGCAAGATGATGGTACGCGTCGACATCCAGCCGACGCCGGTGAACTACGGCGTCCAGGCCGGTCGCGACGGCGGGCCGGGCCGCGCTGTCGATGCCGGTGGCGACGTGCGCGCGATGAACGAAGCGGGCCTGTCGAAGCTGCTGGGCGATCCGTCGGATCCGCACGAGCCGGGCTTGATTGCGCCGGTGCTGGCGCGCATGGCGCAGGAGTGCGCCACGCTCGACGAGATGATCCTGCTCACGTTCAGGGATCTCGAGGCCGCGCGCGCCCTGCCATTGGAGAACCCTGGCCGGCGCGCCGCGATCGCCCAGGCCGACAGCGGCGCGAATAACGCGCGGGAGTTCGCCGCGCGCGCCCGGCGCCGCTACACGCTTGTCAGTGGGCTCGTCGAGCAGGTGCAGCAACTGCGCGTCGACGACGGGCAGCGTCAGGGTCGGTCCCCCTACGCGATGCCCGCGCGGCTCGCGCTCCTCGCCGACATGGCCGGCGTCCATGTCGCGTTCAACTGCCGCAGCGGCAACGAGCGCAGTGGCGAGCTGGACGCGGAGATCAAGCACCTGAGGCTGCAGATGGAACTCCGCGGCCATGTGCCGCAGGTCGACCGGCTGCGCAGCGAGGACGAGCTCCACCAGTTCGGCCAGGTCATCACCCGCAGCGGCAACTTCGAGCTGCAGCGCCTCAACACCGGCTATGCCGGCTATCGCCAACAAGGCGCGCCGGACCTGGCGGACTGATCCGTCGGAACCAATCCAGAGCGTCGGTTGCAAAAAGGCAGTCCGGCGGGTACCCACCCGCCGCGAACGCCGACGACGCAGGAAGCACCCCATGCCATTGTTCAAACTGAATCGAGATCACCGCAGCGTGCTGCAGCCCGCGCACCTGGAGCGCCGCCAACCGCCCGGAAAGGGTCAGGCACTGGCGGTGGCCTTCGACAATCCGGGCGGCGAGGCGGCCGTCATCGTGCCGACCGTGCCGCGCCAACGCACCGGCGCAGCGGGCGCGCGCGTTGCGCCGACGCCGCTCTCCCAGTTGCCGCTGCGTGCAGCCCCACCCTCCATGCTTGCCAAGGGTACGCAGGCGGCGCCGCGCGCGATCACCGCGCTGCTGCACGAGATCGAGCGCACCCGTGGCCCCGTGCCGTCCGCCAATCCGCTCCAGGCCGCTGCATCGGGCCAGCCGCTCGGGGCGGACGGCGTCTACATGACGGACGGGGGCCAGCGCGCCGTGATCGATGGCGCCCCGCAGGCCCCACGCTCGCCGCTCGGCGACTGCATGCTCGACCAACTGCAGATGATCCAGGACGCCTACGAACTCCTGGGAGAGACGACCGTCGTCGGCGACGACCTGTTCCAGCGCATGCAGGATCTCGACGAGATCGCCAGCTTCGCGCGAGCACACCTCGAGGCCGTGCGCCTGGCATGGAACAAGGCGAGCGCACCGCCGGCAGAGGGGCCGGAGCACGAGATCCTGGAAGTGCCCGAGGGCGCCGATCTCGATGCGCCGCCCGCCTGTGTGCCCTCGCGCGAGGCGCTGCAGATGCTGGAGGACTTGACGGAAGACGCGGTGCAGCAGCTCGCCGACCGGCGCAACTACCTCGCGCACACGGTCGACGCCGCCCCGACCGAGGCAGGCAGGATGTACGCCGCCAAGGCGCAGATCTGCGCCGCCGCCACCGCAGTGATCGAGCGCCTGGTCGCGGCCGCCGAGAATCGGGGCGACGAACTCCAGATCGCGCGCCGGCGCGTGAGCGCCGATGGCCAGCCCGCGTGCACGCCGACCCAGGTGCGGCGACTCAAGACGACGCGCGACGCGTTGAAGGAGCGCGGCGGCGCGCTCGACGCGGCTTCGCACGCGTCCGCGGGCCAGCTGGCGAAGCCGCGCGACGTCATCGGCCCGAAGATGCTGGGCGGGTTCAAGGCGCTGCGGCACCTGCCCACGTGGATGCGCCAGAAGGCGGCGCTTGCGTCGCATGTCTGGACGCTGTCCGGCAAGCCCGGCGCGTCGTCGCTGGAAACGCCCGTCGTCGACGAGCAGACGATCGTCGAGACGGCGCTCGCGCAGGCCTTCCGCGAGGCCGGCCTGTCGCCTTCGCAGGCGCTGCACGAAATGCATGCCGAGATGAGCCGCCAGCTCAATTCGCAGCGCTGGGATCCGATCACCACCGAGATTCAGCTGCAGGTCGGGCCGCAGACGTGCCTTGCCTACAGCGAGATCACGCCGGCGGCGGCTTTCTTCCCGAGCTACGGCGGGCAGGGCGTCAATTCGCACTGCAATACGGAAGGTCGGCATGCGGTCAACCTGGCGCAGACGCGGCTGGTCGATGGCCAGGGCAACGAGCTCTTCTCCGCGATGCGCCACGGCGTCGTCTCGGCATTCGGCATTGTGGAGAAGAACGTCGACCGGGCGCACATGAGCGACGAGCAGCTGACCGAGGTCGTGGTGAACGCGGCGCCGGAGCACTCGATCGGCGCGGCGGTCCACGGCGCGAACGTCGCGCGCACGGCCGCGCACGTGCGCGAGAACGCCGCCACGGTGGTGCCGGCGGTGCGGGCGGCGGCCAACGTCAACCGCGCCGAGGAGATCGTGCAGGCGATGATCCTCGCCGACCGCGGCCTGTTCGAGCGCGCGGTTCAGGCCGCGCGACCCCGCCGGCCCGAGCAGCTCGGCCAGTCCTCGACGATGCAGGAGCACGCGACGCCGCGGCTCGACGTGCTGTCGGTCTCGCTGCTCACGCCGGATCACGTGCGCAGCGGCGTCGACTCCAACGAACGGCTGATGCTCGCAGACCAGCGCCAGGCCTGGTCGAACATCGGAGGCGAGCGGACCTTCACGGTGCCGCACCCCGACACCGGCGAGGACGTTCGGGTCAAGGTTGACCTCCGGCCGATCGCGGTCAACTACGGGGTGAACCAGGGCGCGGTCAAGGGCTTCGGGCCGATCAGCTCCGGCGCGAACTTCATTTCCGGCTGGGACGACGTCGCGCCGATGAACGACCAGGCGCTCGCTCACCTGATCGGCGCCGGCGGGCCGGCGACTCCCGAGGAGGCGCAGGCCCGGTTCGAGCGTTCGCTGCTCGGCCCGCGCGTGCTGGCGCTGCACGCCCAGGCCGATCTCGCGGCCAGCAAGGTCACCGAGCTGCTGGAGCGGACGGCGGGCAACATGCTGTCCGACAAGCTCGACGAGAGCGGGACCTCGGAGCGCATGCGCGCGCGCGCCGCGCTTGGTCCGCAGATCGACGCGGCCGCGGCGGGGGCCGTCGCGGCCCGGCAACGGGCGACGCTGGCGCAGGAGCTGCTGGACCAGGTGCGTGAGATGCACCGCGACGGCAGCTACCGCACGGCCGGCAAGGAGCCCTACAAGATGCCCGCGCGCCTCGCGCTGCTGGGCCACATGCTGGGCGTGAAGATCGCCTTCAACTGCAAGAGCGGCAAGGACCGCACCGGTGAGCTCGACGCCGAGGTCAAGCACCTGCGGCTGCAGATGGAGCTGACCGGGCACGTGCCGCATTACGAGCGTGACCGCACTCCGGTGGAACGCGACCACTTCCACGAAGTACTGACCCACAGCGGCAACTTCGAGATGCAACGCCTGAACACCGGCTACGCCGGCTACAAGCTGCACGGCGTCGGCGAGCTCTTCGCTGAATTCGGCGCCGAAGGGCCTGGCGATCCGAAGGGCGAGAACTTCCATGGGATGTCCGGTTACACACAGGCCTGAAGCCCGACCCCGACAAGAAGACCATGGCCATGACTGACATCCAACTCGAGACCCTCGCCCTGATACGCACGCTCGGCGTCGGCCTCGGCGTGGCGCTCGAGCCCGATGCCAGCGGCGCCTGCGGTCTGCGCGTCGACGATCGCCTCGACATCACGCTCGCCTGCGAGGAGCGCCGTGCCGCGCTGCTGGTGACGGCCGACGTCGGCCGGCTGCCGCTCGAGTGGCCCGAGGCCGTGCTGCGGCG
>FTJN01000099.1_pt1 | contig 10742 bp, 3 predicted proteins | sample 1658361 | NCBI WGS metagenome assembly FTJN01 (sample SAMEA3914819, study PRJEB12502) | metagenome | biome: forest; material: soil | place: Canada | collected 2010-06-26 | depth 0.3 m | reverse complement strand
CTGCTCGGCGAGGTGCTGGCCGCCTCCCTGACCCTGCAACTGTTCGCCCTGGCCACGCCGCTGATCTTCCAGGTGGTGATCGACAAGGTGCTGGTGCATCGCGGCCTGACCACCCTGGACGTCCTGGCCATTGGGCTTGGCGCGGTCATCATCATGGAGACCCTGCTGGGCGGGCTGCGGGCGGCCCTCTTCACCCACACCACCAGCCGGGTCGATGTCGAGCTGGGCGCGCGGCTCTATCGCCATCTGCTGGCCCTGCCGATGGCCTATTTCGAGAGCCGGCGGATCGGCGACACCATCGCCCGGGTGCGCGAGCTGGACACCATCCGCGAGTTCCTGACCTCCTCGTCGGTGACCCTGGTCATCGACCTGCTGTTCACGGTCATCTTCCTGGTGGTGATGTGGTTCTACTCGCCGTGGCTGATGCTGATCGTGCTGGTCGCCATCGTGCTCTACGCCCTGGTCGCCGGCCTGCTGACCGGACCGTTGCGCCGGCGCATCGAGGAGCGCTTCCAACGCGGGGCCGAGAGCCAGGCCTTCCTGGTCGAAACCGTAGCCGGCATGCAGACGCTCAAGGCCGCCGCCGTCGAGCCGCAGATGCAGAACCGCTGGGAGCGGCTTCTCGCGGCCTATGTGGGGGCTGGATTCAAGGCCGCCCGACTGAACATCTGGGGCGGCCAGGCCATCCAGCTGATCAACAAGGCCTCGACCGTGCTGATCCTCTATATCGGCGCCCGCCTGGCCCTGAACGGCAAGATGACGGTCGGCGAGCTGGTGGCCTTCAATATGCTGGCTGGCCGGGTCGCCGAGCCTGTGCTGCGGCTCGCGGGGCTGTGGCAGCAGTTCCAGGAAGCCCGGGTCGGGGTCGCCCGGCTGGGCGACGTGCTCAACACCCCGACCGAGGCCCAGTTCTCGCCGTCGCGCGCCGCCCTGCCCCGCATCGAAGGGTCCGTCGCCTTCGACGACGTCACCTTCCGCTACAAGGCCGGCGGTCGCGAGGCCCTGCGCCGGGTCAGCCTGTCGGTCGCGCCGGGCGAGGTGCTCGGCATTGTCGGCCCCTCGGGCTCGGGCAAGTCGACCCTGACCAAGCTGGTCCAGCGGCTCTATGTGCCCGAGAGCGGCCGGGTGCTGGTCGACGGGGTGGACCTGGCCCAGGTCGATCCGGCCTGGCTGCGCCGTCAGGTCGGCGTGGTGCTGCAGGAGAACCTGCTGTTCAACCGCTCGGTGCGCGACAACATCGCCCTGGCCGATCCGGCCCTGCCGATGGAGGCGGTGATCGCCGCCGCCACCATGGCCGGCGCCCACGAGTTCATCCTGGAGCTGCCCGAGGGCTATGACACGGTGCTGGAGGAGCGCGGCGCCAACCTGTCGGGCGGCCAGCGCCAGCGGATCGCCATCGCCCGGGCCCTGATCACCAATCCGCGCCTGCTGATCCTCGATGAGGCGACCAGCGCTCTTGACGCCGAGAGCGAGGCGATCCTGCAACGCAACATGCGCCTGATCGTCCAGGGCCGCACGGTGATGATCATCGCCCACCGGCTCAGCGCCATCCGCCTGGCCAGCCGCATCGTGACGATGGAGAACGGGGCGATCGTCGAGAGCGGCGACCACGCGGGCCTGATGGCGGCCGGCGGGCGCTACGCGCAGCTGTGGGCCGCCCAGACCCATGGCTACCAGGCGGGAGCCGCCGAATGAGCCTGCTGGCCCACATCCGCGTGCTGGTCCACGCCTGGGGCGAGGAGACCGCCCGCCGCAAGGCCGGGGCGCGGGAGCGCATCGAGACCCAGTTCCTGCCCGCCGCCTTGGAGGTGGTCGAGACCCCGCCCTCGCCGATCGGCCGGGCCATCGCCTGGACCATCATCGCCGGCGCCGTGGGAACCCTGGCCTGGGCCTGCTGGGCCAAGGTCGACACCGTCGCCGTGGCCGAGGGCCGCCTGGTGCCGACCGGCCGCCTGCGCTCGGTCGAGCCGTCCGAGCCCGGCGTGGTGCGGGCCATCGCCGTGCGCGAGGGCGAGCATGTGCGCCTCGGCCAACTGCTGATCGCCTTGGACCCGACGGTGGCCGACGCCGACGCCGAGAGCGCCACCACCGAGCTCTCCACCGCCGGGCTTACATTGGCCCGCGCCAACGCCCTGCTCGCCTATAGCCGTGGAAGCGGCGGCGCGGTGATCGCCCCGCCGGGCAGCCAAGCCTCGGCCGCCGAGGCCGAGCGCCAAGTGGTGGCGGCCCGCATCCAGGCCTATGAGGCCAAGCGCGCTTCGATCGCCGAGCGGCGCTCGGGCGCCGAGGCCTCGGCCCGCTCGGCGCAGGCCGAGATCGTCAAGCTGGAGCGTACCCTGCCGATCTTGCAGCGCCAGCTGGACGACCAGAAGATGCTGGAGGCCAAGGGCTACGGCGCGCGCCAGAAGTTGCTGCAGCAGGAGCAGGCGATGGTCACCACCGAGCAGGACCTGATCGCCCAGCGCGGCCGGCTGGACGAGGCCCGGGCCCAGGTCAGCTCCCTGTCGCGCGACGGCGCCGAGCTGACCCAGCAGTTCGTCGGCCAGGCCGCCCAGGAACGGGCCGAGGCCGAGGGCCTGGCCGCCACCCGCGGCGACGCCCTGCGCAAGGCCCAGCAGAAGCGCGGCTTGCAGACCCTGACCGCCCCGGTCGGCGGCATTGTCCAGGCGGTGTCGGTGACGACACTTGGCGAGGTGGCCGAGACCGGCAAGCCGATCGTCACCCTGGTGGCCGACGGCGAGGCCCTGGTCGTCGAGGCCCTGGTCCTGGGCCGCGACATCGGCTTCGTCCACACCGGCGACCGGGCCGTCGTCAAGCTGGAGGCCTACCCGTTCACCCGCTACGGCACGCTGTCGGGCCAGGTGATCCAGGTCTCGCCGGACGCCATCGTCGATGAAAAAAGAGGCTTGGTGTTCCCCGTCAGGGTGAAGCTGTCACGGGCGCGTCTTACGGTTGACGGCCGGGAAGCTTTGCTGTCGGCTGGGATGAGCGCGTCGGTCGAGATCGTGACGGGGAAACGGCGAGTGATTGATTTCCTGTGGTCGCCGGTGGCGAAGACCGTGTCCGAGGCGGGGAGAGAGCGGTGAAGTGCCAAGTGTCGAAAGGTCAGAGTGAGGCGCCGGTCGCGCCCACCAAACGGGTCGCGTCCCTAGTCCTAGGAATGCTCGCCGCCGCCCTGGTCACTGCCACGCCCCTGGTCGCCTGCGAAGCTGGAGCGCCGGCAGCCGATCGGGCGGTCCAGCTGCCCAAGCCGCAGCTGGATCTTCTGGAGGCGCTGCTTTTTCCGCAAGGCCAGGATCAGGTCGTGCGTTTCGACGAGTTGGTTGTGGGTCAAGGCAAGGCCTTGACGGCGACGAAATGGGATCCTCCCGGCCCGATGACCAGCGGGTCGCTCGAGATCAGGACTTTGCTGCACGGCGATTTCGCCCAGGCGGGGACCGGTTTTGCCAAGGGCAAATCGGCCAATCTCGTGCAGTTGTATGTGTCGTCGCCGGACACGTTCGCGGGCCATCCCGAACGAGTCCTCGAGACGGCATTCGGCGCCTCCGCGGCCACGGGTGAGCAGATGATGGTCGTGGAGCGGCCGGGCTGCATCGTCGTGGCCAGCTACAAGCAAGGACGCATAAGCCGGATGGCAAGCGTCACAAACGCCGAGGCGCTCAACTTCATCAGGGGCGAAGGGGTTCGCTCCGACGAGATACAGGCGCGCGTCGAGGACTGCAGGACCCGCGCGGCTGCAGCCGCTGTCGGCGCTTGGGGGGTTTTTTATGAACCGGGTGCGGCGGTGATCTTAGATGAGGATTCTCCTGCGGCAGGCGGTCCCGGCGCAGGACTCTTCGAGCCGGAGACGGTCGAGGCGCTGCCAAAGATCGGCCCTGGTCTTTCGAAGCAACGTTTTCACAAATTGATGGCTGGAAGAAACTGACGTGCCGAAGCGGAACCCTGCCGATGAGATTCCAGCCTATCTGAAGGCGCTGAATACCTATTCGAAGAAAGTGAATCTGATCTTCCAGACGCCAGAGAAGCAGGCGCAGCTCGTCTATGCATTCACCAAGATGTACTTCGACAGCGATCCTGGCCTGGGCGTGTTCCGCGTCGATAGCCCGGGCGTCGATCCGACAATCTTCAAGGGTAGTTGGATCAAGGCGATCAAGCAGTACGGCGCGGCGTTGCCTTTCGACGTTGGCTTGGAAGTGGGCTACGATCCTCAGACCGGTGGCGTGACGCTATCGGTCGAGGGCACCTACAAGAAGCAGGGCGCCAAGTCGGTCGTCACGCTCGGCGGGACCAAGCTGATCGACCTTAACACCTTCGGGCTGGCGGGCATTGAGGGCCAGCTGGGGAACCTCCTCAAGCTGGGCCTTAAAGTCTATAGTAGCCCGTTCGATGAGACGATCTCGATCGAGTACAGCTTCGGCGGCTTAGGGCTCACCAAGACATCCGCCGTTATCGTCGGTCGTGACGACCAGTTGGTGACGTCGACGCTTTCGGGTTGGATCCGCGATTCGATCAACAACAACGGCAATCTTCAGGACAGCAACAAGTATCAGGAGGAAATCACCAATCGCATGCTGGTGAACCTTCGGAACGCCGAGCGCACTGGAACAAACTACGACCTGGCGGCCGACCTCGCCGCCCAGATTTTCCTGAAAACACAGGCAAGGCAAACCGAGAACATAATCACGCTGTACTGGGCCGAAGGTAAACCCACGGAATACAATGTGCAGCGTACTCGAGACCGGACTACCGGGGCGGCGACGCTCAAAGTTTCCTACATAGACAAGTCGATCACCACGGTGAACGGCATGGTCGGCCAGTTTACGACCGAGGCATTCTACCAGTACGACCAGAAGACCGGTGCAATGCTCGGGCGATCGTACAGATATACACGAAAGAGCGACAGCGCGCTCTTCATCGACTTGGCGGGCAACGGAGACGTGAAGCTCGCGACTGCCGACCTGATCCAGGCTTTCCGCCGCCGGACGGATTCCTTCTGCTTCCTCGCGGGCACGGACGTGCTGATGGCCGACGGCTCGGTCAAGCCGATTGAGGACATCCGCGTCGGCGACCAGGTACAGTCGTTTGATGAGGCCGGCGCGCTTGAGGCGTCGACGGTGCTCGAAGTCTATCCAGGCGAGGCCCGCGAGTGGCTGCGGCTGCCGAACGGCGTCCAGGTCACGTTCGGGCACTCGTTCCTAACCGAGCACGGCGACTTCCAGCCCGTGGGCGAGATGGTGCGGCTGGGCGTCAAGGCCGTGCGCGCCGACGGCGCGGCAGTCGACATAGCGGGCGCGGAGACGGTGTCCTCCGAAACTGCAGTTCCAATCTACAACTTCGAGGTCGCCCGCACCCATACCTACATCGCCGGTGGCCTGCGCGTGCACAATACTTCGCGTCCGCCCAGCCTATCCGACGATGCCGGCATCTGGAGCGCGCCAAAGTTCATCTCAGGCGGTGTCTACGAATACACGACGACGGACGAGAACGGGACCTGGACCTACCGAACGCACGACGCCGACGGCGACGGCGTGGTGGACTATACGACCTACGAGGTCGAGCGCGCCGGCGGCTGGAAGGAGCGCGGCAGGCTCGGTAAGAGCGAGGACGGCGTCGTGGCCACCGTGCTGCAGGAGATCCCGCCGGTCCGTTTCGCCGATTTCGCTCAGGCACTCGGCAGCGCGCTGGGCTCCTACCTCGGCAACGGCAACGTCGCGACCAGCGTTGCGGCCAGCACGATCCTTGGGACAGTCGGTCAGAACATCGGCCAGCTTATCGACCTGAATCACGGGGTTGATCTCGGCTTTCAGGCCAATGGAGAGATCAAGAAGGCCTTTGGCGACTTCAACCATGATCTCGGCCAGGCATTCCAGGGCGCGGTCGCGGGACAGATCGGCAGCTACCTTTCGCTCGAGCTGGGCAAGGCTCTCGGCCTTTCCGGTTTCGGGGCCGAATTGTTCCAGAGCGTTGGTGGAACGATCACCTCGACGATTATCAGCAACGCCATGGGCGGCCGCGCCCTATTCGATGGCCTTCGTGCGGCCGAAGCTTTCGGAACCAGCACCTCTGCGGCCGCCGCTGGCGGTTACAGCGCCGGTGTTCTCGGAAGCGCCATTGGCAGCTTCTTAGGCTCCAAGCTGGGCTCAATGGTCGTTCCGGTTCACACTCAGGCGGGTGCGGCGCTGTCGTCTCTCGGCTCGACCCTCGGCACGATCGCGTTCAGTAGTGGGACCAGCGCGGGCATTGTCTCCGCTTTCGCCGCAGCAATCCACGCCCAGTTGGCGGCGTCGTTTGGGCGGATCGCGGCTTCTATCCTCGTGCCCGGCATTGGGGCCTTCATCGGCTTCGTCATCGGTGCGCTTATCGGCAACCTGTTTGGGCGCAAAAAGCCGAAGACACCGACAGCCAGCGCCGAAACCATGCTGCAGCTGCCCTACGCACGGTACGAGCTGGGTAGTGTCGTTACCGCCAATGGAGGCAATCGAGCGCTCGTCACCTCGATGGCCACCCTGGCTCGCGACACGCTCAACGGCGTTATCGACATAGTCGCCTATACCGATGATACTGCCTACGTGTCCAACCTAAGCGGTTACACCACGACGCAGGTGTACGGGCATGCCGGCAACCAAATCTATGTCAAGGTGAACGGCGTCCAGAAGAACTTCGGCTCGTCGGACGAAGCCGTCGGCTACGGCACGGCGATCGCCATCAAGAACACCAAGATCGTCGGCGGGGACATCTTCGCTAAGCGAGCGATCACCAATTCCCAGGCTACCGACATCACCGCCCTGGGCAGCGATATCAACCTTGCGGCCGAATACCGACGGTACTTGGAGTCACGCTACGAGATCAACGCATTGATCGCCGCCAGCCCGACGACGGAGTTCGCCGCCGGCTGGCTGATTGAATTGAACTCGATCTCTGAACTCGGGCTCGGCAAGTTCGCCCCGTCCGACTTCTACGGCGGTCTCCAAGGCTTCCTCGGCAGCTTCGACCTGGCCGGGCACGGCACGGCGTTCGAGAACGTCAAGATCAGCGCCCAGGGCGCCGCCGTCGAGATCCAGGCGCGCGGCCAGACCAGCGACGGCGTCTTCTCGATCCTGCCCCAGGCGATCGACGGGGCCAGCGACAACGACATCCTCAATTCGCGTTTCCAACAAGGCCTGGCGGGGTGGGACCTGGCCACCTACCAGGTGACCGGCCCGGCGCGCGGCGTCAATCTCAGCGCCGACTGGTCGGGCCACGGCAACGACGTGTTTTGGATGTTCATGCCTGGCACTCCGGTCGCCGGTTCGATCATGGACAGCCGCTCCGACTGGATGACCGCCCAGGCCGGCGTCGCCTACGAGACCACGGTCGAAGCCGCCCAGCATCGTGGTTATGTCCAGCTACTGGTCGAGTTCTACGACGCCAACCGTCAACTGCTGCAGACCGTAGTGATGCCGGGAACAGCGCGCGAAGGCGGCGGCGGCTATGGCGACCTGGCCAATTTCAACCTGATCGGCGGTACGGCCGTCGCCCCGACGGGCACGGCGTTTCGCCGTGTCAACCTGCGCATGGTCGCGACCGGCGGCGTCACGCCCTACGGCTTCTACACCCAGCCAACCTCGCGGGTGGTTCCCAACGATGTCTTCAACACCCATTTCCAACAAGCTCTGGCGGGCTGGGACATGGCGGCCTATCTGGTCGCCAGCCCGCAGCGCGGCGTCAATCTGAGCGCCGACTGGTCAGGAAGCGGCAACGACGTGTTCTGGATGGAGATGCCAGGCACGCCGGCGGCGGGCGCGATCATCGACCAGCGTTCGGCCTGGATGACGGCCCAAGCCGGTGTCGCTTACCAGTCCACGGTCTATGCGGCCCAGCATCGCGGCCTGGCCCAGATGTTCGTCGAGTTCTATGACGCCAGCCGAACGCTGATCAGCGCCGTCGTCATGGCCGGTTCGGGCCGGGACTATGGCGGCGCCCACGGGGACCTCGCCACCTTCAACCTGATCGGCGGCACGGCGACCGCGCCGGTCGGGGCCGTCTATCGGCGGGTCGTCCTGCGGCTGGTGTCGACCGGGGGCGAAACGCCCTATGGCTTCTTCACCTTGCCCACCTCGCGCGAGGTCGTCGATCCGGCGGTGGGTTGGGCCACCAAGGGCGAGGCGGTGCGGATCGAGGACATGTCGCTGGTGGGCTACACCGCCAGGGTCCCAGGCGCGACGACCTCCGGCAATGACCTGGTGGATCAGCACCTGGCCGTGGCCGGCGTGACCATCGACGACAACCACACAGAACAGCAGTGGGTGCCGGACAACTACCACACCGGCCAGGAAGGCCATTATGAGCCCCGCACCGTTTCGGGCGGCGACGACATCTTCGTCGGCGGGGCGGGCAATGACACGCTCTACGGCCGCACGGGCTGGGACTGGCTGGATGGCGGAGCGGGCAACGACACCCTGGACGGCGGCGATCAGAACGACGTGTTGCTCGGCGGCGCGGGCGCCGACAACCTGTATGGCGGCGCGGGCGACGATTACCTGGCGGGGGGCGACGGTGTCGACTACGCCTATGGCGGCGCCGGCGCCGATACCTTGGTCGATGGTCTGGGTTCGGAGATCCTGCAGGGCGAGGACGGCGACGACACCTTCGTGGTCACGGCCGATTACACCTTCAACTGGATGTGGGGCGGCGGCCAGGATCCCGCCAGCGACCCCAGCGGAAAGGATACGCTCAGCGCCGAACGCATGGCGGTCGGCGTGGCCATGGACATCGACTATCGGCCGGCCGACTGGAACGCCAGCGCCGACCCGTTACTTGCCGACAGCCGGTCCAAGCTGGTGGGTGTCACCGACGCCGTCACCGGCCAGTGGTTCACCAATGCGGGACTGTTGAACGTCGAGAACGCCACCGGTTCGGCCTTCAATGACCGCCTATATGGCACGGCCGGCGACAACGTTCTCAAGGGCCTGGCGGGCAACGACCAGATTTGGGGCCGGGACGGCAACGACGTCCTCGAGGGCGGAGCTGGCGCTGACATGATGGATGGCGCCGGGGATGTCGATATCCTCAGCTACGCGGGTTCGTCGGCCGGCGTCTATGTCGATCTCTCCACTGGCGAAGCGTTTGGCGGTGACGCGGAGGGCGATTTCTTTTCGGGGTTCGAAGGGGTTCGCGGCAGCCAACTCGCCGACCAACTGAAAGGCAATGCCGGGGACAATCGCCTGGAAGGCCTGGCCGGCGACGATTGGCTGGTGGCGACGGTGGGCGCCGATATCTACGACGGCGGCGAGGGCAAGGACTTTGTCGACTATTCGGAGGCGGTGGCCGGGGTGACGCTCTATCTGGGCGGCTACACGGCGACGGGCGTGACCAACGGCTATGGCTATGGCGCGCCCTACAACACGCCCGCCACCGGACAGGTCTATATCGCCGTCGAGGGCGTGGTCGGCTCGGCCTTTGCCGACAGTCTTGGAGCCGGTGACGGCGACCAGACCTTCGTCGGCGGGGGGGGCAATGACTGGCTGGCCGGCGGCGCGGGGACCGACACCTACGTCCTCAACATTGGCGACGGCGCCGACACCATCGTCGAGGACACCGGCGGCTGGAATGTTCTGTCGCTGGGCGAAGGGATCAAGGTCTCGGACCTGATCTTTGGTACGGCGGGCGGAGCCGGCGGCTGGCTGAGTCTGACGGTGCGCGGCGGCAATGCCTCCGCCTATGCCGGCGGCAATTTCGCCGATCCTTCCAACGCGCGCGTCAAGACCATCGACTTCAACGGCGGCGGTCAACTCGACATCGGCAGCATCGACTATGGGGTCGGGGGCGTCACCGACGGCGCCGACACCCTGGTCGGCCTCAGCGGCGAGCACTACGACCTGATCGTCGGGCTCAACGGCGCCGACACGATTTGGGGACGAGCGTCCGGCCTGCTTGAGTCGAAGGGCAATGTCATCATCGGCGGCCTGGGCGACGACGTCATCAACACCTCCAACGGCGATGACCAGTTCGCCTATGATCGTGGCGACGGCTTCGATACCATCACCGACACCGGCGGCGAGGACACGTTGGTGTTCGGCTCGACGGTGGCGGCCGAGGATGTGATCTACCAGGTGGTGGGTAGCGATCTCTATATCGGCGCCAAGAATCCAACCAACGCGGCCCTGACCGCCAGCCAGGTCACCGACCGGGTCAAGATCGTCGGCGGCGGGGTGAAGTGGGTCGAGATCGATTCCAACTACGAGGCCACGGGCTTTTCGTACCTGACCACGGTGGAATACGTCATCGCTGGCGGGACCTCGATCGATCTGCGCAAGCTTGATATTGCCTGGACCGTCCAGACCTATCAGAACTACAGCAACTACTACCCGATCGCCCTGGACCTGGATGGCGACGGGCTGGACCTGTCGACGGTCGAGGGTTCGAACGTCGTGGTCAAGACCGCCCAAGGCGGGCTGTCGAAATTGGCCTGGGTAGGGCCGACCGACGGCTTCCTGGCGGTGGATCGCGACGGCGACGGGGCGATCAACAAGCTGTCGGAGATCTCGTTCGTACAGGACAAGCCGGGCGCGACCAGCGACCTGGAGGGCCTGCGCACCTGGGACACCAACGGCGACGGCGTGCTGGACGCCAAGGACGCCAACTTCTCCAAGATCCTGCTGTTCGTTGACGCCAACCAGAACGGCCGCTCGACCGCCAAGGAGCTGCGCACCCTGGAACAGGCCGGGATCAAGGCCATCAATCTGGGCGGAACGGCCACCGGC
>FTJN01000055.1_pt1 | contig 10769 bp, 7 predicted proteins | sample 1658361 | NCBI WGS metagenome assembly FTJN01 (sample SAMEA3914819, study PRJEB12502) | metagenome | biome: forest; material: soil | place: Canada | collected 2010-06-26 | depth 0.3 m | reverse complement strand
TCGCCTTGAACCTGGAAACAATCGCCACCGACTGGCGGGTGTGGGCGGGAATGATTCCCAGGTTGGCCACAAACGGCTGGTCCTGCAAATCGCGTTTACTCGGCAGCAGATAGACCAGGGCGCGGGCGGCCAGATGGCGATAGAGGTGCTGCCATTGCGCGAACATCCGGGCACGGTCGATGCGCCTCCTCTGCGGCCCCAGTTTTTGCATGGTCGCATTGTTGGCCACCCGGCTGCTGAGCGAGAACGGGGCGTTAAGCACGAAGGCGGGCTGGGAGAGCCGGCGAACCTCTGCGGAAGAGGAGGGACGAAGGGGCATCATGATCGGGGGAAAAAAGCTTCAATGGCCGGGGCCAGATAGTTGGTGGTGAGCGGAGCGGCCGGGCCGCCGACCGTCTTGTTCACGTCGAGGAAGGTGACCGTTCCGTTATGCTCCACAAAATCGATCTTGCCGTAATCGAGTCCGATTTTCCGGCGGTATTGCTCGACGGCAGGGGGCGTGGGAATTTCCACGTCATCGAGATAGGCACTTCCGCGAATGACAGGACGGCTGGCACGCAATCGCCAGGAGCGGTGGCGGTCCCCCAGAAAAAAGGATTGGCGAAGGAAGTAATCATTGCCCTCCCGTTCGGGCATAAATTTTTCCACCACCAGACCCGGATTGTTCCAGTAGGCGGGGGGCACTTCGGTGATCGAGGCGTAGACGGGATATTCCAAGTGGTTGGGCAAGCCGATGGGCCGGGGCGTGTTTTTCCAGAAGAGCCAGCGTCGCTTTTGAGAGGCGGCATAGTGTTCCGGCGCACCCGCGAAATTCAGGTCGGATTTGACGATCACCGGTCCCTGATGGGCATCCCCGCGTTGCAGAAGCTGTCGGCTGATCCGGCGCTTGCGAATATCGGCAAGTCGCCCGTTGAGCGCGACGGGATAACGTCGCGCCAAGGCCAAATACTCCTCCGGGACAACCGATAAATCGACATGGACGATGATGACATCTGCGGAAACGGCAGACTTGGGGCCGAAGAGATGGACGACCTCATGCCCCGCCTGCTGCCAAAGCTGCGCCAGGCTGGTAATGCTGCAACCTTGGATGGTTGCCAGCGTGGCGGAAACTTCGTGAAGAATGGCAATGCGCAAAAGGAGAACCAGGCGGGATGGGAACCTGATTTAAGCCCGCTTTCGACGCCAATAACGAGCATAAAAATCAAACCTTCTCGCCCCCACATCGTACAAATGTACTTGACTTATCGCGTACATCCGTACTACATAACCTCATGCCTCAACTCCCCCGGATCTCCGAAGCCGAATGGGTCGTCATGGAAGTCGTCTGGAAGCAGAATCCCATCACCGCGCTGGAAGTCGTCCACCATCTCGCCGACCGCAAGGAATGGCAGGACCAAACCATCCGCACCATGCTGCGCCGCCTCATCCGCAAAAAGGCGCTCACCTACCGCGCAGAGGGCAAGGTCTTCTTCTACGCCCCGGCGGTCAGCCGCGAGCAATGCGTGCGCGAGGAAAGCCAATCCTTCCTGGAGCGGGTCTTCGGCGGCGCCGCCCAGCCGCTGCTCGTCCAGCTCGTGCAGGAATCGCGGCTCAGCGCGGATGACATCGCCGAGCTCAAGCGCATCCTTCGCGACAAGGAGAAGAAATGAACCTCCTTTCCCATCTCGAATCGCTTTTCGCCTGGCTCATTGCCGCCTCCTGGCAAGCCTCGGTTCTCGCCCTGCTCGTCCTCGGGCTGCAGCAACTCCTTGGCGCCCGGCTCAATCCCCGCTGGCGCTACGCCCTCTGGCTGCTCGTCCTCGCCCGACTGCTCCTGCCCGCGATGCCGGAAAGCGCCCTCAGCCTGTTCCAGTTCGCGCCTCCCGCACCCGCCGCATTCGTGCAGCCGGTCACACAGCCGCTCTTTTCCCCCGTAGCCATCCTGCCTGCGGCGCACGAAAATTCCACCCCTCTTCCGAAGCCCGCTCACCCGCTTTCCGTCTACTCCCTCCTCGCCATCCTTTGGCTGGTTGGCGCCGTGACGCTGCTGATCCTGACGTGGCTGGTCAACCTCAAGTTCCTCCGCCAAATCAGCACCGCCCCGGAGATCGCCGATCCCGAGTTACGCCAACTCTTCACCGAGACCAAAGCGGAGATCGAAATCACGCGCAACATCCGCCTGATCGAAAGCGCGCAGGTGCAGAGTCCCGCCATCATGGGCCTCTTCCACCCCACGCTGCTTCTTCCGGCCCGCGTCCGCGAGCAATTCGATACCGCCGAGCTCCGTCTCATCTTCCTGCACGAACTGGCCCATTTGAAGCGCGGCGACGTGCTCGTCCAGGGCCTCATCGCCGTGTTGCAAATCCTTCACTGGTTCAATCCGGTACTCTGGTACGCCTTTCGCCGCATGCGCATCGACCGCGAACCCGCCACGGACGCCCTCGTCCTTTCCCGCGCCGGGGAGGAAGAGAAGGAACGCTACGGCCTGATGTTGATCAAGCTGCTGGAGCACTTCAACCAGCGCCATTCGCTCCCCACCCTGGTCGGCATCCTGGAGGACAAGGACCAGTTCAAACGCCGTTTCTCGCTTATCGCGCGGTTTACCAGCGGGGCTTACGGGTGGTCGCTGTTGGGGGCAACGCTGATCGGTCTGCTTCCGATCTTCTGCCTGACGCAAAAAGTGACCAACGCCGCGACCGACGACAAGATGCTGCCCACCAAGCCCTGGAACGGATGGGGACCGACCGCACCGTCCAATCCCGATCCCTCCAAGGCAACTCCCGTCGTTCCCGAGCAATTTGACTTGGTCCAAAACGACGCCCAGACGCCCCAGGTCTTCTCCGGAAAAATCGAGATGCAGGGCTCGACGGCCGGCGTCGAGATCGGGCTGGTCTCCCTGGTCGGCATCCATTGGAACAACCCCGAGGCCTATCAGTGGGAGCCCGTCAAAAGCGATGGCACCTTCACCATCACCCAGGCCCATTATCCGGAAGCCTTCAAGGCGCTGGCCGTCCGGGGCCCGCACATTCCCTGGACTTTCCTGCGCTACGATTTTCGCCCCGATGAAAGCGCCCGGAACATCGTGTTCAAGGTACCCACGCCCAAGAGGGTGCGCCTCATCGTGCACGACTCCAAGGGCGATGTCCTGAACCGCATCGGCTACGAGGTGTTCCCCGCCTACGCCCCGGAGGATGACTATGGCACCAAGCTCCGCCGCCAGCGCATGGGCACCTACAAAACGGACGATGCGAAATTCATCGAGGTTGAGCTGCCGGTGGGTAAAATCGCTCTGTTCGTCCACCACAAAGGCTTTGCCTCCAACTACCAGATCATCGATACACGCACAGCGAATCAGTTTGACTTCGTCCTGCGCCCCGCCGGGCAAATCAAGATTCGCGTGCTGGATGCGGATGGCCAACCCGCGCCGCAGACCAAGGTCCGTTGGGTCAATCCCGCCGCGCCTCTCTCCCTTTGGGAAACCACCACGGGAACGGATGGCGTGGCCGTGGGACGCGAACTTGTCCCGGGAACCTTCGAGGTCCACGTTCCGGATTTTGATTGCCCGCCGGTGAAAATCCTTGAGGGCCAAGAAACCGAGATCCTTTTCCAGGAAGGTAAGCCGGTCGAAGTCTCCGAACCCAAGCCCATCCCTGCGCCTCCCGCCAATCCGGCCAGCACCGACCTCAGCCCCGATCTCCTGAAGGCCACCGCCAACGGCGATGCGCCTGCCCTCCAAAACCTCCTTGACCAAGGCGCGGTTTACACGCCCAGCAAGCTCATCCCCAACCTCCTCTTCATGGCGGGAAGCCCGGAGGTCGCGGAGGCGCTCATTCAGCGCGGAGTTGATGTCTCCGCGCAAAACAGCAGTGGGCAGACCGCGCTGATGTTCATCTGCCTGTACGGTAAAAAGAAATCGGCCGAAGTCGCCACCGTACTGCTCAAGAACGGTGCGGGAGTCAACACCGCCGACGTCGCAGGGGCCACGCCGCTGATGGCCGCACGCGATGCCGCCATGGTGGATGTGCTCGTCGCGGCGGGAGCGGACCTCAATGCCAAGGACCACAACGGCCTCGGCGTTTTCTCATCCGGTCGCCTCAATCCCGAGGTCAGCGCCTACGAGGCTCTCCTCCGCCATGGTGCGGTCTTCGATCCCAAGACCGATGGCACGCGGCTGTTGCTCCAGGCCTCCGCACACAACCAGCTTCCCCTCATCCCGTGGTTGCTCGAGAAGGGTGTCGATCCCGATACCCCGGGCTTTTGGTCGAAGGACCCAGGCGGCAGGCCCGTCACCGTGCTCCCGCTGGTAGCGGCGGCGATGTCCAATCACGTGGAGGCGGCGCAAATCCTCCTCAAGCATGGCGCGAAGACGGACGAGGCCATGAAGACCGCGTTGGTCAATCGGAATGCCCAAGTGGTGAAACTTTTCTGGGAGAGCGGCGCGCGCAGCATCTCAGAACTGGCCTACGCAGTCAGCCAGGGCGCGCCCATCGCCGAATTGCAGAAACTGCTCGATGGCGGTGCCGCGGTCAACCCGCCGCAAGATACACAATTCAGCCCGGTTGCGATCGCCGCACAGTTGGGTCATCTGGATGAGGTCAAGCTCCTCGTCGCCAAGGGGGCCGACATTGGCCGTGCGGCCCCGGCGTCGCCGGATAAGGAAAGTCCCATGGCCCTCGCCGCAGCGGAAGGTCAGGCTGAAATCGTGGCCTATCTGCTGCAGCAGGGTGCCTACCCGGATCCGGAAGCGCTTTCGGAGGCGGCGGAAAATAGTACCCCCTACGAGGACCAGCTTCCCCCGGCCAGCTTTGAGAAAACCGTCCGCCTCTTGCTTGATGGCGGAGCGCAGAAGAATGCCACGCCCGGGCAGATCGGCACGGCCCTCGCGTCGTCGATCCAAACCCGGCAGGGCCCGGCCAACGTCACCGCCCTGAAGATGCTCCTCGACGCGGGCCTCAGCCCCGATTCCCCCCTGCCCGGGCTCACCCAGGCGGGACTGCCGCCGAATACGGTCATCGGCTATTTCCGGGAGAGCTATGCCAAGTGGAAAAATGATCCCAAGTACTTGGGTATGGCGGAGGAGTTGAAGCCGCAACTGGACCTGCTAGAACAAGCGGCCTCCAAAACCGGAGCGAGGGATGCCACCAACTCCCCGGCTCCCATCTCGGGTCAGCTTGTCTCAACGGCGGGAAATCAGGACATTGTGGAGGGCATCGCCACCGTGGGCAAATTCGGGAAGAACGGCGAACCAGTCACCCTCGTTTTCTCTCAGGAAACGCTCAGCCTCGCCAGCAAATCTCCTCGCGTCCCTCTGGTTCTGAAGTCCATTCATAAGGGCTTCAAGGTCTACACGGATGAGAGCGATATGGTTTGGGTTTACGATGGCAACGGACAGATCGAATCGGTCCAATTCAAACCGGATTCTGTCACCGAGTCCTTCGGCCGAAGCACGGGCACGCCGGAACAGTGGTTCCGAGCTCCCCTCCCCTTCCTCGCGGCAATCGGTAAGGACAAGCCGATCACTGATCCCAATCTTACCGCCATGGGTGCCCTCAAATTGGAGGATGCGGTGCGGAAAGGCGATCTCGCCGCCGTGCAATCCCTGCTCGATCATCACCTCGATCCCAACGCGAACAAAGGCAATCCGGTCTATTGGGCCGTGCAGGAAAACAAGCCGGAGGTCCTTAAGCTTCTCGTCGCCCGTGGCGCCGCGACCGACTCCAATCTTCCCAACGGCCAAACTCCCCTGGAGTGTGCCCGCCAGAACCATCTGGAACTTGTTCCGATCCTGGAAGAGGCGATTGAAAAAAACCGGCAGGCCCGTATTGCAGAACTAACCTCCAAGCTTGATTCCATTCATCTCGATAAACTCACCTTCGAAGATGCGACGATCTCCCAGGTCCTCGATACCCTGACAGAAAAAGTGAAGATGGCCGATCCCACCGGAGCGGGCATCAATTTCGTCTTTCGCTCTCCAACCCCATCCAGCGATCCGAAGGCACCGGTTCCTCCCCTCCCCCGAATCAACCTGAACCTGACCCATATCCCGCTGGCGGACGCGCTCCGGTATATCACAAAGCTGGCTGATCTTAAGTACAAGGTGGAAGAGGAAGCCGTCTATCTCCTGCCGGCGACCGATGATGCTGAAGACAATGCCACCCGGTCTTTTTATGTCCCGAGCGGCTTTTTCGCCGTCGATTCAGGCAAAGTCACGAATGTCACTCAACAGTTGATTCGGAAGGGGGTGGACCTTCCGGTACAGGCCATCGCCACTTATTTACCCGGCCCCAAAAAACTCGTGGTGAGGGCTCCGGTCGATCGATTGGATAAAATCGAAACGCTTCTGAAGACGTCCCCGCCCACACCCAACTCTGGGGAGGTCCCCGCCGTGGAATCCCAAGATTCGGTCACCGTCACAGGGCAAGTGCAGGTAAAAGACAAGAAGCAGGTCGACTTCACGAAATCCCAGGGCGCGCTCTACCAAGGCACTGTGAGGGTCTACTCGTTCACCATTCAACCGGACGGCTCCTACACCATTCCCGATATCAAGATCGGGGAATACAAGCCCTCCCTGACCTTGTTCCTGAAGCCGGAGGTGCTGACCTATGGAAAGGGCGGGGCGACGGAAATTCCGCAGAAGCCGGTCCAGATCAAGCCTCCGTCGATTTTCGAGAACAACAAAAACGATGGTGACAAAGTTGTTCTCAACCTGAACGGGGAGGTCCAGGCGCCCGAGTCGATGGTGGAAATTGCCCTCAAACTGATCGAAATCCGGGAGGATGCCTACCTCAAGAACAAGAAGAAAGTCGATGCGGCCATGAAATCGGGGGAGATCTCGGAAGTCGGCCAGATGCGGGGAGTCGATTTACTTTCCGCACCAAAGGTCACCTCGCGCTTCGATCGGGATGTGAAAATCGAAGTGGTAAGGGAATTTCGCTACCCCACCAGCTTCACGAAGGCGATGGACATTCCTATTCCGCCCGGACAGTTACCAGGAGTGGGATCGGTTGCGCATATTCCGGCGACACCGGAAGAATTTGCAACACGGGAGGTCGGAGTCAGCGCGACCCTGAAGCCGACGGAGAGCGATGGCAAGGTGCTGCTGAACGGTAAGCTGCTGCTGACCATGTTCGAGGGCTTCATCGACAGCAACATCAACGGCGTGAAAATGCCGACCTTCTCCACGCGTGAATCGCTCTTCCTGGAATCGTTGGCCAATGGCAAGCCGAGAGCGCTATGGATTCCCGGCTCGCAAATTGAGGAACAAACGATCAGCGACCGCCTGCCCTCCGGCAAGGTGGTCACGTCCACGGTAACGGTGAAGAAGCGATACATCTTGGTCGTCACCGCCACGACGCTTTCTCCCGGAAGGTAGCCGTTGCGCGCCGTCGCAACGGTCCCCAAGCCCACGCCATCCGAACCGTCACGGCGGTGCGCGACCGCAACCAGAAACAGGGCATCGCCTCCCTCCCTATTGCGTAAATAGCCCCGGCGGGCCGTTGAAAGTTGGACAGAATAGGCGAAAGCATAGAAACAAGCTCCATTGGAGCACTCATTTACATGCGGCGTGGTGGGCGGGAGCCCTCGGACCGCGTGGCCTTGGGGACCGTTGCGACGGCGCGCAACGGCTACCTTCCGAGGCTATTTACGCAATAGGGAGGGAGTGCGTCCCACTTGGCAGTCGTTGGACGGCCTGAAACCGTTCCAATCAATTTTCCTTTTGCCTTTCGCCTGATTCCTTTTACCTTGGCCCCATGAGCGCCGAGTCTCTCCCCTACAGCCCCCTCGCCATCAAGATCTGGTCCACCTTCTCGATTATCTTCGGGCTCTTCCTCCTCAGCATGTTTGTTCTGGGAGATCACTACCTCGCGGCAGGTCACTGTGTGTGGGATTTCATCCGCCGTCTGGCCACGCCCATCATCTAAGCGACATTTTTTAGTTCCCATTCGGGCGGGAGTGGGCTTTGCTGGGCAGTCACCCACCATGCAATATCCTGTTATCGCCATTGATGGCACCGCCGCCTCCGGCAAAAGCACTTTCTCCAAGGCTCTGGCCGTTCGCCTTGGTTACGTTTACGTTAATACCGGCGCGATGTATCGCGGCGTGACCTGGTACCTCCAGCAAAAGGAAACCCCGCTCACCCCGGAAGCCATCGCCGCCGAAATCGATGCCGCCGGAGTGGAAACCTCCTTGGTTGACGGGGAGCTTGCGTTCAAAGTCGGCGGGCTTGATCCCCTGCCTCACGTCCGCGAAGCTAAGATCAATGAAGCCGTCTCCATTGTCGCCCAGGTCGGCCCGGTGCGGAGGCTCCTCGTCTCCGAGCAGCAAAAGCTCGGCGCGTTTGGCCCCGTCATCATGGAAGGCCGCGACATCGGCACGGTCGTTTTCCCCGAGACCCCCTTCAAGTTCTACATCGATGCCGATGCCGAAGTCCGCGCGCAACGCCGCAGCGCCCAGGGCGAGGTCGATTCGATCAAGCAGCGCGATGCCATCGATTCCACCCGCAAGGAATCGCCCCTCACCTGTGCGCCGGACGCGTTTCGCCTTGATTCCGGCCGGTACTCTGTAGAGGAATTGGTGGTAATCGCGCTGAAGCAACTTGCGGACAAGGGACTTACGGTCGAAGGTTAGCCCTTCATGTCCACCCCCTCCTTTGTTGTTCCCCTCTGGGACGGTCCTGCCCCGCACAGCCTCGGCACCGAACCCGACGATATCCCCTCGCTGACCGTTTTCCTGCCGGAGAATGCGACCGAGCCCACCCCCGCCGTCATCATCTGCCCTGGCGGCGGCTACGGCGTTCTCTGCTTCGATTACGAAGGCACCAACGAAGCCGTCTACTGGCAGAGCCGGGGCGTGGCCGGTCTGGTCCTGAAATATCGCCTGCCCTCCAAGGGCTACCGGCACCCCGTGCCGTTGCTTGATATCCAGCGCGCCCTGCGCCTGACCCGAAGCCGGGGCGGCGGCTGGAAGGTGGATACGAACAAGATCGGCGTGATGGGCTTTTCCGCCGGGGGCCATCTGGCGGCCACGGCAGCCACTCACTTCGATGCCGGCAACGATTTGGCGGAAGACCCGGTCAATCGCCTGACCTGTCGTCCCGATTTCGCGATCCTGGTTTACCCCGTGATCAGCATGAGCGACGAACTCGGCCACATCGGCAGCCGGAATAATCTCCTCGGTCCCGATCCCGACCCGATGCTGAAGGAGAATCTCTCCAACGAAACACAGGTGACACCGCTGACGCCTCCCACCATCCTCGTCCACACGGAGGAGGATGCCATGGTGCCCATCGAGCACAGCCGGGTGATGTACACCGCGTTGCAAAAGGCTGGCGTGCGCTCGGCCCTTCACGAGTATCCCCACGGCCCCCACGGTTTCGGGTATTACCCGGACCGCGACGTGACACCCTCCGGCTGGCTGGAGAAGGTGCACGGGTGGCTCAAGGGCCAGGGCTGGGTGTCATAGAGAGCGCTTACGCGATGGTCGAGGTATTGCCGTTAATGCCCGGCCCGGACGGAGCCGGGCCCTCCAGCAAGCCTCGCTTGGCGCCACGTTCCTTCACACGCCCGCGCTTACCACCGTGGACGCACGAAGGCCTGTCACCATCTCGGGGAAACCTTCCTCTTCCGGCACTCCGGGGATCGGAAGCGTGGCGAGTTGTTTCCGGAACGCCATGTGCCGGATGCGATTCCACTCCACCAAGGGACGCCAGGCGGCATGGGTCAGCCGGTGCTTGATCAGAAAATGCCAGAAGCGGTTCGACCGCTTGTAAAGAAGCGACATGGCGAGGTAGGGGGCCACGGCCCGGATGTCGGCGGGACGGCGTCGCCAGATGCTCGGCAACGAGAAGAGATGCTGGTACATCCAGTGATAGCCCTGGAGCAGTTGCTCGGGCGTCAAGTGCTTGGGTTTGAAGACCACATGCCCGGTGTCGTAGCGGCTCCAATCGCGGTGGAGCAGGCGTCCGGCGGCCTCCATCTCACGGAAGAGCGGCGTGCCGGGATAGGGCGTGAGGATGTGGAAGGTGGCGCACTCCAGCCGGTTTTCTTCGATCCACGAGGCGAGATGGGCGAAGACCTCCGGGCGGTCGTCATCGAAGCCGAGCACGAAGGAGCCGTTCACCTGGATGCCGTTATCGTGGAAGAGCCGGACGCGACGCGCGTAGTCGTCGGCCTTGGGGGAGCGCTTTTTCGCGTGCTGGATGTTGGTATCGGAAAGCGATTCGAAGCCGACAAAGACCCCGGTGCAGCCAGCCAGCGCCATGGCGCGGACGAGCTTGGGATCATCCGTCACATCGAGCGTCACCGCCGCGCTCCAGATCACGCCGACTTTCTGGAGCTCCCGGCAAAGCGAATGCAGGTAGTCCCGGCGCGATCCGAGATTGTTATCGATGAAGACCACGTAGGGCTGACCATCGTCGCGGATCTCCTGCGCCACCTGCTCGGCATCGCGCATGCGATAGGGCATGCGAAGGCCATTAGTGGCGAGGTAGCAGAAGCCGCAACGGTTGTGGCACCCGCGCGTGGCCACGATGCTGGTGGTGGTAAGGAACGAGGAACGGGGCAACAGGCGGCGGCGCGCCGGGGGATCGAGCCGGTACTCGCTCTCGTAAGTGGAAGCGTAGCGGGACTTGAGCTGCCCAGCCTCGACATCGCGAAGGATGCCGGGCCAAAGCTGGACGCCGTCGCCGATGGCCAGGGCGTCGGCATGCGGCGCGACTTCCTCCGGGCATGAGAGCACATGGAGGCCACCCAGGATGACCTTTGACCCGCGCTGGCGGTACCAGCGGGCCA
>FTJN01000545.1_pt3 | contig 10806 bp, 11 predicted proteins | sample 1658361 | NCBI WGS metagenome assembly FTJN01 (sample SAMEA3914819, study PRJEB12502) | metagenome | biome: forest; material: soil | place: Canada | collected 2010-06-26 | depth 0.3 m | reverse complement strand
AGGCGACGATCTCGCCGTCGATCAAGCCGTCAAAAAGGCCTGTCGCCGATTTGGCGATCTCCTTGAAACGGTCAGTCCAGTCGAGGCCCGTGCGCGTGCGGAGTATGGCTTTCCCATCCTCGACACGGAGCTGCATGCGATAGCCGTCGAACTTGATCTCGTGCGCCCAGCCGCCGCCGGCCGGCGGCTTCTCGACCAGCTTGCACAGCTGGGGCTCGACGAAGGCGGGCAGGGACGCGGCTTTCGCCGGCTTGGCGGACTTGGCGGACTTGCTGGTCTTGGGCTCGACCTTCGGCGACGCCGCCGCCGTCGAATGGGCGTTCTCGCGGCTCTGCCAAACCGCATCCGCCGCGCCTTTAGCCGCCGTCATGAACGGCGCCGCGCCCTTGCCTTCGCCGGCGGCGATCTGGGCCATGGTCCGGTCCGAGGCGATCGAGCGGTCCTCGGCCGCCAGGGCCCCGCCGTTCTCGGCCACGGCCGCCTCGTCGCGGTGCTTGATCAGCAGCCAGTTGTGGCGCTTGCCCTCGTCGCGCAGCCGCACCAGCACCCACGAGCCGTGCAGCCGCCCGCCTTCCATGACGAATTTCAGCTCGCCCTTGGCCAGGGCCTTGTCGACGTCCTCAAAGCCCTTTTCCGGCGCCCAGAAGCCGCGATCCCACAGCTGCACCGTGCCGCCGCCGTACTGGCCCTTGGGGATCGTGCCCTCGAAGTCGCCATAGTCCAGCGGATGGTCCTCGACCTCGACCGCCAGGCGCTTGTCGCGCGGGTCCAGGGACGGTCCCCGGGTCACCGCCCACGACTTGAAGACCCCGTCATGCTCGAGCCGCAGATCGAAATGCAGGCGGGTGGCGGCGTGCTTCTGGATCACGAACCGCAGTTGCTCGGACGTCTGGACCTTGGCGCCCTTGCCGGACGGCTCGGAGGTCTGCTGGAAGTCCCGCATTTCCTGGTAGCGGGCGAGTTTCGAAGTGGCCATGGAGCGCTCCCGGGGATCGGCACGGCATCAACGAACAGAGGCGGCGGTCGATCCGTTCGAGGTGAATCCAACGCGGTTCTGACGCGTTATGCTGCCATGACCCAGCCCGCCGACACCGACCGCCGCTTCAGCGTCCACGCCCGCCACGAGGACCGCCACCGCGCCCGGGTGATGACCGAGCCCACCTTCGAGGCCGCGGTCGTGGCCTATGTCGAGGACCTGCCGCACGGCGACGCGGATGCCGAGATCAGCCTGATCGTCCGCGACCTGGAGAGCGGCCACGAGCACTGCTTCCGGGTGGATCTGGAGACGGGTGAAGCCGCGCCCTGCGGGTGAGGGTTGGACCCGACCTGACGGTCAGCGCCCCAACTTCGTTGTCATCCCGGAAAGCGCGTAGCGCTTGTCCGGGACCCAGGGGAACCGCACCACATCAGCCCAGTCCCCTGGGTCCCGGACAGCCCCTGCGGGGCTTCCGGGATGACAACCATTTCTGGGCTGGAAGGTTCGGACCGAACAAACCGCCCCGATACCCGTTGAGTCGTCCTAACGCCCCGAGGATCTCGACATGGCCTACCGCCCCACCTGGCAGGGACACCTTCGCCTCTCGCTCGTGACCTGCCCGGTCGCGCTCTACACGGCGACCGACAGCGGCGGCGACGTGCACTTCAACCTGATCAATCCGGAGACCAACAACCGGATCAAGATGATCACCACCGACCCCGACACCGGCCCGGTCGAGCGCGCCAAGCTGGTCAAGGGCTACGAGGTCAGCAAGGGCGAGTACATCCTGCTGACCGACGAGGAGATCAAGGCGGTCAAGCTGGAGAGCACCAAGACCATCGACATCGAGCATTTCGTGCCGGCCGAGGACATCGACCGCATCTACTGGGACAATCCCTACTACCTGGCGCCGGACGGCAAGCTGGCCCAGGAGGCGTTCGGGGTGATCCGCGAGGCCATGGAGCGCTCGGGCCAGATCGCCCTAGGCCGCGTGGTGATGTCGGCCCGGGAGCGCCTGCTGGCGCTTGAGCCGCGCGGCAACGGCATCCTGGCCTACACGCTGCGCACCGACGCCGAGGTCCGCAAGGCCGACGAGATCTTCGACCGCATCAGCGACAAGGCCCCCGACGCCTCGATGATCGCCATCGCCGAGAAGATCATCGAGCAACGCAAGGGCCCGTTCGATCCCAGCCAGTTCGTCGACCGCTACGAGAAGGCGCTGAAGGCCCTGATCGCCGAGAAGCAGAAGGGCCACAAGATCGAGAAGGTCGAGGAGGTGGAGGATACCAACGTCATCGACCTGATGGCCGCGCTGCGGGCGAGCTTGGACGGCAAGGCTGGGGGTTCGGCGGCGAAGAAGCCGGCGGCCAAGAAAACTTCGGCGAAGGCCAAGGCGCGCAAGGCGGGTTAGGGGCGCGCTCTCCGAACAGGTCAGGCCTGGGGCGAGCGGGCCTCACCACTTACAGCGTAGGGCCTACTGCTGCTGCTGCTGCTGTTGTTGTTGCTGCTGTTGGCTCTGAGGTTCTTGTTCACGCCGCTGACGGCTGGCCATCGCATAGGCAGCAAGATCGTCCAATCCATCGGCGGCGGCCGCCAGGATCGAACCGCCCACCTCATCGACCTTTTGGACCACCGTCGCGGCGATCGCCGCCAGCGGCTGGGGGACTTCCGTCCCCTTGGGCGGGCCCTGTTCTTGCTTCTCGGATTTGCTCATGTGGCTGCTCCGGATACAATCTAATAGCAAAATACGCGCTATGCGCGACCATGCCAAGCAATAAGAGATAACCGGAAATCGACAGGGCCACAGCCTGGCGTGCGTGGACTTTGGAGTTCCTCGTCGTGGCAACCACATAATCGGAAATTCGATCAATGTAGAAACGTTGTTGATCAAACTTGTTTTCGATCAACAAAGAGAATGCCTGCTCCGGCCTGCAAATTCCCTCATATGTGGCCACTCTGACAGACCATATGGAGACGAGAAATGAAGCCACCATGCTCGTCATCGAGAGAAAGAATATTGAAAACTGTAGTATATTTTCCGGGCTTTTATCCTTCGCCACAAATATCACTGCCGCCGAGTATATGGCGGACATAGAAAGATACCACTTGGCCCGCTCGCTGAGTTGAGATCCGCGAGCGGTCTCCGCATCCAAGACCCGCGAAAAAAACTCCGCCTGCTCCTTGGTAGACATTCGCCGCCCCTCTAACCGAATACCGCGCCAATCCCCCTTCCGAGGTTGAGACGCTCCTGGCGCGAGAGCAACGACTGATAGAGCGCGCCAAAACAAAAAACGCCCCCGGACCGAGATCCGAGGGCGCTTTCGTATTCACTCAGCCAACGTCGCCTCAGGCGGCGGCGGCTTGCGTCTTGACCAGCGACTTGGTCAGGATGCCGATGGCGGCTTCACGGTCGATGCGCTCGATGGCGGCGACTTCGCGGGCCATGCGGTCCAGGGCCGATTCATAGAGCTGACGCTCCGAATAGGACTGTTCCGGCTGGTTCTCGGCGCGGTGCAGGTCGCGCACCACTTCGGCGATCGAGATCAGGTCGCCCGAATTGATCTTGGCTTCGTATTCCTGGGCGCGACGCGACCACATGGTGCGCTTGACGCGGGCGCGGCCCTTCAGGGTGGTCAGGGCTTGCGACACCACATTGCCTTCCGCCAGCGGGCGCAGACCGGCCGTCTTGGCCTTTTTCGTCGGCACGCGCAGGGTCATCTTCTCGTGGTCGAAGGTGATGATGTAGACCTCGAGCGACATCCCGGCCACTTCCTGGGTCTCGACGCCCTGGATGCTGCCCACGCCATGCGCGGGATAAACGACGTGATCGCCGACCGAGAATTCCAGACCGCTCTTGCTCATTCGTTCGTCCTCAATAAGTTCGGGCAAAGCCCAAAACACCGCGTCTCGAAGGCATCCAAAGGGTATCCAAACGGCGATACGAACCCGTCCGCGAAAGGGATGCGGGGCCAATAGCGGTCAGGATTTGGAATATTCTTAGGTCACCCTTCGCCTTCGATCGGGCGCGCCGGTTTCCCGGCTGACATCGTCCACATGACGGACAAGCGCGACCGATCGCACCCGTTACGTCGAGGATGACGATATCATAAAATTCAGCTTGATGAAAGGCTTGCGACCTGTTTAGCCGCCAAACCCGGCCGGATCAGGAGCCCGTGCCGGGCTTTTCGCTGAAATATTTCTCGAATTTGCCGGTTTCGCGCTCGAACTCTTCGCGGTCGGCGGGCGGCGTGCCCTTCACCGTGATGTTCGGCCAGATCTTGGCGTAGTCGGAATTGATTCTCAGCCACTTGCCGTCCGGGTCATCCTCGGTGTCGGGCTTGATGGCGTCGATCGGGCACTCGGGTTCGCAGACGCCGCAGTCGATGCACTCGTCCGGATTGATGGCCAGGAAGTTCTCGCCCTCATAGAAGCAGTCGACCGGGCACACCTCGACGCAGTCCATGAACTTACATTTGATGCAGGCGTCGGTGACGATGTAGGTCATCTAAGGCTCGGTGCGTTCCGGGACTAGTCGCGAGAGGCCGCGTTTTCGAAGCGCGCGGCCCGCTTGTCAATGCGGCTTGGCTGCGCGGGGGGCGAGGATTTCTCACACCCGCCCCAGGGGTGCGACCCTATTGCCACCTTAAATGGCCATGGATCTTGATATACCGCCGTTACGTTACCCTTTCTTATCGAAGCTCGGTCACAACCAAGCCGAGGAAAATAAACAAGAAGTCGACAACCCGACCCATGACGAGAACCGCCTTGCGCACTCACGTCTCGACCCAGGCCGACAACGTCCAGTCGCCGGGCGCCCAGATGGACGCCTTCGAAACCTTCGTGCGTCATGCGCCGTTCGCCGCGGCGCTGGTCGACAACGCCTTTCGTTTGACCGCCGTCAGCCCTGACTGGGCCGCCCACGCCCTGACCCCCAACCTGGAGATCGGCGACGACTTCCGCCGCGCCCTGGTCAGCCCCGAGGATCTGGAAAGCCTGGAGCGCTGCGTGGCGTTCGGCGAGCCGTTCTCGCGCTATCGTTCGATCGCCATCAATGGCGCCGAGCCCCGCATCTGGCGCACCGAATTCGCCGCGACGACCGACGAGAACGGTCGCACCCTGGCGGTGATCGTCACGGCCCGCGATGTCAGCGGCTATGCCGAGACCGCCCTCAAGGCCGAGCGCGACCAGCAGCGTCTGATGATGGCGCTGGAACTCGACGACCTGATGGTCCGCGAATACGACCTCAAGACCGGCGAGATCTATTGCTCCAACACCTCTCCCGAGCTGGAGAAGTGGTGCATGTTCAAGGACGATCCGCTGGAAATCGTCCATCCCGACGACCGCGAGCGGATGGCCGAGCTGGTCCGGGCCCGCAAGGACGGCGAGGCGCAGGTCTTCGAGTTTCGCCTCAACCGCGACGACGGCATCGAGACCTGGGTGCGCTCGGTGGGGAAGAAGTTCCTCGGCGCCGACGGCAAGCCCGAGCGGCTGGTGAACCTGTTCAAGGATATCACCGACCGCCGCCGCCAGACCGAGGCCGTCGAGAACCTGGCGTTCAAGGATCCCCTGACCGGCCTGCCCAACCGGGCCTATTTCAATCGCAAGTTCCAGGAGGCCGTCGACGCGTCTGAACTGATGGGCGAGTTGTTCGGCCTGATCATGATCGATGTCGACCACTTCAAGGACATCAACGACACCCTGGGCCACGACGCCGGCGACGCCCTGCTCAAGCGGCTGGCCGAGATGCTGCACGCGGCCTTCCGCTCGGGCGACACCGTGGCCCGGCTGGGCGGCGACGAGTTCGCGGTGATCCTGCGCGGCCTGCATTCCGAGGCCGACATGATGCGGCCGGTTAACGCCCTGCAGGACCTGCTGCGGCGGCCCATCGAGCACGGCGGCCGCAGCTTCTCGGTCAGCGCCAGCATCGGGGCGGCCCTGCACGGCGACCTCGACGCCGATCCCAGCCACATGATCAAGAACGCCGACATCGCGCTCTACCGGGCCAAGGACGAGGGCCGCAATCGCAGCGTCGTCTTCACCCCCTCGATGCGCTCGTCGCTGGAACAGCGGATCGAGCTGCTGCGCGACGTGCGCGCGGCGATCACCGCCAAGGAGTTCGTGCTCTACTACCAGCCGGTGGTCGATATCGCGTCCAACAGCATCGCCGGCTTCGAGGCCCTGATGCGCTGGGACCATCCCGAGCAGGGCATCCTGACGCCCGATCGCTTCATGTGCGCGTTCGAGGACCAGGACCTGTCGCTGAAGCTGGGCGACCTGGCGTTCGAGAGCGCCCTGGCCCAGATGCGGCGGTGGCTGGATGACGGCGTCGAGTTCGGCCGGGTGGCGGTCAATATCTCGGCCGCCCAGTTTCGCAGCGGGCAGCTGGCCGAAGAGGTCCAGGAGCGCCTGGCCCGCTGGAACGTGCCCTGCGACCGCCTGACCATCGAGGTCACCGAGAATGTCTATATGGGCTGGGGCTCGGAAATGGTCAGCGACACGGTGCGTGCGCTGCACAAGGCCGGGGTGATGATCGCGCTCGACGACTTCGGCACCGGCTATGCCAGCCTGGCCAATCTGCGCCAGTTCCCGATCGACCGGCTGAAGATCGACAAGTCCTTCGTCCAGAACACCGAGGACGCCGCCATCGTGAAAGCGGTGATCACGCTCGGCTCATCGATGGGCATGAAGGTCGTCGCCGAAGGCGTCGAGGACCAGGCCCAGCTGGACGCCCTGGCCGACTATGGCTGCGACCAGATCCAGGGGTATCACTTCAGCCGGCCGATGCCGGCGGGGCTTGTGCCGGGGTATCTGGAGGGGTTTGGGAAGTAGGCCCCTTCCTTCTCCCCTTGCGGGAGAAGGTGTCGGCGAAGCCGACGGATGAGGGGTCGCGCCGACCTGACCGCTGCTCGCGGTTGACACCATTTTCGACCCCTCACCCGACCCCACTCCGTGGGGCCACCCTCTCCCGCAAGGGGAGAGGGAAAGAGCTCATCTCCGAAAACTAGTTTCCTTTGAAACTCAATTATTTACTTCAAAAGACAACGTTGTCATGTCATCTTCGATTTCGATGACTGAGCGGGCGAGATCCCAACGGTCATCAGAGGAACGCGTCGGGAGGTGGTTGAACCCCAACCCCCTTTCGGAACTAAGATCATGAAAGCTTTGTTTGTTCTGGCCGCCTCGGCCATGGCCATGACCACCGCCTCGTCGGCCTTCGCCGCCGAGCAGCACGTCAAGGTTCGCGGTCGCACCGACGCCGCCATCCACGCCGATATCGTGGCCGCCGCCGCGTCGATCTGCCGTGAAGACGTCGGCCCCCACGCCAACGATCTCTACACCTACTGCGTTCGCGAAGTGACCCGCGACGCCGTTCAGAAGGTCGCCAGCCCGACCCTGACCGCCTATGACCGCGCCGCCTTCCGCTCCAGCGGCCTGCTGAAGATCAACTACTAGGTCCCGCGTTCGGACCTGGCTTCGCGCGGCCCCGGCGGCGCGAAGCCAGGCTCCACGACAGTGCGGCCGCCCTATTCCACAACCTTGAATTTTGTGCGAATTTTTTGGGTGCGCCGCAACATAACCATTGATAACTGAACTGGTCTGTTTTATAGATTCGATCACGGCGACAGAGCGGGCGAGATCCCGGACCAGTCGCGAGGGGAAACGCATCCGGACGGGTTGAAAATCAACACTGCCCTGGAATCCGTCCCATGATCCGCTCCATCGTCCTGGCCGCCTCGGCCATCGCCCTGTTCGCCGCCGCTCCCGCCGGCGCCGCTGAAGTCCGCATCAAGACCGCGGGCAAGGCCCCGGCCGAACTGCGCGCCGAAATCGTCAAGGCCGCCTCGTCCGTGTGCTGGGCCGAAGTGCGCGGCACCGCCCTGGCCGGCTACACCTATCCCTCGTGCGTCCGCGCCTCGGTCCAAAAGGCCGTCGCCCAGATGAACGGTTCGGAAGACGTCGCCGCCAACCCGGCCGTCCGCGCCCGCTAAACCGCTTCGCCGGAGGCTTGTTCGAGGGGGCGGCGTACCGGCCCTCTCCGCCTTTCCAGCGTGGAAGAGCCCTCTCCGGCGACGGGGAGGGCTTTTTCTTGGGCGGTGAGAGCCCGGCTCAGCGACCGCGCGCCAGCAGTTTGCCGCCCAGCCACCGCCGCGCCGGCTCGTCGTAGAGTTTCAGGCACCCATAGGCGACCGCCACGGCGACCGCGAACAGCCCCGCCCCGGCCAGCGCGCCTTGGGCCGGCGGGATCTTCTTGTCCACCACCCAGCCGGTATAGATGTAGATCAGCGGATAGTGGGTGATGTAGAGCGGATAGGACAGGTCGCCGAAGAAGCGGGCGACGCGCACGGACGGGCCGTCGGCGTCCTTCTCGCCGGCCCCGATGGCCACGATCAGTGGGAACAGCAGGATCACGCACGCCGCCTCGTACAGGCCGTTGATCCACGGCCGCTCGGTCCCGCCGAAGCGCGGCAGGGCCAGGGCCACGATCAGCAGCAGGCCGCAGACGGCAAAGCCGTTGGCGACCTTGATCCGCCGGCCCAGCCGCATCAGCAGCACGCCGGCGAAGAACGGGAACATCACGCGCGTCAGGCCGACGCGGACACCGTTGGCGTCCAGCGCCCAGCCGCCGATCAGGTCGCCCCGGGGGCCCGACACCAGCAGGTGGACCATCGCCAGGCCGGCCAGGGCCACCACGACGCCCAGGGCGCGGTTCGACAGCTTCCGCAGGCCCGCCGCGTAGAGGATGTTGGCGATGTACTCGTAGAACAGCGACCATTGCGGGCCGTTCAGCGGATAGATCTCGCCCCAGCCCCGGATTTCCGCCGACGGCCGCAGCGGGATCATCACGAAGCCCAGCAGCAGGGCGCCGGCAACCTGCCAGGCGGTCGCGGCCTCCAGCTTGGGGAAGATGGAATAGTGCTGCAGCCCCAGCAAAGCCGCGCCGATCAGGCCGCCCGCGATGATCATCGGCTGCAGCCGGACCAGGCGACGCTTGTAGAATTGCCACTGGGTCATGCCCGCCCAGCGTTCGTCATAGGCGTAGGCGATCACGAAGCCCGACAGCAGGAAGAAGAAGTCCACCGCCAGGTAGCCGTGGTTGATGATCTGCTTTTGGGGGCTGCCGCCGGAATAGGCCTCGAACAGGTGGAAGACGACCACCATCAGCGAGGCCACGCCCCGCAAGCCGTCCAGAACGACATAGTGGCTCTTGGCGGGCGCGACGGCGTTGGTCGAGGCAGCGTCTGTCGGGGTCACGGAAGCGGAAGAGGAAGAGGTCATGCGATGTCCTGGACCGGGCTTGCTGGAGGACCCGAACGGGGGTCGCGTCGAAGCGTTGCTGGGTTTATCGTTAAACCACAAGCGGCCTTTGACGGCTTCAGGACGGAGCGATCGACGAGAATGCAGCGCTCCAGGCGTTCTGGCGACCGCGCCAGGGTCACGATCAAGGCGGTGGCCGCCCACGCCGGTGTCTCGGCCATGACCGTGTCGAACGTCTTCAACGACACCGGCAAGTTCAGCCGCGACACCCGCGCCCGCGTGCTCGCCGCCATAGAGGCCTTGGGCTATGTGCCCAACTCGGCCGCGCGGCGGTTGGTGAGCGCCACGCCGGCGCGTGTCGGGCTGATCTATGCGGGCGTCGATAGCCTGTTCATCGACATGACGCTGGCGGCCGCCGCCGTGGCCAGCGCCGAGCGCGGCCTTCAACTGATGGCCCGCAAGGCCACCTCGCCGGACGACGCGCTGGAGATCGCCCGCGCCCTGCAGAAGGCCGGCGCCGACGCCCTGTTGCTGCTGCCGCCGTTCGACACGGTCCTGAGCGGCTCGGCGCCTTTTCAGGCCTTGGGCCTGGCGACCGCCGCCATCGCCACGGCCGCGCCCTTGCCGGACATGTTCACCGTCCGCATCGACAACCGCGCCGCCGCGCGCTCCCTCACCGAGCTGTTGATCGCCAAGGGACGGCGGCGCATCGCGGTCATCGCCGGCCCCCAGGACCACTCCGACAGCGTCGAACGCCTGGCCGGCTGCCGCGAGGCGCTGGCGGCCCACGGCCTGACCCTGCCCGACACCCTGGTCGTCGAGGGCCGCTTCACCTTCGAATCGGGACTGGAGGCCGCCGAGCGATTGCTGGGCCTGGCCGAGCCGCCCGACGCCATCGTCGCGGCCAATGACGACATGGCCGCCGCGGCCCTGTGGATCGCCCACCGCCGGGGCGTGATCCTGCCGCGCGACCTGGCCGTGACGGGTTTTGATGACACCCTGCTGGCCACGCGCGTCTGGCCGTCGCTGACCACGGTGCGCCAACCGATCGACCGGATGACCGCCCGCGCCCTGGACCTCCTGCTGGACGCCCTGCGCCGCCCCGTCGGCGCGCTCCGCCCCGTCGACGTCCTGGAACCCCATGCCGTGGTGGAACGGGCGTCGACCTAGGGCCTGAGCTCTGGGATCCAGACGCGAAAAGGCCCGCGAGGCGAACCTCGCGGGCCTTTCGTCAGCCGTGAGGCCGAGAAAGTCTTAGGCGGCGACGGCGGTCGCGGCGGCCTTGGCCTTCGCCTTGACCTGGGCCTTGATCTTCAGGGCGCGCGGCGACAGCTGCTCGTCCTTGGCGCCCAGCAGGAACACGTCCAGGCCACCGCGGAAGTCCAGGGTGCGCAGGGCGGCGTTGCTGATGCGCAGCTTGAAGGTCTGACCCAGCGAGTCCGACTGCAGGGTGGCGGGCGACAGGGCCGGCAGGAAGCGGCGCTTGGTCTTGATGTTCGAGTGGCTCACATTGTGGCCGACCATCGGACCGATCCCGGTGAGTTCGCAACGGCGCGACATGGCGGATACCTTGG
>FTJN01000382.1_pt3 | contig 10814 bp, 9 predicted proteins | sample 1658361 | NCBI WGS metagenome assembly FTJN01 (sample SAMEA3914819, study PRJEB12502) | metagenome | biome: forest; material: soil | place: Canada | collected 2010-06-26 | depth 0.3 m | reverse complement strand
GCCGATGTCGATGGCCGTGGGGTGGAACTGCACGAACTCCGGATCGGCGATCTCGGCCCCGGCCAAAGCGGCCAGGCCCAGGCCCTCGCCGCGCACCTGGGCGGGGGTGGTGGTGACGGCGTAGAGGCCGCCGACCCCGCCGGTCGCCAGGATCACGGACGCGCAGCGGATCTCGACCAAGGCGCCGTCGATCTCGGCGATCAGGCCGACCACGCGGCCGGTCGCGTCCTGAAGCAGCCGCCGGGCGCGGGCGTTCTCGCGGACCTCGATGGAGGGCGCGGCGCGGACGGCGGCGATGACGGCGGCCATGATCGCCGCGCCCGCCCCGTCGCCGCCGACCCGGGCGACCCGGGCCTGGGCGTGTGCGGCTTCCAGACTGAGCACGAAGTCGCCGTTGCTCTGGCGGTCGAACGGCGCGCCGAGCGCCGCCAGGGCCCGCACCGCGGCGGGACCTTCGGTGGTCAGCAGCGCGACCGCCTCGGGGTCGCATAGGCCGGCGCCGGCCGCGATGGTGTCGGCGGCGTGCAGGGCGGGGGCGTCCTCGTCCGACAGGGCGGCGGCCATGCCGCCTTGCGCCCAGGCGCTGGAGCAGCCGGTGGCCAGCGGCGTCGGCGACAGCACCAGCGCGCGGCGCGGCGCCGCCGCCAGGGCGGCGGTCAGGCCCGCCAGGCCCGCCCCGAGGATCACGGGGCCGTCGAAGGTGATGCGGTCGGTCATGTCGTACTCCACTCCCTTCCGGTTACGCGGGAAGGGCCGGGAACTTGAGAACGCGAGCGAGGCGGAAGTGGTCTAGATCAGCTCCACATCCACGTGGTGCTTGGCCTTGACCAGGTCGTAGCGGGCGGGGACCAGCGGCGGCGGCAGGTCGATCATCCGCTGCACGGCCAGGCGGGCGCGGATGGCGACCGACGGGTCCACCGTCACCTCGTACTGGTCGTACAGCAGGGCGTCGTGGATGTTCTGGAGGCTGATCCGCTTCATGTGCGGACACAGGTTGCAGGGGCCGATGAACTGGGTGCCGGGGCTTTCGGCCTGGACGTTGGAGGCCATCGAGCACTCGGTGATCAGCACCACCTGCTTGGGCTTCCTCAGCGCCACATAGTCGTTCATCGCCGCCGTGGAGCCGGCGAAGTCAGCGGCTTCCAGGATCTCGGTCGGGCACTCGGGGTGGGCCAGGATGTCGGCGCCCGGATAGGCCGCGCGCATGTCGGCGATGTCCTGGGCGGTGAAGCGCTCGTGCACCTCGCAGCGACCGGCCCAGGCGATGATCTTGACGCTGGTCTGGCGCGCCACGTTGCGGGCCAGATATTCGTCGGGGATCAGGATCACCTTGTCGACGCCCCACTCGCGGGCCGCCCACTCCACCACCTGCACGGCGTTGGCGCTGGTGCAGCAGATGTCGGTCTCGGCCTTCACGTCGGCGGTGGTGTTGACATAGGTCACGACCGGGAGGCCCGGGTGGCGCTGCTTGATCAGCCGCACGTCGGCGCCGGTGATCGAGGAGGCCAGCGAGCAGCCGGCCCGCAGGTCGGGGATCAGCACGCGCTTGTCCGGCGCCAGCACCTTGCTGGTCTCGGCCATGAAGTGCACGCCGGCCTGGACGATCACGGCCGCGTCGCACTGGGCCGCCTCGCGGGCCAGGGCCAGGCTGTCGCCGACGAAGTCGCCCACGCCGTGGAAGATCTCGGGCGTCATGTAGTTGTGGGCCAGGATGACGGCGTTCTTCTCGCGCTTCAGCCGGTTGATCTCGGCGATCAGGGGCGCGTGGATTTGCCATTCCAGCGGGGTGACATGGTGCTTGACCTTGTCCCACATCGCGGCGGTCTGGGCCTCGACGTCGGACGTGAAGGCGAGGGGCGTCAAGGTGGGCGCGAAACCGTCAGCCATGTGAACCTCACTTATGCTCAAACTGAGCATTTCAAGGGCCTCAAAAAACGCCGTGAGCGGGGGCGTGATCCGCTCCGGCGTCGCCCCTTATGCTGAAATTGAGCAAAAGGGATGGATCACATATAGACCTTCCGGGGCGGATTGCAAAGGGACGGTGGAAAAATCCGTGCGCGGCCCATTCCCGACGGCCGAGCATCGACGTCGCGATTTCAAGATAAACCTTCCCGTGCATGTATTGTCATGGTTGTGTTCGAGGCGCGCTGATTCCGATCGCCGCCACGAAACAACGAGGGGGAAGCACCATGACGCAGACCAAGCGCTACTTCGCCAGCCGGCGCGAGTTCCTGACCGCCGGGGCGCTGGTCGCGGCCGGCACGGCCCTGACTCCGGCCGCGGCGCAGGTCTTCTCGGCGCGCGAGGTCGCCCGCCTCAAGGCCCAGCCCGTCCTTCCCGACGCCGCCTGGGCGCGGCTGGCCAGGGCCATGCCGACCGGCCGGGTGCTGCGGCCCAGCGACGCCGACTACCGGCTGATCGTCCTGCCCAACAACCTGCGCTACGCCGACACGCCGCTGCCCCAGGGCGTGGCTCGCTGCGTCTCGGCGGCCGACGTGGCCGGGGCGCTGTTGTGGGCCCAGCAGAACAGGGTCCCGCTGATCACCCGCGGCGGCGGCCACTCCTATGCCGGCTATTCGACGACCGAAGGGCTGATGATCGAGACCGGCCTGATGAACGCGTCCGCCTACGACGCCCGCTCGGGCGTGCTGAGCGTCGGGGCCGGAGCCCGCAACCGCGACCTCTATACCGCCCTGCAAGCCCAGGGGCGAGCCATGACCCACGGCCGCTGCCCGTCGGTGGGCGCGGCCGGCTTCCTGCTGGGCGGCGGCATCGGCTTCAACATGCGCGCCCGCGGCCTGGCCTGCGACCAGCTGGTCGGCTCGCGGATGGTGATGGTCGACGGCACGACGCGCACGCTGTCGCCCGCCTCGACGGGAACCGACAAGGACCTGTTCTGGGCCAGCCGGGGCGGCGGCGGCGGCAATTTCGGGATCACCACCCGCTTCGACCTACAGACCTTCGACGTCTCCAAGACCCGGGTGACGGTGTTCGAGCTGACCTGGAGCCGCACGCCCCAGACCAGGAGCCCCGTCTCTGTCGAGACCCTGGGCGCCAAGCTGATGGCGACGCTGGACGCCGCGCCCGAGGCCCTGGGCTCGCGGGTGTCGTTCGGGGCGGTGACCCCGGCCCAGCTGGCGGCGGGCTATGACGTGCCGATCAGCGTGCTGGGCCAGTTCGTCGGGCCCCAAAGCGCGCTCGAAGCGCTCCTGAAGCCCGTCACCGACCTGGTCACGCCCACCGGCGGCTTCGGCTTCAAGGAGCTGAGCTACTGGGACGCCCAGACGACCGTGCTGCACGAGGACGGCTTCGCCACCTTCTACCAGGAGCGCTCGGCCTTCGTGAACAAGCCGTTCGGCGTCGAGGACCTGGCGGTGGGCCTCTCCCACCTGCGCCGCTGGCCGGGGACCTACGGCTATTGCGACCTGCGGTTCTTCCAGACCGGCGGCCAGGTCAACACACCGCGCCCGACCGACACCGCCTTCGTCCACCGCGACAGCCACTGGCTGATGGTGGTGGGCCTCTACTGGAACGAGTCCGACAACAACAACGCGGGCCTGCTGGACCGCAATCACGCTTGGCAGAACGACTTCTACGCCGTCATGCGCCCCCGCGCCGGCGGCGGCGCCTACCAGAACTTCGCCGACCCCTCGCTGGAGGACTACGGCCAGGCCTATTACGGCGGCAACCTGGGGCGGTTGCGGGCGATCCGGGCGAAGGTGGATCCGGCGCGGGTGTTCAACTTCCCGCAGGCGATTTGAGGGGCGTCTTGGTGGCTGCCGGCGATCCTTCTTGGGAGATCGATCGTCTAGCAAAACGTCCGCGACTGGCGCGGTCTTGCCCATGCCCACCTTTGGGTGGACGGTGCGGACGTGGTTGGCGCCCGCCATCGGTGGGATTCCGGCGGGTCGTTATGTGGTTTCCCGGATTCCGGGATTGGTCGTTATGTGGTTTCCCGGATTCCGGGATTGATGGCGAAGGACGCGCCCGCGGCGCCGCCGGCGTCGTATGCCTTCGGCGCCACCATGCGGGTTGCGCGGCGCACGGTCCTTAGCTTCAGATCTAGCTTGTCGAGTTCGGCGTTAACGACCGCCGACTTGAGAACGACAAGATCCCGCCCGGCGCCGTTGTTGGCGTGGTCGCGCCCGGCCTTCATCGTGAACAATTTGTCCGCGATGGACGCGACCATGCCTAGCGCGAAGGACGCGTTGGCCATGTGTCGCTCCTTGTGCCGAAACCGCTGATAGCCGGCGGTGGTCTTGTAGCGGCCAAGCTCGGACCGAACGGCGATATCGATCAGTTCGGTCAGATAGTGCGCGACTTCGATATCGGAGCGGAGGCCAAAGAATACGTATCGCGCATCGCCTGTCGGGCTTTTCTCGCGCCAAACTCGGCAATCGCAGAAATTCGCGATGGCGCCGATGCAATCGTCCAGCGGTATGCGCTTGTTGCGGTGGGTCTCATATTCGCGCCGCTCACACGGCGCATCGCGGATTTCGACGTCGGTCAGCGACAGGTCGTGGCGATCGAGCAACTCGGCGACCTTGGCGGCTGCTGACAAAGCTTCGCCTTCGGTGCAGCCGTTGTCCGTTGTCTTGGCGCGTAACCCTTGGATGCGCGCCTTGAGCTTATCAAGGGCGGCGAGATCGGGATTTTCGTTCACGGATGCGTCCCGAAAAGTCGATTTAGGCGATATCGGCGCCGGCCCGCTCAGTTTGCCAGCGCCGCCCTTTTAGATGAAGCCTACGGCTCATCCCAGCGCCGCACACGCACCGTATCGCCGACAGCTCCAGATCCGGTGGCCGCTGCAGCCGGTATCCGAGTGAAGTAGCCAGGTCGACGCCCTCGAATGCCCGATTTCTGGAGCTGTGCTCGTGTCCGCTTATGGCGGTAGGCGGCCGTGGGGTCGATCCTCGGATCGCGCCTACCGTCGATCACCCCTACCCCTTCGCCTTCCCCGCCTTCCCAACCTTCCCCACCGCCGCCCCCGGCGCATGCCTATCCCACGCGTCCGCCATCGCCTGGGCCAAGGCGTCCAGGGCGTAGGGTTTGTGGAGCAGGGGCCAGGGGGTTTCCTCGGCGCGGATCAGTTCCTGGCCGGTGTAGCCGGAGCTGAGCAGGATCGGCAGTTCGGGGCGTTCGCTGGCCAGGATGACGGCCAGGTCGACGCCGCTCTTGCCGCCCGGCATGATCACGTCGGTGATCACCAGGCCCAGGGTCGGGTCGGCGCGGGTGATGGCCAGGGCCTCGTCGGCGTTGGCGGCGCGGCTGACCATGTGGCCGAGTTCGTCGAGCATGGCCGCGACCAGGTCGCCGACCTCGACATCGTCCTCGACCAGCAGGACGTGGGCGGTGGCCCGCGTCGCCGGGGGCTGGACAGCCAGCACCTCGACCGTCGAGAAGGCCTCGCGGACCGGCAGCAGCATCGACACGGTGGTGCCCACGCCGACCTCGGACTCGATGGTCACCTCGCCGCCGCTCTGGCGCACGAAGCCGTAGACCTGACTGAGGCCCAGGCCCGTGCCCTTGCCGACCGGCTTGGTGGTGTAGAAGGGCTCGAAGGCCCGCTCCAGGGTCTCGGCGTCCATGCCCGCCCCGGTGTCGCGCACGGCCACGCGCAGATAGCGGCCGGGCGGCAGCTCGCCGCGCGGTTCAGCCAGGTCGACGCCTTCGGACAGGACGGTGATCCTGCCATGGCCCGAGGTGGCGTCGCGGGCGTTGACCACCAGGTTCAGCAGGGCGGCCTCGAACTGGCCGGAGTCGGTCAGGGTGGTGCGGCCGCCGGCCTTGAGGTCGAGCTTCAGATCCACGCCCTCGCCGACCGCGCGGCGCAGCAGGCTTTCGCTGTCGGCGATCATCGCGTCGATCCGGCAGATCTCCGGATGCAGGGGTTGGCGACGGGCGAAGGCCAGCAGGTGCTGGGTCAGCTTCTCGCCGCGCCGGGCCGCGCCCTGGGCGGCGTTCAGCATCCGCGCCTTGCGCTCGTTGTCGTCGGGATTGCGCTGCAGGACATCCAGCGCGCCGATGATCACGGTCAGCAGGTTGTTGAAGTCGTGGGCCACGCCGCCGGTCAGCTGGCCGATGGCCTCCAGCTTCTGCGACTGGGTGAGGGCGGCCTGGGCGTCGTCGCGCTCGGACAGGGCCTCCTGCACCCGGTCGGCCAGCAGCTCGTTCAGATTGGTCAGCTTGGCCTCGGCCTCCTTGGCGTCGGTGACGTCGAAGGCGATGCCGATGAAGCCGTTGAACTCGCCGCCGGGGCCCAGGCGGGGCTGGGAGAACGACTTCAGCCAGCGCATCTCGCCATCGGCCCGCCGGTAGCGGCCCTCCAGGCTGAACGGCTTGTGCGAGGCCTCGCCGGCGATCTGGGCCTTGAGGATGACGGCCAGGTCGTCGGCGTGCAGCCGCGAGCGCCAGTCCAGCACCAGGGCCTCGTCATAGCCGACCCCCGCGAAGTCCTGGTAGGCGGCGTTGACGAACTGGCGCACGCCGTCCTCGCCGCTGATCCACATCAGGGCGGGGGCGCTGTCAGCCAGGGCCCGGAAGCGCGCTTCGCTCTCGCGCAGGCTTTCCTCGGCTCGGCGACGCTTGGAGATGTCGTAATTGACGCCGAGCACGCGGATGGCGCGGCCGGTCTCGTCGCGGATCACCTCGCCCCGGCCGTGGATCCAGCGCTCGCCGTCCGGATGGTCGGCCAGCCGGTACTCGACCTCGTACAGCGGGCCGCTGCGGATCGCCTCTCGGATGCGCTGGTTGATCAAGGGGCGGTCGTCGGGGTGGACCGACTGGGTCAGCGCTTCCAGGTCGATCGGACCCTCGGTGGTGACGCCCAGGTTCTGGCGGGCGGTGCGCGACAGCTCCAGGATGTTGTTGGTGACGTCCCACTCCCAGGGGCCGACGCCGGCCGAGGTCTGGGCGATGTTGAGCCGGGCTTCGGCCTCGGTCTGCAGGCGGCGGGCCTCGGCCAGGTGGGCCACGCTGTTGCGCAGGCCCTGGGCCACGGCCGTGGTCAGCGCCGCCGACAGCACGAACAGCACCAGGGTGGCGAGTTCGCCCTCGTCCAGGTCGCCGCGCGCGCCACCCCACAGCCACCAGGCGAAGACCGCGCCGGCCACGATCGGCGCGGCGCCCCAGCGCCAGCCGGCATAGAGGGTGACGATCACCGTCGCTGGAAAGAAGGCCTGGGTGGCGCCGATCCCGCTGCTCAGGCCCAGCAGGGCCACGCGCAAGCCGATGGCCACGAGGATCGCCGCGAATGTCACCAGGGCCGCCCGCCAAAGCGGCGGAGGGGTCGTGGGAATCAGCCACGCGCGAATCGCATCGGACGACGTGCGTCCGTGAGCCATTCCGAGTGGTTCTGTTGTCTTCATGGCGCCTCAAGCGAACATGCATCTTGCCAAGAGCATGGACACGCTTACCTAGGACACGCAACACGGGAGATGACGATGGCCGCGAACCTCAACACGGGCTTCACCGCGAAACAACGGGCCGACATCGTCGCGGGCCTGAACAAGGTTCTGGCTGACAGCTACGCCCTGTATCTGAAGACCCACGGCTATCACTGGAACGTGCGCGGGCCCAACTTCCAGGCGCTGCACGTGCTGCTGGAAGGCCAATATACCGAGGAGTGGACGGCGCTGGACGCCATCGCCGAGCGCATTCGCGCCCTGGGCGAACTGGCCCCGATGGGCTACGCGGCTTTCGGCAACCTCTCCAGCATCAAGGACGGTGACGCCGAGCAGGAGTGGGAAGGCATGTTCCAGGAGCTGCTGACCGACAACGAAACCGTGATCGCCACCCTGCGGGACGCGTTCGGCGCGGCCGAGGAAGCGGGCGATGAAGCCACCGCCGACCTCTACACCCAGCGCCTGGCGGCCCACGAAAAGCACGCCTGGATGATCCGCTCCACGCTCGGCAAGAAGTGATCGTCCGGAACGGTTCGTGTCCGGCCTAGCCGAGAAGAAGGCCGTCAAGGCCGCCAGGGTGGTCGGCGGCGCGCTCGTCGCCATCGGCGGCCTTTCGGCGTGCGCGACCACCTATTACCTGCCGGCGGGATCCGGGCGCCCGCGGGCCATCGCCACCATCGCCGGCTCGCTGTCGGACGCCGGCCTGGCCCGCTACACCGCCAACATGGATCCGGCCATGCTGGCCCTGGCGCGGCGGCACGATCCCCGGCCGCACAAGGACTATTGGGGCCGGGTGCTGGGTTGGGAAAAGCTGGACCTGCACAAGATCCCCCGGCTGGGCGATCGCGACGCGGACTTCGAGGAAGCCCGGGTGATCAACGGCTTCAAGGCCCAGAGCCCGCTGGCCCTGGAGGCCTCCAAGCCCTTCACCCTGACCGGGGCCGCGTCCGAGCGCGACAAGGCCCTGAACTGCATGACCCAGGCGGTCTATTTCGAGGCCGGGTTCGAACCGCTGGCGGGCCAGCAAGCCGTGGCCCAGACGGTGATCAACCGGATGCGCCATTCGGGCTATCCCAAGTCGATCTGCGGCGTGGTCTATGAGGGAGCGGCGCGCGGCACGGGCTGCCAGTTCAGCTTCACCTGCGACGGCTCGCTGCAGCGGGCGATCAGTCCGGTGGTCTGGGCCAACGCCCAGATCGTCGCCAAGCGGGCCCTCTCGGGCTACGTGGCCAAGGACGTCGGCGCGGCCACCCACTACCACGCCAACTACGTCTATCCGTACTGGGCCCCGACCCTGGTCAAGCTGACCACGGTGGGCACGCACATCTTCTATCGCTGGACCGGGCCGTCCGGGAAACAGACGGCCTTCCGGGGCCGCTATTCGGGCGACGAGACCATCTCGGCCGAGATCCTGATGGGCGCCGATCCCCGCACCCTGGAAGCGGCCCCGCCCGGCAGCCTGGCCGAGGCCGCGGCGAACGGCCTGTTGCCGGCCGTCACCCACGAGCCGGCCAAGATCATCAATGCCGAGGGGGTGGTCGAGATTCTGCCGCCGCTGACCGGCGATCCCGCCGCCGCCATGCGCGGCGGTCGCCGCCTGCCCACGCCCGAGGAGATCGCCAAGATCAACAAGGCCCTGGGCGCGATCGAGGCGCCGGCCGACACCACCGTCGTGACCGTCGAAGCGGCCCCCCCGCCGGCCCCTCCGCCCCCTCCGCCGCCCAAGCCGAAACCCCGTCCGCCCAGCCTGATGAATCCGCTGAACTAGGGGACACAAAACTCCGCTCATCCCGGCGAATGCCGGGACCCAGATCCCTTAGCGGTGGGGATGATTGGAGAGGCTCGGCGCTCATGGCGTCAGCCTCAAAGCCATTCCATCTGGGTCCCGGCATTCGCCGGGATGAGCGGTCGTTTTAGTGGATCACCAGACCCCGATCTTCTCGGCCTCGTGATGGCTGATCGGGTGGTGCGCGGCCTTGTGGTCTTCCTCGGCCAGGAAGCGCACCGCCTCGAGCGCCGCCATGCAGCCCATGCCGGCGGCGGTGACGGCCTGGCGGTAGATGTCGTCGGTGACGTCGCCGGCCGCGTAGACGCCGGCCACGGCGGTCGCGGTCGTACCCGGCTTGACGCTCAGATAGCCGCCGGCGTGGGTTTCCAGCTGGTCCTTGAACAGTTCCGACGACGGGGCGTGGCCGATGGCGATGAACACGCCGTCGCACGACAGGTCTTGCGTCTCGCCGGTCTTGACGTTCTTCAGCCGCACGCCGGTGACGCCCGGGGGATTGCTCTGGCCCAGCACCTCGTCGATGGCGCTGTCCCAGATCACCTCGATCTTGGGGTGGGCCAGCAGGCGCTCCTGCAGGATCATCTCGGCTCGCAGCTCGTCCTTGCGGTGGACGAGCGTCACCTTGCTGGCGAAGCTGGTCAGGAACAGGGCCTCCTCCACGGCGGTGTTGCCGCCGCCGACCACCACGACGTCCTTGTTGCGATAGAAGAAGCCGTCGCAGGTGGCGCAGGCGCTGACGCCGAAGCCCTGGTACTTGGCCTCGCTGTCCAGGCCCAGCCACTTGGCCTGGGCGCCGGTGGCGATGATCAGGGTCTCGGCGAACCAGTCCTGGCCGCTGTCGGTGGTGATGTGGAACGGGCGCTTGGAGAGGTCGGCGCTCAGCACGATGTCGCCGACGAATTCCGTGCCGACATGCTCGGCCTGGGCCTTCATCTGGTCCATCAGCCAGGGGCCCTGGATGACGTCGGCGAAGCCGGGATAGTTCTCGACGTCGGTCGTGATGGTCAGCTGGCCGCCCGGCTGGATGCCGGCGATCAGCACGGGCTTGAGCAGCGCGCGCGCGGCATAGATGGCGGCGGTGTAGCCGGCGGGACCCGATCCAATGATCAGGCAGCGGGTGTGGCGGGGTTCGGGAGTCGACATGAGCGCAGATATAGGGCCGATTCCGCTTGCGCGCGACTCCGGGACGGCGCGCTTTTGGGGGCTTGGCCGATGATCGGGTTCAAGGGATTGCCGAGCGGGATCCTCGTCGGCCTGGTGTTCGCCGGCCTGGCCTTCCTGATCACCGGCATGGCCAGCGCGGCGGCGATCTTCGGGCTGGTGTTCGGCGGGGTGATCTACGCGGTGGTCCGCTACCGGTTGCTCGATGCGAAACCGGCGACCAGTGGCTTCGGCGGTTCCAGCGACGTCGATGACGACACCTCGACCCACGACAGTTCCTGGTCCTCCTGGATGTCGAGCACCTCGAGCGACCCGGCGCCGAGCGATACCGACTGCTCCGACAGCGGGTCGGACAGCTCCGGCGACGGCGGAAGCTGCGACAGCGGCGGGGACAGCGGGGGCGGTGGCGACTGACCGCCGTGGATCCTCCCCCTCTGGGGGAGGTGGCCCGAAGGGCCGGAGGG